>WNGF01000003.1_pt1 | contig 355118 bp, 253 predicted proteins | sample 5400641 | NCBI WGS metagenome assembly WNGF01 (sample SAMN13153371, study PRJNA577476) | soil metagenome | isolation source: 80 cm soil or saprolite under grassland replicate 2 | place: USA:California | collected 2016-06-15 | reverse complement strand
GACTTACCTGCACTATCCGTCCCTGATTGCGTAATACCAGCCCCGCATAACAGCGTGCGAATCCCGTCAACTCCACGAACTCAGTCAGAATTAGTCCCTTCTCCTTCTTGCCCGCTTTGCGATAACGACTCGCTGTCGCCTCCGCCACTCGTTTCCGATCCTTCAGCGTCAGCCTCATTTTCTACCCCGCTCTTTAGCCTTAAGCTTGCGGGGTTAATCTCTCTCATTTCGAGTAGATTTCTTATTTGAGGCAACGATTCACTTTCGAGTAGATTATTTATGAGGCAATTCGTGCACCTGCTTTCGACCAATAAACTCGGTATAATATGTTTACAAGGAAAGCCTATAGATCGACAGGGTAAAGAAAAGATGCCAAAGATTAGCGATATTGAAGAAACGCCCAACCCAAACGCAGTGAAGTTTATCCTTCGTGAGCCCGTCAGCAATGGCACGGCCCGATCGTTTAGCTACAGCTCACAGGCCGATAACGACCCTCTAGCGAAGTCGTTGTTTGCTGTCGGCCATGTCGTTTCTGTGTTTTACATGGACCGCATGGTGACGGTCGAGAAAGATGAGGAGGGCGATTGGGATGAATTGTTGCCGGCGCTTGCAGTGCCGATTCGGGCGGCCGACTCAGTACTCTCGTCGACTGCCGCCGCGGCTGTAGGTGGACCGATAGCTGCGGTGACGAGCAATGATCCAAGGCTGATCCAAATCAATGAAATTTTGGACGAGAAAGTGCGCCCCGCCCTGATGGGCGATGGGGGATACTTGGAAGTATTGGGTCTCACCAATCACACGCTGAGCATTCGCTATCAGGGAGCCTGCGGAAGTTGCCCCAGCTCCCTCTCGGGAACATTGATGGCTATAGAGGGGATGCTCAAGCAGGAAGTAGACCCGGAACTCGAAGTCATCGCGGTCTAGCTTGTTTCCTTTCTGAGGCTGTTTGGGAGATCTCTGTCCAGGGCAAAACAGTAATGAACACGCAATTGCAATGGGATGAGGTCAGTACCGTCACGCGGTAGCGTCGGGTCAACCTCATCGATCAGAATGCGTCGGCGGAACATTGGCCCGACGCTACGCTACCGCGGGACGGTACTGACCTGTTCTCCCATCCGGTTTTTGCACAGTCCACTCAACGCATTCGGTTTTCACACAATCTCGGTAGCGGGTGGGGTCTCTGGTCCACGGACGCGTGTAATGCTTTACGAGTAAATATTCATGGGTCGTGAAAGCAGCGCGAGCGGATCATCGACGTTCAAGGCTTCCCGAACATAGAATCCCTCTCCGGCCTCCACGGCGATCAGTGAGCCAAAGTAACGCATGCGTAATTCAATCTGATCCAGAAATCCCTTTTCGCTGATTCTCGTTGTCGGTTCCGGCGAACTCTCATCATAAAACTGTGAGGCGTGTGCCCTAATCGCTCGCATTTTATCCTCCACAAAATCTGAAACGTCGACAATAAACGAAGGCACCAGCAGGCGGGAAGAAACCGAATGCATGATCGCCGGCATGCTGACGGCAGGTTCACTGTCACTGTCGTATTTGGCCATCGTCGCCAAACGCGCCGCCTCACGAACAATACAGCTGGTGTTTGCGTGATCGGGATGTGGATCGTCCCAATGCGTGGTTATTAAGATGCACGGTTTGTGTTTGCGGATGATGCGGACAAGGGCCGTGCGCGCCTCCTCAGTTAGCCAAATATGGCCATCAGGTTGCTCCAGATTCAACCGCAGGTCCAGTTTCATAATCCGCGCCGCCTCAAGCGCCTCGGCGGCCCGAATCTCCGGCGTACCGCGCGTGCCCATCTCGCCCCGAGTCATATCAAGGACACCAGTCCTGTAGCCGAGTGACTTCAGCTTCAGCAGGGTCGCCGAAACTGATAATTCTGCATCGTCCGGGTGCGAAAAGACTGCCAGCGCATCGAGTTCTGTTTCTGAACCTGCCATTTCGGCTTGAGCTTTAACTAAAGGCCGTCATTTGGTCAAGTGGCAACCTTGGCGAATGGCAATCCGTGGCCATAAGGTCGATTCGGCCAAAACCTGGGTAGTGTCCTACTAAAACAACTAAAACCTGAATGTAGTAAGAAATTTTGACGGGCTTTCGTATAATGACCCGAAGCTTTGTGTCCGCTAGCCTCTCATTGAAAGAAATCTCAAATGAAATTGGTCGTCTTAGGCTCAGGCACTTCTGTTCCCCATGCCCAGCGCACGGCGGCGGCCTTTTGGTTGCAGACCGGGGCTTCCTCCATCCTGCTCGATGTCAGTTGTGACGCACCACATCGCCTGGCGCAGGAGGGACTTGACTGGGCAAATCTAAGCGCGATTTGGATCAGTCACTTTCATCTGGATCATTTGGGCGGATTAGCACCCTTCCTGTTTGCCACAAAATGGGCGCCACAAACTCAAGCCCGCCGCCAGCCCTTGACAGTGTATGGACCAGTGGGAATGAAACAGTTGATTACCGCTATAGATGAATCGAATCATTATGGACTATTCGATCAACAGTTTACTGTAGAAATCACGGAGGTTCCCGGCGCTGAGGAATTCGAGATATTACCTGGATTGCATGCCGGAACCTTTTCCACTCCCCATAACAGGGAGAGCCTGGCGATTCGGCTTGAAGACCGATGGAGTTCACTGGTCTACACTTCGGACACCGGTTGCTCCGATGGGCTGGCTGAATTTGCGAAAGCGGCGACCGTTCTGCTCATCGAATGTTCGTTTCGGCGTCACAAACCAGTGCAAACGCACCTTGAGTTGGCCGACGTAATCAATATCGCTCGCGCCAGCAACCCGCAAAAACTGGTGCTGACGCATCTCTATCCGGAATGGGACAATTTCAATATCGAAGCGGAAGCAAGAGCGCTGTGGCCCGGCGAAACAATTGAAGCTGTTGACGGTTTACGGATAGAATTCTGACTTTCAAAAAGCTGTTGATATTTGAGCAAGATTTTGGCTGAAAGCGCACTCTTCCAAGGTCTTTATCGAGCCCGTTAGTGGCAAAACAGGTTTCACCCCGTAGGAGTGAAGATCATTTGCTCGATTGACGCTGTGTGGAGGTCACAAGGCGACGACAGAGGCGCCGAAGACGCAAAGAGAGCCCGCAGAGTACTTATTGGACAGCCCCAGCAGAGATCGCGAGTTGGTCGGCTACTGAGGGTGTTGGAGATGATCATATGAAATGTCCAAGCTGTGGCAGACGAGCCGGATGGGCCAGAATCCGCTGCCCCGCGTGTAAGACTAAACTGGTCCAATGGTACATTGTCGCCGGCTTACTGATTCTGGCGGCGTGTTATGGTGGTCTAGTGCTACTTGAGCGGTTTGCCTGAGCCGTTTGCGCTATCAAGTATTGGAAAATCGTTTCTAACGAACACCCCATTCCCAAATACCGTACGCGATCTTTTTGTCTACCGGCAGTTCGGTATCAATGTGTTCTGCCTGATTCTGGCAACGCGTGAAGCATTGAAGTATTTTGGTTCAGAGGGTGGCAGCGTAATCAATATCGGGGCAACGATAAAGTCAATTCGATTAATTCCTGCACCGGCCCATATATCCAAACACAGCTTCGTTAAAGCCCCATTCGCCGCACCAGATCAGCGTAGCGGGGATCATTGCGGAGATCATCATAGTCAAACCACCATAAGACGCTCGTCAAATCGTCGTGCGCTTGAAATCCCTTTTCGAGCCACGCAAACATCTGATCTCTTTCCCCTAGACCGGCATAAACAGCGGCCACTGACTCAAAGCTAGCTTCGCTTTTGGCATTCTTCTCTTGAAGTTCTTTAAGGATCGCCAGCGCCTCCTTCCGTCGGCCAGTAACCGCATACAAGTATCCCAAATCGGCGAGGTAGAAGCCTGCTCTTCCCGAGAATTCAACTGCCTTCTCAAGCTCCGCGATTCCTTCTTCGTGTCGTCCGAGTTTTGAATAGGACCAACCCAAATACAAATGTGCTGACGGAAAGTTCGGTTCCAATTCGATCACTCGCTTGCATTGTTCAAGGGCTAAATCCGGTTTGTTTTTCAAGAGGTATACCATCGCAAGCGTCGATCCGATAATCGGTGAAAGCGGATCAAGTTTTTGTGCCCGTTTCATTTCGTTCAACGCGTCATCAAATCGATTTCTGTTCAAATGATTCAGAGCAAGCCAGTGATGAGCAGTCGGATAATTCGGATTTAGGCTAATGGCATGTTTGAATCCTTCCTCAGCTTCAGCCCAGTGATATAGAAACTCATCTACTTTTGCCAATGACGCATGAGCCTCCGCCAATGTGCCATCAATTTGAAGGGCCCGCTCTACGGCGGCTCTGGCTCGCGGTAACGCTTCACTTGCTGGAGCTCCTGCGTATTGTTGGAGCAGCAAATAACAATCAGCGACTCCCACGTAACCAAGTGCGAAATTCGGATCGCGATCGAGCGCCTGCTGGAATTCCTTGAGCGCCTTGCTAATATTCTCCGCCGTCCGCTTGTTCCAGTAGTATCGACCGCGCAAATAAAACTGATAGGCTTCCGGGTTGGTGGTGTCGCGCTTTGTCAGTTGTTGCTGCTGTTCGCCAGTCAGTCTTAATCGCAGCTTCGCTGTAACCTCGCGCGCGATAGTTTGTTTGACTGTCAGAACGTTAGCTGCGGCACCTTCATATTCCTCACCCCAAAGCTGCGCGCCGGTAGAGGTGTCAACCAAATCCACTTGAATGTTTATTCTGTCTGCTGCCTGGCGTACACGGCCCATAAGCACCGCCCGCACATCCAACTCGCGACCGACTGTCTGCGCGTCAACCTCTTTGGCTTTGTAGCGAAAGGCGGTGCTGCGGGCGATTACCTTCAGTTGTTGCAACTCAGTAAGGCTATTGATGAGCGACTCGGAAATGCCGTCAGCCAGATAGTCAATGCCAGCGTCGTTGCTTACGTTCTGGAAGGGCAAGACAGCGATGGATTCGATTTGTCTTGGGTTGACTTCGCGCCGGGCGAAAAACCAGTATCCCAAGCCGATTGCCAATATGACTATTAAGCCAGTTATCACGGCCCACCTGTGACTCTTGACTTCTTGGATCAGGTATTCCGCGCTGGAAGGTCGATTCGACAGACCTTCATGCGTGCTCATATTCGCCGCCGAGTCGGTTTGCGCTGCAACCCTTTCGGTGATCTGATTTGCGCTGACGTTTTTCGATTTCGCTGATGCAGGAATCTGCGAACGTTCCAACTCTTCGGAGAATTCGAGCTCATGTTTCAAATTCTGAAGGTCGAGTTGAAGATCTTTGACCGTTTGGTATCGCTCGTCCGCCTTTTTCTGTAACGACTTTCTGATAATCCGCTGTAGTTCCAGAGGAGCATCTTTATCCAGCGGCAACGGCTCTTTGGTGAGGATTGAGGCGATTGAGTCACTCGACGTTTCACCAGCAAACGGTGTTCGGCCAGTCAACATTTCATAGAGCACCACACCAAGACTCCACACATCCGAGCGGGAGTCGACTTCTTTTCCGCGCGCTTGCTCCGGTGACATATACAAAGCCGTACCCAGTACTTGTCCGGGAGAAGTCTGGACTTGAATCTGCGTCACGTCTTCGGCACTCGGTTCTGACTTGGTCAGCTTTGCCAAACCGAAGTCAAGAACCTTCACCAGTCCATCGTCACGGAGCATGATATTATCCGGCTTGATGTCGCGGTGAACGATGCCGGCGGAGTGTGCGGCATGCAGCGCGGCGGCAACCTGCGCGGCGATGTCTAGTGTTTCGCGCAAACTGAGGGATTCGCCCTTCAACCGTTGGCGGAGAGTCTCCCCTTTGACGTATTCGGCGGCGAGAAAATGCGTTTCGCCGTCCGCACCGAATTCATAAATCGTCAAAATGTTCGGATGATTCAAGGCAGAGGCGGAATGTGCCTCGCGCTCGAACCGGCGCAGACCCTCAACCTCCATGGCGAAGCTTTCCGGCAGAACTTTGAGCGCGACTTGACGCCGCAGGAGCGTATCCTCGGCCAGGAACACTTCGCCCATCCCACCCGCGCCGAGTTTTTGCACGATGCGGTAATGAGAAAAGAGTGTGTTAGCTTTAAGAGTTTCGTTCAAACTCACCCTCCCGGCTTGTTCATGCTGTGGAGGGTCTTAAACCTACTTCATCTGTGAAAAACGGCGGATTTGACCCCCTCTCATTCGCATCCACTTCTGAAATTCAGACGACGCTTTGTAATCATTGCGGGCAAATACCTATCCAAGCTGCTTTCGAAAGCGCCATACGCTAATTCCCACTAAGACCGTCGCAAAGCAGACCAGCGCCAGAACATTTGGATAAAGGACCGCCAACCCAGTGCCTTTGAGCATGACGCCGCGAGCAATTACCCCGATGTGACGTACGGGGTTCAAATAGGTGATTGGTTGCATCCAGGACGGCATCGCCTCTATCGGCGTAGTCGCTCCCGACAGCATCACTAATGGAGGGTTAACAAAGAAGCCCATCAATTGCGCCTGTTGCTGTGAACGGGTGAAGGTAGCGATCAGAGTGCCGATGCCGATACCGGACAGGACACATAAAGAACCAGCGAAGAACAACAAGACCAGGCTGCCACGCAAAGGAAGTCCAAAGATCGAGCGGGACACGACCAGCGCCAACCCGAGATCGGCGGTTAACAGTAAGAAAATCGGCGCGATCTTGGCGACAATTATCTCGCCGGCCTGCGCCGGAGTCATCAGCAGTTGCTCGACAGTCCCCATCTCCTTTTCTTTCACCATCGATGCTGCCGCGACTAGCGAGCCCTGAAGGACCAGCAGTGTGCCAATCATGCCGGTGGCAATAAACCAGGAATTGCGTAAACCGGGATTGTAAAGCAAGGCCACTCGGGCGGTGATGTTTGCTCGTTCTATGGCTGGACCACGGAAGTTGCGGGGCGAGGGTTGCTGCATCGCCGGGACTGTCGCAGCTGAAGCACGTCCAGCTGCAGCGCTTCCCTGCGAAAGCAACCCGGTCACGCCGTCCACGGCAGTGACTGCTGCCGGGGAGGTGGTTGACATTTCGGACGCGGGGACTATTGTCGCACGCGCGGAAATCTTTTGATTATAGGAGGCAAAAATGCGTGAGGCGTAACCGGCCGCGATCGCTGCCGTGTTCGAATCTACGGCATCTATGAGCAGTTGTACTTCAATCGTCTCGTTCCGGGCCCGCTTTTTAGCAAAATCATAGGGAATTACCAAACCAGCGTTTAGTTTGCCGGCGCTTAGCGCTCTCCCCAGTTCGTCGGCCGACGAGTAGTATTCGGCTTGCTGGAAAGACTGACTCTCCGTGAAAGCAGAAACAAGTTCACGACTTTCAGCTGAGCGGCTCTGGTCCACTACCCCCAGCCTAAGATTCGAGACTTCGGGATTAAGGGCAAATCCAAAAAGAACTATGTTCAGAGTCGGCGGAATGATCAGCACCACAACCAGCCGGCGATTCCGTTTTATCTGATGAAACTCCTTAAGAAATAATGGCCAGAGGCGGCCACTCTTAAGCGTTTGCAACACTTTCATCCCTCTACCTGCATGTGTCTAATTGTGAACCATCCGCGGAGGAAAAAAAGCAAGGCGAGAACTGAGAGCACCAGCGGAGCGTACCAAATAGCGGTCCAGCCGCCTCCCCGCACAAAGCTGTCACGCACCACCTCGATATAGTAATGCGCCGGCACAACGTAGGATATCGGCCGCAGCAAGCGCGGTATGTTTGAAATCGGGAAGATTGCTCCTGATAACAAATACGAAAGCAGAAAGCCGCCGATCTGCACCGCTTGAATGGCTGCCGCTTGATTGGGAATCGCGGCTCCGATCATTGCACCGAAACTCACGTTGCAAAAAAGGTAAATCACGGTAGTGATAAAAAACGGCGTGGGATCTCCGGCAAACCACAAGCCAAACAGAGCAAAGGCCTCGAGTAAACAAAGGGCCCACTCCGCCAAGGCAATTAGGGTGTAGGCCAGGGCCTTCCCCAGCAGATATTCATGGGCAGAAATGCTGGAAACATAGACCTGCAGGATGGTCTTCTGCTCACCCTCGCGAGACATGGCCAACGCGGCCAGTAACGGCGGGAAAAGCGCCAGCCCTACGGCAAACATGCTAGGACCAATATACTTGCGCGCCTCGCGACCCGGATTGAACCACAGTCGCAGATCAGCTTTAACTGCCGGGCGAGCCGACGCGGCTGTGCGTAGCTCTTGAGCAACAAAAGCCTGGGTCACAGCTGTGGCGCTGCCACGCATAACATTCGCAGTATTTGCATCTGCGGCATCAACTAACCATTGAATCTCCGGATTGCCGCCGCGTCGCAAATCACGTTCGAAATTGCGCGGAATGATGATCGCCCCACGGGCGCGGTTTTCATCAAGCGCTCTCTCCGGCCGCTCGTTCGCGGCGAGTTCGACTATCCGAAATGTGAGAGAGTTACGGTACGCGTCTATATAGCGGCGAGAGAGAGGCGTCTGATCAAGGTCCTGTACCACAATAGGAAGATTGGTCACAGAAAATGAAATTGCTGTTCCCAATAAAGCCAGCAAAATGAGCGGAAGCAACAACGCCAGCACCAGTGTCAAACGATCGCGAAACACTTGTGTCAATTCTTTCCTGGCCTGGGCGATGATTCGTTTCATGCTAATTCAGAGTACAACTCGATTCCTGTTAGACCAACCAGAGCTAACTAAAAAAAGGACAGTGCTGGACGAAAATTTCAAGCTTCACCTCGGGATAATTAAGTTCCCACCGCCTTCCCTTCACGTCTCAATTTTTCCACTATGGCAATAAAGACGTCTTCCAGCGAATATGGCTGTTCGCGGGCCGCCGAAACCTGAATTCCGGCAGCGTTCAATTTCTCGGTGATCTCTTTTATTGCTGTTGCTACATCCTGGTCCACAATCACGTGCAAGCGATCGCCAAAAATCGACACTCGCCAACGTTCCATTTTCTGCTGCAGCAGGTTGGCGCCCGTCTGGACATTGTTGGTATGAAGCTCGATCAGGTGTCCACTCTGCTCGGCTTTAATTGCCGTTGGCGTTCCCTGGGCTACCAGCTCTCCGGCAACCATCATACCGAGGCGATTGCATTGTTCCGCTTCTTCCAAATAATGCGTGGTTATCAGAATCGCGACGCCGTGATCCGCAAAGGCATTGATCATCTTCCAAAAGGCACGACGGGCCAACGGATCAACTCCGGAGGTCGGCTCATCAAGAAACAGCACACTCGGTTCGTGCATTACTGCCGCACCAAATGCCACCCGTTGCTTCCAGCCGCCAGGCAAACTGCCGGTTAACTGTTCACCACGTCCTTTCAGCCCCGAGAAAGAGAGTACCCACTGTTTTTTCTCTTTTCGCTGTTCCAGCGGTACTTGATAGACCCCGGCAAAAAAATCGAGATTCTCATCGATGGTCAAATCGTCATACAGGGAAAATTTTTGTGACATGTAGCCAACGCGCTGACGTACGTCCGGAGAGCGCAACGAGCCGGTTTCTCCCGCCAATTCAGTCTCACCACTACTTGATTCCAATAAGCCACAGAGCATTTTAATGGTGGTTGTCTTACCGGCGCCGTTCGCACCCAAGAGGCCGTAGATTTCGCCATACTTGACCTCTAGATCAACGTCCTTGACCGCAGCAAAAGCTCCGAAACTCTTAGTTAGGTGATGGGCTGCGATTGCTCTGGCGTCAGGCGGCCGTTCGGCAAATTGCCGCCTACTCGGGAAAGGCGCCGCCTTCACTTCATCACCCAAATCGCGAAGTACCGCGACAAAAGTATTTTCCAGGGTCGGTGACCCGGCGTTAATCGCCTCGACAGCAAGTCCCGAATGCTCGAGTGTTTGACGTACCTCTCTTTCTCCCGCTTCAGGATCCTGGACCAGAACGTCAAGACGGTCGCCAAAACGCTGTACATCATCAATTGCCGTATTTGCACTCAAAACGTCCTCTGCGCGGCCCAGGTCCTTTGCCCGCACCTCCAGACGCTCCAGGCCAAGCCTTTGTTTTAGTTCGGCAGGACTGCCAGTTTGCTGGATCCTGCCGTCGTACATCAGAGACACGCGTGTACAACGTTCAGCCTCATCAAGATAGGGAGTTGCCACCACGATCGTCATGCCGGCGCTGGAGAGATGGGCCAGTGTGTCCCAGAATTCACGGCGGGACACCGGGTCCACTCCGGTAGTAGGTTCATCCAGCAAAAGAATCTTTGGTTCGGCGATCAATGCACAAGCGAGCGCAAGTTTTTGTTTCATACCCCCACTGAGCTTGCCTGCCAACCGATCAAAGAAGCGATCCATATCAAACATCCCGAGGTATCGATGCCCTCGGCTGTCAATTTCGGCGGCGGATAGTTGACGCAACTCCCCCATATAACGAAGGTTTTCGCGAACGGTTAGATCCTGATAAAGGCTGAAGCTTTGCGTCAGATACCCCACGTACGCACGCGCATCGCGAGCGGTTCTTCCCAGCATCACTGCTTCGCCGGTGGTGGCCTGCATGACGCCGCCAAGAATCTGAAAAACAGAGGTCTTTCCTGCCCCATCAGGACCAATCAGGCCAAAGACCTCGCCGGCGCGAACGTCAAGATCGATGCCGCGAACCGCTTCGATTTGCCCATATTTCTTTTTCAGGTTGCGCACGCGGATGGCGGGAATAGACGGCTCGTCAGGTGAACCAGAAGGTGTAGTAATGGCCGCCGGACCCGGGCTGATTGCTTTCATCTACCTTCTTCCCGTGTCTTTGGGCCAAGTATCACCTTCGACAAGTATTTCGCCGTCTGCCGGCATGCCCGGTTTCGCAGAACCTTCTGGCGTGGTTATTTGCAATTTGATACCGACGACTTGCTTGACTCGATCGTTACGGAAATAAGTGTTTTCGGGAGTAAAGGACGCTTCGGGATCTATCCGGGAGATGACTGCAGCAACTGGACGTCGGGGATCAGAGTCCAAGTAGACGCGCGCGGACTGGCCCAGCTTGACACGGCCAATATCGCCCTCCGGCACAAAGGCGCGCAAATACACTTTGCTCAGGTCCACCAGGGTGACTATCGGAGTGCCGGCTGTTACCACTTCTCCTGGCTCCGCTGACCGTGTGGCGACTGTGCCATCGAATGGCGCTACGATAGTCAGATCTCCTCTATTCGCGCGGGCTTCCTCGAGTTGGGCGCGAGAGCGTGCCTCATCTGCCCGGGCACTGGAAATGTCGGCCTGCGCCTGGGCCATCTGTTTTTGTATCGCTGCAGCTTGAGAAGATCGAATTGAAGGATTGCTGAGGTTAGCTCGAGCTGCGGTTAGTGCTCCACGAGCTGCCTGGACTTGTTTCCGGGCTGCGGTGACAGCAGCAGCCTGCGATTCAGCAGTAGTGCGCGCCTGCTCCCCCTGCCGCTCTGGAACGTCACCAGTACTGGCAAGCCGACCAAATTTTTCAGCATCGTAACGTGCCTGTTGATAACTCGCCTCGGCTTGGGCCAGAGTCGCCTCCGCGGTCGCGACCTCCGCCTCAGCCTGTCTGACACGTCCCTCGGCATCAAGACGAGCCTGGCCGACACCAAGCTGTGCCTGCTTCAGTTGCTCTTGCAGTACTGAGACTTGCTGCTGCGAACGCACTACTTGCGCTTGGGCTTGCTCTAACCCAGACTGCGCCTGCCGCTCACGAGCGGCTATCTGCTCGTCATCAAGCCTGGCGATTATCTCCCCCGCTTTGATTCGGTCACCTTCGCGCACACGTATTTCGCTGATGCGGCCAGTGGTTTTTGCGGCAATGGCAGAATCATCGCCCTCAATGCGGCCGCTTACGGTGATTATGTTGTGAGGTATCGGAGGTTGGCGGATCAAAAACCACCAAATGAGAAAAGCCGCACCGCAAACGATGGCGAGCGCGGCAAGCACGCGAAGGACCCTGGGAAGTTTTTTCTGTGGCATCTTCGCTTGTATCTACCCGTCGTGAAGGCAGCGAATTTTGCCCCCCCAGAAATTCGCTGCCTTCATGGAAGTGCGAGGCGCCAAATGATGAAAAATGTCGATCAGCGCACCCGCACAACGATGCTGTTGGCGGTTAAAGCATTGCCGGTAGCTCGCTGCAAGTCAGCAACCGCTTTGTTTAAATCTGTCTGCGCTCGCAGTTCGTTTCCGCGTGCGGCTGTCAATTCTGTTTGACGCTGGAGCACCAGAAATACGGTTGACTGCCCCGCGTCGAGTTTCCTCTTTTCGCTTTCATATTGCTGCTCGCTCGCGGCACGGTTTGCCGCCGCGGCGCGCAGTCTGGCTTCGGTGCTTTGTACCACCTGAAGAGCGTTCCGTACATCCACCTGAATTCCCTGCTCCAGTTGCTCACGTTGCGTCGTCAAACGTTGACCCTCAATTCGGGATCGACCCAATTGGGCTTCGGCGGTGCGATTCCGTAGAGGCAGATCGATCTGTAGACCCACGCGAAAGTTGTTGAAGCGGCTGAGCAGCAAATTGTCCAATGATTGGCCGAAACCACCAATTAATTCCGGCGGAATTGTTTGTATTGGCGGTGTCACCAGCACGGGCAAACCCGAGAGCTGCGAAAGCAGATTTATCCGCGTGCGTAGATCGTCGATTGCGCCGGTGAGAGGATTCCTTATAGAAGTTACGGTACCTGCGGTTCCTACCATTCCATAGCTACCAAATAGGTTAACGCCTGGTCTAGTTTGGTCGCCGAAGAAGCGTTGATCAATCCGATTGATTTCCTGGGCAAGATTGGACTGAGCCAACTCTGGTCTATTGTCCAATGCCAGCTTCATGGCGTCCGACAGCGAAATCGCCGGGGCTGTTACATCAACGGAGTCGGTAGGGATGACAGAGGCTGTCCAGATTGATGCTTGCCGGTTCTCCGAGATGAGCACCTTGAGGCTGTTCTCCGCACGAGCGACCTCTTCCATGGCGCTGTAGAGACTCTGCTCAAATCCGGCTATTTGCGCTTCCGCAGCCACGACATCAATGGGAGCAAGCACACCTTGGGCCACCATCCGTTTGTTGTGTTCCAATTGAGTGCGAGCATCCCGTACCGCGTCTCTCTGAATCTGAAGGTTGCGCAGAGCAAATACCAGATCCCAATAGCTTCGCTGTACATTGGTGATGGTCTCTATCGTACGCTGCCGGAACTGCGCGTCCGTCAAAGAGAGGTTCTTCCTGGCAATTTCGATTTGCCGGCGGGCTTCATCAATACGCAAGCCGCGCCAGAGTGGCTGTGTGTAACTGAAGGTCAAGGCCGTAGGATACTGGGGATTGAAGGCAGCAAATTGGCTGTTTGTATTAGAGCGTAAGGAGGAGAAATCAAGCCGATAATTGCCCCCGCCTTTGGGCGAAAGCCCTTCGAGACGGAACGTCCCTGTGTAATCGGAACTAATAACAGCGCCGTTTGATCCTCCACTCAAAAAACTTGAAATGGGCGTCTCGATACGCTCGTAATAGGATTGCGAACTAAGCCGAGGATCGTAAGCGCCGTGAGCACCCTTAAGATCGAATTCCGCAATCTTCACGTTTTCACTTGCAACTTCGATGTCTTTGTTGTTCGCGAGCGCCATCTTCAAAGCCTCGCGCAACGAGATTGGTTGCTGCTGATTGGGATCGATTCCGACTCTGGTGAGCTCGGGCAAGTTCTTTTGCGTCGCTTCATAGTTAGGTGCAATTGAAGGAATTTGCAGCGACTGTTCCACCAATGGAGTTGGCGATGCAACGCTTTGTTGCGCGAGGGTTGTTGACGCGATCAGGAGCACGAAGAGACCGACCAGTCCTGATTTGGTGGCTGCCACCCGAGACCAGCTCTGCGAGACGGAACGACAGCCCGCGCCGCAGAGTTTACCTAAGCAGTCTGAAAAAGTCGCCGACTTCCCTCGCGCCGTGTCTTTCGGCTCCAAACCTGTTGTACGATTGTCAAAATTCATCGCTTTTTCGCATCAGCCAAATCTGGGAGAGCACTTATTCCGTGTAAGAGCACGTCGGTAAATTGTTTCGCCGCGCTCTCATTCGAGATATTCAACAAACGACGTTGCGGATCCCAGAGATTATTATTGAGGGAGTGATGCATGATCATGCCAATGAAAGCACGCACGATTATCTTTGGCTCGATTTTGATCATCGCCCCTTCGCGTTGCCGTCGGCGGATATAACTTCCTAAGAACTCATAAACCCTGCGCACAAACTGCTCAAAGAACATTTGTGCAAGCTCATGCCGTTCGAGTGCCGAGTGAAGCAATAAACGCTGAAACTCGGGATCCGCCTCATGATGACGGAGTGCCCCCAAAGCCAATTTTTCAAATACGGCTCGGTCGTCGCGCGACTCCAGAACATCAGCAACCATTTCCTCCGGGTCGAAACTGCCGCCAGAGTATGCCTTATGGTCGAGAATTGCGGTGTAGAGCTCTTCCTTTGTGGCAAAGTGACGAAATACCATAGCCTCGGAAACCCCGGCCGCCTGCGCGATCTCTCTGGTAGTAGTACCGCGAAAGCCCCTTTCCGAGAAGAGACTGACAGCCACACGCAAGATTTGCAGGCGTCTGTCCTCACCCGCCATTCTGGTGTTGATAACATTTGCTGGAGTCAAAGTGGCTGCCTGCCTCGCCAATCGATAAATTCCTCGATTTTCTTTGCTTAATAGTTTGCTTAGTAAGTAAGCGGCCCTTAACAAAGTAAGTACTTACTTACCACTCACTCAGTTGGGTTGTCAAGAGTTGAAACTAGGCCACGACCCAGTCCACACTTGGCACAGCACAGTTGGGAAGGGGGCAATGCGCCCCCGTGCAGCTTCAAGATTCTCTTCGGAAAGAGCTCGCCGCATGGGACGCGTTGTACTGTTCTCGACCTTTGCGCAAATATGATTTGTCTCTTTTCGCAACAAGTCCAATCCCTGCTAGTGCTCGCGGATAGCGTGAACCAAGCGTTCCAATGGTAATTCACAGAAAGGCACATTTTTTGCCGATAAGAAGACCGACTACTTACGTCTTGACGTTTCAATAATTAACCTGGCTTCAGGAATTCCTAAAGGAGACCAACCATGTCGCAGAATAGAACAACATCAGACTTCCCGGGCACAACTCACTCAGCTGGAACAACCTCTGATCAGCCTCCCGCTGTGAAGCCGGTAGGAACAACATCCGGCGCAGCCGCTGGAACGGCAACCGGTCTCGCACAAACAGCGCAGGAATACGGTGGCAAAATTTCAGAAGCAGCGGTGCAAGCTAAAGACTATGTCACGGATAAGGTGTCTGTCGTCGGAGATAAGTTAAAAGAGCTGCAGAACGCCGATCTGGGTGAACTCACCGAAAACGCAAAAGACTACGCGCGGAAGAATCCCGGCCAGGCAATCTTGATTTCGGCTGCAGCGGGGCTTTTACTCGGTTTATTCATTCGCGGCAGGCGCTAAATACGGCGAGCGGGAAACCTGGGGAGCAGAAAGGAGGCAGGCAATGGCAGCATCCAAAACCGTTCTGAAAACCGGAGAACCGCCAGGACCAACGGAGACCGAGGGTCTGCCGGCTCTGTTCAGCCGTCTGGGCGATGATGTGATGCAATTCTTCGACACCAAGCTTAGCTTGCTGAAGGTCGAAATGAGGGAAGAGGCAAATGCCTATGTACGCGGCGGCATAGTTATTGGCACTGGCGGCATTATAGCCGCGGTAGGCTTCGCCTTGCTTAACGTGGCCCTGGCTTTTGGTGTCGCGACACTATTTGCAGATTCCACTCTGAGTCAGACAGCCAAGTATGCTTTGGGATTTGTAATTACCGGTCTCTTCTATCTCGTCATCGGTAGCATTGTGATAGGGGCGATGAACAGCCGACTGGCAAAGCGTCACCTTCTTCCCCACCGAACGGTAGAGGAACTGAGAAAGGACAAACAATGGCTGAAGAAGGAAATCTAGGCATCGCGCGGGCCACCGGAAGTGACCGTGATGAGCTATCTAAAGAGCAACTGCAGCGCCGAATGGAAGAAGCACGAGATTCGATTTCACAAACAGTCACCGAGATTAAAGAGTCAGTGGCCCATCAGGTGGAAACGGTGAAAGACGCACTTGATTGGCGGGAGCATGTGAAAAGGCGTCCCGTGGCCTTTACCCTGGGGGCGGCCGGCGCGGGATTTCTCCTCGGGTATGGAATCGCAGCGGCCATAAGCGAAGAGGACGAAAGCGAAGTCGAATTTGCGCCGCCGACCGCCCATTCTTATGCTGCTATGCCAGTTCTGGGAGAGTCTCAGGCTGTGGTGGGATCGTCCAGGGAACCAGCCACAAATGGCGACGGTCAGGAAGGTCCTGGCTTGCTGCAACGTTTCAAGGAAACATCCGCTTATGGACGCCTCAGCAAGGAGGTCGCATCACTGGGCGATCGTTTGATTGATGAGCTTTCAACCACGGCTCACCAAGTCGTTTTACCGGCCGTGCTTAGTCAGATAAAGAGCTGGATTGGTTTGGATCTTTCAGAGAAACGGCAACCCCCTGTCGTTACGGGCGAAAGGAGGACTGAGGCCCGATCCCCGGCAAGCACCTCTGGCTTGCAACAGATACCTTAGTGGCTAAGCTGATTAGCACATGAAATTCGTCTTCGGCAGGCTCGCGAGATCTCGCGAGCTTTTGTCGTATAGTAATAATTGCCGCCTCTAAACCTCACAATAATTGAATTGACACTTCTCGCAGACAACTATTAGGCTCTTTAGGGTGTAGTTGTCTGTGTACTCATCAAAGACTTTCCATGCGTAAATCCAGCAAGCTGCTTCAGCACATCGATATTCATTGTTCCCTCCTCATGTTGACAATGCTGCTGGGAATTCAAACTACCAGTGTCTCCCAGCAAACTCCCGCAAATACCACTGAACGAGAGAAAGCCTTACAACTCTATAACGAGAATAAGTTTACGGAGGCACTGCCCATTTTGGACCGTCTGGCGAACTCCAATCCTTCTGATGTTGTGGTGATTTCACGTCTGGGATTCTCAATCTACGCCACCACCGCCACCATAACCGATCCGCAAAAGCGGAAGCAGGCGCGTGAACGCGCTCGAAATGTTCTGGTGCGCGCGACTGAACTGGGAGACAACAGCATCCTCACTCGCGCTACGCTGGATGCGCTGACACATAACTCCGAAGAGCTAACGTTTTCGAAACTGAAATCAGCAGAGAGGGCCATGCGCGAAGGGGAAGCAGCCTTTGCCCAAGGCGATTTCTCTAAAGCACTTGCAGCATATGGCCAGGCGTTGGCAGCCGATCCACACCTCTATGAAGCCGCCCTCTTCAAGGGCGACGTTTACTTTAAATCGGGCCAGCAGGAAAAGGCGGGCGAGTGTTTCGCCCAGGCAATTTTAATTGATCCCGATCGCGAAACTGCTTATCGATACTGGGGCGATGCTTTGCTGAAGCAGGGAAAGCCGAGTGAAGCCCGCGACAAATTCATTGAAGCTTATATAACCGAACCATACAGCCGTTTGGCCCAGGCTGGGCTGAATCAGTGGGCGCAGCACACAAAAGTGACGCTGGAGCATCCCCGGATTCAAATTCCGGCTACGGTCTCGGGAAAGGAAAAGGACAAGCTCACTGTTACTCTTGACCCTAAAATGCTAAGCGACGGTGCCGATGACGAGTCGGCTGTCTGGTTGACCTATGGCCTGATTCGCGCAGCATGGGCCAATACGAACTTCGCCAAAGAATATCCTAATGAAAGGGAATACCGGCACAGTCTGCGAGAAGAAGCTGCAGCCTTGAGAGGAGCACTGGAAGCACTGGCAAACCAAAGAAAAGAGAGAGAGAGCAAGAAGCCTAGTCCCTCGCTGGAAGCTCTTGCGAAGCTGGACAGCGACGGTGTATTAGAGGCTTACATTTTGCTGGCGATTCCGGATCAGGGTATCGCGAGAGACTTCGCCGGTTACCGCCACTCACATCGCGACACCTTGCGCCGGTACGTTACCGAATACGTTGTGGGCAGCAAGACGGCAAAATTCTAGCGCTAGCGAGCAACAACTGGCTTCCGTGGAAGTTTCTCGTCTCTGGTGGCCGCGTTGTAAACAAAAGCCGCCATAATTGTTGCTGCCTGCTTCAGGTCATCACCTTGAATGCGCTCAAAAACGTCCTGATTCGAATGATGAGTACGCGTTTCGTATTCAATCTCGTCCTGAATGAACTGAAACCCAGGTAGACCAATGGCATCGAATGATTCGCATCTTTCGCCGTGGTCTGCGCGGGAGCGGACGCTTGAGCGGTAGGCTGGCTGGCCGCATTTTGAGCTGATTGCTGGCCGAAAATGGCAAGTGAACTAAAAAGAAAACATTGCAGCAAAATGCCTGCCGTGTAACGTCTTCCAATCATGACGATTCCCCCAAAGGTATAGTTATCGATCTGAGTAATGCCGGGAACAATTGAAATTTAGAGTATTTATACCGTGTTCCCGGACAAACTTTAAGTACCGACGAGCAGTTAACGAGCGGCGGGGCGGTTAGAGGATTTTCCAGTTGGCTCAACGATGCGCGTCGGCGATTCCGTGGACTTAAAGCCACACGCCTCGTTAGGGCAGTAACGAAATGTGCCTTCCTTCTTGGTTGTCTTTTCGAGCAGGAAGGGAGCCTGGCATTGAGGGCAGGTTTCGACGACTGGTTTGTCCCAGTAAACAGCGTCACAGTCAGGATATCGCGAGCATCCGTAAAACAACTTGCCGCGGCGGGATTTTTTGACTACGAGTGCTCCTTCACAACCCGGCCGAGGACAGGAAACGCCGGTGCTCTCCTGTTTAATGAATTTGCATTTGGGATAGTTTGAGCAGGAGATAAATTCACCGTAGCGCCCAAATCTCTTTACTAACGGTGCACTGTCCAGGGGGCACTTCTCCGCCAGTTGAACCGGCGGCGGCGTTGCCACTCCACCCTTGGCAATCTTGCGAATGTTTCGACACTCGGGATATCCGGTGCAGCCCAAAAAGGGGCCAAAGCGTCCGCGTTTAAGCTGCATTGGCTTGCCGCACAACTCACACGCTTCGGGCTCAGCAGTTTCCTCGTTGCCGGTAGTGACGGCCGTTTGCCCGTCTGACGAAGGAGAGATTTCCGCATCTCTGGTCGCTTCGCAGTGCAGACATTTAAGATACTTTCCAAATCGGCCCCACTTCTGGACCATTCCCACAGCGCCACATTTCAAACAAACCTCATCGGTGGGTGTGTCGATATTTTTTATACCTTGAACGTGGTGTTTGAACTTGTCCAGATCACCCGCAAACTTGCTATAAAATTCCCCCAGTGCCTCCGTCCACTTGAGCTTACCTTCTTCGACGTGATCGAGTTCTTCTTCCATCCGTGCCGTATAGGTGACATTAAAGAGGTCGTCAAAGCCGCCTTCGATCAACAGGTCGTTCACGGTCTTACCGAGTGCGGTTGGATGAAAGCGGCTCTCAATCTTCTCAACGTACTCCCGCTCCTGAATTGTCGACATGATGGCGGCGTACGTTGAAGGGCGGCCAATCCCCTTTTCCTCCAGCGCCTTCACCAGGGTCGCTTCCGTAAAGCGAGGTGGGGGTTCGGTGAAATGCTGCTCAGGAGTAATCTTCTTTAGCTCCAGGGTTTCTCCTTTTTCGACCAAAGGCAGAGTGCGTTCCGCCTCCTCGTCATCCTCGATTTTCTCGTCTCGACCTTCCTGATAAAGCTTCAGGAAACCATCAAACTTTTGCACTGATCCGGTGGCTCGGAAAAGAAAGCGACCCGCATGGATATCAATCGTAGTTTGATCGAATATTGCAGCGGTCATTTGCGAGGCTACAAAGCGCTGCCAGATTAACCGATAGAGCTTCAGCTCATCCTTATTCAGATACTTTGCTAAAGAGTCCGGCGTACGCACAATTTCGGTAGGTCGAATTGCTTCGTGAGCGTCTTGAGCATCCTTTTTAGATCGATAATGAACAGCTGCTTGCGGCAGGTACTTGGCGCCATATTGAGTGCTGATGAAATCTCGGACTTCGCTCAATGCGGCATCTGAGACTCGAGTGGAATCAGTGCGCATGTAAGTAATCAAGCCAACAGAACCTTCTGAACCAAGTTCAATTCCCTCATAAAGCTTCTGCGCCAGCATCATAGTTTTCTTTACGGCGAAGCCAAGTTTCCGCGACGCTTCCTGCTGGAGTTTTGAAGTAATGAATGGAGGTACGGGATTCCGTTTTCTTTCTTTGGTTGTGACCTCGCTGACAACAAATGACTGTTGCTCGGCTTCGGCGACGAGATCTTTTGCTTTTGTCTCTTCATTGATTAGGATCTCGTTCTTCTTGAGGTCCTGATCAAATCCGCTCGTCTTTACCGTTAACTGATCAATCTTGAGTAGCCTGGCATCAAAGGCAGGGGGTAACTTGGCCGCGAGATTGGCTAAGATGGTCCAATATTCAATCCTAACAAACTTCTCGATTTCTCGCTCTCGCTCGACAACCATTCGCAGTGCCACTGATTGCACGCGACCCGCACTCAAGCGACCACCTATCGTGCGACAGAGAAGCGGCGATACTTTGTAACCAACCAGCCTATCGAGCACACGACGAGCTTGTTGTGCATCCACCAGGTTTTCGTCAATTTGTCGAGGGTGCTCAAACGCCTCATTTACTGCTCGTTTAGTAATCTCATTGAACATCACACGGTAAGTGGGCTTAGCTGGTCTTTTCGGAACAATCTCCTCCGCCAGATGCTGGCAAATGGCCTCGCCTTCACGATCCGGGTCGGCCGCAAGGTAGATAGCATCTGCCTCCTTTGCCGCCTGCTTCAACTCGGAGACAATCCTCTTATTGTTTCTCTTTCGCGAATCGGGAATAACTTCATAGGTGGGCTTGAAGTTATGTTCGATATCGACGCCCAGACCTTTGGAAGGCAGATCTTTAATATGACCTATGGAAGCCTTAACCAGATAGTCCTTTCCCAGGTATTTGTTAATCGTTTTTGCCTTTGCCGGCGATTCAACTATGACTAAGTTTTTTGCCATTTTGTATCGTTCTTTGCTGTTCGGTCCTTGTTATTTCCGAACCTAAATCTCATATCTTCCTGACAAAACATCTCCCGGGAAGCGCTCGCACAAGCTCACGCATTTCCAACGTTAGCAGCGCGGCAGTCAGATCCGAAATGGACAGCTTACTCTGATTAACAAGGAGATCAATGTGAGCAGGAATATCGGCTGATAATAGCTTGAATACCGAACGTTCTGACCCCGAGAGCCCGCCAGGGACCAACGAAAGCTGTTCCGTAAGCGATTTTTCCCTGGTTTGATCGCCAAAGGGAGGGGGTAACAATTTGGCTGAAATGTCCGGTGGCAGCTCCGTGGCAATATCCTGCCATTGTTGCACCAGCTTTGCTCCCGCACCCTTTATCAAATAGTTAGTGCCGAATGAATTACGAGAGGTGATGTTACCCGGCACCGCAAAGACTTCTCTATTTTGTTCCATTGCCAGGCGGGCGGTTATCAAAGAACCGGAATTCTCCGCCGCCTCCACCACTACAACTCCGAGACTCAAGCCGCTAATGATGCGATTACGGTAAGGAAAGTTTTCCGAGACCGGCGGCGTGGAAAGGGGGAACTGGGTCACCAGCGCCCCGCCGCGATCCAGAATCTCTTCCGCCAGCTTCTTATGTTCCCGCGGATAAGACTGATCGAGTCCGGTGCCCAGCACAGCCACTGTCCGGCCTGCTGCCTCGAGCGCTCCTCGATGCGCGGCAGCATCAATGCCGCGGGCAAATCCCGACACAATGGTCACTCCGCGCTGGGCCAGATCGCGCGCCAGCATTAATGCCGCATTCTGTCCGTAGGTGGAACATCTTCTCGACCCGACCACCGCAATGCATGGTCGCTCAAGGCACTCTTCCCAGGCGCCTTTAACATAAAGCGTAATCGGCGGATCGTAGATTTCACGCAGCAGTGAAGGGTACACACCGTCATCAAGTATCAAAAGGTCGGCGCCTAGCTTCCTTACACTCTCTATCTCAACTTCAGCTCTCAGTTGCAACTCGCGAGCGATGATGATATCGACCGCTTCAGGCAGCAAGCGCAACTGCTCCAACTCTGCTCTGCCGGCGTCATAAACCGCTTCTGCGGAACCAAAGCGTTCAAGGAGCTTGGCAGCGACGCGAGGACCGATGCCGGGGGTCATGTTCAACGCAACCCAATCTCGTATCATGTGAGGATTCCCTTCGAGCATCAGCAAATCGTTTGACGCTCTTTTCAAATACGCGGAGGCTTCTTCTGCAGGTTCCGCTGTGAGATTAACTTCGCCTGCCTCCTGCTCCTGCATCCTTCATCGTCTGGCGGAGGCGTGTAGGAATCGAACCTACCTGAGCCTGCTCTCACAGTCTCACTAACGGTTTTGAAGACCGCGCCGTTCACCAGAACAGATTCGCCTCCCGGCCTGTCTGTGACCGAAGGCTGACACCCTACGCGCGGCAAGGGCGACCTGTCAAGCAGGGTCAAGTGTTAGGAACCAAGGTGCGGCCCCGAGAAATTTGCAGTTAAGAAAGGGGATACAGCGTAGCCAGCCCGCTCAGGTTTTGACAGAAGCGGGAGATGGAGCCGCGCCTCTCTTGACGCCTGGGGCCGCCAGTTCAATTCTAAATTGGGGGGCTTGCTTAGGCAGTCAGGACTTATAGTCGAGACTTGACCATGCTCCAGCATCTAACTATTATATCGTTTTTCGAACGAACGTTCGAACGGTGCAAAGTGTCCTAATTTGAGTTTTTGTTCTAGCTTTGCGATTTCTGCGCCTCCGCGGTGGATAGCCTAACAATGAGGTTTAAATGATTAGCTTTCAAACGGCACTTGATCAATACAAACACTGGAGTCTAACGATCGAAGGTCCAGTGGCTAACCTATCGATGGATGTGCAGGAAGACGTAACCCTGTTTCCGGGATATAAACTGAAACTCAATTCATACGATCTCGGAGTTGATATCGAACTGGCGGACGCCATACAACGCTTGCGTTTTGAGCATCCACAGATCCAAGTCGTGTTGCTCACCAGTCTCAAACCGCGCATCTTCTGCGCGGGAGCGAACATTTACATGTTGGGGACGTCGGCGCATGCGTTCAAAGTGAATTTTTGTAAATTTACCAATGAGACCCGCTGCGCTATCGAAGATGATTCGCGTTATTCCGGCCGGCGTTATCTGGCCGCCCTGAATGGCACTGCCTCGGGCGGTGGTTACGAACTCGCGATTGCCTGCGACGAAATCTATTTGGTTGATGACGGCAACTCCGCCGTTTCTCTTCCGGAAGTGCCATTGCTCGGAGTCCTGCCCGGTACTGGCGGATTGACGCGTCTCGTCGACAAGAGAAAAGTTCGACGAGATCGCGCCGATGTTTTTTCAACACTGGCCGAGGGACTGAAAGGCAAACGGGCGAAGGAGTGGGGCCTAATTGATGACACTTTTCCTACGAGCAGGTTTCAGGACGCAATTAAGGCGCGTATCCGCGAAGTTATTGCAAATGGTGTAACGTCTACTGCTACCTTGCCCATCGAAGCCGGTGAAAACTCGCAAGTTAATCCCCCGCGTGTTGGAGTCAAACTCAACCCTCTAGAGATTGAGAATTCCACCGGCGCTCGTGATTACAAATACGTAAGCCTAATGCTAAGTCGTGACAAGCGTTACGCCGATCTGACTGTACGTGGTCCGCAGGGTAGTCTGCCAACTACTACAGAAGAGATTCAGAAGCTGGGCGGTACGTTTTGGGCGTTGCGAGCGTATCGAGAGTTGGATGATGCACTACTGCACTTGCGTATTAATGAGCCGGAAATTGGTCTGGTTTGCCTCCGCACGAAAGGAAACATCGACGACGTACTAGCCATTGACCGGATGTTATATAAGCATCGCGATCACTGGCTGGTCCGCGAAATCATCCTGCACATGGCTCGAGTGGTCAGACGGCTGGATCTGACAGCTAAGAGCTTCTTTGCGATTGTCGAGCCGGGAAGTTGCTTTGCCGGCAATCTCCTCGAATTGGTGCTGGCCTCTGATCGCAGCTATATGTTGAACGCCAGCGATGAGACAGTTCGACTCGCAACAAGCAGGCTTAATGAAGGCGCCCTTCCGATGAGCAACGGATTGACCCGACTGCAATCGCGCTTCCTGGCTGATCCTGAAAAGGTCGATGAAGTGCTTGCACACGAAGGAAGCTTTGACACATTGGAAGCGGAAAGAGCCGGCCTGGTAACTTTCGCGCCGGATGATCTCGATTGGTTGGATGAGATTCGCATGGCCATTGAAGAGCGTACTTCGCTTTCGCCGGACGCACTCACGGGTATGGAGGCCTCCCTGAGATTTGCCGGGCCAGAAACAATGGACACGAAGATCTATGGGCGTTTGACCGCCTGGCAGAATTGGATCTTCCAGAGGCCAAACGCGGTCGGTGAACGAGGAGCATTAACCAACTATGGCAAACCTACTCAGGCGCAGTTTGATTATAAGCGAACCTAACTGACGTTGGTTTCAAGGATGAGATAAAGTGAGGATTAGTCGAACACGCATTCATCGTTCGTCCTAACTAAGGGGCTGAAAAACTAATAGAACAAGGTCGGGTGCTGTGAAAACCATAGGGAGCAGATCGTGAAAATGGAGAAATCCCACCTACGTGAGTGGGTGGATGTTTCAGTTCCAACCTACCAGATGCGGGCGCGACCCTCGGAGAATCCCACCCACGGAAGTGGGTGGATAGTTCAGATCCAGCCTACACGTCGCGTTATTTGGAGTCATTATCGGCTGTCGAAGGTCGGATTTGAACAATCCACCAACTTCCGTTGGTGGGATTCTCAAATTTCGAAGGCATCTGTTTGTAGGCTGGATCTGAATAATCCACCCACTCCCGTGGGTGGGATTCCTGAGTCGTTTAAGGCAAAGGCCAGGAGATTGAGATTTACAAATGAATTTATCTAATCGAATTCCTAATAATGTAAACCTTTCCGAGGACAAGAAGCTTCAGCGGGCGCTGGAGAAGTGGCTGCCGAATTACCTTGAATGGTGGCAGGCGATGGGTCCTGATGGCTATCAGGATAAAGAGATCTGGCTGCGCACTGCCGTCGACGTCGGTTCCGAAGGATGGGCGCATTTCGACTACGTGAAGATGCCCGATTATCGCTGGGGCATTTTCCTCGAGCCGGCGCAAGCAAATGCGAAGGTGGGCTTTGGCGACAACTATGGCCAGGCGGCCTATCAGGAAGTGCCGGGCGAGTTTCGCAATTCATTACGCCGCATCATCGTCACGCAAGGCGATACCGAACCTGCCTCCGTTGAGCAGCAAAGACGGTTGGGCCACACCTGTCCCTCGCTTTACGACATGCGGAATCTATTTCAGGTAAACGTCGAAGAGGGCCGCCATCTCTGGGCCATGGCTTACCTGTTGCACGCTTATTTCGGACGCGACGGACGTGACGAGGCTGATGCTCTGCTGGAGCGGCGCAGCGGTAATCCCGATAAGCCTCGCATCCTCGAAGCTTTCAATCAACCTTGCGACGACTGGCTCAATTTTTTCTGCTTCACAATGTTTACGGACCGCGACGGCAAGTATCAGCTTTCTGCTCTCGCTGAATCCGGTTTCGAGCCCCTGGCCCGCACTTGCAGATTTATGCTGACGGAAGAAGCACATCACATGTTTGTCGGGGACACCGGTCTCAGCCGCATCGTAAAACGCACCGCGCAACTAATGAAACAGAACAAGAGCGAAGACGTGCGCCCGTTAGGCGGCATTCCGCTCGAGATCGTTCAGCGATATATCAACTTCTGGTTCAGCTATTCGTTGGATTTGTTTGGCGGAGAGATCAGCTCCAACTCCGCGGATTTCTTTGCGGCCGGACTGAAAGGCCGCTTTAAAGAACAGGAACAGTACACCGATCACATCGCCGCCGAGGGTATTTTCACGTTGCTGGTAGTTGCAGATGGGAAGCTCGTGCGCCGTGAGGTTCCGTTGCGGAACGCATTAAATGAAGTGCTGCGCGGCGAATATGTCAAAGATTGCGAGAAGGGTCTGGCGCGTTGGAACAAAGTGCTCGCCGACGAGGGACTTGGTGCGCGACTTTTCCTCCCCAGCACGCGCTTCCACCGGCACGTGGGAGAATACTCCGGAAATTCTTTTGATCTCGAGGGGACCTTGATCACACGAGAAGAATTCGAAAAGCACAAAGCTGATTGGTTGCCCAACATCGATGATCGCGAATATGTGCAGAGTCTGATGCAATCAGTCACTGAACCCGGCAAGATTGCCAATTGGATTGCGCCTCCTGCCGCAGGAATTAAGGGTAAGTCGTTCGGGTTCGAATATGTAAGGTTGTGAATTTGGCCTTTGGCCTTTGGAATTTGACCTGGGAAGCAGCCCGAAGGTTGACTCTGTCGAGAAAAAGAACTCTGCGTGTGCTCTGCGCCCTCAGCGTCTCTGCGGTGAGCTGCTGATAGAAATGAGTTTTAGCCAAATATTAAAATCCAAAGATCGGATGCCTGAAGCCAAAGGCCAAACGCCAAAGACCGAAGACCGAAGTCCAAGGTCGAAGTTAGAGTTCTCACCACACGACCAGAAGTTAGAGTTCATTTTGCGCACTGCCGCTCGCATCTTTGCAGCAAAGGGCTATCATTCCACTTCCATGCGCGATATATCGCGCGCTACCGGAGTCAGTCTCTCCGGCCTTTATCATTATTGCCGCTCGAAAGAGGAGTTTCTCTTCCTGATACAGGATAACTGCTTCGGTCATGTCCTCGAGCGTGTTCAGCAGAGACTATCAGAGGAGAACGATCCTGTTCAGAGACTGCGTATTTTTATCGACAATCACTTGGCTTTCTTTGTAGCAAATATGGCGGAAATGAAGGTGCTCTCGCATGAAGCAGAGTCGCTCGCGGGTGATCTGCAAAATCACGTTTTCTCAAAGAAGCAGAAATACACGAAACTCGCCACGAAGATTCTCGGCGAACTACAGAAGCAGCACTCGCAAGAGCGATGCGTAGACCTGACCGTCGCTACCTTCGGACTGTTTGGCATGATGAACTGGATCTACAATTGGTACGACCCGCGTGGAAAATTGAAGGTCACCGATCTGGTCGAAAATGTCACGCGATTATTCCTGCACGGGTTTGTCGCCGGTGTACCATCACTGGAATCAAACTTCACTGCTACAAGCATGACCGAGTCGTTAAGCGTCTGGCGTGCTTCACATCCCCAGGATAGATCGTGAGTTACACTATGGCTGAGCACTTCGAGATAACACAAATGAAGCGGAATCTCATTCAATACGACGCCCGCGACGGTATTGCCGTAATGACCCTCACTGATCCTCCCGCAAATACCTACACATACGAAATGATGCAGTTATTGGATGACGGAATTCTTACTGCGCGGATGGACGATAACGTTCAGGTAATCGTAATTACGGGCAAAGGCGAAAAATTCTTCTCGGCCGGTGCGAATATCAACATGCTCGCTAATGTCACGCCGAGTTTCAAATATTTCTTCTGTCTGCACGCGAACGAAACGCTGGTGCGCCTGGAGCAGACTCCGAAGTTGATCATCGCTGCGATTAACGGCCACTGCGTGGGCGGCGGACTGGAGATCGCGATGGCTGCGGACATCCGCATCGCACGTCGCGCAGCCGGGAAAATGGGTTTACCCGAAGTTTCATTGGGCGTACTTCCCGGAACCGGCGGAACGCAGCGTCTTACACGAATTGTGGGCAAGTCGCGAGCAATTGAACTGATGGCGCTGGCGGAACTTTTTGATTTCGAAAGAGGCCGGGACCTCGGAATTATCAATCACATTTATGAAGCTGAGACTAGTGAAGCTTTCTTGCTACAGGTTCACGAGTACGCAAGACAATTCACTTCACCAAACAAGGCAGCACTTGCCATCGGCCGCATCAAACGCAGCGTGCAAACAGGAGCTGAAATTCCTTTCGAGTCAGCGTTGGCGCTGGAGCGTGAGTTGCAGCAACAACTCTTCCAGTCGGAGGACGCGCGAGAAGGCCTCGATGCTTATGTGAACAAACGAAAGCCGCAATTCAAAGGAAGATAAAGGGCGGTCTTTGGTCTTTGAGCTTTGTACTTTGAACTTTGTACTTAGAACTTTGGGCTTTGAAGTTTTGCATTCGTGTTTTGAGCTTTGAATTTTGTACTTTGAAACTTGAGCTGAAGTTTGGCTTGGCTTCTCATTAACACCGGGGCTTTAGCCCGGTGAGGCAACATAGCTCTTAGTAGTGGAAACCGTTTCAACGGTTTCCCGCGAGCGCCAACACGCACTCCATGATTGCCTGCACGCGAAACCGTTGAAACGGTTTCACGATTAAGAGTCACTTTGCCACCGGGCTAAAGCCCCGGTGTTAATGTTATGAGGCGTGACCTTGCTGAAGCCCTGGAGAATGCTGGCAGCGATCGAAATGTTCGCGCAGTAGTGATTACCGGAGCCGGCCGTGCCTTCTCTGCCGGGGGCGATATAGCAGCAATGGCCCAGCTCCTGGACCTGCAGGACACCGAAGAGTTCTCCCGGCTTCTGGGCGCGGCACGGCGAGTAATCACCGCGATTCGAGAGATGACTAAGCCGGTAATCGGGTCGATCAATGGACCAGCGTCGGGCGCCGGTTGCAATCTCGCCTTGGCATGTGATCTCCGTATTGCCTCCACCAGCGCCAGCTTCAGCCAGTCTTTTGTTAAGTTGGGGCTTCATCCCGACTGGGGAGGTACCTATTTGTTGCCGCGTCTGGTAACCTCGAATAAAGCTTGTGAACTGTTCTTTCTGGGTGAGCCAATTGCGGCCGAGGAAGCTCTTCGCCTCGGGATTGTTAACAGAGTTGTTGCTCCAGAAGAGCTGGCGTCTGCGACGTGGACGCTGGCGGAGAAACTGCGCGATGGCCCACCAATTTCGATCGCGGCTGCAAAGCAAGCAGTCTACCTCAGCCAGACTGCAGACCTGGATGAAATGTTGCGTTACGAGAGCGAAGCTCAGCTGCGTTGCTTTGAGTCCGAAGATGGACGCGAAGGCATCCGGGCGTTCCTCCAGAAACGTCCGCCGAAATTTTCCGGCAAATAGAAATTCAGGTATAAACGGGCAGGCAGTTAACGTGGATAGTGGTACGGTGCTGCTCTTCTAATCGGCGCCAATTCTCCGCGTCAGCTTGTACAGTAACCGCACCGGCAAACCCACGATATTAAAATAGTCGCCCTGTATTTCCTCGATAAAGATTGCTGCTGTTCCCTGTATGGCGTAAGCACCTGCTTTGCCCATAGGTTCTCCACTCGACACATACCAGGAAATCTCTTCGGCAGATAATTCACTAAACCGCACTCTGGTAATTTCGTGTTCGCTTACCCAGCGACTATTTTGTCCGACGCGGAACAGCGCTATGGCTGTCAACACATCGTGCCATTTGCCGCTCAGGAGTAACAACATTCGCTTCGCATCGGCTACATCGCGTGGCTGGCCCAAAATCTCGCCGTCGACTACAACGACGGTATCGGCGCCGAGAATCAGTCCTACTGCGAGTCTTTCAGCCACAGCTCTCGCTTTTGCCATAGCCAGGCGTTTCACGTAGCTAACTGCGTCTTCGTTGTAGCCTCTGGTTTCGTCAATTCCCGCGGCCATAGTCTCAAAAGGCCAACCGATGGCCTGAAGGATTTCCGCTCGACGGGGACTCTGAGACGCAAGGATAATTTTTTCTGTCCGCACCGGCTTTCCTTTCAAGGGCAACGTAGGCAGTCGGTTGAATGTCCGAAAAGTTTTTTAGCTTGTCGTTTCCCGCCGACAAAGGTTGGTCGGACATTTTCCCGGGAACTAGTCCATTACCAGCGGCAACTCCCGCTTGTCGCTTTCGCCGCTCTCCGTTACACTGCAAAATTATCCTGCTGATGATTAAAATTGAGAGCAATGCCCAATCATAGCAAGTGGAGCTGTATCCCGCATGGATAGATTGATCAAGACACTACCCACTATCGTGAAGGCGGCAGGAAACTCAGAAGCAGTCACCGAGGCGGCGTGTATCGCCGCCTGGAAATTCGCTGCGGGCCGAATGCTTGCCAATCATGCAGTAGCAGTCAGATTCTCCGAAGGAAAACTCTTAGTTTTGGTGGGAGAAACCCTATGGCTAAACCAGTTGCCGCCTCTGCTGAGCCAGTTGTTGTTCCGCGTGAACTCAGTGCTCGGCCAGAGTCTCGTAAATCATATTGAACTACGTGTGGATTCCCGTGGCCGGGCGGAATTTCTGCCTGGTCCTAAGCATACAAAGCAACCATTGCAAATGGATCAGATACCAGCCGAACTGCTCGTAGCCGCGTCTGAAATACGAGATGTGCCACTGAGGCAGACGTTTCTCGGCGCGGCAATGAGTTGCCTAAGGCGGCTGACGCCAGCGAAAAACTAAAATCAGATGCCCATTACTGAAACAGATATTGAAAAGATTGCACAGCTGGCCCATATGGACATAACCAGGAAGGAGTTGAAGATCTTCGTGCCACAAATCGCGGAGATTGTTACTTACGTGGAACAATTGGGAGAAGTCGACACAAGTAAAGTTGAACCTTCGCTCGGAGGCTTAACGCCGGAAGGCGAGCGTACTGATTCAGCGCGAAATGACGAGGTCGCTGCTTCATTAGGGCAACGGGCCGCGCTGGAGGAGGCGCCCGATGCGGCGGCGGGTCACTTTCGCGTGCCTAAGGTACTGTAAAGGCGCTCCGAAATGTCGGCAGGACAAAGGCCATTCAATGGCCGCAATGGCCGGGATTTAGGTCGAATTTTTTAGCGTGCAACAGCCAGGTTGGGGAGAATTAAATGGCCGCGGATGAGGAAGGTATCAAATCAATAAGGACCAGCCTGGTCAACGGCGAGACCACCACGCGCAGAATTGTGGACTGGTCCCTCGCTGCAGCCGAGAAGCTCAATGAAGAGCTAAACGCATTTCTTGAGATCAGTCGTGTGGCCGCCTTGGAACGTGCCGAAGAGTTGGATCATTCGATTCACGCGGCGAGAGAAAACCGAATACCGCTTCCCCCACTCGCGGGAATACCCTTTGCTATAAAGGACAACATTTGCGTCCGAGGGATGCAGACCTCTTGCGGATCACACATTCTGGGCGACTACCGTCCCCCTTATAACGCCACGGTAATCGAACGTTTGCTTGCCGCGGGCGCAGTAATTGTTGGTAAGACTAATTGCGATGAGTTCGCCATGGGTTCGTCCAATGAAAACTCTGCTTACGGAGCTGTGAAAAACCCCTGGGATCTTCTGCGCGTGCCTGGCGGTTCTTCCGGTGGCTCCGCGGCCGCTGTTGCAGCCGGAATTGTGCCCGTGGCCCTAGGCTCCGATACCGGAGGCTCAGTGCGGCAGCCCGCCTCCCTTTGCGGAGTCGTTGGTCTAAAACCAACATATGGTCGAAATTCGCGCTACGGACTCGTGGCCTTTGCTTCCTCGCTTGATCAAGTCGGTGTTCTCGGTCGGAATGTGAGTGATGTGGCCACCGTGCTCCAGGTAATTGCCGGCCGTGACGAGCATGATGCAACCACGGCCGACGTGGTCGTGCCTGATTACGGTGCCGCACTTGACGGAGAAATCAGGAACGCGCACATTGGGTTTCCGAAAACCCTGTTTGGTGAAGGATTGGACGAGGATGTACGCATTGCCGTACACGCTGTTTTTGATACCTACCGAGACTTGGGAGCGCAGATCGTGGAGGTCGAATTACCCCATGCCGACAAGGCTACAGCCGCTTATTACATTATTGCCACGGCCGAAGCGTCCTCGAATCTTGCGCGTTTTGATGGCGTACGTTACGGGTTCCGCGCGGAAGACACACCCGAGCTCCGAAATATGTATCGTAAGACGCGTGACGAGGGATTTGGACCAGAAGTAAAACGCCGGATAATGTTGGGTACCTACGTCCTGTCAGCCGGCTATTATGATGCGTATTATCGCAAGGCCCAGCAAGTCCGGGCGTTAATAAAACAAGACTTCCTTCGCGCATTTGAGAAATGCGATGCGCTCATTACGCCGACTTCTCCAACGCCCGCGTTTCTCATTGGTGAGAAGGTGGATGACCCGCTAGCCATGTATCTGACGGACATCTATACGGTGACGGCGAATCTGGCCGGCATCCCGGGGATGAATGTTCCCTGTGGCTTTTCTTCAACCAGGCTGCCGATCGGGTTTCAACTGCTTGGGCCCTACTGGTCCGAACCAACACTCTTCAAGCTTGGCCAGGCCTATGAAAAAGTAAAGCCATTCACCGATCGCGCTCCGATACATGCTGTAGGGGCGCCACTCGGTGGGCGCCCCTTTGCGGAGGAGGGTGTCTGAGGCGAACGAAAGGGGCGCCCACCGAGTGGCGCCCCTACAGATGTGGGACATCCGGCGGCAAGACCGGGACAGCTTTCTTCGGTGAGGACTTATCGGGAATCAGGTCGCCCGTAAAGATCTCCAGTACGTTCTTGGCCGTTCCCACAACGGGCGTAATATCCAATCCCACGTGAATGGCACCGGGCAACAGACCTTTTTTTCTAATCTCGTAGGCCGCCAGACTGACCGCGAACATCGAGCCGATGATGGGAATCGGCTTGATAATACGCTTCACCAGACCCCAGCTTCCGGCTCTGACTACTCTCCTTCTAATGGTAGCGGTCATTTCTATTTTACCTTCCGCTGGAAGCTCCGGTGGTCCACAGGAACGTCCCTGGCGTTCTAACTTTATCACGGTTGCCGCCTCTCTAGAGCGAACACATGTGATGAGATATTGTCCGAAATAGTTGTGTGCTAGCATGCCGAAGACCAAAGGCCAAAAACCGTTTTGGGTATAATCATGGCTCTCCTTGTTTTGCGTAGTCTTTTCAAGAAATATGGTCAAACTCAGGCTGTCGCCAACGTCTCCCTCGAAGTTGAACGCGGCGAGTTTTTTGGTTTGCTTGGTCCTTCCGGTTGTGGCAAGACGACGACTCTCAGGATGATTGCAGGTCTGGAAAATCCGGACTCTGGTATAGTGGAATTTAGTGATACTGATATCACTACGCTCTCTCCCGAACGCCGCGGATTCGGCATGGTATTTCAGAACTATGCGCTATTCCCTCATCTTAACGTGTTTGAGAACGTCGCCTTTGGGCTACGGGCTCGACACAAACCAAGGCTGGAAATCAGCAGGCACGTGGAGAGTGCTTTGGAACTGGTCCAGCTGCCTGGTTATGGCAAACGAAAAGTCGATGAACTTTCCGGCGGACAGCAACAGCGAGTGGCAATTGCGCGGGCGATCGCTATCGAACCTGCTTTACTGCTCTTTGATGAGCCACTGTCGAACCTGGATGTCGCCCTGAGGGAGGAGACCCGAAGAGAACTCCGAGAGTTAGTGACTCGGCTGGCGCTAACGGCCGTCTATGTCACCCATGATCAGGAAGAAGCTTTTGCACTCTGCGATCGTATCAGTGTCATGGCCGGCGGTCGCATTCTGCAGACGGGGAAACCTCAAGATTTGTACGAACATCCGGCGGAGATATCGGTGGCGCGCTTTTTGGGAAGAAATAATGTCATACAGGCGTTGCGAGTTAGTTCGGCGAAATCCGAAATAGGTGAGTTCAAGACTTTGGCAGGAGGCCACACACTGCGATTGCCCGTCCGGCAGGATCAGGTGACAGCACTCAATAAGCCGTGCTCGCTGGCCATTCGCCCCGAACACCTTTTGCTCCTGAGAGAAACCGATTCTTCGGTTAACACCCTGCCCGCAGAAATTCGCGAGATCACTTTTGCTGGAGCAACCTCAACTGTTTGGCTGGACGCAAACGGACTACTACTGGAAGCCCTGGTGCTCCAAACGGACGACCTGCGCGCTGGCGATTCCTGTATTGTCGGTTTACCGCCGGATCGAGTCTCACTACTGAAGAATGAATGAGGTGGAGCTTTACTCGTGGCGCGATACGGCCGCGGGGATTATATCTATACGAATATGGTCTGGTATCGACAGTTACACGCCGTGCAACCTGAGGCTTACAGAGTCTTTGCCTACTTGATCAGCTATGGCTTAAAGGATCGGTAGGAGATTTAAGCAGGTCGATAGGACACCGCTTCCTGTTCGCATGCCGTCTCTCCCTCCAACTTAACCTGGGCCCGTTGCAGAAAGGTTTTGATCATTTCGCGGACGCGCTTCTGCATTTCCGCGCTTATCGCTCCCTCGCCAACCAATGCTGCAAAGCGATGAAGATCTCGCGCATGTGGCCGGCGCAGTTCAACATGCTGAGCGATGCGAATTAGAACTTTGTGGCCTCGTTCTTCGAATGCAGCCGCATAGCGAAGGTAGTTTTTCATTTCACTTCTGGCGGGAGACCATTCAAGCCGGTCAGGTCTGTCGTCGGTTTTTTCCACAGCAAAGCTTGCATGCACAGAGCCAATAATCGGCACCTCAGCGCAAACAATCCAACGCATGATCCCTCCGGCTTCCTTACGAATACCTTCAATGTTGGGCATTAAATCGACAAAGTTCCGAAACTCTCCAAAGAACTCACGCGCACGTTCCAGAGTGGTCCGTAATTCCATTTGCTCTGAATAGGAGGCTTTGATGCGAAACATTAGGTGTCCTTTAGTCAATTTCCCGGCCGCGGCATTGGTTTATGGCGAGCACTCATGCGCTGCACCATCATAGTTAAGTTACACTAGAAGCGTATTCAGGTAAACCTACAAATTTGTTACAGGAAAGGTCCAGAAAGTGAAGTACAGCAGGTGTCCCCGTTGCGGTGAAGGGAAATTGATAGATTGGGCGGAACTTAGTGATGAGGAGCGCGAAGTGGTTCGCCGTTTGCCCGCCTCGGCCGAATACTCACTGGCCGAACGTCAGGCCAGAAGCCGTTGGTGTACCCGCTGTTGGTATGAGTCGTCCGATACCAGCGTAGAAATCTAGTTTTCTGCTATCCCGGTAATGTGATCGTAGGCCCCGCGAACGGCCGACATCCGGCGTATCAGCGTCTGGTACAGCGCAGCCGCCGAATCAAATCGAAGTTTTCGGGCGATGTCCTCGCACCCCGGATGGCCAACGGCGGGCAACGAGCTCGATTGACCAACGATCAGGCGCAGATGGTGATCGACAGCTCGCAATAATGCATAACCGTCACTAAGTGCTTTGTAGTCCTCAGAATCGAGAGAGCCCCTCGCCTCCAAACGGTCCAGGGTAGAGCGGGTGGACCGATCCTCGCCTTCATCGGGAATATCATCTCGCAACTGCAGATAGCGCGTGGCAAAATAGACATCGAGCATACCTCCTGCGGCATATTTAATGTTCATGCCGCCGCGGCGGCTTTGGCTGGCTTTTTCTCTTTCGAGTCGCTCGCGAACGTGACGCGCTTCTCGCTTAAGTTCTATTTGATCAAGTCCGCCGGCGTTCTCGTGAATAGCATGTCTCGCATGCGTTTCAATCATTTTTCCAAGCTCTAAATCACCGGCAATAGCTCTCAATTTTACGTAGGCGAGCCATTCCCAAACGTTTGTTCTATGCTTTAGATAATCAAGGAAGGCTTCAGAACTCGTCACCAGCAATCCGTTCTTTCCATCTGGTCGCAGTCTTAAGTCAACGCGGTACAAATAACCCTCACGAGTGATACTGGAAAGGGCCGAGATCATCAGCTCAGCCAAACGCGCGTACGATTCCTCTTGGGTCAAACTGGCGATTGGTGAGGATACCAGGGAATCGTAGACTATGATGATGTCGAGGTCAGACCCGTAATCGACGCCGCCGCTACCGAGACGGCCCAATCCCAGAATCGCGATGCGCGGGCCACCATCAAGCCGGCCATAACGGCGTGCCAGTTCTCTGCGCGCGATTAAATAAGCTACATTGATGCTGGCAACTGCCAACTCCGTTTGCAAACGATTGGACTCGAAAACAGAAATTTCCCCAGCCGCATCGCGCGCGCCAATATCAATCAGTTGCTTGGACCACTCACGACGCAGGGCTGAAAGTTCTGCTGAAAAGTCCTTTTCCGGATCGATTCCGGAACGTAAGATCGCTCGAAAGTCTCTGCGGGAGGGCCGCTTGCCTTTGTGCCCGAGCAACGGGATTAACGAAGGATGGCTTGCCACCATCTCACCAAGGAAATCAGACGAACCACAGAGCTGGACGAGTGTCACCAGATTGTCCCGCGTGATTTCCAGTTGCTCAGTAGACTTCTCGAATGAAGCAGCGATGCGTGCCACGAGTATGATGGCCCGATGAGGGTTGGCTGATTCCCGCGCTGCTTTTTGCAAGAGCTGGGCGACGCTGTCAGTATCAATCGGGTTTGCCTTATCGTCCGGCAGTGATAAGTGTCTTAGGAACACCGCCGCCGCATCGTACGCCGCTACGGTATCCCCATCTATTGGTTCGTTCCCGATACGGGCTGGATTCTTCTCACTTACTTCATCAGAAGACAATGGATCTTCAGGCCTCCCCTTGCTAATGCTCTCCCTGAAGACGCGTTCAAAAACGCTGCGCACATTCCCAGTGTGTAACTTTAGCGCCTGGTCAAAGTCGGCAAGAGCGGTTGCCCCAGAGAAGTTCATACGCGCAGCGAGCAGAGTCCGCTGTTGTGGAGTCTTGGGGACTGTATGAGTTTGTAATCCCTGCTCCATTTGCAATCGATGCTCCAAAGTACGAAGAAGGACATACGCATCCGATAACTCAGTGCGCTCCTGATCAGAAATCAGATTTCTGTCTGCCAGTCGACCAAGACTAATTAGAGTATGTGGAACGCGTAACCACTCGTCTTTTCCTCCGTGGGCCAGTTGTAGCGCTTGAGCGATAAATTCGATTTCGCGAATTCCTCCTCTATTAAGTTTGACGTTAAATCCTGTTGTGTTGCGCTCGAGGTGCTTATCAATCTTCTGTTTGGCTAGCCTCACGTTCGCCAACGCCTCTTTGACTGAGACCTGCTCACGAAACACTTGACCGCGCACGGCGGCAGCAAAGCGGGAAAACACTGTAGCTGAGCCCGCGGAGTTGCGACAGCGGATTAAGGTTTGCAGCTCCCAGGCTTGAGCTGAGTTGAGGTAATAGCGAGCCGCCTCTTGCAGAGAGCAGGCCAGCGCTCCATCTCGCCCGTGAGGGCGCAACCGCAAATCGACGCGATAGGCGGCGCCTTCACCAGCTGGCTGCCCGACAAGCTTGCAGACAGTTTCAGCCAGTTTGATGAAATATTCGCGATTGCTGACCTCGCCTCGTTCTCCCAGACCTGAAGTGGTCCCATCGTCGGAATAGATGAATACCAGGTCTATATCGGAGGCGTAATTGAGTTCGTTCGAGCCGAGTTTGCCCAGAGCAATTATGCAGAATTCAGCAGGGGCCACCCGGCCCCTCACATCCGTGCGCCGGGGAGATCCATACTTATTTTCAAGGTCTTGTCGCGCCAGGCTCAGGGCATAGTCGAGCACTGCGTCAGCGAGACTTGACAGCTCTTCAGTCGTTTCTACGAGCGTGTGTGTTCCCCGAAGATCGTGGAGATAAATCCTTAGCAGTTCCCGTCGTCGGAATCGGGCCAGCAATATCTGTGGATTGAGCGACGAATTCGTGAGCGCGAATCGGCCGAGAGATTCTTTCAATTCTTCGTGAGTTCGGACACGCGGATTAGTTCGTTCACGCTGAAGCCATGAGATGTAATCTGGATTCTGCTCGAGTGTGGCGGCGAGGAGGGGACTCCAGGCTGCAAGGGCCAAGGCATCCGACAGCAGGCCCGGCTCACGGATCATAATCTGAAAGGCACGTGAATGTTCTCTCGCAATCTGTTCGAGAAAGAGTCGCGCGCCCTTTTCATCGGGCAGATCGCGAATCAGCGACTCAACTTTGACATCAAGAATCTGCACTCCCGGTATATTACGCAGAATTTGTGGAGAGAAGCCACTGAGGCAGGGCAAGGATGAGGGATGAAGGATAAAGGATGAAGGATGAAGGCTGAGATGAAGGCTAAAGGACGAAGGATGAAAGCTAAAGGATAAAGGCTGAATGCTGAACACTGAATGCTGGAGGCTGAGATGAAGGCTGAGCGATTTCATCCTTCATCCTTCAGCCTTCATCCTTGCCCTGCTCCTGACTCCTGACTCCTGACTTTCAGATGTCAAAATAGAGAGAGAACTCCAACGGATGCGGGCGCATACGCAATGGGGTGATCTCTCGATCACGTTTGTAACTGATCCAACGTTCAATTATCTGGGGACTGAACACATCGCCCTTCAGAAGAAAATCGTGATCTGCTTCGAGGGCTTTTAGCGATTCGTCCAATGAACCGGGAAGAGTAGGAACATCCTTCAGCTCTTCCGGTGAGAGATCGTAGATGTCCTTTTCAAGGGGCTCTCCCGGATCAATTCGATTCTGAATGCCGTCCAAACCGGCCAGCAACATCGCAGAGAAGGCCAGATAAGGGTTACATGAAGGATCGGGCGGCCGAAATTCCAGCCGCTTCAATTTCGGATTGGTTGAGAACATTGGAATACGAATCGCCGCTGAGCGATTCCTGGCCGAATAGGCGAGATTCACTGGCGCTTCAAAACCTGGGACTAAACGTTTGTAGCTGTTGGTGGTGGGCGCGGCAAACGCCACTACTGCTGCTGCATGTTTCAGTAAGCCCCCGATATAAAAACGAGCCATCTCAGAAAGCCCCGCGTACCCATCGCCCGAAAATAATGGTTTCTCGCTCTTCCAAAGGGATTGGTGACAGTGCATCCCCGAACCGTTATCTCCAAACAGGGGTTTTGGCATAAACGTCGCGGCCTTGCCATATTGATAGGCCGTATTCCGAACTACGTACTTGAAAATCTGGAGATTATCGGCAGTACCCAGAAGAGTTGAAAAGCGGAAGTCAATCTCACATTGGCCGGCAGTGGCCACCTCGTGGTGATGACATTCCACGTTAATTCCGCACTTTGCCAAAGTCAGCGATATTTCTGAACGCAAATCGGCAAGAGTGTCGGTCGGGGGAACGGGAACGTATCCTTCCTTAGCCCGAATTCTAAAGCCGAGATTGGTGCCCTGAAACTCGTTGGCATCTCTTCCGCTGTTCCAATGACCCTCATCTGAATCTATTGCATAACCCGCTGATTGCTGCTCATTGTGAAACTTTACTGAGTCGAATACAAAGAACTCGGCTTCCGGTCCAAAATAGGCCGTGTCCGCCAGCCCGGTGAATTTCAGATAGCTCTCAGCACGGACGGCTACGGATCGAGGATCGAACGCATAACCTTCCTTGGTAATCGGGTCAACCGCATTGCCAACCAGGCACAATGTCGGTTGCTCAGCAAAAGGATCCATCCAGTATCGCGAGGCGTCTGGAACCAACAACATATCGGATTCGTGAATTGCCGCCCAACCTCGAATGGAGGAGGCGTCAAATCCGAAACCATCTTCAAAAGTTTCCTCGGCAAGTTCACCAATTGGGAAGGTTAGATGTTGCCAGGAGCCCGGCAGGTCTGTGAACCTAACGGAAACAAATTTTGCTCCTTGTTCAGAGGAGTATTTCAAGACATTCTTTGGGTTCATGATTTCTCCTGAAGAGTACAGGGACTGTTGGAATAGTCTAGCCCCGGCGTGTTGAAATCTGCGCGATGGGTGCTGGCTGCTTCATTCTGGGGAAAGAAGCAAACGTCTTAAACCGACGCTTGCGCCGACGCTTGCGCAAAAAAGCTTGCATTATAGTAGGCGATGGCGTGATGTCAAGGTCTCGCCGCACTATCACAATAGCTGCGGCTGTCGATTTTGCAGTAAACCCTTCGATGCTCGGCACTTAGCCAGTCTAAAGTTTTTCTTTCGAACAAAAAAGTTATAGACCGGTCTGCCGTTTTCTGTTACATTGCGCGGCTAAAGCGTTTCCACCCTGGAAGATCTCCGCTACTCGATTCGGATGATGTAGAACTACGCTTTAACAGGTAACAAAAGGTAAGCAGCTTCGCATGTATGGCAGGAGACCGCTAATTGACGACGGCAATTGAGCAGACGCTCGAGACTTACGGCATCGAGAACTGGGGGGCAGGTTACTTTGACGTAAATCGCAAGGGCAATCTCATTGTCCGTCCTGCAGAGGGAGATCCCCGATCCGCGGACCTAAAAGAAATAATTGACGACCTGGCAAAACGTGGCATCGGCGCGCCTGTCCTGCTCAGATTCCCGCAGCTGGTGGCCGCTCAAGTCCGAAAACTGCAACGCGCTTTCAGCCGATCCATTCGCGAATTTGATTATCAGGGCACGCACATGTGCGTCTACCCCATGAAGGTCAATCAACAACGAGCAGTGGTTGAGGAATATCTCCGCGAAGGGTCTCGTTATCATTTTGGCCTTGAAGCTGGATCTAAGGCAGAGCTTTATGCGGCGCTCGCGCTCGAGCAGACACCTGACAGTCTTTTGGTCCTCAATGGATTTAAGGACGAGGAGTTCATTGAGTTGGCTTTTGCCGGCGCTCGCAGTGGCAAACGCGTGGTTATAGTGATCGAGAAACTTAATGAACTTGATCATGTGCTCAATGTGGCGGAACGCCACGAGGGCGGAATGCCTATTTTGGGAATGAGGGTGAAGCTTTACTCAAAAGGTTCTGGTCGGTGGGAAAAGTCTGGAGGTGAGGCTGCAAAATTCGGCTTGACTACCACGGAGATGCTGGAAGTAATTCGCCGGCTCGAACAGGCCGACAGGACCGACATGCTCAGGCTGCTGCATTTCCACATTGGGTCGCAGCTAACCGATATCAAGCGAATCAAAAACGCAATGAAAGAGGCGGCCCGGGTATATGCGAAGGTCTACCAGATGAGGGTACCTATAGAGTTGCTCGATGTTGGCGGCGGCATGGCGGTGGACTATGACGGGTCGAAGACTGCGTTTGATTCATCGGCGAACTACTCCGCTCAGGAATTCGCAAACGATGTTATCTATACGATAAAGCTGGTCTGCGACGATGAAAATGTCCCTCACCCGACGATCATCCAAGAGTCGGGCCGTTTTCTGGCCGCCTATCATGCCATTCTCGTAACGAACGTTCAGGACGAGATTGAGACTGTCGTCGAAGATATTACGCCAATTGAAATTGATGGCGACGATCCGCAGGTTGTAATCGAACTGGGTGATTTACGAGAATCGATAACCGTAAAAAATTATCGGGAGTATTACCACGATGCTCTCGAGCATCGTGAAGAGTTGTTCACCCTTTTTAATTTAGGATTGATATCTCTCGAAGATCGAGCCAAAGGGGAAGTATTGTTCTGGGATGTTTGCGAACACGCTGATAAATATGCCCAGCAAGCAAAATATGTTTCGGAAGAGTTTGCGGATCTGCGGCGCCTTCTTTGTGCAAAATATTTAACGAATTTTTCAGTATTTAAATCCGTTCCGGACCACTGGGCTCTCGATCAGCTTTTTCCGATTGTTCCAATTCACTGGCTTAATAAGCCTCCCACCGAATACACAACTCTCTGCGATATCACCTGCGATTCCGATGGGATCGTGGACAAGTTCGTGGACCTACATGACGTGAAACAAGTGCTGGAACTTCATACGTTAGTCCCGGGTGAAACGTATTACCTCGCATTCATGCTGGTTGGGGCCTACCAGGAGGTGATGGGAAACAATCACAATCTGTTCGGCTCACCTAACGAAGCTCATATCTATATTGATGAAGAGGGTTACCTGATTAAAAAAGTGATCCGCGGTACCACCGTGGGCGAAGCTGCGGGAAACGCTCGCTATGAGCGCAGTTTGCTGCACGATGGCTTTCGTCGGCTGATTAGTCAGCGTGTCAAGGATGGTGAGTTAAGCGAGGCTGAAGGAGCTGAACTCGCGCAATTCTATGAATCGCGCTATGACGCTTACACCTATCTGTCGGTCAACGGTGCGAAAACGCGATCACGACGCCGCGGTGATTTTTGATGTCGGGCCCGCGTTAGGCGCCTAATCGTTCTAGTGGTCGTAACCACCTTAATTGTCCCCAGAAGTCTAATACTTGTGAGGTTAACAACCTTTATGGTCACTCAGCGAAAACCCAAAGCATCAAAGTATCTCATTACGCCTACACGCCCGGTGCAAGTAGATCGCGACCGCTCGATCGCCGGCCTGCTCGAAAAGATGGAGGGTGCGGGGTTTGGTGGTCGCCAGCTGGCTGAGGCTCACCGTATCTGGCTCGACATGCTGGGTGATAACACCACCATAATGGTCGCCGCTTCGGGCGCTCTGATCCCCGCTGGTATGCGTCGTCTTCTCGCTTATGTCATCAAGAACCGCTTTGTCGACGTGCTGGTGCTTTCAGGCCCACTTCTTTTTCACGACCTGCATGAAACGCTGGGACGTTATCATTTTCAAGCTCATCCAGGTATGACGGATGCCGAACTTGACTCGGCACAGATCAGTAGAATGTGGGATCTGCTCGCCAGTGACGAAGAGTATCGTGAGGCTAACGAATGGGTAGGCGGTTTCACGAATCAGCTGGATCAGACTAGACCATATTCGACTAGAGAGTTTTTGCACCTGCTGGGCCGAGAGTTAGCTGAGATTGCCACCGAGGATGGCGTGCTCACTTCCGCCTACAAAGCTCGCGTACCGATTTTCTGTCCAGCAATCGCTGATAGTGGTATAGCGGTCGGGATCGCTGCTGCTCGCTTTGAAAAGAAGAACAACTTCATGTTCGACATCGTCCAGGATGTTCTTGACATGGTAAATATCACCGCACGGGCGCGGCTTACGGGTGTTATTAACCTTGGTGGTGGAACACCTAAGAGTTTCATTCAACAGACGGAGGTCTCTTCATTCATACTCAAAGATCATCATCAGGGACATAAGTATGCGATTCAAATCACTACTGACGCCCCTCACCCTGGTGGAAGATCTAATGCAATTACGCTGGACGACGGCTTGATCTATGGCAAACTGGCTCGCGGCGCTCACACAGCTTATGTAAACTGCGACGCGACAATCGCTCTGCCGTTTCTTATCACTGCCCTTTCGCAAACGGCCGCCAAATATATGAAGGGCCGCAAACGACCTAACTTCATCTTTGCTCGTGAGCTGATTGTGGAAGTGCCCTAGCAGGCACTACCTGTCGTAAGCGGCGGATTTGCGGGATTTGACAATCAGTCGCTCGCGAACCCATCTTTAGCGGCTCAGCCCAACCACTGCAGAACCTCTTCCTCACTGCCGGCCCGGCTGCCACCCACAATATGGATGAAGTAGTCTTCAAGGGATACCGGCCCCGTGTGGTCGCCCTCAATTCGGATCCCTTTTCGTAACTCATTGAGTGGGCCGCTGGCTAGTAGTTTCCCTTCAGAAATAATCGCGATCTCACTACAGAGCCTCTCCACAATCTCCAATACGTGTGAGGTTAGAAAAACGGTGAGACCACGCTCGGTGAGGCGAGAAAGAAGATCTTTCAGAGTACGAGAAGCAATCGCGTCAACTCCCTCAAAAGGTTCGTCAAGAAAGAGGATCTCCGGTCGATGAATGAGAGCGCATGCCAGCGATAGCTTCTTCTTCATACCGTGAGAGTATTCCACAATCAATTTCTTTGGCTCATTGCCCAGATCCATTAAGGCGAGCAATTCTGGCGCCCGTTCAGCTATCTCCGTTTTGGGCAGACCATACATTCGGCCAGTAAACGTGAGCATCTCCGCGCCCGTCAGTCTTTCGAAAAGATTGAGGTCTTCCGGCACTACACCGATTCGTCTTTTAACCTCCAGGGGTTCAGATTCGACATTACGGCCCAGGACCAGCATCTTCCCGCTGCTGGCTCCAAGCAAACCAGTCAACATCTTTATCGTAGTCGACTTGCCAGCGCCATTCGGTCCCAGGAATCCAAAAAAGCTGCCTCGCTTAACGCGTAGATTTATTTGATCAACGGCTGTAAAAGCCCCGAATCGTCGGACCAGATCAAATGTCTCGACGGCCATGGCGCCATCTGTTGCTACAGGAGTTTCCAACATATTGAATCTTGTACTAGCTGAACAAGACGTGGTCAACGTGCCAAGGGCATTCCTACAGACGAGCGCGCTCCTGTAGAACCGAGCGCGCGTGGCGGGTGGGTTTAATCTCGAGCATGTCGTTCTTCAAAAGCACCAAGCATTACAGAATCGAGCGCGGTAGCGCCGGGTCAATTTCATCAACTTGGTTCCTGAGAGCTGGAATCGACACGGCGCTGCCGAGGATGTATGAAAACTGCTGCTGGACGCCCCCGGCTTGTCCGGGGGAGATTCACGCTCGCCGCTAAAACGTCGGACAGTCAACTTTTGCGGATGCGACCGCCTTGTCCGGGGGCATCCAGAGCAGCTTCGTCAGTTCTGTTAGTAACAGCCAACGTGAGACTCCCCCGGACAAGCCGGGGGCATCCAAAGCAGCTTCGTCAGCTCTGTTAGTAGCAACCAACGTGAGACTCCCCCCGACAAGCCGGGGCATCCAGCAGCATTTTTCTGAGATTCTCGTTAGCCTCTCAATAACAGTTGCGCGTCATCGGCGCGGACGTATTCAGGAAACGAGCGATGGGTGCTCATCAGAAATGCGTTGGAACTGGGACGGAGCGCATTTCCGTGTGTTGCCGCGAGACGCACCATCCGGGCGAATGGTGACCAGCCGTAGTAATAGCCATCCTGAAAACTCACCAGCACGTCAGCAGTTTGCTTCACTCGATGGATATGTAATGAGGCATAAATATTCGCAAGGGCATCGGGATGGGTGTGGTCTGCTGTATGCTCCAGCCATACGCGATCTAAAGCAAAATCGTCCGCTTGCAACAGTCCCTCACGGTTAAGCTGCTGCCGAATCGGAGTAAGACCAAGCGGATCTCCCTGCAAATTGATGTAACGATAAAACACCTGCTCGTTCCTTTGCCTCCGTTCAATTCTGGCACTGCCCCGAGGACTGTTTAGAATCACGCCTTCGCTTTCGCGGTAAATTGAAAAATCCACGCCTTCCAGTTCAGCGAGCGACTGCGCGACATCGGGTATGCGGGACTCATCGCCGCAATAAATTGCCGCATAACCGCACAGGCCAAATGCAGGAATTGCCAGAGTCTGACGAGAGACATTCTTCAGAGTGGGCCTCCAGCAAAACCCACGTCGTTCCATAAAGGACTTGAGCGACACTCGACGGTTCTCAAGAAGATTCATCCCGTGGTCCGAGAAAAGCACCACTTCAGTTTCCGTCCCGCAAAAGTTCTGAATTTCACGAAGGATGCTATCAAGCGACTCCAGCGCCACTACTAGCCGTTCAGCACCTCGAATATGAAGTAATCCATCCGTACCCTTGAGAAAAGCGAAATAGTCTTTTGTTTGGTTGGCGGCGCGAAAGCGATCACGAAAACGCTGCATATCTGCTCGCCACACTTTTTCTGGTGCGACATAAACGAGAAACTCAAAGGCTAGCGGCTCCTGGTAATCGAGCTCGTTCATGTAAGAGGAAGGTATTTTATCGGGCGTGCGCCGCCCCAAATACTTGCTGATACCACCGCGCAGTTCTCTCGCAGCCTTATCAAAATAGAGACTTTCGTAACCTTGGGGCGGGCTGGCGCCAAACATTGCGGAGAGAGCGATATTTGTCATTGTTGGAAAGGGTGACAATAGTCGCGCCGGCGCGCCAAACCCTTCAAACAAACCTCTTTGCTTTGCTTTCTGAATTACCTCGTGGGGTACACCATCGAGGCAAAGAAGGAGTCTTCGCGGCCGGCTTCGTCCAGGAACTTTCGTGCGATTGCCCTGCATAAATTGCAAATTGCGCTGAAACTTCTGCGCTCGTTTGAGGGAAAATGTTAGGTTCCGCTACTTCTCACAGTCTCGACTCTGTATGGCTGGCGCAATCCCTTCTTGGCTTCGTCGTGCGCATCGTAGATGTTCGGACGCGAAAGCACTTCACGATATTGTGAGAGCGCATCATCCCGCTTGCCAGCAACATCCAAAGCGCGGGCTGCATAAAGATGGGCCATAGTTACCAGGTTTGGCTCTGCCCGTTCCACTCTGGTGGCGGCCAAAAACTCCTTTGCTGCGCGTTCGCCCTGTCCGGCTGTCAATAGCACCTCGCCATATTTAAAGTGGACCAAATCCAGCGCACGAGAAACCGTCTCGCGGACAGAGCGATCGCGCAACAGATCCTCAAAAATCCCAAGTGCCTCTCGTTCTGCTTTCGCAGCGGCCACTATGTTCTTAGCCTTTCGTTCCACCGCAGCCTGAGCCACCAGAGCATTGGCCGCTTCCAGCCGAAAAAGATAGTTTCGAGGATATTTGGCGCTAAGTTCCCGTGCAAGGCTCAGGGCATCCGCAAATCGCTGCTCCCGAGTGTAGAGAATGATCAAGAGTGTCTTCGCGTCATCACGAGACCAGTTGCCTGCCTGTGCTACATGCTCAATCAATGAAAGTCCACGCTTTTTTGAACCTCGAAATCCGGTAACTCCCGCAATGACTTTGATCGGCAACGGCAAGGAGCCAACAACGTATTCGTAGAGACCTACGGTCAACTCAGCGTCTACAAAACCAGGGTCAAGTTTCAAAACCTGACGATGCCGGTCAACAGCATCATCGCCATCCTTTAAGGCGGCGAAATGTCGCCGTTCAACCGCCTCTTCAAATGAAGCCTTAAGACCCGCCGTAACCGCAAGAATGTCGAGCGCCTCCACATCTTTGGGATTCTGTTTTATGCGGGCGTCTGCCAATCTTTTGGCCTCGCGGGCGAGAGTGCGAAACTCGCCGACAACCTTGGGATCTACTTTGTCATCGCCATTGGTGTAGAAAGACTCTGAACTATATAGCGATGATTGAAGACGTCGTGATTCATAAAGAGTCTTTATCCAGATTCTTGTCGCCAGCAATTGGGGACCAGCCGGATGATTGGGATAGAGACGCATTATTTCGCTGAATTCCTTGTGGGCCTTGTCGTAATCGAGGTTGTAAAGGGCGTCGATTCCAGCTCGACGTAATGCTTCAAACTGCACCCGTTCTCTCTCGGCGAGGGCCGCTGGTCTCGGCTGCTGCGCGAAGACCATAAAGACCCCACTCATTGCCATTGCTATACAAATGAACAATTTAACCAACTTCGTGACCTCATTTTCAGAGTGTCTGCCTGGACAACCGTATCACTCAAAACACTCGAGATACTTCACACCGGCACCGGTATTGAATAGCACGACACTGTCGTCCGGTTTCACTGATTCCGTCTCCATCAGTTTTTTCAGCGCCGACAAACACGCAGCGCCTTCAGGGGCACAAAACACACCCTCCGCAGCGCCAATCTCGCCGGTGTCGGAGATTAGTTCCTCGTCGGAAACCGCTAGAGCCATTCCTTGCGAAACTCGAATCGCGTCTAATATAAGAAAGTCCCCGATTGCGCGCGGAACACGTAGTCCCGAAGCGACTGTGGCAGCATTGGGAAACTCTTCAGCAAATCTATTTCCCGTCTCAAAAGCGCGAACAATAGGCGCACAGCCAGCGGCCTGTACACTAACCATCCGCGGACGCTTGGCACTGATCCAGCCCATCTCTTCCATCTCCTGAAAAGCTTTCCACATTCCGATTAGTCCGGTGCCGCCTCCAGTTGGATAAATGATCACATCCGGCAGACTCCAGCCGGTTTGTTCCGCCAATTCGTAGCCCAGGGTCTTTTTACCTTCGACGCGGTACGGCTCTTTCAACGTCGAGACATCAAACCATCCTTCAGCGTCTTTCCGACGCGCCACTTCAGTCCCGCAGTCAGTAATTAACCCGTCAATCAAGGTCACCTGTGCACCTGTCTGTTGACACTCAATCACATTCGCCCGAGGCGTATCTCGAGGCATGAAGATGAAACACTCAAGTCCCGCACGTGCGGCATAGGCGGCAAGAGCTCCAGCTGCATTTCCCGCAGATGGTGCAGCAAGTTTTGTCGCGCCGAGTTCTTTGGCCATGGAAACCGCCACGCTCATGCCGCGGGCCTTGAAGCTCTGAGTCGGATTCTGCGACTCATCCTTTATATACAACTCACTCAGCCCCAAATGAGCGCCGAGCCGGCGCGCGTCCAGCAATGGGGTCCAACCCTCACCCAAAGAGATCAGGTTCTCGTCGTCCTCCAAAGGCAGCACCTCGCGATAACGCCAAAGGTCTGCTCGCCGGCCTGGCAAAGATTCTTTTGTCAAAATACTCCTGGCCCTCTCCAGGTCGTAACGCACTAGGAGTGGTCGTCCACATTTATCGCAGAGGTTGAGCAAACGTCGTGCCTCGTGTTTCAAGCCACATGCAGCGCATTCGAGATGAGTAACGTTCATTAAAAACCTGCCTTTCTGAAAATTTGATGGGGTATGACCGCGTTATCTCCTGAACATTCAAACGGCCGAAAAATGCCAGGTGGAGTAATGATCTGGCACCCGGTGTGATTTTACGGCAGGGGCGTCCCCTCCCGTGGGCGCCCCGTTCAGGCGGAAACGGTTCTTATCTTTTACAGCGGCCCTTTTCGTATACGAGGGGCGCCCACGGAGAGGGACGCCCCTACAGTAAGTGACAAAGACACTCGAAAGCATTATCTTTTCGCTCAAGAGTGTCCATACGTCTCCTCGCTTTGGATCTTGATGGTACCCTGCTCAATTCGCATGGCGAAGTAACTCCGCGCAATCGTATTGCAATTGATAAGGCGCGCCAACTGGGAGTGAGGATCGCCATTGTGACCGGACGACGCTTCCGGGACGCTCGACCGATTGCTTTAGATTTGGGTCTGGATGTACCGATCATCGCTCACAACGGCGCCCTCACGAAACATGCGCGCACGCTGCAAACAGTTGCCGTGAGGCCTCTGTCGATGGAGTCGGCGCGAAGGGCCCTTCGAGTAGGGAGAGAATACGGTGCCGACCCTCTGATCAGTGACGATCATGAGGGCTTGGGTGTACTTGTTTACGACCATCTCAGCGGCGACAATGCCGCTCTGTTGCAGTACATCACGTGGGCACGTCGCGTTCATGGAGAAGAGGGCGGGGCTGTGCGCGAGGTTGATTCATTGGAGGAATATCTCGATCACGAACCCATCCACGTGGCCTATTCTGGCAGCTGCGTGGCCATGAATCACCTCCAGGCCACTCTGCGACGGGAATTGGGATCTAGCGTCAAGATTTTTTGCACTACCTATCCCAGAAAGGACTTTGCACTTCTGGATATCGTTAATTCTCAAGCGTCAAAGGGTATTGGCGTTGCAGCAGTAGCGGCAGAATTTGGGATGGGGCGAGAAGAAGTGATGGCCATTGGCGACAACTTCAACGATTTCGAGATGCTGCAGTTCGCGGGCACTGGTGTGGTGATGGCCAATGCTGAGCGTGAGTTGCAAGAGATCCCAAACTTTCACACGACCGCTTCCAATGATGATGATGGCGTGGCAATCTCAATTGAGAAGTTTATCCTAAGAAGAGGCCTTCGGCCTTAGGTCTTAGGTCTTTGAACTTTGTGCTTTGAGCTTACTAAGCTCAAAGCACAAAGTTCAAAGACCAAAGACCCAAGACCACTTCACCATTTACCATTTACTACAGGAGACCATGATGGCAAATCGTACTGCAGCAATTCAGACCAACAAGGGAACGATTCGATTCGAACTACTTGAGGCTGACGCTCCTAAAACTACGGAAAATTTCATCACCCTCGCCGACCGTGGTTACTATAACGGCATAATTTTTCACCGTGTAATCAAAGGTTTTATGATCCAGGGTGGAGATCCTACTGGCACTGGCCGAGGTGGTGAGTCTGCGTGGGGCGGCCGTTTTAAGGACGAGATAGATGCCTCCTCCGCCGTTTATCAGCGGGGATATAAGGCCGGCACTGTTGCCATGGCCAATGCTGGGCCAAACACGAACGGCTCACAATTCTTTATTATGCATGCAGATTACGCTTTGCCGCCAAACTACACGATATTCGGCCGTGTCATTGAGGGACAAGAGGTAGTGAATGAGATTGCCTTGACTCAAACAGATCGCAACGATCGTCCGCTAACCGAGATCAAAATGGACACCGTTACGATCGATAGCGCTTAGTCATGTCCAAACCCTCAAGAGAGCAACATGATCTGAGCCTCAGCAGCAGAAATATCGTCTCCGTGGGGAAACTTCAGTTCAAAAAGAGAGAAATTGTTTGCCGATAATGAGGAGCTAAAGCGTGTCCAGATGGATCTTGATCAGAGCGCGTCACGCAGCGTTTTTGTCAGTGCTGTTGTTGCTTGTTTGTATAAGCGCATCAGGACAAGCGTTGCCAATAGAGAGCGGCAAGTTCCGTCTGCACAAGTTCGAACAAGCTATCGGTGAAGAGAGTTACGAAATCAAACGTGATGGTGATTCCCTGGTTATCAGCTCACGCTTTGAATTTACTGACCGGGGCAGCCATGTGCCGCTCAGTGCCACGTTACGAACGCGTCAGGATCTCACACCGCAGAATTTCGTGATCAAAGGCAATGTTTCACGGTTCTCCAACATCGACACCACAGTTGAGATCAAGGATTCTGCAGCAACTGTTCGCGAAGGCAAAACTACCAGAGATGTTAACCTGCCTCCGCAGTTCTTTACCATCAGCGGCTATGCACCGGTTACTCTGCAACAAATGCTCGTCAGATATGTTGATACTCACCGAGTACACAGTGCCTTAGCGACATTGCCCAGCGGACAAGTGACCATCGAATTACGTGGCAAAGATAGCGTTTCGTTAGGTGATAAGCAGGTAGAACTCCGACGTTATACTGTGAGCGGTTTAATTTGGGGCCGCGAGACTCTCTGGTTTGATTCTACGAAGAATCTCGTCGCAGCGGTCACGCTTGATGCTGAATTTGACCATTTCGAGGCACTACGTGAAGGTTATGAGTCGGCGCTGCCTGTCTTCGTTGCTAAGGCGGCCGCCGACGGAATGGAAGCCCTGGCCCAGCTGGCCCAGCGGATCAGTCCTGTCAATAAGGGCGCCCTGGCAATTCTTGGCGCCACCTTGATCGACGGTACTGGGGCGACGCCGATCGAAAATGCGATGGTAATCATAGAAGGCGATCGGATAATCTCTGCTGGTCCTCACGACAAAATAAAAATCCCCAGCAAAGCCAAAAGAATTGATGCCCGAGGCAAGTTTCTTCTTCCCGGCCTTTGGGACATGCACTCACATTTTGAGCAAGTGGAATGGGGACCGATCTACCTGGCGGCCGGTGTAACTACGGTTCGGGACGTGGGAAATGAGTTCGAATTTATCACATCTGTGCGTGATGCGATCAAAGAAGGGCGTGGTTTGGGACCACGCTTGTTGTTAGCCGGCATTGTCGATGGGGACAGTCTAAGCGCGCTTGGCATCGTCAGAGCAGACACACCCGACGAAGCCCGAGCCGTAGTTAACCGTTACCAGATCGCCGGCTTTCAGCAGATAAAGATCTACAGCTCAGTGAAACCGGCGATCGTCAAAGCGATTTGCGAACAAGCTCACAAGCTGGGAATGACCGTGACGGGGCATATTCCGAATGGTATGAATGCAATCGAGGGCGTTACACAGGGCATGGACCAGATCAGTCACATTCAATACATTCCTCCGGTGATGAGATCTGGGACTGTCAAAGCCACTCCCGTCCAGCCACCGCCTGCTATCGATTTTCAATCAGCCGCAGCACAACAAGCGATCTCACTTTTCAAGTCTCATAACACTGTGCTCGATCCCACCATGGCGATATTTGAGTGGGCGCTCCATCCGGCAGACACACCTTTTTCTACCATCGAACCCGGCGCCGCGAAACTTCCGGCTGAACTGGCGGGAGCCATTAACAATACCGGAGTACCGGCAGCTGTGGCGCCACGAGCCAAAGCTATACTCGAACAATACTTTGCGGTGTTGCGGGCACTGCATCAGGCAGGCATTACGATTGTCGCCGGGACGGATCAAGTTGTACCGGGCCATAGTCTTCATCGTGAGCTAGAGCTGTACGTGAAAGCAGGTTTCACCCCGTTGGAGGCTATTCAGGCAGCAACTTTAATTCCTGCGCGAGTGATGAAAGTCAACAATGAGGTAGGAACGATTGAAGCCGGCAAGCGAGCCGACATGATCATTCTCACTGCCAATCCGCTGGTAGATATTCACAATATTCGATCGGTCAAAACGGTCATTGCGGGTGGCCGGATCTATGACTGCGCTCAGCTGTGGACCAGCGTTGGTTTCAAGCCGTAATGGCAGCCGCATCGCAAGCCTCAGATCTTTCATGATCTACACAGGAGATCCTTGACGAGAGCAGTGTGTTACCTCAAGGGGCGCGCCCCATGGCCAATAACTGGCGCCTGGCGCATGGCTTCAGCTACATAACGCTTTGCCTGACCGACAGCAACTTCGAGGGGCATATCGCGACCGAGGCCAGCGGCGATTGCTGCGGATAACGTGCAGCCTGAGCCGTGAAATTCGACCTCTTCTATTCTCTGCCCACGAAATACAGTCACTCTACCGGCATCGTTCAGCAGGTCCATGACCTCAGGCGCCCGTTTGTTCTCTTCCTTCTGCCTCCTGCCCCTGCCTCCTGCCTCCTGTTTTTCAAGGTGCCCACCCTTGATGAGCACGGCGCGCGCCCCCTTTCTCAGGATCAAATCGGTGGCTTCCCGCATACCGGCCTCGTCGCCGATGGCTTGGCCAGTAAGTCGTTCAGCCTCGGGAATGTTTGGTGTCACTACGCGAGCCAAGGGCATCAACTGCTTTATGAGAGTGTCGATTGCCTCCTCATCAATTAGTTGATGACCAGAGGTTGAACAGATGACAGGATCTACGACAGGTGCTGGCAAATCTCTTTCCTTCATCAAACGGGCCACCTCGGTGATAATCTCCGACGTCGGCAACATTCCTGTTTTCACGCAAGCAACACGGAAATCATCGAGAATAGGAAGAAGTTGCGCGCGCACAGCCTGGGCCGTCTGATGCGACGTACCCAAAACCGCAAACGTGTTTTGAAAAGTCAGTGAAGTAATCGCTGCTGTAGGAAAGCAGCCTAACGCTGCGAAAGTTTTGATGTCAGCTATTATTCCGGCTCCCCCGGAGGGATCGAAGCCTGCGATTGTGAGGGCAATTGGCAACTCAGTCGTGGCGGGTTTCATTCTTCAGGAATTCTGTGCGAATGTATTTAACGATCTCCGTCAGTTTTGTTTGTTCGTTAAAGAGCCCAATCCCGGCAATTCCGCTTGCTCCCGCGCGAAAACAATCACCAACATTCTCAATGCTAATGCCGCCTAGAGCAAGCAACGGAAAAGGCGCCACAGCGGCTGCGGCGCGGGCGAGACTCTCCAGGCCAACAGGTTCGCCGTAATGCCGTTTTGACGCGGTTGCGAATACCGGACCAAACACGGCAAAATTGGCTCCGCCTTTCTTAGCTTTATTTGCTTCCTCGATTGAATGCGTAGAGCAGCCGATAAGGAAACGTTCTCCAAACGTACGCCGGACAACAGCCGGTTCAATTGAAGAAGACGTCAGATGAACACCATCGGCGCCTGCAGCAAAGGCTATGTCCGCTCGGTCATTTACCAAGAGACGCGTCGAGCTACCGTAAGTTAATTTGACTACCGACGCTGTGATAGCGTACAAATCCCTGGCGCTTAAAGATTTTTCTCGGAGTTGTAAGAGGCTTACCTTCGCCAGGACTGCCGTTTCGACCAGCTTTAGGAGCGGCAAAAAGCCTTCAGGAAGGGATTTTTGGATCGGCCCCGTCTGTCCGTTCGTTATCAGGTAGATTATCGGCTCTCGCTGATTGAACTCCATCTTTCTTTTGGACCGTTGACGCGCCGTTACCCTGCAGCGCCTGCACTGAGCGCTTGAAATTGAAAATCTCCCAAAACGCGATACCAAGATTGAGAATCCCAATACCCGTCACAGCTCCGCGAATCCAGCCGGAAGCCACGACATTCTGTAATGCATACGAACCTGTCTTGCGGGCCGCATACAACAAAAAATAGTTATTACCCCAGTCGCTGAGTCCGAGAAATCCCTGCGGGATCCACGGCAGCAACGTGAGCACTATGCCAATCTCAAGACATAGAACAATGTAGAAAATGACACTGAGCTTTGCGGACATGGGTTAGATAGTAAATGGTAAATAGCAAATGGTGAATGGTAAATGGTCTTGGGTCTTGGGTCTCGGGTCTTTGGTCTTTGGTCTTTGGTCTTTGAACTTTGTACTTCGACTCCAAACCACCAAGTTAAGTACGAAGTTCAAAGCTCAAAGTACAAAGTTCAAAGGCCAAAGACCATTTACCATTCACCATTTTCTATTTCCTCCTTTTTCCTCCTCTGTGCTGCTGAAGTTTCTTCAATTTAGCGGCAACTTCACGGTAAGAGACATCAACGCCGTAAACTTCCGTGAACATATTAAGAGACCGATGATAATCTCCCATCTGTTCGTACACAGAACCTAGCTCGTAACGCAACGCTGTATATTCTTCCTCCGCATGACCCGGAGACTCCAGCGCTTTTCGAAACCAGATGACGGCAGCTCGGGGCATCGCCTTTTGCACAAAGCAATGGCCCAGCATGTTACAACATTGAAAATACCGTGATGTTCCATCGCCTGGTTTTACCAGTCCCGCCGCTGCTTGAAACTCCTGAATTGCCTCGTCAACCAAGTCCATCTCTTTGTACGCCGTACCCATGTTGTAATGAGTTTCGTAGTCTTCATCTGCAGAAACTTCTTCATCTTCCGCAGCGACTCGAAACTCTTCAAAAATCTCAGCCAGACCTGAGTCGAGGCCGCCGGAGCCACGCAGCGGGCGCCGACTTGCAGAGCCCCCAGCACTCGCCGGTTCTTCAACGGTGGCGAGAATTGGATCGGCCTCTGTTGTGCCCGCTGCGACCGACTCTGAATTCGTTTCCGTTGGCGCGGCGCCACTGAACTCAAAAGTCTCTGGCCCCCGGACCACTTGCGGAGATAAATCCTGGAGTTTTTCACGGCGACTGTGTATCTCGGGACTTGGGCCAAACTGTCGCTCAAGCATCTGCAGAGTATCAAAGGCGATATCCATGTAGCCCTGGCTGATGTAGAAATCCACACTCTCCAATTCCTGGGCCATAAGAGCATGGTGCCTTTCGGAGTCTACTTCCGGCTCGGCAGTATCTACCTGAGTATGGATGACACTGTCCTCTCTAATATCACCGAACTCGAACTCCTGAACTCCTGGTTGGAATGTTGCAACTGTGGAAAAGGTTTGATCTGAATCGGCCACATCCTCATTAAGGTCCGCAAACGATGCGCTCGCGTCGGAGATTCGGGGTTCGATAACAGAATTGGATTCGAACTCGCTCACTTCACTCAATTGCGAAGACTCCTCATACCCTGGCTCCGCGACGATGGCAAAATTCTCGAAGGAAGGAATCTCGGCCTCTGCGGTTTCCGGCATTGGAGCTGACTCTTCGACAATCTCTTCCTGGACTCCGCCCAACTCAATCAGTCTCAGAGAGTAACGATGTTCTTCCGGAGACAATCGAACGAGTTGAGTGAGGGCGTAGCGCTCTTCTTCCGACAGACCAGCTGCTTCGGCTGCTTCCGCAAGTCGTTCGAGGGCGGCCCGCAATTTCTCCGTATCCCGTTGCCACCAATGGATCCGGACCAACAGGCGGAGTGCCTGGACGTGCTCGCGGTTGCGCGCCAAGACCTCGTTGACCAGTTCAAGCAGATCGTTTTCTTCGCGTCCGGCCAACATCTGCTCGGTGATGGCAGCGAGAATCCTGGCCGCTTCGTCTGTTTCGCCAGCCTTCAAATAGAGCCAGGCGACCTCAATAAATCGAGTGTAGTTAGAGGCATCACGTGCCATTAACAAGTCAGTTGCCCGCTCAGCACCCTTGGGATCCTGCGCATCAACATAGACTTGTGCCAACATTGAAATAAGCCCTGGATCATCGGGATTATTCTGGACCGCTCGCTCTAGCAGTTCGGCCGCTTCATCTGCGGTGCCACAGGCAACGTGAGCGGAAACGACGCCCTTAAGTGCAGCCTCATCTCGCGGCCGCAGTTCGAGTGCTTTAGTAAACGCCTCGAGCGCTTTTTCAAAAGCCCCAGTTTCAAATAACCCGTTTGCCGCATCGACAAAGGCCCTGGCGGCCTCCGTGTCCAGTCCCTCTTTCAAATAGCCGGACGCCAATTTCAATCTGATTTCCGTGTTGTGAGGGTCAAGGTCGGCAATCTTGCGAAGCACTTCCAGAGTTTGCTTCGTTTGACCCGTGCGACTGTAAGCATCAGCGACTATGAGATATTGCGCCCGCGCATCAACGATCAGGCCCTGGATCGCGTAGAGGTCGGCTAGTTTACTGGCAATCTCCGGATCGCGCGGTTTAAGTCGCTCGATCTTCTTGTACATTGCGATTGCCTTCAGATTAAATTCCTGTTCGCGATAATGCTCGGCAATACGCAGAAAACAGGAAATTGCCTCCTCCTTCTCGCCGGTGCGAACGCATAGATCTCCCAGCATATTGAGAGTAGTAAGATCGTCGAAATCATTTTCGACAATCTGACGGTACTCTTTTATGGCTGCGTTGATTTTCCCTTGAGAGAGAAATTTCTCGGCGGCTTTTAGGACCTTAGCTTTTTCGAAAGCCATTAGGAATAATTATGTATCGTCAACTCTGGCAGCGGGGTCAAGCGTAGCGGCGGGTAGAGGGACAAGCGGACCCTGGTTATCGCCTTGTCAACTCTTCGACCATCACACCCAGTGAAACAGTCAAAAGATACGCTAACATGCGTAATTGAGAGTGTCAACGCTACCGCATTTTTAACAGTTAGCGGGGGAAATAGTTGTCCTTATTGACGTTTTTTTCTTCACAACCGGACGATACTAACCCCTCGCATTTAGCTCGTTTGGGGCAAAATACAGCCCTTTGGGGGTTGGCTCTTTATGCGGCGTTCGCTCCCCATTCTATTGCGGCAGCTGAGATTTCACTACTCATTGTAGGTATCGGCTGGCTACTACGTACAATTGTCACCAGCAAGACCGGCCTGGTGCGCACTAGACTGGATCTTCCCATATTGCTGTTCCTGCTGTGGACCGTAGCTTCGTCCTTCTTCTCCACGGAACCGCGAATCAGCATCGCTAAACTGCAATCTGTTTGCGTGGTTTTTCTCTTCTATTTAACCCAGGCGGTCGTAACCAAGCGCACAGCCGTTCTTCTGGTTTGCTTAACCCTCACCTCCGCAGTGACTGGGACTGCTTACAGCTTTTATGACCTGCTACGAGGGCGAGGGGTGGCGGTGGAGTCGATCTCTAGTAGACATCAAACTGAACCGAAACCTCGCCAACTGTTTCGATTGTGCCACTCGATAATGACATCTCGCGCCCCGAGGTCACGCCACCACTCCTCAAACTCTTCACGAGGGATGTAATGTGCGGTCGGCGCTACCAGATGGTCAAAGACGATGGTGTGTTGCTCGCGCCAACCAAAGTTAGCGATTGAGCCTAAATAGTCATGATAGAAAAGATGTCGTGCAACAGTTGAACCACCGTTAGCTCGGTTAAGCGGTCCGTAAACCAACTTTGTTGCCACATAAAGAAGTGCGGCAGGCACTTTTGATAATTGTAACAGCAGGGGCCGACTGATACGCGAGGTAAATCGTTCCCGCAACGGATTTACCCAGCGAGTGATCCATTCGTTATTCTCTGCGCCATAAATCCACGCGGAAAGATGCCCACCCTGCTTTACCTTTGATGCGAGTGATCTAAATCCTGAACGAGGATCGGGCAAGTGATGCAGCACCCCCACTGAGAAAGCATAATCGAAGACCCGGGCAAGTGGGAGGTTGTAGATATCCGCCTGCACAATGTGAACGTTATCCAAGCCGCGGGTTAAAGAGTATGCACTCTCCACGGCCTCGCTCAAATCCACTCCGATGATTTCTTGAGCACCCCACTCCGCGACTAATTGCGTGTGCCTGCCTTTTCCACACCCTCCTTCCAGAATAATCTTATCGCGGAAGAACTCCGGACGAACCGGTGCAATCCAACCGAGGAACTGATTGCTGTAAAATATTTCAGTCTGAGTAAAGTGCTGCCATTGCCAGCCAAAATTCTCGGCCGTCGCCGCTTTGTCCTTCTCGAGTTCTTTGGGAATAGCAAACCGCGGTATACCTCGCCGAATCGGAAATTTACGTCCACAAGATAAACAGCCCAACTGTCCTTCGATAATCTCGTTTCCCTCAGTCCGGGCAACGGAAGCCAAATCCATCGCCGTCGCACACGCAGGGCATCGCAAATACTCCAGAAGCTTTTGTTTCATCTCCTCTACTGTAGGCATTCACTGCTATTGTGAGTGAGGACCATACCAAACCTTAATTGATATTCCGCGGAAGTCGCAAAAGCACACGCCACGGTTCGATAGGCAGTCTCATCGTAAGACGTTCTTTTGTTCAACGAACTGACCCAGGAATTGTAGCCGAGTGTGTCAGGATCACGCTTTAGATATCCGAAGTACTGCATCAGCACAAACGCTTCGTTGTACTCGGACTGCCTGAATGCCGGATCGTCCACGACTCTGCGAAGGATGACACTCTGACCCATGGATGTCCCGTCATAAAGCTTAAGTAGGTTCCTTCTTTCGAGTGATAGCACACGTTGAGAACTATTTGAAATCCGGCTTAGTAGCGTATCGACAAAGTGTTCGGCGTTCATGCTTGACGGGTATGCCCTCAAGAACGAGGCTCTCTCCGTAAATGTCAGACTAAGACCTTGTTTCGCTGATGAAGACGAAGATCCGGCAAGAGTCTGCCGGTCAGCAAGAAATTCGGCAAACGTTGGTCTACGATTGAAAGCAGCTCTATAAAGGCCATAAATAAAGAATGAGGTTTCCTGAAATTCAGCAGTTGTGGAGAAGTCTTCAGAGATTGCCAAACGACGTTTGTGAAGACACTCCAAATCTGAGCCGCATGGTGTAAGTTCATTTATCCAGCGGTCAAATCCCTGCTGATCAGGCTCGCGACCCAGAAAGTCTCTATAGTGATGGGCGACGAAAAAGCTTGGATCGTCATCGGCGTTTGCGAACGTGGTTTCAGTCCCGGGATCGACAGTGATCCCACCGGCAACATAAGCGGTCTCGCCCGAGTTTAATTGCAATCGGATACTGTAATCGCCAAAGCTTACGTTGTGAGCCACCACAACATCGAAACTAACCACCGGAAAGGGCAGGGCAAAGGCTTGCAGCGTCAGGCTTGCTGGTTCAACAGTAAAGTTGGGCGAACCGATCGATATGCCGTTGCCTGGTACCTGGTCGACACCTGGACCAGCCACATATATCGTGACTCTCTTACCGGCTTCTGCGGCAATGGCTGTATCAGAGAGTTCTCGATTTATGCCAATCAATCGGGGACTGAGAGTAGGTGAAGAATTCTGAGGGGGTACGAAAATGAAACTGGCTTTGCTGGCTCGGCCTGCCTCGACGAGCAGTTGACTAGCAATCTCAGTGCTACGAAAGGCGCGATGCTCCGTCTCGAGTAAATTGTAGATTCCTGCAGCAGAAACTCCTTGTGGATCACCGATTGATCCGCTCAGGTCTTCCGTCATAACTCTATACAACCCAGCAGGGATGCTTGCTATTCGATAGCGTCCATCGACAGTACTCGTAGTACTGCCGATTAGGCGACCCGAAGAAATGTCTTCAGCCCACACGTGCGCCCGCGACACAGAAATCACTGAACCAGCAGGGCTGCTGCCGAGAAGTCTTCCTTCGATAGATCCCAGATTGCCACGAGGGCCATAAATACTCGCAACCTTTGCGCGGTCGTCCTCGCCAAGAGTGCGTTCACTAAAAGAGGCTGGTTTATAGATATTATTTAAGGCCTGGTGGGCCTGCATAGTGGCCGCTAATACGGCTGAATGGTCCAAACCCAAGAGGTGCCCCAGTTCATGAGTAAAGGTCGATTCCAGATCGTACGTTCCCGGACTTCCATCAGTCGAGAATTGCAGCGGCAGCCCATCTGCCGAAACAGGGTGAGGATTAATTGCGACGTCTGCCTCAGTGATTTCGCCGGTAGCCTCGTCATAAAAGACCCTCGTTCTTCCGGTCATCCTGCCACCAGCGAACATGACATTGTTTTCAGGCGTATCAGCAATAGTTATTAGACTGACGCCGTCCCCTGCAACTCCCGAGCTGATTGACTGGGTGGCTGACAGAGTCTCCGAAAATCTGATGCTGGTCACATCACACCAGCGCGAAAGAGCGCGTTGTGCTGCTCCGATCACATCGCTTCCCTGCTTTATGTTAATTCCTGGTGTGAGCAGAGACGTTGAGAATGCGATTTTTATCCTATTTGTCGGCCATTTGATTGAGCGGGGTGCAGCGGAATCACTGAACGCAATATTAAAGGATCGCGCAGGCTGTCCGGTGGAGAGCACAAGCGCAAACAAGGCAATTGCAGTCCATAGGCAGTGCATTATTAGGTGATTCCGGAAGGGATAACTGAATCCGAAGCTACAGCGTCGTGGGCAAACGCCGCACCGCTGCATAGTACCATCTTAGCGCTCGGCTTAACTAGGTCTTTAGAGTCAAAGAAGTGCACGTTTGGAGTGCACCGTCTTAAATGCAGTACTCAGATTACATCTGCAAAGTTCTTGCGCGTTCGAGCAAACCACCAATAACCAAAAATGAAGACCGCCAAGGCGATAGCAGTGAAGTACGCCAGGCCCAGCCAGTCCGGTGACAACCCCTCCAAAATGGTGCGCCGATAGCTCCTGATCAATGTCGTGAAGGGGTTCAGTTTGATCAGGTTCCGATATGCTTCGGGTACGATTGCCTCCGGATAGATAATCGGCGTCAGATAGAGCCAAACCATTAAGAAAAGTGCAATGCCTTGCGAGATATCGCGTAAAAAGACGCCAAGCGAGGCGATCAGCCAGGCAAACCCAAGAGTCAGCAACAATTGAGGAATGACAAGAACAGGTAGCCACAAAAGCGTTATGTGTAATTCACGGCGGATGATCACCGCTGCAATCAGAAGGGCGATCGTGCCAAAGAATTGATTCCCCAGCGACGTAAAGGCCTGAGCTATAGGGAGAGTTTCCAGTGGGAAGACTACACGCTTAACCAGGTTCGAATGATTTGTAATTACTGTGGCTGATTGCTGTACCGTCTCCTGAAACATCAACCATGGCAGCAACCCACAAAACAGGTAAAGAGCATAATCCCAACGAGAGCCGCTAACTCCGAAATGCGCGTCAAAAATTCCGGCAAAGATAAAGGTAAAAATTGCGATTGTGGCAACAGGTGTCAGTATGGCCCAAACTATGCCGAGGACCGATCCTTTATAACGAGCGAGTAGCTGACGGCGGGCAAGGGACAGCACTAGATCATGGCGGCCCGGCAGTTGCCATAAAGGACGCCAGACTGCTCGCCGAGCTGTTTGAGCTGAGATCACAACGGAATTCGTGCGGCGTTCGTCAGTTACATACCGGCAGTTGTCAAGCGCCAATTCCCTGTCGCAAAACCCACCAACGCAGGGTCTCCTCCAATCAGAAGCTGTGAATAAATTCGAGAATGGATTGCGTCTTAAAAAACCACCAACGGCAGTTGGGGGAATTGCGGACCATGTCATTCTTCAATTTATTCACAGCTTTGGCAGCGGGTGGATCTGAAACCTAGGGACTGATCGTTATGTGCGGCGCAGTATCGGATGGTCTGCTGGAAATTGTAGCTCCGCCTTTCGTGACGCCAACAATAATTGGGACATCACCTGCTCCCGCGAGTGATGCAGGCAACGTAACGTTTATGACGTCAAAGCCAGGCATGGCGAGAATTGGGCCAACGAAGACAATTGCAGCACCAGTGATTGCGGTGGTACCGATGGTCACTGTTATGTCCCCAGCGGCCGCAGGTCTGGCGCCGGTAAGAGTAATCTCCAAAACAGTGGGCACAGTGTTGCCACTGCCGTCAGTTGACGTCACGGCGAAGGGTTCATTGGTCCGATTAAGCGGGTTCGTAACGCTCACCACCATGGCCCGACCTCCGGCATCGTTAGTGGTTGTAAAGATGTCGGGTTGAGCAGCAACGATCTGGACAAAATTGCGCAGAACCGTCCCGTTATTATTGATCACAACGCTAACCGGGCCAGCCGCTAGACCTATGGGCACTACAAAATTGATCTGTTGCGATGAGCCCCCTACGAAATAAAGACCTGCTGCCGCGCCATTCACGGATACTGAGACGCCATTGAGTTCCACTGGAAGTGCCGGACTGCGTGAAATTTCCGACCCGCCGCTCGCGCTCGTATCCGCGGGAGCAAGAGCTACGCCGGAGCGAATCACGGCTAATTCTCCAGGTGCGAGACCGGCCGCGGATGTCGTTGGTGTAGGACTGGGAGTGGGCGTAGGTGTCGGAGTTGGACTGGCTCCTGGAGTAGGTGTCGGACTGGCATTTGGAACCGGGAAATTGCTGGCTCCGGTGAAGAAGGAAAACGATGTTGCCGACTCCGTGACCACAGTGGGAGTCAATAAATAATAGACTTCCGTGGAAGAATCGGCGTTCCCTCCGCCGAGTTCCGTTCCTCCGAGGCTAAACGCCATCCGTTTACGACTCTCACTGGTTAACGGCCGGATACCGCCAAATGACGATCCTTGAGGATTATTTGTTAGGCGGGTAAAGCTATTCGATGAACTTACCGGCACTGAGGTGGAAAATATCTGGGGTTGGCGCAGGGGATTCAACCCCGTGCTGTCCTGGTCCGTCGCGGGGAACGACCCGTCAACTTTGAAATTCAAGGCGGAAGCAAACACCAACGTTGCTGGGCCAAGGTTAACATCGTAATCTGTGAATGTGGGGAAATGTATGATATCTCCCAAACCACTGAGAGCGCGTTGGCCCACCAAATTAACGCTATCAGAGGCAACCGTGTAAACGAACACCGCGAGGAACGATTTGTTTGTTGTGCTGTTAGCCTTCGGATCATCTGCCAGCGATTCAAAGGCCAACATCGCTCCGTTCCGGCTTAAACGACGCCCCGGGCTGAACAAGTTGATGGTGGCTGCCGTAGCATCTGTTTTCGTTCGCGTAACCTGTCGTATATTGCCGATGGCGGATCCGCCAAAGTTTGCCACATAAACTTCCGCATTGCCGTGACCGTTTCCATCGTCGTTATTATTTCCCGCTAAGTCCGCATTTGAGAGAAAGGCAACCACCGACCCATTAGCTGACAATGAAGGATTCTGTTGAAATACCGAACGGAGTGTGCCTCCAGATGTGCTGTCCTGCGTGTTCGTGGCCTGTATGAACGTGGCGCTAGCACGGTTAAAGAAGAAGAGTTCGGGATTCCCATCGGCATTTCCCACTGTCGGCACGAGGTTTCGGGTCGAGATGAAGGCTATGATCGTTCCGTCATCGCTGATGGTAGCCTCGCGGTTATCATCGGCCACAAAGGGAAACACGTTGGTGCCCCCGGGCGACGGAACTCGGCTTGCAGGTGTATTGGTAATCCGAGTGAACGTGCCGGCCGAAAGATCCTGGAACAGATTGGCCCCGGCCGCGAGATCAACATCAGCAACTGCCGGTAACTGATAAACCCAGAGTTCCTGATTGCCATCGGCGGCAAGCGCATCTCCAGTATCAACCCCGTCGAAACTTGCCGGATTCGGAGCGTTGGAGCTGAAGACGATGGTGAATACTCTTAACCCGCTCCCATTCAATGCCGGGGCAAGTGAGATCATTGGTCTGTTGTTACTGATTTCAATTTGGACCTGCGCTGGATCCGCCGGAGTTGGCACTGGACTTGCCGTCGGACTAGGCGTCGGCGTAGGACTTGGTGTCGGAGTTGGTGTGGGACTCGCCGCCGGCTTTGGTACATTCTTGGTATTTGTCAGTTGAAAGACGCGGCGTTGCGCATAGTCGATCAAAAAGATCTCACGATTGCCGTCTGCATTATTCCGGGTGGCAGTCTTTTCTGTTGCTACGTCGCCGTTCGACTCAAAAACAACGAAACGACCGTTGGCGCTAATGTCGCCAACGAAAGATGTGAAGCCAGCAGCTGGGGATGAAGTCAATTGGACGACAAAAGGATCGGGCGTGGAGCTTGGTGTCTGACCCAGAAGAACAGAAAACGTGCCGCAGGCGAGGATAAGCAGAAAGATGGAGCAGAAGGAACAAAGGGCTTGCTTCACAAAATCCTCCGGAACAAAAGACGCAAGTACGAGCAGATTAGATGCCCTCGGGGAGCTTGAGCAGTAGTAACGCGCCTGCTGGAACAACCCGGAAGTAATTACCGACAGCTGGCGTTAAAAGAGCCGTCATTTTAAGCAGAAGAGTAGCACAACCGCAAGGATCAACGCCTATTCAGACCACGCTCTTCAATCCCGGTTACTGCCTCTAATGCAACGCAGGTGCGTCAATGGCTGGCAGGTTTCTGCACACTCTGGCGCGAAACGAGAAGTCGCACTAGGTTAATCGAGTTGACAGGCGTCACATTCTTCAGAGGTTTGGATGTGTAAGACGCGCGGCTGTTTTATTAGTGCTCCTGAATTTATGTATGATGGCTGTTGTATTGTTCTCTCTTTATGGCGCGACCTAAGTATTACAAGAGCAGAGGTTTTGTCACCCCTATCATGATCGCCCTGCGTGTTGAGGGCGTCTCGAAGCAATACCGCCTTTACGATAGTCCGAATGATCGACTGAAGGAAATGCTGACGCGGGGTCGTTGGAGACGTCATCGGGAATTCTGGGCCCTAAAAGACATCAATCTTGAGATCGAGCCAGGTACGACAACCGGTATAGTCGGCCCAAATGGCAGTGGGAAATCGACACTCCTGCAAATAATCACGGGGACACTCGAACCGACGCACGGCAGTGTCTCGCACGAGGGCCGCGTAGCCGCTCTGCTGGAGCTCGGCGCTGGATTTAACCCGGACTTTACAGGGGTGGAAAACATTTTTATGAATGCCTCGCTATTGGGCTTTTCGCGCAAAGAAACCGAAGCTTTGCTTCCGGAAATCGAAAAGTTCGCTGAGATAGGTTCATTTATTCAGCAGCCGGTGAAGACGTACTCGAGTGGTATGTACGTGCGTCTCGCTTTTTCGGTTGCGATTAGTGCTTCACCTGAAATACTAATTGTCGACGAAGCCCTGGCTGTAGGCGACGCAGTGTTTCAGCACCGCTGCATGCGACGCATTAAAGAAATGCAAGAGAGCGGTGTGACTATTCTTTTCGTGTCGCATGATCCGAACGCCATCAGGGCGCTATGCTCACGCGCCGTTCTTCTCAATGCAGGGCAGGTAGTAGCAGACGGTCCCCCTTCGGACGTGCTCAATCGCTATCAAAAGATCATCATGGCTCGGGAGGAGGCCTATGACGGAAATCAGCAAATGTACCCTACTATTGTTGCCCGTAATGGTGCCTGCTCGAATTCAGAGAGTCTGCCTAAGCCTTCTTATTCTTATCGGCACGGAAACGGTAGCGCGGAAATCGTGGCCGTGGAGCTACTCAATGCCGCCTGTAAAGCGGTGGAACTCGTGGAGACGGGCGAGTTGCTGCTGGTCCGAGTGCGTGTGCTCTTTCACGCCGATGTCGATGAACCAGTTTGCGGTTTTATGATCCGCAATCGCCATGGCATTCATTTATACGGCACAAACACGCAACTCCAAGAACTACCATTGGGTGCCATGAGCCCAAATGAGATTGTCGAAGTAACCTTTTCCTTCAATTGCGCGTTGGCGCCAGATTCTTACTCAATTGCTGTTGCAGCGCATACTGCAGATGCAATCAGCCTTGATTGGATTGATGGAGCCCTACTTTTTCAGGTCATGAGCGAAAAGCCAATGGAGGGAGTGGCAAATCTCAACGCCAAGGTCGCTGCCACTAGACTAAATACGCCCAACCACTCATTAGGCGTCTAACAATAATGCTACATTACGTGCACCTTTCGTTCCAGCTCTCATCATGGAAATGATCTAGCAGCTAGCCAATGTCTCGAGCCATCTTTCGATAATATTATCCCACGCAAGGACAGTGCCTACATACCTGTCTACGTTATTTGCAATCGTTGCCCTCAAACGCCTGTTTGAGAGCAAGACACTTATATAAGAGTACAAGAGAGCTGCCTGATTTTCGTCATGGGTTAATTTCCAACAGACAGTATCAGGAAACTCTCGATACTGATTGATATTGCTGACGATTGTAGGTTTCCGAGCGGCCAGTGCCTGCATCAAAGATCCTGACGCTTCACCCATCGAGGGATTCCTCAGATTAATAATGAGGTCCGATGCAACGATGGCGCTACAATAATCAGTGTCGTTCAGGTATCCAGTGAAAATAATGTCACTTCTGTGGTCGCTAACTCGCACTTCATGCACTAGCCTCTCCACGTCAGGAGCAGGCTGACCCGCAAATATGAGTTTTATGGGATACCCTTCGTTGATTAGCCTCTTAACAACCTCAACTTGCAACATCGGCAATTTGTTACTGTTGATGAACCCCAGGCAAGATACGATGAAATGCTTGCCGTTAATCTTTAACCTGTCTTTGAAAATTTGAACTTCTTGCGGTGTAGGCTGACGATTCAACTTTGCGAAGTGTGGGATAACCACAAACTTGCCATTATTTTCGAATTGGTTTTTGATCCATCTATGATGAACGATGACCCTCTTGCTTCTATTTACCAGCGCATGCGACATGGGAAATTCTGCGCCATCTGGCAGACATCCTTGGCGGACTGCCTGAAGTTGTTGGCGTCCTTCTTCACCATAGCCCTCGAGTAACGCCCGTTCATACAATCCTTCATTATTCTTCCCGTAAAAAGCATCATGCATGAAAGCGCTGAGATTATAGTCATGCAAAACTATGATTCCCGGAAAGTGCCACGCGAGTTTATAAATTTCTTCGTGAAAGTCTCGATGGTTTCCAAGGTGATATAGCACCTGATCGTAGTCTTGGTAATGCTCTGCAAAACGCGTCAGCGAGTAAACCTGCAGACCCGTTCTTACAGGCGCCGCTGACGACCTGTCATAGTCACAATAGAGATCGATACTGAAGGAGCGCTGGAGTGCTTGGACCAACCAATAACTGTAATTGGCAATACCGCTTCTTTGCGGGGGAAAGGGAGAGAGCCAGGCTATTCTAGCAATGTCGGTTCGCATAGGTCTGCGGCGTAGATTTAAGCTTCTATTATGTCCGACGCGCTGTGTTGCCTTCTCCATCGAACCACTTAAGCTATTCAGTGCTGTGGCTGTCCCCCTTGCGATTGGCGGCTGACACAATATCCTCCACCATATTTGATCTTACCTTTCATCTACGTCGACCTTAAGTCTCACGGTTGGTGATCCGTTATGCTCAAACCAGCAAACCGCTTCGCTCACGAGATCACATTGAAATAAATAAACGCCAGGCGAAGGTACAGGAACTTCGGTAACAAATTGCACTGTCTCGCCGGGCAGGATCTTGCGTCCTTCACCTAGCGTTAAGTTGTGACGAAAATAATCTAACTCGAGCAATATGCCTTTGCGATCAAACAGATGGATTCCGAAGTGAACGGCCCCAACTCGCGACGATGTTGGGAGCCAAATACTCGTACCAGTATTTGTTACGTCCACCGTTAGCGGAAGCGACTGTCCAGCAGCGATACGTTCTGCTGCCGACTGGACCTTTAATTGGGCCATTAGCCCATCCCGTTGTCGACTGTCGGCAGGACTAGTAGCATCACCTTTAAATAGAAAAAATACGCGGCGATGTCTCATTTGATCGCATGTCTCGGCAATATAGCGGTCCCCTCTGTCTTGCCCCTTCAGGATAGTCTCAAATTCATTCAGTGAAACTAAGAAGCTGTAAGGATTAAATAGTGCCAATTTGATGTCAGTGAATCCCGCTTCTTGCGCTTCGGTCCAGATCTCTTCGACTATAATGTCGTTTTCAATAACTCGATTAGTCCTCATCTCGTATTGTGATTGAGGGCTTTTTGAATGCTGCGGTCCAGGTTCTGAGAAGCCCGCAAGGCCACCTTGCTTGAGAACTCGACCCATCTCTCTTATCACTTGCCCCGGATTTGGCACGTGATGAAAAGCATCCCAGCAAGTAATGCGATCGACGCACTCATTGGGCAGATCAAATTTGCGGCCGTTGAATTGTAAAAACTGTGGTTCAGGTTGATTGCCAATAAGTGGATGCCTCTCGTACAGCGCTTGCCCAATCTTGAGAGCAGAGGGTGCAACATCGTGCGCGATGACTTTAAGTCCCAGTTGACTGAGAAATCGTGACGTCCAGCATGAGCCGGCCCCGAAATCGAGCACCGTCATATCGGGCAGCAGCTTCAAGCCTTCCACCACTTGGGCAAAACACATGAGCAACTCCGGAGTCTCGTTTATCGCGGCGAACGGTTTCGCATGAAGGTAATCCCAATTGGGAAGTCGTGCGAAGAACTGTTCCGCCGTCTGACACAGTTCTTCGACGCTAAGCTCTTGGATGAGCCGTCTTACGTCAATAAAATCCGAATCGACGCACTCGCTGTTCATACATCAATCTTCCTCTTCCCCTGTTTATTGTCAATTCTTTGCACAATCGGCAAAAGCCTTCAGAGTTGCGAGAGCTGTGTCCTGCCAGGAGAATCTTCGCGAATACTCATATCTTTTTCGTCTTGACTCATAATCGATCGGTGCTTGTAGCGCCTGGTGAAGACCATCGGCCATTTCTTCGATATTGTAAGGATCGAAATAAATGGCCAAATCACCTCCAACCTCTGGCAGCGAGGAAGTGTTTGACGACGCTACCGGAAGACCACAGGCGAGGCCCTCCAATATGGGCAGCCCAAAGCCTTCATATAGGGACGGGAAAAAAAGACAACGGGCGTTTTGATAGAGTCGCAGCAAAGTGGTTTCATCTACGAAACCTGTGAGTGTAATTTTCCCCCGTAATCCTGAACTTTCAATGTGATTCATCATGTCCCGCCTTGACGCCTCATCGAAACCACATACGATGGACAACTGCGTTGCGCGGACTGTGTGCTCGGTTCCATATCTTAATTGTAAATTAGCGAAAGCTTCGACTGCTCGCTTCATGTTCTTTCGTGGATCAAAGCCACCAGGAAAAAGAACATAGCTTTCTTCGTTTGCCCGCCTGGGAAACGGATAAGGATGGAAGAAACCGCTTGCGGCGAGAGGCGTAACGATATGCATCTTGCCTCTAACTGGAAGCATTCCGATGAAATCAGATTGAGTGTGGCGTGAGATATGAATGTAAAGATCGAAGTCTCGCGCCAGGGTTTCAAGTTTATTTTTATATGTTGCTATGGCGGCGGGCGACCATTGCTTGAGATAGTGCTTTTCCATCACTGCGACTATCAAGTCAAAGATCGTTACCGCGAATTGGCAGCCGCCACCATTCACACGAGTCGGAACGAAGACATCATTCATTAAGGCATTAGGGGACCAGTAAAGATCTATTCCCCTCTTCTCAATGTGAGTTACTACAGCATCTGAATATTGCTTCGTGAAGTAGTCTCTGGAATGATGAGGCGAGCTGTGAATATCATAAGTGGGGTTACTAATGAAGCAAAGTTTCTCCTTTGCCCAAGGCGAGAGGAAATTAACATGCGAGCCAGACGAAACGTTCATGTAAAAGTCATTTGTGAAGTCATTCTCCAGTATTGTTTCAATAGTATTTTTAAAGTAGGTGCCGATGCCCCTATTGATGTCGGGTGTTAGCAGCGTCTGACCGTCTATCAAGACTTTCATGCGTTTGTGCCTGATGGAAAAGAGGCCGGGTCTGACGAACATCGTCAGTAGGGCAAGACCATTGAGTTTTCAGCGGACGACGGTGTCGAAGGGATTGGCTGAACAAGTTCACGCAAATATCTGGAAAGCACAACGTCGAAAGAGAATTCTCCTGAAACATAACGGCGACCGTTCGCTGCGAGTGTGCGACGAACCGCAACGTTATCGCTTAAGTACCTTAAGGCCATGCCAAATTCATCACAATTGGCAACGTACAAGCCGCCGTTGCATCTTCTCACGTGATTCCTTGTCACAGCGCAGTTTGCCGATACTATGGCAGGGACACCAAGTAACCAGCCTTCCATTATTGCTATCGAAAAACTCTCCTTCTCCGAGAGATTGATGACGGCCTTCGCATTCCGTATGAAATGCCTTTTCAAATCGTCGGATATGTACCCGAGGTTTACGAACTGATTGCCACCGGAAACAAGCGAATCATCCCCTCCCCCAACGAATACCAACTTCGTCGTTCGGTTAAATTTTTCGGAGTAGTTTCGGAACCACTGACACAGAAGGTGGACATTTTTGCCTATATCTTTGCGGCCGACATACACAAAATAATCTTCCTGCAGCGGCTCGGAGACAGAATCCCCATGGTGATTTGACGGCAGCTCAACGCCCACACCGGTAACAATGCTTTCAACAATTCGGCGACCAATTTTAGGACCATAATATTCGATGGTCATCTGCTTCTCTTCAGCTGAGTTATAAAAGATGTGTTTCGCATTCCGAAGCAATAGCTCCGTTGTACGCCAGTAGAACTGCGCTTCGTTATGAAAACACGGAACAAGCGAGATTCGTCCCGGATATCTGTTGATAACGGCATGTGTAAGACCATGAAAATACGGCAGTGCGATGAATTCATGAGCTTCGTCCATGTACTCGCCAAGCGAATCAGTTAATGCAGCGCTGTTAATACCGTAAGCACAAAAATCCTGTTCATCTCCAGCTGTTATATGTTCTCCACGCTGTATTTTTCCCACTACCGATTGATACTGCGCACTGGCTTTCGTGGTCGCGTACCTGTGCACCTCTATTCCTGACGAATCGTAAACACCAGGATGGTGATGATCCTCCCACCAACTATCGTAGGGAGACAAAGAACAGGTCGTAAAGACAGCTGTAGGGACTCCTCGGCGATTAAGTTCACGGGCCAAGCCTCTGGCCAGAACCTCAGCACCTCCTCCGAAGCCTTCATACCAGGGAGTGATGATAATGATTTTCTTGTTCAACATAAGGAACCGAAGGAACCGGTGGGTCTCCCGATAACCTTACTATGCCTTCCGGCCTAAAATTCCATAATCGGGAGCGCAATAGAAATACTCGTTAAAGCGTTTGATAATTTCCGACTCACCCTCAATTTTCGCTTCATCCCATGGACGGAGTTTGAGAATCTTCGTGTCACATAGGCCACGCGACTCGAGCAAAAATTGCAAGGTTCCACTTGGAATTGGATTGCGATGGGTGGGGTCGGCATAAAAACTAAAGCTTCCCACCATTAAATTCTGCGGGTCGGGTGTTTCGAGAATAAGCAGTCCACCAGATCTGAGCGTGCGAATAATTTCATCAAGCAACTTAATAAAAGTCTCAAAGGGCAAGTGCTCAATCACATGAAAGCTCGTTATAGCGTTGAGACTGTGATCAGGCAAACTGCGTAAATAAACGAGGGCATCTTCTTCCACCGCCTCCAACCCCCTGTTTAGGCATTGCTCAACAAAAACGCGATTACGGTCTAGCCCGCGAGCTTGCACACCTTGATTATTTAACAATTCTAACCATTCGCCGCGCCCGCACCCTATGTCAAGAACGTCCTCGCCTACTCCCGCGTCCTCGACTAACGGAAGATATACTCGCAACCGCTCTTTGATTACTTCGCGGTCACCCCGAAATCGATTCTCAAACTCCGCATACAGAGAATCTAAACCGTGATCTTGTTGGCCGGACTCCCCCGCCTTTTTGAGCAATAAACTGAGATTTTTCTCCTGCTCCACCAATTCAGAGTGGGTTTTTCTTTGCTGGGAAACAAGTCGTTTCGTTTGTTCTTCCAACCTCATCAGCAGCTGTTCATGCGTTTGTTTTAACTCAGCAAGAAGCTGCTGAGTTGTCTCATGCACCTGCTGCATCAGTCGTTCTTCGAGGGCACATAAACGAGCCTCAGTAAACGCTGAGATCTCAACCTGTCGTTCGGCTAAGGCCTGCAACTGAAGGAAGTGCTCGTCCGTTTTGATGTCGATTTGCGAAACAAACGCGGCGAATTCGCGGTTGTAGGTGGTTAGCTGCTGATAATACTGATTAATATAATCAACGATTTTTTCTTGTTGTGTCCAGTAATAAAACTCAGACTGTCTTTGATTTCGAAGCAGTAGTGGCAATCTTGCCAACGCAATTAAGCATTGTATGAAATGGCCGAAGATCGGTATCCGTCCGAGCCGCCTGATTCTAGCGGGCCATGCCAGGCCCGAGATCTTGATTGGCAGAGTCTCACCTTCGGCCGAATAGTGCAGGCTGGATAATACATCGATCTTATTAAGGCGGCCACTGGCAAGAGCCTCAAGATGGCGTGCCCAGCCGTCTGAATCAGGCTCTCGTCTTAAAATCACTCGATAAGCATTACGGACGAAATCTGTACCGTGATATTTTAATAGATCATCGACGTGATAGTCCTTATCATGCCGAAGACGAAATTCGGGTTGTAGACAGAGTGGCGAAGACTCGGGCTGCGGAGGCTTGCTTGGTGAAATATTCTCCGGGGTACCCCGCTGTTCCCTTTTTACACTCTCGCGGATCTCATGCATTAATCGATCCACGTTAATTTCCAATTCACTGTCTAACATACGGTTGCAACCTTACACGAAGCCTCCACCGCACACTTGATTTACGGAGCTTTTCTGACACTGCCGAGATTCCTCAGGGTCAAGCTACATCAAATCGTGGATAGCGAGTTGTAGTTAGAAACCGTCTACCTGAAGTTGTGCGCTTTGTCAAAGGAGGGCGACTTCGGTTGGCTCTCGTAAAACTCGGCGAGCTGTCGCGCAAGGGTGCCTACGGGAGTTATTTTCCTGCTACAACTGTCGGAGGCTCCTCAGAGTTTCTTTTGGAGCCAGCCCGGGTGCCAACGAGTTTTCTGCGGCCTTGGGTAAAGAAGCCTCTGCTCTGGTCCGTAAGAACCGTTTACTATCACCGAGCACTATCGGACAATGCCGACTGTGGCCTGGTTACTCACCGCCCCGCGTAATGTGACAGTCACTAACAAGTCGCCCGCAGGTAATTGATCCGTCAGTCTGACAACGATATAGGAGGCTTGATCCAGTCCCGGAACATTCCCAACGTTTTCGACAGGTAGCGTGTAGGTCTGAAGCGATGCGTCCTGAGCTTGAACTGACAGCGAGGATTGAGCACCACCGGTGATTCCGAGATTAGAGGTAAATAGCATCAGACGTGTGTGATTATCCGTGCTGAAGTTGAAAAGCGAAATAATTGGAAATGGTCCACGTACCTGAGTTACGGAATCGAAGGCAATCGCGCGGTTGCTACCCTCTTCAGTCAGCATTATGGGCGTTTGGGTACAACCTGTATCGCTCCAATTAAGTACAATGCTTCCCGCATCGCCACCCCATCCATCAACCGCAATTTCATAGGTGATACCTGCGGTGGCATTGAATGTCACCGCGCTGGTGATTATAATAGCAGGATCCACATCATCATTCTTCGCAATCGCCGTAAGCGCACCCACACTGTTTCCTGTGTAAACGCCGAGCATCGTATCGTAGTCGCTTCCAGCGGTAGTAATAGTCGTGCTGCCAGAACTCGGAGCCTGCCATTGGTACCACACGGAGGCAGCTCCAGGGTCTGGCGGATTGGCCGAGTCGTGGCTCGGCTCGCCGGGCTCGTGGGTGGCCCCGACATTTGAGCCAGTTACACTTCCCGTGCACCCGCTAATAACCTGGGCATTCGCGAAGTTATCATTGTTCGGCGGCGACGGAGTCGGCGTAGGTGATGGTGGCGGTCCCGTTCCCACCCACCCAATGTCGGCAAGCAACGAGAATGTTAGATCCTGAGGAGGCTGTACACTATGAGTGAGGTCACTTCTGATGTTCGGCTCCATGAGTTGATTTGGGCTGGCGGTGTTGTCCCAATGGGAGACCGAAGATCCTGTCGAAACGGGATTGGGCGCATACACTAGTGGATGACCAAGTTGGTCCTTTCCGGCAAATAACAGACCAGCATCGCTCATCACCAGCGCGCCGCTCCATACCAGGTTATTTGTATTAACAGCAGAAGTGACGCGCTCGGCATCAGTCATTTGCGACCATGTCTTGCCGACAGTATTGTCAAAAAGAAATCTGTCATAAACAGAGGGAAAGAATCCACTTTGCGTATCACCCGCTTGTTGGCCGGTGCTGGAATTGGTGAAGCTCTGGAATCCGAGGCCATGTGCAAATTCGTGCAAGAGGACCGTTACCAAATCTATACCGCTCGATCCGTGGTTGTTGTCGAGGCCGTAATACCAGTGAAGGTTTTCCAAACAACCTGACATGCCCACACTCAAATTGAATTGAGCGTCTAGCTCAGCCGCGGATCCATTTCGGTCGCTTCCAGATAGCATGTTCGCCAGAGCAGCACTGTACCAGGTGCCCGCGAACGGGGCATTCGGAAAATCACGGCGAATCGAAGTTGCGCCGGCTGAGCCCAAGGTGCCTGAGTTGGCACTGCAACCCTGAGCCATCCAACTCGCCCGGATGGTGATTGGTGGACCATTGGTGAGCGTGGCGCCCCAGACATCAGCGGCAAATTGAAAAGCATTGAGCCGTTGCTCCCCTAAAGTGGCGCCGTTGTTACCGCCAATAGGAATCACGGGAGTTACATCATTAAAACCAACTCCGGATGGATCGGCAACCTGAATGACTATATTGACAGCGCCAAATGAAGAGGAGCAAACAACCAAACCAAATATTAAGCTCAGAATAAAACGCTTCGGTTTGGTGAGAAGCTTAGTCATCGTCAAATTTGCTTTTGGTTGGACTAAATTTGAGTTGGCTGTTTCGATTACTTGGTTTTACCTTCGATCAGTTTTGGATCTATGCCAAAAAAGGCCGCTGCGGCCCTGGGGTTATCCACGCAGGACTTGGAGACGGTACCATCGTTGTTTACTCGGGCGACCGTCACGTTTTGAAAACGACCATCCAATTCCATGGAGACTGACCCATCCGAATGTTTAACCTGGGCAAGTGCATCAGTCGATTGATTGACCATTTTCTTTAGTGCCTGCGCTAACTTCTCCGTCTCTTGAGCATTGAGTGGCTTCATCTGTCCCGTCTCTCTGTCAACTTGAATTTCCTGGCCCATGACTGTTCTGGTTAAGTAATTAGCTGCAGGTTCTTTGTGCCTGAGAGGATTGCCGCGATAAGCGCGGGCTTCTTTTTCGACAGACCGTTGTCTGGAAAGGACGCTTACGGCTCCAACTACAACCAAAGTTAGAGCAGTAATCAGAACAAATGATCGTCGAGGGATTTTCTTTGTCGAGTTCTTTGTTCTCTGACGATACGTTCTCACAATTTTCTCCTTTCAAGGCTCTGACAGTTTGACTGGAGGGTACCTGAAAGCATGGGCCTGTTGGGGAGACTGCGAGGCATGCTTCGGATGAAACAGTGACAATTCGGACTTCTAAAATCGAAAAGACTAAGTAGGGCTGACGCCTTTCACGGCAAGGGGAGCGGACCTCTGCCTCAAAAATAATACCAGTTTATTTTTGGCACGAAAAGCTTGGCCGTAACGGCAGTAAGTAAATTGGCGATTAACCCCGAAAGCCCGAGTTAGGGGTGATAACTGTCAACCCTCCGGGAGTTGCCCCGATTTGCCATTAGGCGCGCAATCCTCAAATAGAGGTTTTGCTACTTATCGCTTTAGAATTGCACGATAAACATCCAGTGTCGCAGAGGCAGTCCGATTCCAAGAGAATTCCGCAGCGCGTTTCAGTCCCGCTGAAATGAGAAAATCGCGTTCATGAGGATTTTTTAGTACACCCGTAATGGTCTGAGCGAGTTCGCGAAAGTCTGTCGGTGACACAAGTCGTGCAGAGTCTCCTACCGTCTCCATTATGCTTGGCTTGCGGCTTGTTATGACCGGAGCGCAACAGGCCATCGCTTCTAAAAGCGGAAGACCGAATCCTTCGTAAAGCGAAGGATAAGCAAAAACTCGACATGATGAATAGAGAGCGCAGAGATCATTGTCGGAAATATAACCTGTGAAGCGGACTAGTCCATCGAATTGGGCCCTCTTTAGATATGAGTACAATTCCCCGCTGAGCCAGCCTTGCTTGCCAGCAATAACTAACAGCGGTCGTAAGGACGTCGTTCGCAGAATCTCATCGAAGGCGCGGGCCAGAGTCACGAGGTTTTTTCTAGGCTCTATAGTTCCAACGAACAGTATGAAATCCTTATCTATGTCGAGCCTTCGCAATGTCTGAATGTTTTCTGCGAATGGCAACCGTCGAAACGAGCGACGCGGAGCCAAAGGCGTCACAAAAATCTTGCTGGCCTTGATTTTTAGGTGTTCGCAGAGCTCACGTCGCACGGTTTCTGATGGAGTGATTATAGCTGTGGCTGCACGTGCCATCATTGGCAATCGCCAGCGCGCCCGTCGTACCAAGTACTTTTCATGGGTTTCGGGATAGAGGATCAGTGAGAGATCGTGAATCGTAAGGATCGTGGGACACCGGTTCCACAACGGCACATTGTAATTAGTCCCGTGAAAGAGCGCAAAAGTTGATCGATTGATATGGAAAGGTAAGCCGATGGACCACCAACTCCTACGGCATAACGCGTTTAAATCAGTTGTCAGCAGCCGTAGGTTTGGTGGCAATTCTTGATTAGATTCACCCTCGCTGACACGCGCATAAGGAAACGGGGAGACCAGATCAAACTGATCTTCGGAAGCCATACAAGCGAGTGCCTGACCCAATTCGAAGGTGTAGTGACCGACTCCAGTCTTTAACTCACTAAGCGGAATGCCATCAAGTCCAACACGCATCGGTTGAAAGCGTTATCTGAGCAAAGCTCCCTAAAATATTAAGGCTGACCATTTAGCAGATGGTCAGCCTGGCTTTCGAAGTGGCAGCATAACGACGCCGAGAATTTCAACTTTCCGGAAACGTCATGCGTTCAGAACTAAAATCTACCTGTGTACTCCGGGGCCTCAATGAAACCACGTACTATGGTATTTTCTAAAAAATCAGGATCAGAAACCAACTGGAACCGGTTGTTGTGGAAAACGTAACCAGCCAAGTCCGGGTCGCGGCGGAGATAACCGAAGTATTCCATTGTGACAAATGCCTGCTTGTAGAATTTAGCATTTACCTCCGGACTTTCTGCAAATGCGCGCAATACTTGAGCACGAGTCCTGCGGCCGGCGTCCAAATCAGAAACCAGAGCAGCTTGATTCGCCAATGTCACGCGAGCCGTGTTTGAGAGTTTCTGAACAAACTCCTGATTGGATAACGTGGCCGGGTACAGTGTTGCAATCTCAGAGCGCTGAAGCCAAGCAATGGAGAGCGCATCCTTCTTGACCTCGGTACCCTGATCATTGGGATCAGAGATGCTCTGCAAATCCGTCATAAACTCGGTGTAGTGAGGCCGTTCGAACGTATTCCTCAATGGATCAGCCAATTCAGCATCGGTGGAGGGTCGTTGACCTAGCGAGATCACATACAGGTACATCACGAACGACCCTTTTCGTTGAAACTCAGGTGACCGGAAGAAGTTAGCTGAGAGTGCACCTCGTGTATATTTAATGCATTCCGTATCAGTGCTTTGACAGCCATTCAATATGTTGAGATAGAACTGAAGCCCTGAAGCATCGGGAAAACGCCTCAAGAAATCTATATACTGCTGTTGAATGAAGAAATCGTAGTCTGCAATAGTGATAGGCGTGTTTGTGCCAGGACGAAGTCGCAAAGGTCTCACTTTGATATTGCCGTAGTAAAGATCCGAAGGTAAGCCGGCTGTTTCTGTGACAATTCTCAAAGTGGGAGGTGGTGTTTGTGCAAAACTGCTGTAGCCAGCAAGTACGATCAAAAAAAGTGCGAACATGAATTTACGCATTGAATGCCACTCCCAATTCTTATTATGATTTTGTGAGGTAATGCAAGCAAGTCGCACCTGGGTTGTGCTATAGCTAACATACCGTTCAAGTGGGGCTTTTGTCAACAATGTTTGACGCCCTTCTATCTGGAACAGGAGCACAAGGTTATCGTATCTAAGGCACGGTCAGTAGCCGTCGTTTGACAGAACTCCGTTTGAATAAAACTGTTCGACAATCCTAGGCGCGAAACAAACTGTGTTCATTCGCGAGAGCCGTTGCTCGTTCAGGTCTGGTCAGTATTCTAAGTCTACCACAGTTGTCGCTCGGTCGAGCAGTGTTTACGCGATAAAATCTCCCATAACTCCCCGGGCTCGCAACGGAAACGCTGCCCGATTTCTTCGGTTCCGAAGGTGCCAATTCCGTTCAGCCGAAAACCAAAAACAAGGCGATTCTCTCCAAGGCCCACATTGAAAGTATAATTCTGTCCGGTCACCGCACAACAGTCCCAACTATATTAGAGAATCGGGGAACTACAGCACGAACTGGGATGGCCACGTTGAGATCAGCCGTCTCGATGGTGGACCAGGCTGCTAGTAGGCATCGTGGTGGCTCTTGCTATTGAGGCATCACTAACGATCAGGCACCGTTGGGCGGGAGTAACGAAAGAAGCAAACTCCAGCGCTTCTGATCGCGAGGTACTCAGATCAATTGCGGTTTTGCCTTCAGATCGATTGGGAACAGCGACAACCAATACCTAGGGATGGGGTTGGCCGTCGCTCTTATCACCAGGCTTAGTAATGTAAGCAGGTGGTCGTCCGACCGACCAGCGCGGTCAGAAAATACGAAAGCCATGATCAAAACGCGATATCTGCCGGACGCGAGCAGAATGTTGACGCCGTGCTGGAAGGCAATGTGCAGCGCCCCGATTCGATCCAATTCGCGCTGACGCCTGGTATCTGACGCTGATGCAACGAATGAAGCTTTAACGAGACAAAAATAGCCACAAATAGCCACAAATAGACCCAGACGCAGATCTGAGAAAGCAAGAACTGCTACGGTTTCAGATCTCGTTTTACGTCTATCTGTAGCTATTTTGTTCAGATCTGCGTTTATCTGCGTGTATCTGTGGCCAGTTCGAATTCTAACGCGAGGCTTTCTCAATCTGTTTCAATAGGCGGATTGCGTGGTTACGAGCAATCAGTGGCAACCGCTCGTCAGTACTAATCTCCGTCAGCAGCGGCTTCAGCTGCTCCGGATCTGATAGACCATTTCTCTTCAAGGGTGACTCAAGGCCCTCCATCAACTTTGGCGCATTGAGCGGCTGATTCTCACGAGCAACCGACATATCAAATACGAATATCGCCTGGTCGGCAACCCGTCGATACTCATTAACCAGGGCGGAGGCATTCTGGTTATGCGTCCAGTTGAATTCTGCTGTCCGCTTGCGAGTACCTTGCTCCATCGTTAGGCGCATAGTGCCAAGGTGGGGAAACTGTTTATCAGCCTGATAGTTTTCCTGAGACTCCAGGAAATGCAATTCCCGCCATGATGGCAAAATTCGCGATAGTGCTGCGGTCGATAAATCCAACGGCTCAACAATTGGTGTGTCTTCGTTAAGTCTTTCAAAGGTAATGGCGCCGTGCCCGGTAGCGTCGTGTTGAATAAGAATATGGCGTATATAGAACTGTGGTTGAGTAAATTCGTAGGAGTACTTCGAATTATCTTCGGTACTCTGTTCTGGTTGTGGTTTTGCTGATACCTCGTTTGGCGGTCGGAGATTCTGCTTCACGCTACCGGAACTTTTCATTTCCGGCTCAGTAGGGGGGCGCTCGGTCTTCTTATTCTGGGCAGGAGTAAAAATCGCCGCGCCCAGAATCACAAGCGCGGCGGCTACAGTCATAACTGGTTTCAAGAACAGCTTCACTCGAATTTTACAGAGACCAGCTTCGATACTCCGACTTCCTTCATTGTGACTCCATACAGCGCACGGTCCATCTCCATGGTTCGTTTATTGTGAGTGATGACAATGAACTGGGTATTAGTGGACAAGTTGGCGACCTTATCAGTAAAGCGTCCCACGTTCGCTCCTCTGCCATTTCTTCAATCGCCATCATGTTAACCGCGCCAAAACCCTCAAGGCGTGAACGCAGTTCTTCGACCTGAGCATGACCGGCGTCCAAGTCAAATTCTTCTTCAAAGACTTGTTCACGGGCCAGTTCATCAAGTGGCTGATTCAGTTCAGCGGCACAATTTTCACGAACAAACATTTGTCGAGCTTGCGCTTCCGCGCGTTGAACTTCAATGGCCGCCCTTCCGTCACGAATTTCGCCCGAGCGACGATTAAGGTCTGAGAGTTCAGCTGAGAGCAGATCCGCTAATTGACGTGCATGCTCGAGCTGCTCAGCCAGGTCAGCAATCTCCGACTCTTCCCGCGCCCGTTCTTGAGCTGTGGTGCTTCAGTTGGTTGCGCCTGTACCCGTCCAATTAGCGGGCCGCGGAAGACGAAGATTTGCCCTTAAACATGTCATTCGTGCAAGCGCCTGTGAACGCACTGCGCCGACGCTGGTGGACAATCGGACTCCCACTCTACGTCAGGCAAAACCGACTTACACTCTTCCACGGCACTAATTACAACGTTCCACTTTGGCGACGATGCCCAACCGTAGTAACGGTTCATGACCTTTCACTTCTGCTTTATCCGGATACCCATCGCGAAGACCTGGTGCTTCGCGCACATCGGCGACTGCCAACAATGACCCGCATCGCGGCGCACGTTATCACCGATTCCGAGAGTGTGAAGGCTGAAATACAAGAACATCTAAAGGTGCCTGCCGAAAAGATCACTGCTGTACCGCTCGCCTCTCGCCGCACATTTTGTCCCGTGCCTTTGACTGAAGCACGAGAAACACTTCTTCTGATAGGTGTTGAAGATAAGTTGATTCTGTTTGAAGGTACGGTCGAGCCACGTAAGAACCTGCTCACGCTCATGCGCGCATTCGATCAACTGATGAACGCAACAGACCTGCGCCCGCAACTCGTTATAGCCGGCCAGAAGGGCTGGCTTACGGAAGAGCTTTACGCGTACGTCGAGCAATCAGCATTAAGCAATCGCGTCCTGTTCACGGGATATATATCAGATGCCGATTTGCGCGCTCTATATTCGACATGCAGTGTTGCGGTCTACCCGTCACCCTACGAAGGATTTGCTTAGCGCGAAAGCAAGAGAGAAGGCAATTTTGACGAAGCTTTCTGGGTTGTCGACAGCAGGAGGATGCTTGTCATGATTCGAAAGTCTTGGCGTACCTCCAGCGCGCGGGAAAACTTGCGAACGTGGCGGTGCCCAATGTCCTTGCCCTGGCTACCTTCTGCCGCGCCTCTGGCGCTTACTACAACGTCCACCAAGTGTCCAGGCTCCCAGTCGGAAAGTGCCGTAGGCACGAAATGTTTATAGCGGAGAAGCGCTCCTGATTCCCACTCTTCCAAACTGAGCGAAAATGATCAGCATTTTGCTCAATTTGGAAGAGAACAAATTGGACGCGCGGCGGGCTATAAACATTCTGCCGCTACGCGGCTGTTTCCCCTTGCTAAAATGTTATGCGCCCTCACGGCGTGCGGTCTAGGGTGCGCCCCCCTGGCCGAGAATGCACGACTATCCGCGGAAGTGGCTCAAGGGAGACTTGTCCCCAACCAACCAGATGTGTCCGAAGGGGTCTGTGAACCCACCCTGCCAGTGCGTCCCCAGGGCGTGACGTAGTCTTTAATGTCACCGCCCGTTGCGGTGCGCCGTCAATTTCCAAGCCAGCGACTGAACCGAAACTCCACAACACGCTTGCGCCGAGTGCCTCCTTGTACCAGTCAACCGCTGCCGGCGTATCTGGAACAGCCAACATGAGCGAGATTATTGTTTCTTGGGCTGGTGACGCCATAATATTTCCCTCTCGTAGGGTGAAATGATCGCGTCGTGGAAAGCTTAAGGAAGGACTTTAGACCTTTCCTCCGCCATTCCTACCTTCGCTAAAGTAACGATCGACAACCACGATAAGATTTCGCAGGTTCTCATCTGTGCGGGCTAGATTCTGGTCCGTTCGGGACTGGGACTCATTGAGACGGATCTGAGAATCAAGCAAAGCGTCAATCTTTGTATTGACATCTTTGAAACCTTCAAGAGTCGCGTTGGCAAGCCGAGCCACAACATGCTCTGTCTGCGCCTGGAGTTCGCGCAATTGTTGAATGTCAGAAGCGAATTGCGCCTGCTGTTCAATAATGAAGGCTATTCTTCTTTCAGTGTCTTCGTTACTCATGAAGATCTCCTAAAGATCCGCGCCTAATTTTAGCGAAGGACGGAGGATAATCCAAAGAAGCAATCCAACGCTGAGCTGCCGGCCACAACGAGACTAGTAATCTTTCCTGTGTTCACTCCCGAAAATACGCTGACGCCTGCGGGCGAAAGAGAAAATACACGACTGTGCCGAATAGCAAACTGTGCAATACCACCTCCAATGGCGAGTGAAAAAAACTGAGGATGACATGGAATGCGATCCAAACGATCAGAAGCCAACGCGCCCAATTGAATCCTCGGAGCATAAACACCCCGCCAAGGACCGCAAGTAGCCGCACCAGGCTGATCCAGACAAGTTCAGATGCATAAGGATGCAGTGCCTTCAGCTCCGTAATGTGGTATAGAAATCCAATACTACCGGCCGCTATAAAGATCCAACTGATGATAGTAATTGAGCGTGGACGTTTGTTCATGGCACATCGTGTGGCTTTGTCAGGCATAGATGTCAAAACTCACCCTATATTAGATCGGTTCTCTTGAACCGACGCCGCACCCTCCGGCTCAGAAGATATGCTATGAGCGCACCCGCGATCGGAATACCGATGAGAGTGCGCAAGTCGCCACGAACGAACGAGTTGGCCGTATCTGCGACGAGATTAACTGCCAGGAGAACGAGCGCCAGTCGATGGCCCCACGAAGCCCGAATCCAAAGGCCCACAGCAGACGTGGCGCACGCGGCAGCTACAGCACACATGAGCGCTATGGCCCATTGTCCCATTGCGAGAAAGGATGCGTGAGCATGGGGATTGAGTCGCCATAGTGAATCCAGGCCCTCGCCGGGAAAGGCGAGTGCGAGTGCCGTGACGCAGGCAATTAGAGCGCCGAGTGCAAAGAAGACACTCAAGAGAATGATGCCTAATGGCAGATGATGCTCGTTTTGAACTTCATGAACCGGTTGAGCGCTGCGGATCTGCACGCCGGGCGGGTCGGAAGATACCGGGTTTCGAGATCCCATAGCAACTATGCCGTTGGGGGGTCAATTCTAACTGCGGTTGCGCCGGAGTGCCTCTTCCAAGAGTTGCGAACGTGAGTATGCACCACAGAGCAACAGCTGCGCCAGCGGCTCCGAGAACCATGCCGGCAAGCTGCTGCACTTCAATGCCGGTGGGCCGAACGATGCCGGACCACGACAAGAGACGAGCGGGTATGTAGATGAGCACCAGGCCGATGAACAGGACAGCGTACGTAATTGCACGGGCAAGAACAAACAGCTTCATGTTTTGCGCAGGGATATCTTGTATATCATGTCGTGATGCTTAAGGTCTCTGTCAGGAAAGACGGAAGATCCGCGAATTGCGATGGGATGAGGTCACCGTCACGCGGTAGCGTCGGGTCAACCTCACCGATAGAACGTGTCGGCGGAACATTGACCCGACGCTACCGCGTGACGGTACTGACCTCATGTCACTATGACTCGTGTGCGGCGTGATCTTAAAGAGAACTGTCAATTCCCACCAACGTCCAAGCCCGTGGGTTTAAGGTGAAAGGGTTTGTTGGGCTGTAATCGGTACCTAAGCACAGGAATCCATATTACTGAAATTCTCAGCATGGAACGTCCAACCTACCCATCCATCCTTGCTCCTGACCTTAACCCACCATTCTACGTGTAATTGATGATCTAAGATGCCCCAACACTCGGTCGTTTCTTCGCAGCGAGGAAGGGTTTGCTCGAATGGACCACTTACGAAGTCGAGTTCCTCTTTATACATTCTGCGTTTAAACCAGACCTTATAAAACCCCTCGCCGAGCGGCGTATACACCCAGATGATGTCTCCAGGCTTGTACTTTCCATGGGCTTTCTTAATGGTGAACTTACCGGGTCTCGTCCTCACCTCGCCGGTAAGCCCGACAACTTTGGTTCCTGCCTTGAACACTCCCACGCGCCTTGAGCGCTCATCTGGTCGTGCGTAGGCAATCGTGTTCTTTTCGGTCCTCCAGCTACGATAGGTGCAGCATTCAAAGGGACAGGCCCCTTTATCGACATACAGAGCAGGTGGTTTCGATTGTGTTTTTCCAAGCTGATGAAACGACAAGAAGCCGGAGATAAAAACTATCGCGATAAGTTTGCGCGCAAAAAGCATAAGCTAAAGGTAGAGATTCAAATGGAAGATCCAGGGGAATTCTCTGTTAGTAGCAACTTACGTGAGACTCGCCCGGACAAGCCGGGGGGCATCCATCCGCAGTTTTGAAACGGTCTCTGGTACTCGTGGGTTTAAAGATCTCACTGGCAACTAAACAGCCGATCAAACGGCGGGCTTCAGCTTGCCCTACTCCCTCACTGACAAGTCGGTGAAATGTCTCTTTCGTTGCCGGCGGGTTAAGATCACGGATCTGATTGTCAACAACATCGAGAATAGCTTTTTGCGCGAGACTGCTGGATTTTGCCATGACAAGCCTACTTTATTGAGTCGCACAAGTGTGGCAACTCATTGATCACTCAGGCTGTGAGTTTTCCTTAGCATCCAAGACGGCCATTACTAAAGTAACGGTCGCCCACCGCGATCAGGTTCCGCAGATTCTCGTCGGTGTGGACTTGCGAATCAACGAGCGAGTTGATTTTCGCATTCACATCCTTGAAGCCTTCGAGTGTCGCGTGTGCCAGCCGTGCTACCACCTGCTCGGTTTGCACCTGTGTCGCCTGCAATCCGATTGGGCTTCCCGCAACTGTTGAATATCGGAAGCAAACTGCGCTTGCTGCTCAATGATGAACGCGATTCTTCGGTCGATTTCTTCGTTGCTCATGGTGAGGAACCTCCTATCTGGTCTGTCGCGAATGACCTGTGCGTTACACAATGTGAGCAATCCAACGCTCGGCTTCAGCCGCGCCGAGCACAAGCATTCACTACATCGCAAGTAATCGTCCTAAGAGTCATGCTATCGAGAGCGTCGCCTGCAAGCAGCGTTGGATTTCGTTGTGCCATTAGGCTTCACTCATCTAATTTCTCCGACCGCTTCGTGCGGCTTTATTTGACCTAAGCCTTTTTCTTCATCTGCTGCATTCTTGATCGGTTCTTCATTTTGATGTTCGCTCGTTGTAGACCGGGTCAAAGGCGCGGGTAGTGTGCTCGGTCACGCTTGGCACGGGTTCCGCCAGCACTCGCGGCTGTGCCGCGTCAAGCTCTTTTGTTGCTTGCCCCTTCAATCGCACATTATCGCCTGCTTCCTCAGGGCCACGCTTGCGACGCAATAACAGGCGAATAAACACGGCTTCCAGTGAAAGCATAATCAGAAAGCTCAGCAGCGTGAGAGCGAGGATTTGTCCTACATCTAAGCGGAGGACGGCCTTCATCACTCCCATTAGAACAGTGATAGCTCCAAGGCCTAAAACGAAGACCGCTACCATCGCAGACACCAGCATTTCAGGTTTCACTTCTGATGATTTGATGATGTTATCGCCCTTAGCTCCACTGAACTTTGCGCCACAATAATTACAATAGCTCAAGCCCTGCGCGACGGCCACACCGCAAGATGAACAATACATGCCCATTCACCCCCTAAATGCTACTACGATATCGATGCCGCTTAGTTCAACAATGATTTCTCAGCAAAGGGCAAGCGAATAACGCTGATGCGCTTCAGCGGCGAGCGATTCCACGCAATCTGCTTTTCAGAATTACTACTAACGCAATACTCAACTGAGTCCCTGGAAGCGCTTGTTATGCGCGCCGGATGCGCTCGATTACTTTAATTGCCTCACGAACTTCCGGACTAAATTGCTTCAGTTCGTCGTCCGTTAGCAACTGCTCCCGAATAATGTTAGCCAGTAGAATAAAGGCCGTCGAGCGACGGGGGTCATTAAACGCGGACGCCATTGTCATCATCATTGATAAATTGGACCGACGAATTTCAGCAGGATATCGAGTTTCGCAGGACGGCTCGGCCCTACGCGGACATTCTTTTTGCGGAACTTGTGGAATCTCGGGGAAACAACAGAGAGTCTATAACTACCGGTGGGCAGCTCAACGGCGTACTTACCCTCATCATCAGACATGACTTTAATTTCAAAGTTTTTACTCTCGATCAAAATCTCGACATTTGGTATTACTGCTTCATTCTGGTCTAAGACCCTTCCGGCAAGCTTTCCTGCCAGATGATCGTGTGAAGGCGGCTGGGAAGCTAGCGCCACCGTCACAAGCACGAACAGGGGCACGATGGCGAAGCAACATAGTTTAGTAAAGCTCAGTGGCACCTCGCTCTTACCGCATCGAGCACTCTTTAGCCAAGACGAAAGGCCCTTAGCAATCCCCACCAAACCAACAATCAACAAGCCTGCGCTTCAGCGACGCGCAGAATCTTGAAAAGACTCCTATGTGGCGCGTCCGCTGCATGCCGTTGTGGGGCTTACCTGTTTACCCATGCGACGCCTTGATGAAGGGCCGGCGCAACAAATAGCCAATGTAATAATAGGTCTCATGCGCTAACAAACCTGCTTGGCTCCTCAGACCCTGATACCTAGTGCTCGACGTCGGCGACGGATCAGCGACCAGGCCCATATCTCTTGCCATTGCTACTGCTCTCTTCATGTGCAAAGGGTCGCTCACGATCAGCACCTTCTGCACCCCATGAGCGTCCGTGAGTTGCTTCGCGTACAGGATGTACTCATACGTGGTATGAGATTTCTCTTCGATCAGAATGTCACCTGCTGGAATCCCGCTCTGTAAAGCGTACAGCCGGGCGGAGGAGGATTCGGTTGGCTCGCCGCTGTTACCCTGACCGCCGGTAAAGATCAACTTCCGGACCTTGCCCTTTCGGTGAGATCAATGCCGTGATTGATGCGCTCCCTAAAGACCGGGGAGACCTCCGCTCCCCAGACGGCAGCACCGAGCACGACGGCAGCGTCGGCCGGCGAGTGAGAGACAGCGTTGCGATATGAGTAGGTGCGCGACGCGAGCAGCCCACCGCGAGCAGCAGGATGGAGAATATGAGTAACGATGCCTTCGCGATCCTCTTCATAACCACTCGATTATAAGCCTAAGAAAGAGTTTAGATTGCTTCCTATGGGTTCAGACGGTTGTATTCGGCTATGAACTCCTGCGTAATGTCAATTCCCGCCACAGATTCTTCATCGCAGCCTACTAGGCAGGACACTCTGCTCGACTCAAGCAACACCGTTATCCCTCGTGCTCTGACAAATGCTTCAAGACTCCTCCGGATGCCTTCACGAATCGGGGCGGTGACCTCTTTTATCCGCCTGCTGTAGGCGCGCTCCGCCTCCCTCTCCTTTTGCTCACCTAAACGCCGCAACTCCTCAGCCTCAGCTTTGATCTCCGCCCTGCGCCTTGGTGTCATCGGCTCGGGGTCTGTAGGTATTGGCCCGGCGAACGAGAATTTGTCAAGCTGCTTTTGAAGGTGCTCATAAATTTCCAGCAACTCGGCTTGGCGAGGTTGAAACTCACGATCAACGCCCTCTATTGCCCTCGCGAGCCGAGTGACGCCTTTTCGAGAGTCGGAAAAGATGCCAGTGTCTATGACTGCGACCTTGCCTTGAGCAGGGCAAAAGGGAGTCAGCATGAGCAACAGAAACGGGAGGAAGATGATTCGCTCAGCCTTCATCACAGCACAATAAATGCAGTAGCATAATCTAACCTAGCGCTTCAGCGACAAGCCCGGCAACTTACCAAAAAAGCCGCTCACCGGCGAGTCCGCTGCGAGCGCTTGTTAATTCTCCTTTAGGCTCAGCCACCTGGGCGCGCACGGCGAAAGACAACAACAGCAGAATGATCACGGTAACATTCGTCTTCAAATCGCGTTTGTTCATCTCGGCACTAGATTCTGAGTTTCTCTGAAGCAAGAGAGGGACAAGCACATTCAAGCCACGGAACGTTTCAGCTGCGCGCTCGCTCAACTCACGTAAGAGATATCGTCGCAGCGCATCCGCTGCAAAATCTCGTTAGGTGCGGTGTCGTTCAGGCTCGCGACTTTCACTATCGCAACGCTTCAATGAATCAGCTCGCCGGTGAACCTGTCCCGGCCTCTCCAATAGGGACAGTCCGGGCAGGCTTCTCCTTCCGGATAATCAACTCCCTCCTCGTGCGGACAGCCGATAATCCGATCCACCATTGAGACCGACAGCACTTGGTGCTCGCGCAGAAAAGCACTTATTTGATAAGCGACTTCCTCGTCGAAGCGCAGATCCTGCTCCTTCCCATACCACCGCTCTAGAAACTCCGGCGCGGCACCTTCACGCATCACTATCCCAACCGCGACTTTTGAAGCTTGCTGTGCGGTAGGACCGTAGAAAGCAATCGTGCCCACGGGATATCCGCGAAAGCCCTTCTTGGCCCGCTTCGATAAAGGGTTCTTAAAGGCATGTTTGATCTTCATCAACGTCCTCACTAAAACATGAAGCAGCTAACGCTGGAGCTAAGCCGCGAGCGTAACCAGCATCCAAGCTGTCGAATGAAAGGCAACCGCCGCTATACGTGTTGATCTATCAGAATCGTGTTTCCATCTGGATCGGCAATCATAAAGCTAGCCGGGCCAGTAGAGCTTTCATCTGCTGCCAAGCTTTCTCATAATCAACTCTTAACCACTCAGGGAGAGGTGGATTTGTTTTGCGATGACGCTCAACCTCAATCGTAGCGGCTAACGCGAAAAGGTTCCAGTCCGGTCGCAGTTTAGTGTGATAAAGGTCTGTGAGTATCGGAATCGCGACGTAGGAAGCCTCTCCCACATCTCCTTGGTGGTGTAATTGATTCCAGAGTTCGTGCCATGCAGACTCTTCTTCCTTCCCAGAAGCAATCTTCCGCAGCGCGGGGCGCGGATCATAAAGAGTCTTGTAACCTCCACGGAGCTGACTCCAGTGATGATCCTCAAATGTCATTTGAATTTCAACTAGCCGGCTAACGATCGAGTTGACCGGGCGCGGCGATTACATTCAACTTCGAATCTATCAATCAAGTTGCGAAACACGCTCCCCGCGCTCCGGTCCGACGACGTGTTATATTTCGTCCTTCGCCAGCAATTTCCCTTTCTTGACAGAGTCTATCAAGTGCCTAAGTCCGAGCGAAAGACAACCGAGACCTGCGCCGAGCATGAACAGGTTTCCCCACAACAAAAAGAAAAGGAGAAACAACACCCCGAAGCAAAAGAAATCAACTGACGACAAACGCAAGCTCAGCCAATGTGCGTACTGTATTTTGCCGTTTACGCCGGCAGACCGTCGAGCATAAGAGAACACGACCAGATTTCGGATGTGGCGGCAATGATTTGCCAATTGAATGCCGACGAACATGCCCCAAACGACAGCGAACGCCTCGGGAACCTTCAATTCATAAATGATTAGCAAGAGGCCGACGACGAAGAACAAAAGCAAAAAGAAGCGGAAGCTAATTGTGCGAATCTTGACCACATCGTCCCGAAAAAACGGATTGAGTTCGATGCCCGCTGGAAATGCATAGTGCTGTTGGGCACCGTCGCGGTAGAAGCGCGCTGCCGTCATAGTGAAGATGCCGTCAGCTCCAAGCCGTTATGCGGCGACGTTTAGGAATGAGATGCTGCCAAAAGGGCTTTCTCAATTGGCGCTGGCAGGATGACAGGATGAAATCGTGCTGCCTCGAAAGCGTAATCCTCGCCGCTTTCGTCAACCACACGAAGTAGCCCCTCCGCTTCAGCTTCCTTGTCAGGAATAAATCGGTAGAGCTTCCCGATCTCCAAAGAGGCTTTGTACCCTTCATTGTTGAGGCAAACAACAAATTGAGCCGACTCTCGTTTCTTCATAACTAATCTAAGAACGGCATCTTTAATTTGAACTCCTTCTTACCAATGCCGTGGGCTTCATACCAGTGAGTCTCAGCCAAACGTATCGTACCACGTGGCAGACGCACCTTAGCAATGCCTTTCACTTTGCGCCACCTGCCTCGACCATATTGCTCAGCGACGAAGACCTGCGCCAGTACTTTCTCTATCTGGCCAATGAGAAGAAGATTGCCCGGCCCACGGCCACCATCGCGCTCTGTGGGATTAAGGTCTTTTATGAGCAAACGCTGAAGCAGCCCTGGCCCACCCTGACGTGGTTCAGCGGCGCGCCGCCGCAAGGCGGCCGCGTCCACTGGAACCGCTTGTTAGGCCAGCGTTGCAACGAAGCCCGCCGCATAGAGAATGGACGCAACAACAAGATAGCGAAAGGGCGCACTGAACCAATATTTCTTGGCGAGAATGAGATAGACGAGAAGGAACAGACCACCAAGAATTGCAAGGAAAGCCGAATGAAAGAGCACGGCGGGCTGCACGAGCGCAAGATAACCATATATAGAGCCAAACAGGATTGCGCTGAAGCTATGGCTCGCGTTGAAACCGATCCAAGTCTTCCACATCGTGGTTTGGCTCGTGATTACCGGAGACACCTCTTTCATTCTTGCTTCAAGCGCTGGATCGCGAGGCCTGAGCTTTGGGCCAAAGAACGTGAAGGCGAGGTGGGCGATGCCAAGGGCCAAGGGGATCGAGGCACTGGTGGCAATTAAGATGCTGGGCATCATGATGGTCTGTTTCTCGCGGGCCTAACGTTGTGGCTCAGCTGTCGGGACACAACAAAAAAAGCATCCAAGTTGACGAATGAGAGTCAGCTCATGCCGGTCAGCTGCAGCCCCTTGTTCGGTGCACCGGCGGAAAATCACTCCAGATCAAATAGCCGCTTGCCTGAACGATCGCCGCGACCGTCACGATCTCACTCTCAACTCGATAGATAACTCGATAACTGTAGGCGAACCTACCACAGAATCGATTCACGAAGCACCGAACGCTGTGAATGTGGCATTACCCTTGCCGGTCGCTCAGGCGTAATCAACCGCTTTTGGGGGTTATGCAAAATGAAATGGGTATTTCCTCTGGTCTCAATGATTCTGCTCCTACTGCCAGGTTCCGTTCACGCGCAGCATCTCTCATCCCTTGCAGCAGAATCCCTCCAACAGTCACAAACCGCCGCCGGCACTCTGGCTTCCAAGGTCAACCAGGTCGTGCTTCGCGCCGGCACCTCAGTCGATGTGGAGGTGGCCTATACAGTCAACTCCAAAGATGTGCAGGTTGGCGAATCAATTAGCTTTCGAGTCCTCATTCCCATAACGATTAACGGGATTACGGTGGTCCAGGAAAAGGCACTGGTTAACGCGCGTATTGTCGAAGCTAAACGTAACGGACATTGGGGTCGCCCGGGCCGATTCTCCTGGGTTATGGAGGATGTCATAGCGGCTGACGGCACACGGATCCCGGTGGAAGCTGAAGCTATGGCTGTGAGAGATAAAACCAATATCCTCAAAACCGTTCAAAAGACCACCAAATCTGATGTCGGTAATAGAGTGAGAGGCACAGGTCATGGCGGCGAGGTTGCCACCAAAGCAGTGATAGCTGGGGCTCTCTTTCCGCCTCTTGCTCCTCTGGGACTGTTGCAAGGATTCAAACGTGGTGAAAACGCCGTGCTTCCGGAGGGAAAGCGCTTTGTCGTATTCATCCGTAATGATACTCAAATCAAGGTAACTCCCAGCCCCTGATCCTACGCCTGCCTTCTGTAGGAAAGCCACCAACGTAAGTTGGCCGTTGAAAAAACCACCCACCTCAATTTGACAGGTAAGATCGCGCCTTCCTATGATTGGATGGTTCAAGAGTTTATTCCACCATGCAGATCGTGGCGCCCAGCCTCGCAATTAAATATTCCTATGATTAGTGTCAAAGAACTGACCAAAAAGTACGCGCGGAATCTTGCCGTTGATCACATTTCTTTCGAGGTCAATAAAGGCCAAATTGTGGGCTTTTTGGGCCCTAATGGAGCGGGTAAGACGACGACGATGCGTATGTTGACCGGTTTTCTGTGGCCGACATCAGGCACCGCCACCGTCGCCGGCTTCGACGTCCTGGAGCAGCCGCTCCAGGTAAAACGGCGCATCGGCTACTTGCCGGAATCTCCGCCGCTTTACCAGGAAATGGTAGCTAACGAGTACCTGGCATTTGTCGGAAAACTGAAGGGCCTCTCCGGCGCTGAGTTAAACAAACGGATTGATTATGTCTGCGACCGGTGCGCAATCAGTGATGTCAGGAGTAAACAACTCGGCAAGTTGTCCCGGGGTTACCGTCAGCGTGTGGGCTTGGCCCAGGCGATTATCCATAATCCGGAGGTGTTGATTCTTGACGAACCCACGGCGGGTCTGGATCCGAAACAGATCAACGAAACCCGCGACCTCATCAAGAGCCTGGCCGGCGACCACACAATTATTCTCAGTACGCACATTCTTCCAGAGGTGGAACAAACCTGCGAGCAGGTGGTCATTATTAACAAAGGCAAAATCGCAGCTACTGATTCCGTGCGCAACCTGCGCGATCGGGCCCGTGGCGCTGAATCGGTGATCCTGGAGGTAGGCACCAGAAACGGCGATATCGATCCAGCCACTATTCGCCAAAAGCTGGAACAGATTACTGGTGTAAATCGCGTGATCGTAAAGGACACTAGCGAAGACCGGGGAATCTTTGAAATAGAGAGCGGGAAAGATCTCGTACGTGGGGATCTGGCGCGAGTGGTGGTCCAATCAGGTTGGGATCTTAATGAACTGCGAACCGCCGCCATGAGTCTTGAAGAGATCTTTCTCCAGCTTACCGGGGAAGAACCAGTGGCGCCAGCCGAAAAAGTCGCCATCAAGGAGGCCAGCTGATGAGAAATATCTGGATTATTTGTCGCAAGGAATTGCGCAGCTATTTCGTTTCGCCGATCGCGTATCTGTTGCTGACAATGTTCGCGGTTATCTTTGGGTTCTTCTTCTGGAACTCGCTGGGCTATTTCGTCTTCATGGGCATGGAATCACAGATGAGGGGGCAGGCATTTCCGATGAACCTCAATGAACAGATCGTGAGGCCCTTGTTGTCAAATGTGGGAGTAATCGGATTGTTCTTCATTCCCATGATTACAATGCGGCTGTTTGCCGAAGAAAAGCGCAGCGGCACTATCGAGTTATTGACGACTTCGCCAATCCGCGACGTTGAGGTGATTGTGGGAAAATGGTTGGCCGCTTTGATTCTCTATGCCTGCCTCCTGTTAATCACCGCTATGAACTTTCTGTTTCTCTTCAAGTACGGCAATCCTGATTGGAAGCCACTGGCAATCGGGTATTTGGGCTTGCTACTCGAGGCAGGAAGTCTCCTGGCGATTGGCACGTTTATCTCAACTCTAACAAAGAATCAGATCATTGCCGGAGCAGTAACGTTTGGAGTATGCCTGCTATTGTGGGTGCTGGAATGGGTCAGTGGTTATGAGACGGCGACCTGGGCCAAGGTGCTCTCATACCTGTCTGTTATCACACACTTCGAATCTTTTGGTAAGGGTGTGCTTGATTCAAAAGATGCCATTTATTATGTGACAGTTATCTTCATGGGCTTATTCCTTACTTCTCGTTCGATGGAATCTCTACGCTGGAGGTCATAGTTGAACACCGAGTTACTCAAAACGCGACAAACAAAGTTCGCCGGATACATTGCGGTTTACGTTCTAATAATTGTTGCCGCTCTGGTCGTAGCTAACATTCTCGCTGATCGTTACGACAAGTCTTATGACGGTACAGCCAATAAACGCTATAGCCTTTCTGACCAAACCAAGAAGATTGTCAGGGAATTAAATCAGGACGCCTCCATTCGGTATTTCGATCAAGGCACGCGCTTTAACGAAGCTAAGGACCTGCTGGGCCAGTACGCCGGCCTCTCGTCAAAAATTCATGTGGAATACGTCGATCCTGATAAGAGTCCGGAAGTGGCTCGAGAGGCTGGTATCAAGAATTATGGCGCCGCGGTGGTCCAAATCGGCGCCAGGACAGAAGAGGCCAAGGGCATGACTGAAGAGGGCATCACTGGCGCCCTCATTCGCATTTTGAAGAATAAATCGCGCACTGTCTGTTTTGTAAGCGGCAGTGGAGAGCATCAGATCGATGATTCGGACCGCAACGGCTATTCCCGTCTGAAGGAGCTTCTTGGTAAGGACGAGTATGAGGCGAAAGCAATCAATCTTTTGCAAAAGGCCGAGGTCCCCGGTGACTGCACCGTGCTGGTCGTTGGTGGCCCCACTGGTGATTATCAACAGCCTCAGGTAGAGGCAATAAAGAAATATGTCGAAGACGGCGGCCGCGCGCTGTTTATGCTTGATCCGCCGTTAAAGCTGGGACGATCCGAAACCGGCGAAAATGACGCCCTAACAAAGCAGCTGCAGAATTGGGGTGTAACACTAAATAAGGATTTGATTTTGGACTTAAATCCAGTAGGTCAGCTTGCTGGCCTGGGTCCCCAGGTGGCCCTCGTCACAAGCTACGAATCACATGCAATAGTGAATGAGATGAAGGGCAACGCCACAGGGTTTCCGCTATCGCGCTCGCTGGAAATCAAGAATGGCGACAAGACCACAGTAGAAAAGTTGATCAGTTCTTCTGATACCAGCATGGCGACAACGAACCTTAGTTCGCCCGAGGTCGACCCCAACGATCCGAAAAATAAGAAGGGACCGCTGCCAATAGCCGCCGCCGGGTCATATAACACTGGTAAAGAAAACTCGCAGGGCCGCTTTGTGGTCTTTGGTAGTTCGTCGTGGATGGCTAACTCTTTTATCGCCTTCAATGGGAATCGCGATCTCGCCTTGAATACGATGAACTGGCTTTCGTCGGACGAAGATCTGATATCGATTCGTCCCAAGGAACAGGATGACCGGCGGATCACCATGACTCGCTCCCAACTGAATCTGGTCAGGACGACGAGCCAATTTCTGTTGCCCCTGGTTGTGATTGTAGCTGGTGTGTCGGTTTGGTGGCGGAGAAGATAAACCATCAGGGCAGGAATCGAACAGCTCGGGAAAGCTCCATGAACAACCGCGGACTAACCATTGCTGCGCTCGTATTAGCAGCGCTACTCGGACTTCTTTATTGGTCCAATCATCATAAGCCGGCTGAGAGTACGTCGGGTTCGACTAGTACCGCGGAGCCCGCCCCTAAAATTCTCGCGCTCAACGAGGGTGATATCAACAAAATCGCTCTGAAAAAGAAGGGTGGAGACCAAGTGGTCCTTACCAGGGACAGTAACGGCAAATGGCAAATCACTACTCCAAAAATTGCCGCGGGTGATCAGTCAGCTGTTTCCGATATGCTCGCGACCCTCTCGTCGCTGAATTCCGAGAGATTAGTTGAAGAGAAGGCGGCGAACCTGGGGCAATACGGACTAATTACCCCAACGCTCGAGGCAGAGATTACGGACAAAAGCAATACGGTGCATAAAATCCTCCTCGGTGACGATACGCCTACAGGTAATGCTGCCTATCTGAAACTGGACACCGACTCGCGAGTGTTTACGATCGCAACTTACACCAAGACCAGCATCAGCAAGGGCTTTGATGATCTTCGTGACAAACGGCTCATCACGGCGGAAGCGGACAAGATCAGCCGCCTTGAGCTTATAGTCAAGCAGGAGGACATCGAGTTTGGACGCGACAAAGACCAATGGCAGATCCTGAAACCTAAGCCGCTTCGGGCCGACGGATCTCAGGTAGACGAACTCATACGTAAGCTCACTGAGGCAAAAATGGATGTGGGAACGACCACGGATACCGCCAAGGCAAACTCCGAAATTACTACCGATGCTGCTAAAGCAAGTTCCCCCGCTACGATTACCGATGTCACTAAAGCAAGTTCTGCATTTAGTTCTGGCACGCCAATCGCCACTGCGAAAATAACCACCGATGCAGGAACACAGCAGATCGAGGTTCGCAAAAACAAGGAGGACTATTACGCGAAGTCCAGCGTCGCCGATGGTATCTACAAGGTGTCAAGCGAGTTGGGCCAGGCACTCGATAAAAAACTGGCGGACTTTCGTAACAAGAAGCTGTTCGACTTTGGTATGACTGGTCCGCAAAAGCTCGAAGTTCACGATGGATCGAAGGCTTATTTTCTGACCAAAGGCGGCGACGACTGGTGGTCAGCGGACAGTAAAAAAGTCGAGACGAATAGCGCCGAGACCCTGGTTAACAAGCTCCGCGACCTGCAGGCTAATAACTTTGAAGATTCGGGGTTTGGAGCTGTGGCAATGGAAATAATCGCCACTTCCAACGACAGCAAGCGTGTTGAAAAAATACTGATCTCCAAGAGCGATAAAGGCTCCATTGCTAAACGTGAGGGAGAACAGGCGCTTTACGTGCTCGACGCACAAACGATTCAGGATTTACAGAAGCTGCTTAGCGACTTGAAGCCTGAGCCACCGGGGACAAAGTGAGAGGAGCAGGGCGGGGGCAAACGGCAGTCGGCAGGGGCAGACCAATCAACTTTAGTAACCTCTCAGGTAAGGATGATGTCCCCGCGTCAACTTGCAAATCCGCTCATCATCAGACCTGGGAATTCAAGCTCAGTTTCAGAAAGCAAAGGGGTTCTTCCTGACATGTGATGCTGCTGAGGTGGAGTGGATTAACTCCGGGGGTGAGCGGATTTCCAAGTTGAGGCGGGGACAGGGTCCACCTTCCTTACCTGAGAGGTTACTAAAGTTGATTGGATTGCTCCTGCCCCCCGCCATCCCTGCCACGTGCCCTTGCCACCTCTCGCTGCAGCCTGGCCCCTGCCGCCTGCCACCTGCTCCTGCCGCCTGCCTCCTGCCCCTTTTCCTTCCTCAGTCTTCCAACAGGCCCTCAATCTCACCTGAACTGGTTTCCTGGCCCGGTTTCATTGAACGCTGCACCTGCCGTAATTGCGCCACGGTATCTCGCATGCGCACTGCCAGCTCCTCAATTGTCTGCACGCGTTTTCTAGTCTTCTCATTGAGTTCCTCACGTAGTAAGAGTTGGGCCTGACCGAGCACGCCGGTCAGCGGATTATTAATTTCATGGCGGACGCGCGCCACCAGTTCCGCCATCTGATCAAACCTGCCTTCATAATCCGCTGCCACAGAGCGCAACTTTTCCTCTAACTCGGCAACAACATTTTGATCTGCGTTTTCAGTCATCAGTACTCCCATTCTTGCCCGGACAGTTTCCAAATGTGGGAGCACGATTGGCTTGATCCGATAGGCGCGGGCGAGTTGTTTCTGAGCGCAGCTATTGTGCGCGATCAATGCGGAATCGACAAGTGGTTTGTGGGCAAAGCACTGGGCGCGAGTTTAGGGCAAAAGGCATGCTGTTGACAACCAAACCTTCGCGACGTAAATTGAATTTTTCTTGCTGGGAGGTCGTCTAACGGTAGGACTGCGGACTCTGGATCCGCCTATCGGGGTTCGAATCCCTGCCTCCCAGCCAAATGCTATCAACGAGTTACGGGCAGCCACCCGACTACCCGTTTTTGTTTTGTATCACTATAGTGTCACTGCCTACCGAAAAGCATCATTTCCAGCTTTTCAGTCGCGGCTTCCTGCATGCAAGGCAGGACGTGGGAATAGGTGTCGAGTGTCATCACAATCGAACTGTGGCCGAGTCGTTCGCAAACGACTTTAGGGTTCTCTCCAGCGAGGAGCAGCAAGGTAGCGCAGGTATGTCGGAGCGTGTAAAGAGTTAGTTTGGGAGATAAACCGGCACGCTTACACACAGACTTGAAATTTCGTGCGTTCAGATTGTCGGGATGCAACGGGCCTCCGGTCGCTGTGGCAAAAATGAGATCCCAAATCTGGTACTCTGATCCAACCTGGAGACGCTGTTCAGCCTGTCGAATTCTATGATGTCTTAACTCTATAGTTACTGAGGCAGGTAAAGGAACTGTCCTACGACTGCTCGATGTCTTTGGCGGGCCGAAATACCAACCACCACCTTTCTGCCGTCGCCAGCAGAGCGTGCGCTGAATAGTGGCTGTTCCTTTTTGCAAATCAACATCTTTCCATTGCAACCCGAGGTACTCCTCGGGTCTCATCCCCGTCGCCACCGCGAAGGCGAAGACGAGGCTATGCGGATCATTTTTTGCAACATCTAAAAACCGCGCAGAGTCTGCAGCCGATAAGGCCATCATCTCTTTGCGCATGCGCTTCGGCAGATCAACATTCTGTGCTTGATTTAACGAAATCATCCCCCAACGCACAGCCTGCTTAAGTGCACTGTTTAACACTACATGTGTCGCTCTAACGGTCCGAGGGGATAGCCCACGCTCAAGCATCTGGGAATAAACAGCCTGAATATCTAGCGACCGCAGATCAGAAAGCTTCTTACCGCCGAGCACGGGGCGAATATAACGTTTCATTAATTCGCTATAGTCGGCAAACGTCCGCTCATGTAAACGCGGCCTTGCCCCCGTTTCAAGCCATTCGTCCAGATACTCATCAACAGTTGTACGCGAAGGCTGAACAAAAACGCCCAGATCCCGCTCCGTCGCGACTTTGTTTCGATATTTTTCAGCGTCTTTTTTCGTGCCGTGAATGGTCTTGTAGTGAAAATTCTGCTTTCCATTTGCGTCGCGGCCCATGAACACGCGTACCAACCATGTTCGTTCACCGCGTCTGATTATTTGTCCAGCCATCCCCTAATCTCTCTTTTGAATCTGCAGCTAATTATACCGTATGCCGAATAGATTTACCAGCGCAAAACTAATCCGTTTGACGAATAATTTTGGCTCTAGTATAAGATTGGCGTGGAACTGCTAAATACAAGACAGGCCGCCGAGCGGTTGGGCATCACTGCTCGGCGGGTTTTGGCACTGATTGAGGCAGGTCGGCTGCCATCCCAAAAGATAGGGCGGGATTACGTAATATTAAAAGCCGATCTGAAGCTAGTGAAAACGCGTAAACCGGGAAGACCTTCAGCGGAAAAGCAAAGGAGATCAGGTTACAAGCGCTCGCGGTAGGCTGTGGCCGTCCATTCCTGACCATTCTCGTTGCTCCCGAATAGCATTCGGTTTATGCAGGTCCGCTGCAACAATCGCAACACCTAACCAAACCGCAACGGAACGGCTGGTCTGTAAGCGCCTCCGAGCGGTTGGGGTGAAACGCAGCAGGTCATGAACCGATTTTCCCAGATTTCGTCGACTTGTCTCTATGGCTCACAACTGGCTCAATGGTCTGTGGAGTAAATTGCCTGGAGTCAAGTACTCGTAGCGAAGTGACGGCGTGCAGACCTCCGGCAAAATTGCAAACGAGAATTCACACAAGGGCGCGCTGTAAGTTATCGTTGTCCAAAGGGAACGTGGTATTTATGGGTTCTTAAGCCTATCTGTTGTCACTCTAGTTTTGGTCGGGGCATGTGGGGCCTATCGGATAAACTGCACGCGTCTATAAATGACTCGCTAAGGGCCTAACGAAAGGTTGAAGCTGCAACACAGGTGGATAGTTTGTTCGATCAACATCCATTTACGCTCTGAATTTTTTTAGGGTTTGTGCGCGTCATGCTGCGTGCCTGCGAGCAGTTGGGGTGAAATCCACCAGTTTCATAAGCACTTTTCTCCGGATTTATTCGGTCTATCCCTGTGGCTCACAACTTGCTGGATGGCCTGTGGAGTAGAGTGCCCGCAACCGGTACCCGCATCAAGGTGATCTGTCCGTGAAAACATAATCTTTTCGGTTCGTCACATGTCGATTGCGATGTTCGCCACCGAAGATACCTTCAATTCTTCTCTAACGTTCAGCCTGCCGAACCTGGTGCTTAGAGGACATTAAAGGAGGAGCGCCTAATGTCAGTGCAGGTTGTTAAAGGGACATGCCCAGCATGTGGGGCGCATTTTCAATTTGCTCCCGGCTCGCCAAACACCACGTGCGAATATTGCGGCTCGGGACTTACTTTCATAAGGACTGTCGCGTCCTACCATCCCGGATGTGCTGATGAACAAAACAGGCTCAGTCTCGCTCGAATGGCGCTTCAGAATAAGAACGCTGAAGCGATAAAGTACAGTACCGAGGTACTGGAAATAAACCCCGATAACGCTGAAGCGTGGATGATTAAAGGAACAGCAACCGCCTATGCCGCTACCGGCCAGGATGGGGAACTTCGTTACCAGGAAGCTATGTATTGCCTTGACCGCGCAAAAGAGCTCGACCCGGCGTTGGCAGAAATAGAGGTCAGACGCGAGGAAGTAAGAGAACTTATCTGCAACCTCTTTTTTGTGATTGGGGCGGGGCTTTGGAAACGTGCTGTGGAGATAGGAAATATTTACGTCAAGGCTGGGATGGGAGGATATAGCAAAACGGGTGAGTTACCCGAAAAGGCTATTCAATATTACGAGCGTGCTCTCGCAATCGACCCCATGTATCGAGTAACTCTTATGGGGGTTATTTTCATTCGGAAGGAAACAGGAAGAATTGAATTGGCCTCATCTCACATCCAACGAATGAAGAAACTCGATCCTTCATACGAGCCACCACGCAATCGCTCCCAAGCAGCGGAAAACATTGCCAGCTTCAATCAAGGCCTGAATTCCGTTATATATATTGTGTTTTCACTGCTTTCTCTGATACTGCTGTTTGCCGCGATGTCGAAGAGCTGCTAGTTTAACGTTACATCTCGGTTGCCACACAAGCAGGCTCGTCGGGCATCGCCTAAGTGTCACATGTTTACGATTTCATCGATAGGCCCGCTTGTTTCATAGTCGGCTGCTGATTTTGACCGGCGATCTGCTTCCATTTGTCCGCCGTACAATAGTCGCCTACTGTTGACAGGAGTTAATGCCAGTCAGTGCCGGGCTCTGGTCCTTTAAACGTCCGTTTTTGTCTGGCCGCCGCGAGCAGGTTGTTGGATAGCAATCATCGTCCAGTTGCGTATCGGATATTCTTATTTGGCTACAGCTATCGGAGTCGGCCTACGGGCAACTCGGATATCTGCTGCTCGCCTCGAAGATGCTGAATTAGATTCCCCGTCTTCGTTGCTCGCGGGGCGCATTGATAATTGCTCCTTGATGTCTTCACTCTCTTTCTGACGCGCTTCATCCCGTAGCCGTGCCTGCTCTCGATTATATGCAATGTCGATCAGCCGCTCGATCAATACCCAAGTCGCATTTGGATTAGCCGGGGGCTTTAGCAACTCTTGTCCCTCGCGGATTTGTTTTTGAAACAGGTCAATCAAGAATTCTTTGTCTTCACTGAATTGTTCACGGTCTTCTGCGGTTAGCGTGGATACAAAGGGTTCCTCTCGCCGGTCGGCATCGGCTTCTAGTCTTTCGAGTCTGATTCTCCGGTTAGGCAATGTTTCGTCTCCTTTCCTGATTCTCGCGCTCTTGCTCTATCTGTTCGAGATGTGAGATTCGCTCATCCAGGTCCAAGATTTCGAGCCCTTCGATCCCTTTTGTGATGATTCCCAACGCGGCCCGGCATTCTGATGGAGCATGACCAGTTGCCAGATTCCGCCGAAGACAATCAACCGCCTCGCCAAATAACGATTGCAAGTGATTTATCCCCTGTTCAATCTGCTGTCTGCGAAGCACTCGATGGCGGTGCTGGAATTCGGGTTGCTGCAACCAGCGCCAGAGAGTTGACTCTGGCACACCGGAGGTTCGCGCAGCATCTGCAACTGAGCGACAGGAATTTAATGCAATTAGGGCGGCCTCCTGTTGCCGGGTCAGTGGCTTGTGATTTGGTCTTATATCCATCTCATTTAGTCCCACGCTGAGATCCCTCGAATTTTTTCTCGCTACCAGGATGACACGAACCAGCGTCTTCAGGTGATTCAGCTGAGTAAAAAACTCTTTGTAGGGCGATGGCGCACGAAAGAGAACAACAAATGTTACCAGACGTGTTCGACGTCGTCAGGAGAAACCCGTCATCAAATTAAACACGTCGTATCCCGGTTTCAAGTTTTCATAGTGTGTAACTCGGATGCCATCAAAAATCCGATTCTGTCGCGCGCTGAAGTTACTCACCGGTCCACGCATGATCATCTTCAGCTAAGTGTTGCGGCCAAGTGTATTTCACTGCAGGACTTGCCTGAAGGTGATCATCACGACCTGGATGACAACCTTCAGTGCGAGCTCGATCACCTTCTGACGGCTTCGGAAACCGCCACATCCAGTGCCCGGCGTCCCCCCCGAAATAACCGCCCTCTTTACCAGAACAGATATGAAGCCGGTCCTTGGCCCTCCTTAACGTAGCTTCTGAGATACCGGCATCTCCAGCTTCGGCGAGTATTTCGTTAACCGGACGAGCCTGAAGTGCGAGAGTACACTTTAAAAATTCTTCTGCCTCTTCTATTTTGCTACGTTCTGTTTCTCTCGTTGGGAGTGTCAATATGCGTGCAGCAGTCACGTCGCTGATACCTGTCCACGAGAACCCTCGGGAATCAAGTTTATAACCGATGGCAGATCCAGGCGGTGAAAGATTGTTTTTCGTCTGAACCATAGCTCGCTTTGCGTCATCATCCGCATCCATACCGACTAAAAGGACTGACCGCGCTGATGCTGTAATATCGATTGAACCGATACCCGCATTAAGAGCATGCCCTAATCCCCGCGACTTTCCTAAATGTCTTACAATGATGATCGCACATCCACAACACTGGGCAATATGAGCCAGTTTTGCGGTGATAGCCCGACACTGGTTGGCTTTATCGATGTTCACCTTGCCGCCGGTATAAGCAAAAATGGGATCGATGACTACCAGCTTTGCTTCGTATCGCCTGATGGCCGAGTCCAGCCGAGCTAGCCCGAATTGATCCAAGGTGAACTGTTCAGGTATTGCAAAGACGCGAGACACATCGGCACCTAAAATATCTAGCCGGGGACGAATGGTGTCCGCGAGTCCATCTTCTGCCGAACACATCAACACGTTTATTGGCGCGAGTACTTCGGAGCATGGAAGCGCAATCCCGCTGCTCAACGCTGCTGCAACTGCAGTGGTCAACCAGGATTTACCTACACCCGGATCCCCTTCGATGATGGTGAGTTTGCCGTAGGCTATGTACGGACGCCAGAGCCAAGTAACGGGTTCGACCGCTACCTCGGACATGCAAACAACTTGCAGAGGATTGTTAATTTCACTCTCAGGGTCATCATCTAAACCACCAAAGCCATAGCTCAACCACTCCCGTATACGATCAACCACGCGTTCGTCGATGTATTGCCTCAGCGTAGGCCATCCTGTGACATGCTGACCACGCGCCCCCTTCGAAGCTGTGCTGACAACATTACGCACGCGAGACGGTGTCTCCTCATCGTCAGCTGCTCTGCAGACCGCCTTCACAAAGTGGGCCGTGTCTTGCTCTGTAAAGCCAATGTTCAGCAAGCCCCCCACAAGAGCGAGTGACGCATGGTGTCGCCCCCCTTCTTCGGGCCAATGCCTGGCCAACAACGCTGCCGCAGACAGACGGGAAGAGCACATGAGAAGCTCTGCTGCCGGTACAGTAGCCACCTCGCCGTCGGCTTCCCAACTGATCAGCTCACCAGACGGATGCAAACTGCCAGGCATGACAGTTTGACAACCTTCGCCTCTTACTTCGACAAGCATGCTTTTCTTATCGTCAGCGTGCTGGTGGACTCTTGTGGGGTCCGTGAATTGTTTGGTCCGAGCATTTGAATAATAAAGATAATGCGATGATCCCCTTGATTGACGCCCAAAAATCGACTGCGTCACGGGCAGGAATTCAGGTGCGAGTACAACAGCTTCGTCGCAATCTAGATCCAAATCAACGAGGTGGTTGGATGCTGCCCCTAAAATGACACCGATGTTCTGCTGATGGCCATTAAAATACTTGTCTAGCTCTGCTTCCGTGATGCGGAGACTTTGCCAGCCCGTAAGAGCGGGCACTTTTGAAGCGTACGGGAGCGGAAGCGGCGACCACCCTCGGGAGTGCATCGCACGCGCTACTTCAAGCGCGCTTTTCATTCCCACCTCCTATATCAATACATCGGCGACACGCACAGCACAGAGCTATGTGTCCACACATTCCCCGGAAGGTTACTGTCCCGTCCGTCAATAACATTGCGCGACCACAGCGAGGGCATGCCTCGATTAAGCGCCTGGAAATTCCGCTCACCGGAAAAAGATAAAAGCCACCGCACAGATCAATTTCAATTGGTAGGGTATTTGGGTTTCCATGATATATTGTTGGCATACAAAATAGAGCCTTTCGTTAGGGGGGACGGGCCGTTGCAAGCAGCCGTTCCCTCGATTTAATCTATCGAGGTCAAGCTTTAATCTTTACGAACCTCGCATTTTTTTTGGGCTTTTGATGTTCGTTGCCTTTTGAGATGAACCGAAGGCGGTAATACCCAAGTATTCCCTTTTCCCGGTCTCTCCATTGTGTCCATCGACTCCTGCCGGTTAACGCTTCAAACTCAGCCTGAGTCAGTAGCCTCTGTTCCATAAAATTTTGCTCCTCGATAATGGTGAATCCCGGCTGCTGCCCGCGCATCCAGCCCTTGTAAATCCCACAGAATTTTCTTTTCATCGTTGACCGCCCAGTCGAGTTGTCTCGCGGAACTTTTCCATTCGTTTATTTCCCTAAGGAACCGCCCCGAGCGATCCACTGGCGCAACGCGTCTTCATCCCATCGGATTTGCCTTCCGAGCCTCACCACAACCCCTGGCGGGAAGAAACCTCTGCGTACTAACTCGTAGACTCGCGTCTTCTTTAGATTAAGCACTTTGGCAATAAATTCCGTGTCCCGTAACATTTCCTTCTCCTGATAGATTCAAACTTAAAACGAAAAAACCCGCGAATGATTTGAGTCATTCGCGGGCGACTGTGCATTCCGCGTACTGCTTCGGGATATCAATCCCGATATCTGCTAAGAATTTTTCTCACGCCTCATATACATTAGGACCGCCTACGTGTCAATAGATCGTCTTCGTTTTTTTTCACTGAGTTTAGGTCAGTTTAGTTTAATATAAACATCGTGCGTTCTTGACCGATCATTCCGGTCAGTCCGGGTCTAAACAGCCAATGCAATGCTCGGTTCCGAGCCGTGCGAGCGGTTCTCGTGAGGATAATTCAAGCGCACCGTGGTCCAAACGCATCCAAAAGAGCCTGCAGTGTAAACTCTGTCTGTTGCTTTGTACCTGGTAACAATCGTTTCAGGCAGCTTCCCTCATTACTGATTCCACCTGCACCACTATTGTGTCACAACTCAGCCGAACCAAGAGAAATTAGACGGCCTCAAACAATACAACTGTAACGCCAGCGGCCAATAGAAAGAAACTCTTTAACACTCATGAGTACTCAAACAAATAAGCCTCTCAGGACTCTGGATCCGCCTATCGGGGTTCGAATCCCTGCCTCCCAGCCATAAAGAATCAAGGTAGTGTCCTAATCTCTTCTCATAATAAAAACCTTTCGCTCCTCTGCGATTCATAGTTTTGATCGGCTGTGCGGATTGCCCCTGTGTGGTTCGTTGTTGGGCGGCTGGCGCAAACAGAGTGAATACCAGGCTGGCTATCATCAGTTTATGCATAACGTACCTTGGTATTCGACCATCAGACTCCGCCAACGCTTAGATAATTCTCCGCAATTGGGAGCGCAGCTTGATGAATGTCGCTCAAAGTGACGGAATAGAGATAAACCCGCTCATTAAGGTGTGGTACTACGCCGACCAAGACTCGCGATCACCATTATCAACTCCAGGGTTTCGATGGGTTTGGCCACTGCATCTGAAACCCCGAAGCCAGAGCACGCATACGATCCTCGCTTCGCGCATAAGCGGTCAAAGCGACGGCCGGAATACCGCTGCACTCTGAGCTCAACATCCTGACCCTCTTTGTGAACGTGTATCCATCCTCGTCCGGCATACCAACGTCAGAGACCAACACGCTTGGGCGCCAACTCTCAATCACAGCCAACGCTTCCGCCGCGGAACCGCAAGCCTTTACCTCCGCCCGACGTTGGACCAACATGGCAGTCAACAAATCTCGCGTCTCTGGCTCATCATCAACAATCATTACGCGCAGACCTTCCAGTACCAGCGTATCTGTAAATGAACCCGGTAACCCTGCGGCGCCGACGCCTCGTAGTTCACCCTTCTCATTGTCAGGTCTAGCCGGGAAGGTGACTGTAAATGTGGCCCCCTTCCCCTCGCCCGGACTGTCTGCCCGCACCGATCCGCCGTGTAACTCAACGAGATGTCGCACTATGGCCAGACCGAGTCCCAGCCCGCCATGTTTTCGCGCACTGGTGTTGTCAGCCTGGGAAAAACGGTCGAATACATAAGGTAGAAATTCCGGATTTATACCAGCACCGGAATCGGTAATGGCGATTTGAAGATGAGACTTCAGATCAATCAGTTTAACGTTAATGTTGCCGCCTGTCGGAGTAAACTTTACGGCATTGGAAAGTAAGTTCCAGAACACTTGCTGCAAGCGATCCGGATCGCCGGTCACCAGACTGCCTTTGCGGTCCAGGAGTACGCTGAGTTTGATTGATTTGGCCTCAGCGGCAGGACGAATTAGGTCTACGGCGGCTTCAATGATCTTAGTCACGTCCAGGGGACGAACGTTGAGAGAAAGTCTCCCGGTAACTACGCGCGAAATGTCCAACAAATCCTCGATTAATTGGACTTGCGTCTTGGCGTTGCGCTCGATGGTCTCCAACGCGCGATCCACTGCGGCCTGATCGAGAGTGCCCTGACGAAGCATGTGGGCCCAACCAAGTATAGAGGTCAGTGGCGAGCGAATTTCGTGAGAGATCATGGCCACAAATTCGTCCTTTGCCCGACTCGCAGCTTCGGCCCTCTCACGCGCTGCCCGTTCACTGGCCAGCAATACCGTCCTTTCGTCCTCTGTTTGTCTGCGCTCGCTGATATCACGAAACACCAGCACCGAACCGAGTAACTTTCCCTCAGTATCTTTGATGGGGGCGCCACTGTCGTCGATCGATAATTCCCTGCCCTCTTTGCTGATGAGTACGGTATGGTTGGCGAGACCCGTAATTACTCCCTCTCTCATTGCTCGCAAAGCCGGATTTTCCGCCTTCTCGCGCGTCTTCTCATTAACAATTTTAAAGATCCGTTCAAGTGATTGGCCCTGAGCTTCCTCCTGGATCCAGCCGGTCAGAACCTCCGCTCTTGGGTTCAGGAAAGTCACCATGCCGGCTGTGTCAGTGGCAATAACGGCATCGCCAATGCTGGAAAGGGTTATCTCCAGTAGCTTTCTTTGCTGACGCAATTCTTCTGCCGCGCGTTTTTGTTCGGTAATGTCTCGCGCTATCTTCGAAGCACCAATAATCCGACCAGAATTATCCCGAATGGGAGAAATAGTTAAAGATATATCAATATGTCTTCCGCTCTTTGATACGCGAATTGTTTCGAAGTGCTCAATTCGCTCTCCCTGGCTAAGCCGCTTGAGAATCATGTGCTCTTCTTCCGCTCGATCCAGCGGAGTAATTAAGGTAATCGATTTGCCAATTGCTTCCTCCGCCGAGTAGCCAAACAACCTTTCTGCGGCAGCATTCCATGATCTGATGATTCCTTCGAGACTCTTGCTGATAATCGCATCCTCAGAAGAGTCAACTATTCCAGCCAACAGAGCCCGAGTTTCTTCCGCCTTTCGTCTTTCACCAATATCGGTAGTGTCACGGAAAACGAGCACCGCACCAAGCAGCTTTCCGTCGCTGTCCCTGACGGGTACACCGCTCTCCTGGATCGATGTTTCCCTACCGTCTTTCGCGATGAGAAGACTATAACTAGCCTGACCTGAAACCAATCCGTCGCGCATCACACGAACTGCAGGATTCTCCAGCGGCTCTCGAGTCTCCTCATTGACACTACAATAGACGTCTCCCAGCTGCTTGCCTCGCGCCTCCTCCTGACTCCAGCCCGTGAGAGACTGGGCCACCGGATTGAGGAAGGCCACACAACCTTTTGCATCAACCGCGATCACTGCGTCACCAACACCGGAGAGTGTTACCTGGAACCACTGCTGCGGATGCCGCAATCGTTCCACGGAGTGCTTTAAGCCACCGACGCTGCGCGCCAATTTCGAAGCGCCAAGCATTTGCCCTATTGATCTTCGCATTGAGGAACCCCCTTGTTTGCTTTTTAGTGAGAGTACGTGAGCCTCCTGGTGAGAGTGCCCGTCTGGGATTTACCGTTGGAACCTGGAAGATGCACGGGTGGTGGCAGATAACCTCCTGCAGTCATACTATCCTCATGATTGTGAGGAAGAAGGGTGCGGTGAGTCGGTGAAAGAGAAGAAAAGGATGAGACTCTTTTCTGGTAAAACGCAACATCTACTTGGCCTTGACCGTCACCACACGCGTTGAGTCCCAGTTATTCTCAGAAGAACCAAAGCCATAAAGCATGACATGAAACGAGCGCGGCGTGCCTTTGAGCGTCCGTCGCAGGCCTTCCGTACCGTTGAGCATAAAAAGAAACTCGTCGCCGCGACGAACAATTGCCAGCGTCGGCTTCTGAGCTCTGGTGGCAAGGTTCTGGCCATCGAGTCTTTCGCCTCGCCCATCTATCATGGACCAAGCCTCCAACCGACCATCACTCCTTAATAGCCATTCAATGCGATTGCGTCCCGAGTCATCAAACAATATGGTAAGTATCGCATTGCCGATTTGCTCCCCGCTTTGACCAGGCTCTGGTAATGCGGTCCCTACTTTCGCAATTGTGCCTTCAACGATAAAGTGGTCCGCATTAAAAGCCGGCTTGCTGCGTACACCTGCGCGGGCGCCGCTCACGCTGCGCATGCGAAGTTGATCCTCTTCTACTCTGATCGTGCCGCCGCTGCCTCCTTCAAAAGTGAAGCGCTCCCATTTTGCAGGATCGAGTGCGGTTCCGCTGAAATCATCACGCCATTCAGTTGTGGGCGGTGGCGTTTGCTGGGCCGCCAGATTGGGCCACGAGCCTGCAGCGCGCGGCGTAGGCACCACTAAAACCAGGAAACCCAGGGAAAGAAGCACTGATGATTGGAACCAGAAATTCAGCATTTGTACCAAGACGGCGCCGGGCGGAAGACTACCGATCCTCTAAACCACTGCCCAGTTCGTTCTCCTTTCTCGCAGGACCTGTGTTCAAAAAAGGACGTCAGCAAGCCGGCGCACAATCTCCTTTCGATCTTTTTGCTCCTGCTCCTTTTGTGAGTCGCTAAGGCGTTTAAATGACGCGAGCATTGCTTCTGCTTCACTAGTCCGTTTGAGCCGCGCATAAAGACGACCCAGCTGGTAGTAGGCTTCTGCCAGATTTGAATCAATTGAGATAGCCTTTTGCAGTTCCGGGACGGCCTCTGTCAGACGATTGCTGCGAAAATAAAGTTTACCCAAAGCCAAACGTGCCGGCGCAAAGGAAGGGTCCAATTTGACAGCACGGATTAAGTGTTCTTCAACGAGAGCACTGTCCCCGCTTCCATGTCTGAGATAGGCATCAGCAATCAGATAATCGACCACGCCTGAGTTCTCGTTGAATACCAGGGCCTGCTCGTAAGCCTTGACTGCATCCTCATACTGCCCTATTTCGAGATAAGTCATACCGAGGTAGGCGAAAGCTGTGGAGAATTTTGGTTCCAGTTCAATTGCCCGCCGGAATAACCTTGCCGCCTCATCGTTGCGACCTGCTTTGAAATGGGCGAGGCCCAGGGCCAGGGTCAAGTGCGCTGAATTTGGGAAAAGCTCCGTCGCTTCTTTAAGCCGGATTACCGCTGCTTCGGGAGCCAATGCATCTATCAACAAAATGCCGTAAGCAAAGCGATATTTTTCTGATTGCGGATCGTGTTGAATGGCGAGCCGCATTGCGGGGATGGCATTTTCAATGTGCCCACTCTTCTCATATACCTGGGCCAACAAAGCATAGATTGCTGCTGTTTCGAGACCGCGGGAAACAGCGGACTCCAGCGTGCGACCGGCAGACGGAATATCGTTCAAGGCCAGGTTGGCCCGCGCCAATCGTAAAACCGCAGTTGCATTTGAAGGTTCCGCGTTCACTGCGGCAGTCAATTCCGTAATCGCTTCCCGGAAGAGTCCCGCTTCGATTAGCGCTCCCCCCAGTTCAGCCCGAGCGGCAGCGGCCGTTGAGCGGCTCGTTGCCAGCGAAAGGCAGTCAGAATAGATCTTAAAATTGCGGCTCGCAGCTTCCTTGTCATTGAGGCGCAATGAGACCACCACGAGCGCTCGTGCAGTTTCGAGATCAGTATCGAGAGCGTAGGCCCGTTCAAATAACTTCAGCGCTTCGCGCAAATCGTTGGGAGTTCCCGAAGACAAGCGAATCTGTGCAAGATTGATCGATGCGTTCGCCTGGTTGCCGTCGATCTGGAGCGACTTCACAAATTCTTGCGCCGCTTCTCGCGTGCGGCCGAGCTTGAGCAAGCTCGCTCCATGATTGTTATGACTTGATGCCGATTGCGGATCCGCGGCCGCAGCCGCGGCAAAGTGCTGCTCCGCACCGGCAAGATCACCTGCCCGATCGCTAATAATTCCCATGTAAGTATGCGCAGTTGCATTCTTGGGATTTGCTTCCAGGGCCCTTGCGAAGAGGCTCTTGGCCGCGGTCAGGTCATTGCGTTCCAGCGCCGAGGCGCCCTCAGCCAGGAGAGCAGCAGCTTGCTCGATGGGCGGAATTGATTGAGCCTGGGAAGACTGCGCGGCGCATGGTGCAACGCAAACCACGAGCAGCGTGATTCCGAAGAAAACAGTACAAGGAATTGGTGTGGGCTTCTTACCAGGCATCATCGATGCTGTATCAGTTCAGTGAGTGCAAGTATAGCGACAGTCAGGTCACGACCAAAGCAAACCGGCCGCAGATGAACGCAGATAAACGCGGATAAGAACAAAGAGCCGCCACCAAACAATTGGTAGGGAACGCTAGCACTCTACCGCTCTCTGGTGACTTGACCGCTCTGAGTTTGTCTTTATCCGCGTTTATCTGCGTTCATCTGCGGCGGCTTAAGTTCAGAAGATAATCCGACCACCTAGTTGTATATGACGCGGCTGATAGAAGTCGCCTGCGCGGCTTGAACCGCCAAAGATTGCCAGATTATTGAAATCAATATCAGGCAGTAGGAAGCGCCCTCGGTTAAAGGCATTAATGAAATCCACGCGCACTTCAAAGGTAGTCGTTTCGGTGATGCGCGTTTTCTTCAAGATGTTGAAGTCTTCCGTGAAAAACGGCTGACCCCGCAGACTACTGTAAGTCGGTGCCGCGTTGCCGAAGAATCGTGATGGGTTCGCGTAGTAGGCTGCATAAGCTGCTGAGCCGATATCGGCCGCTGAAAAAGTTCCCGCATATGCCGGAGGACGTGAGAATGCCGCAGGATTTAAATACTGGTACCTTACTCCGCCTGCAGGGATGTCCGTATAGAAAGACTGCCCGGTAACGTTGGGGCGCAGGTTTCCCCCGAACCCAATCAAATCCAGGAAGTCTCTTGCGCCTCCAGCAATGAATGGAACCAACAGGGGCCCGCTTCGGTAGCGCTGCACGCCTGAGATTTGCCAACCGCCGACAACCCGATCCAGGAAGCCGGCCTGATTCAGGAATCGTTTGCCTTTTCCGAAAGGTAACTCAGCCAGATAGTTCACAACAAACGAATGTGGCACCACATTTGGCGAAGGAGTGCGCAAGGACTTGCGATCGTATGGGTTTTGCACCACACCACTGATCGGTGTGTTACCGAACAAGTCTTCCGCTGCATCGGTGAGCAACTTTGCAAAGGTATATGAGAAACCAGCTTGAATGCCCTGTGAGAACCGGCGATTTAAATCCAGCTTCAGAGCGTTGTAGAAACTCTGTCCCTGGCTCTCCATGTGCTCGGTGATGCGACCATATTGCGGAAACGGTTTCAGGGCTTGTGCTACAGTGCCTAGAAAACCCGGAAACACCGCGTTATTGTTTGCAGGCAGGGTAACGCCAACACTCTGTGCGTAAGCACGCTGGGCCGGCGTGATGTCGCTTAGGTTTAGGTTCAGAAACGCGTTGCCCAACTTGAGTGCATCAAACGGTACTGCATTTACCGGGCTGAACCCAGATCGCAAACGCGTCCCTTTGCTTCCGACCCAGCCAACCGACGCCACAAACTTCGCGGGCAACTGACGCTCGATGTTCAGACTGTATTGTGCCGTGCGCCCGTTCTTAAAAAACCTATCGAAGCCTTCCACATCGGTGGGACCGGGCGTGGTAACAAACTGGCTGTTAGGATCAGCTTTCGGCAGGACGGGATAATTATCGAACCTGATGAACGCATCGTTTCCGAAATTAATGTTTGCTCCGCCTTGAACGGAGAAGCCGGCTTGTCCGCCCCTCCCAAACTCGTTATAGAGCATTGGTGCATAGTACAACCCGTAGCCGCCGCGTACTACCGTCTTATTGTTCACTGCATAGGCAAATCCGACCCGCGGTCCCCAATCTGAATAGTCAGGCTTCATCAATCCCCGATAAGGCGACGTCGGCCCGAAGCTTGTTCCAGGAGGACCAGCGAGAGCGCCCAGTCTACCGCCGGCTGCAGGGTTCGCTGCAAAGCGATCGAAGCCGCGATATTTGTCGAGGTGTTCCGTGCGCGGATAAGGGATGTCGTAGCGAATGCCTACGTTAACGGTCAAACGCTGGGTTACCTTGATGTCATCTTGGGCGAAGAAGGCCGGCTCAAAGAACCGGAAACCTGGATCGATTGATTGGACCGTCGCGAATGAAAACTCCGGCGCGCCCGTGATGAGACTGGCGACTGGCCAGCCTTCTGCTACTCGAACAACCGTACTGCCATTGCGTACTGTGGAGGGCGCTCCGTTGCTGGTTTGATTGCTCTGAAAGTTAAAGTTGCCACCGAGATCGAAATGGTTCGAGTCATTCAACTGCTGCCAGCGAGTCTCTCCTCCGAATCTAAATGAGTGCCGTCCATGCACGTACGTGACGAAATCGGCAAGTTGAACTTGATTATCTCCATCCTGATTGTCGAAAAAGGTAGACCCCCCTGATTGGTATGCGCGCGGATCCGGTGATACTACTGAGTCACCATAATTGGGAAAACCAATAAGCGGCAGCGCTAGATTCTGGGTGGCGTTTGCTGGAATACCAACCGTGGTCGGGCTGATCCCTCGGGTCAGGTTTCTGTTTTGTACGAAAGAACGCGTAAAGCCCGCGTTGAAGTGATTGAGCAGCGTTGGACTAAAAGTATAATCGTCTTGCAAGCGATAATATTGCGAGTGGAATACTTGGTTGAACGTGCCTTGTTGCGTCCATGGCCTTGGGAAACGGGGAAATGGCCCTTGCAGTTTTGTCTGGACGCGGTAGGTGGAGCTGAACCCAATCCGCTGCTTTTGCGAGATGACCAGATCAACCTTCTGAACATAGTAGTTTGTCTTGGTCGGAAGCGTGCTTGTCGCGAGATAGTTATGGAAGACGCCCGAGCTGGTCGGCACCGGGAAGAGTTGGGTAATCTGGAGCCCAGCAGAGCTCAGCAGCGATTGTCCCGCTGCATTCTTATATAGATCAAGACGATTACCAGGAATCGCAGGGCGATCGCAGGTGGTCGTTCCGTTAGGAAGCACTCTGTAGGAACAAGGCACAGTGTTATCAAAGAGTTGGACTGGTCCGCCGAAGAAGCCTGTAACGTTCGGATCAGTGAGCAACTCAGAGAAATCGCCCGTTCGCATCTTTACTGACGGAACACTGACGTTCACGGCTTCGGATTGCGTGAAGCGGAAACCACCGTAGTTGAAGAAGAAGAAAGCGCGATTTTTAAAACTCTTCAGCTTCGGACCACCCTCGCCAAAATGCGGCAGGTAGATTGGCCCACCCACACTAAAGCCGAAATCATGTTGCAAATCGGTTGGCTTCGGAAGTCCAGTAAGTCTATTGAGGTCAATATTGGCGTCGAAACCTTTCGTGCGATAAAACTCGTAGGCTTCGCCATGAAACTTATTGCCGCCGGATTTGATCGTAAAGTTGACAACCCCACCCGAAGAATTGCCAAACTCCGCCGAGTACTGGGCCGTACTCACGGTGAACTCCTGAAAAGCATTTGGACCAGGGGCTACTTCCGTAAAGAACGTCCCGTTTTCAGCGCGGCGTGTTGGCGCCCCGTCAATCAAAATCTCGGTGCCCAAACCCTGACCGCCGTTCACCCTAAAATTGGTTCCTGATGTTCCGAAACTCCTCGCGGATGCGTTTTGGTCAGCTACGCTGCCGCCGCCTGTGGCGACACTGCTGTCAAGGAAGATGAATGCCAAAGGAGAACGCCCGGCAGTCTCACCCCCAATCAAAAGTGGGAGCTCGCGGACCTGTTTTTCAGTAATGTTTGTTTGCTGCACAGGACTCTCGGTTTGCAGTACAGCAGTGTCGGTGGCGACCAATACGCTCTCACCAATATTGCCGAGCTCCAGTTTGACGTCCGCACGCCTGGTGATTTGAACAGCCACCTGAACCCTTTCAATGGTAGCGGTCTTAAAGCCGGAAGCTTCCACCGTCAAACGATATGGAGCTGCCTTCAGCTCAGGAACACTGAACGTACCTTCTGCGGTAGTTTGGACCTCGCGCACTTCCCCATTGTCCATGTTCGTGATCGTGACCTTTGCGTCCTGGACCACCGCCCCATTAGGGTCTTTCACTGTTCCGACGATAGCTCCCCGGTCGCTCTGTGCAGAAGTTGATGATGCCAGTAACAATAGAAGGAGCGGCGTGAGCAGGGTGGCAAATCGAACATTGCGATATTTCATGACTCCTCCTTAATAGTTGACAATTTCAGTTCCGAAGGTGCACTTAAAGCCGAATCTCCCGGTCTCACACGGCCTTCTGCCGAATGATTTCATCACATCCGGCTGGGCCAGGGCGCTCGGGCAGGTGAATACTCCGCAAAGCATCCCGGGCCGAATCAACCGCGTACATTGGTTTTCCAAACACCTTACGTTACGGAGGGCTGAGCTAATCCAAAACCCTGCTGGGCCAGGGTTTTTTGAAAATCCTATGGATTGCTTAAATTCTAGTAATTAACTCGTTGCGAATGTCTATATAAGCCCGTAATGAACATATGTCAAGTTTTTTTCATACTTTTCCCTGGCAAAAGCCTGATAATAAGTTCGCGCCTCGAACAATGTGCGGGTTACGCAACGGAGGCGACGAACCAACTGTCCGGGTGTTGCAGCGTGTTTGCCCCTAATTTTATCGCGTAAGACAAGAAACCTATTGACCGACTGCTTGTTTCAGGGCAATATGCGCACTCTGGTGCTGTGGTTTGCCGACTTTCAGTCAGCAACCTTCTCGCGCGGTTCTCTGTTAGCCGGGTTCAGTTCGCTAAACCTTAAAAACGGATCTCTCTGCGTCCAATTTCACTGTCGATTCAAACTCTACTGGAGGCGCTCATTAAGCGAGCCACTCCTTTCTTCGTTAGTTATATGAAGATACTTCAACCGATTCCGTCTCCGTCGAGACACCTGGCGCTGGTCTGCTCACTGCTATTCCTTATCCAGGTTCAACTAATCTCTGGTCAAAGTAGGATCACTGTTCGAATAGATCGGCCGGGCGCGACGATTCCGCCCACGCTCTTCGGACTTTTCTTTGAAGACATCAACTTTGGGGCTGATGGCGGTCTATACCCCGAAAGGGTTAAAAACCGCTCGTTTGAGTTTCCTGATCCATTGATGGGCTGGAAACAGATTGTTCGCGGTTCCAGCAAAGGGGCCGTTTACATTCTGGACCAGGGTTCAGTAAAAGAGCTGAACAATTCTCACTATGTACGCTTGAAAACAGAGCCGGATAATCAGGGTTTTGGTCTCAGCAACGAGGGCTTCCGGGGAATTGGCGTTGCGCAGGGTAAAGAATATGCGTTCTCCTTAAATGCGCGGCTTGCAGATACCAAGCCAGTGGCACTGCGAATCGAATTAGAAGACGCGGAGGGGCATCCGTTGGGAGTAACGGCTATTGACGGATTCACCTCACAGTGGAAAAAATACAGATCCGTTCTTCGGCCCTCTGCGACCAGTCTCAAAGCCCGTCTCAACGTGTTGGTGGAAGGCCGGGGCTCGCTCGATGTGGATCTCATTTCGCTCTACCCAAAAGATACGTGGAAGAATCGGGAAAACGGCCTGCGTGCCGACCTGGTCCAGTTACTGCGAGATATGAAGCCGGGGTTTTTACGATTTCCCGGTGGCTGTATCGTCGAGGGAAGCATTCTGGAGCGACGTTACCAGTGGAAGACGACCATCGGCGATCCCGATGACCGACGCCTGATCGTCAATCGCTGGAACTATGAGTTCCGGCACCGGCCGGCTCCCGATTACTACCAATCTTACGGGCTGGGGTTTTATGAGTACTTCCAGCTGAGTGAAGATATTGGGGCAGAGCCTCTGCCAATTCTGAATTGTGGCATGGCCTGCCAGTTCAATACCGGTGAGTTGGCGCCACTGGAAGATCTGGACCACTATATCCAGGATGCCCTGGATCTCATTGACTTCGCTAACGCTCCCGTTTCTAGTGCCTGGGGCCGGCGGCGCGCGGAACTGGGTCATCCGGCGCCCTTTAACCTCAAAATGATTGGCGTGGGAAATGAACAATGGGGCCCACAATATATCGAGCGTTATGAAATATTCGCCAAAGCTCTTAAGGAAAAGCACCCGGAAATCAAGCTGATCACCAGTGCTGGGCCAAGCCCGGACGGAGAAAGATTCGACTATCTCTGGTCTAAACTGCGGGAACTGAAAGCGGATATCGTGGACGAGCATTACTATCAATCCCCAGACTGGTTCCCGCAAAACGTGAATCGCTACGACAATTATCCGCGGACTGGTCCAAAGGTATTCGCCGGGGAGTATGCTGCGCAGAGTGTGGGGATTGCGAGTCCGGACAATCGGAACAATTGGCAATGCGCGCTCGGAGAGGCGGCTTTCATGACCGGACTCGAGCGTAATGCTGATGTTGTAGCGATGGCCTCCTACGCGCCCCTATTCGCCCACACCGAGGCCTGGCAGTGGACCCCCAATCTCATTTGGTTTGACAATCTCCGTTCCTACGGTACCCCCAACTATTATGTGCAGAAACTCTTCAGTGCCAATAAAGGCACAACTATCGTTCCGGTGATGCTCGATGGTTCTCCGAAAAATGGTCAGCGAAATCTTTTCGCCAGCGCTTCTATGAATAGTGCCACGAGTGAATTGATCCTGAAGATGGTGAATAACAGCGCCGAACAGAGAGCAGTGCAAATTGAACTTGAAGGTGCCAGGAACCTGCAGAAAACGGGGAAAGTATCTGTGCTGGCGAGCCCGGATTTAAAGGGTGAAAACAGCCTCGAGGCACCTACAAGAATCTCCCCTTCTGAGCAAAGTCTGTCTGTACCTTCCACTCAGTTTTCTTATAGTTTGGCGCCAAACTCGCTCACGGTGCTGCGCATCGGCACGAATTGAATACAAGCCAGATCCTTTAGGCACTCTGCTGAAAAACTAATGTAACAAGGTCGGGTGCTGTGAAAACCATCGGGAGCCGATCGTGAAGATGCAGAAATCCCACCCACGGGAGTGGGTGGATGTTTCAGTTCCAACCTACCAGATGCGGGCGCGTCCCTCGGAGAATCCCAACCACGGAAGTGGGTGGATAGTTCAGATCCAGCCTCCGCGTCGCGTTATTTTGCAGTCATTATCGGCCGCCGAAAGGTCGGATCTGAACAATCCACCAACTTCCGTTGGTGGGATTCTCAAATTTCGAAAGCATCTGTTTGTAGGCTGGATCTGAATAATCCACCCACTCCCGTGGGTGGGATTCTGAGTTGTCCCTCGGCGGTGAGTTTTAGAGGCAAAAACAATTCAGAAAAGATCATCGATCCTCAACAGCAGAACTTTGGGGGAACCGCCTGCTCACGACACGCTCATGAAACTCCAAGGCTCCTTTAGGATCAGAGAAGGGATTTTCCGACGGTTCTCTCGGTCAAGAATATTTTCCGCTGCATTTCTCCTAGTAGCTTGCACCGCTGGAGTTGGTCAAAGGCAGTCATCACCGCTCGCGCCGTTGGCGCCCCAGATCTTTCCTCTATCCGGCGATATCAGTCCCATACATGACCCGTCAATTATCCGTGAAGGGAAAACCTACTACGTTTTCGCCACTAATCGTTTCGCTCAGAAGCTTGGACCGATTTTCTGCTCAATTGATCTTTTGAGTTGGCGGTTCTGTGGCAATGTGTTTGAGAAGGTTCCCGATTGGGCCCTTCAGGAAATTCCGGGAGCCCGCGGTATCTGGGCGCCCGACATCTCTTATGTGCGAGGAGAATTCCGGCTCTATTATTCTGTCTCTACTTTTGGCAGCAACCATTCGGTTATCGGCCTGATAACCAATAAGACGCTAAATCCCGGCAGTCCTGATTACCATTGGTTGGACCAGGGCAAAGTCATTGGCTCATCGCACGAAGATGATTGGAACGCGATCGATCCGAATATGGTGGTGGATGAAGCCGGACAGATGTGGCTGGCGTTTGGTAGTTTTTGGGGTGGTATCAAAATGCGGAGGCTAGATCCAGAAACGGGGAAACTGAGCGCTAAGGACAGTAAATTGTACTCGCTCGCCGGCAGACGTCCCTTGCAACCTCCGGCAATTGAGGCCGCGTTTGTGGTCAGAAAGAGCGGCTACTACTATCTTTTCGTTTCTTTCGATATGTGCTGTCGTGGCAAGGAAAGTACCTACAAGATTATGGTGGGCCGCTCGCGCAAAGTCGTTGGTCCATACATCGACAAGAACGGGCAGCCGATGATGCAGGGCGGGGGTACTTTGCTAGTCGAGGGCAATACGGCCTGGCGGGGCCCGGGGCACGAAGCTGTGTTGTTGGAAGCAAAAAGGGATCTGTTGGTGTTTCACGCTTACAATGGCCTGACGGGCCGCCCACGATTACAGATTTCTTCTATTGTCTGGGAAAAAGGATGGCCTCAAGCAGGAACACTGCCAGAATCTAACACGCAGTAGTTCTTCAGCTCACAAAGTCTCACGCACTGAAGGTGCGCAGAGACTCGCCACGCAAGCAAATTCTTCCGCACATGATTTTCTGTCCTCCTTTTCAGGGCTTCTATATGTTTCATTTTACTGCGGTCCATCAATTAACTTGAACCCGATGGTTTCCTGTTTACGCTGCTGGTTGCGCAGTTCGTCGGCCCTGGCAAACATTTTTTGCGCCTGCTCTTTATCACCTATTTTTATGTAAACCAGCCCCAGTTGATAATGAGCGCGCAAATCGTTGGCATTGAGCTGGATGGCCAATGACAATTCGCGCTGGGCCAGAGAATAACTATTAGTTTTATAGTAAATGGTTCCCAGCGCTGTATGTGCAGCGCTGCGACGTGGTTCTGATTTGACAGCGCGTTCTAACCAGCCCAGAGCCGCTGCCGTATCGCCTTTATCATCGGCGATCCTTCCCAGGAGATATTCGGCATCGGCATTCGGTGACAGCGCCACACTTTGTAACAACATGGTCTCAGCCTCGTCTGGTCGTTTGACGCTGAAAAGCGTTGCTCCGAGCAGGTAGTAACCGAGAGCATCGCGCGGCCGCAATCTGATATAGCGACGCATGAGAGCTTCCGTCCGATCTTTTTCATCGTGGCGGTAAGTGGCAACAGCCAACATGTAAAGGTAAGCGGGTTCATCTGGCCTGATCTGCTGCAAGCGCTGAAACACTGGTAAAGCATCAAGCACCAGATCCATTTGTAACGCAGTCAGTCCGAAGTCATAAAGCACCTGTGGAGACTCTGGGGCCACTCTTCTGGCTCGAACCAGATGCGCTAGCGCCTTTTCGAAATCTCCCTGGACGCGCGCCGCACGACCCAAAGCCAGCAGCGCATTGGCATCGTCAGGTTTGGCGGCGAGAGCAGCATTGTAGAACTCCTCAGCGCGATTCCACTGTTCCTTCTGAGCGTAACTGGCGCCGAGTTGGTAAAGCAGTAAGTAGGAATGCGGATGCTGCCGGCTCGATGGTTCGAGCAGATCGATCGCCTGATCGGGAAGATGATGTTTCAGCAGAACTACAGCAAACCCCGCCGTCTGTTCCTCGGTGACCTCGCGTGCTTCTTTAATTGCGGACGTGAGGGCTAAAGCTTCTCCTGTGCGGCCGCTATTCAGGTAACTCTGCAGGCCCAAATATAATCCTTCGACGCCCCACTGTGAGCTGGGGATTTTTTCCAGATATTCAAGCGCGCGCTGATACTCATGCCGATCGACGTAAAGAGAAGCGAGATTGAAATTGACGTCGGCGCGATCGGGCGAGAGCTTGCTTGCCTCGAGAAAGGCCCACAGCGCACGTTCGGCATTTTGTTGCTCAGAATAGATCTTTCCCAAATTAAGATAAGCCGCAATTAAAGCTGGGGACTGCTTGAGCGCACGCAGGAAGAGTTGTTCTGCTTCCGGTCCGTGCTTTTGCTGTGCGCGAATGACGCCAAGGAGGTTCAGCGCGTTGGGATCGCGTGGTGTAACTCGCAAGACGGCCTCAATTTCAGCCTCGGCGTTAGCGATCTGCTGTTGTCGAATCAGTTCCGCCGCGCGTTCGAGTCGATCATAGTCTGCACGCGTTTGGGCAACGATCATCAAACTTGACGAAACGATAAGGGAACCCAGGAGAAAAAAACGGGCGGCAAATTGCGAGCTGCTGTTGTCTCGTGACCGTTGGGGATGGTTGTATCGTGGCGTCTTTATCACCGCAAGTTTTGAGCCTTTTCAGATGAGATTCGCAGCCAACCGAACCTCCCACCTGCAACTGCTCCTCCTGCCACGAGCGCGACGCGAACCCCACGATCCCAGGGTGGGAGAAAGCCCCCGTCCAACTCCTGGCCAATGTCTTTCCAGATTCGTTCGTTTACACTAAATGAGAAGCGATAAAGATGACCCTGACGTGCTGTCATGCGCAAGTAAAGCTCCTCTGAAGTGGGAATATCAGCAGCAGACAATATACGGTATTCCTTTTTCTCACGTCGCCAGAGAATCAGATGCCCATCACCCACACTGGCACCCAATGCGTTCTCACCGTCTCCAAACGCCGACAGCCCGGAGAGCACACCTGCTTTCAAGCCTCCAGTATCCAGCAGAGTGGTTGCGGTGTAATCGCCCTTAACAATAGATCGCGCCAGTACTGCGGTTACCGGATCGCCTCCGCGGGCTAATGAGGGTTTTAGCTGCACCCAGCCTCCGCCGGCTACCTCAAGGTTAACCTGTGGAGGGTCAGCTTGCGGCCACTGCCAGCCCGGCAAGAGCCCCGGCCCTGCAAATGTTTCGAAAAACGCGTCTCTCACAGACCCTTTACGCGCTAGCATAGGCGAAGCAGCTTGCCTGCTTGGGCCAGTGCCGTCGTTAATCGTGGGCCAACCCTGGCTGTCCCATTTTACTTCATCCAGCAGAGCCTGCCGTCCCACATAAACCGAATCGATGGCGTGGTATGCGTGATACAACAAGAAGAAGCGGCCCTGGGCATCCTGCACCACTGTGCCATGCCCCGGACATTTCCAGCTCTTATTTGCCGCGAGGATCGGGTTCCCGGTGTTCTTCTCCCAAGGACCAAGCAGTTTGCGCGACCGTGCCACACCCAGAGCATAGTTGCAGTCTCGGCCACAACACGCATTTCCGGAATAGAACAAATAGAACCAACCTTTATGTCGTACGATCGCTGGTCCCTCAATAAGCTGTCCTTCCCAGGAAGCACTATTGCGCAGTAGTTCATGACGGGCGCCAATTAATTTGCTGCCGTCTGGAGAAAGTTGTTGGGCCCAGATCGGAGTCGGCTTACCCACACTGTTGCCGTCTTCTTTCCACAGCAAATAGCGTTTTCCTTGCTCATCTGTGGCGGGAAATGCATCAATCGAGCCGACTTCCTGACAGACGAGAGGTCCACGGTCCTCGTAGGGACCACTGGGACGGACAGCAGTAGCAACGGCTACGCAGAGAGGGCCATTCGTCTTACGAGCGGCGTAGTAGACAAAGTAGCGTCCCCGATATTGCGAGATCTCCGGCGCCCAGTAGTTGCCTGCGGACCAGCTGGGACCTCTGCGAAAAACAGCCCCTACCACTTCCCAGTTTACGAGATCCCACGAGTGCAATAGCGGGAACTGCGGTGCCCATTCTGAGGAAGTCGCCGTGGCCCAAAACTCTCTTCCTACACGAATCACCGACGGATCAGGATAGTCTCCGGCGATTACCGGATTTGTATAGGCTGCTGGCGGTTGCGCGGAAGTGGTAAAAGCGACATTGAGAAGTAGAACCAACAACAGCGGCAGACGTGGGCGAGCCCAGGCTGGGTTAATTTCCTTCTCGGCTGAGCATCCTCTAGCCAACACTTCTTGCTCCGCAGAAAGCCTCTTTGGCGCCAGTGGTCTCACTTGTGGTACGGCGATAAGGGCGCAGGAAAATTTCGTAGCCGTTAAAACCAATTCAGTCAGTTTCAGTCGATCGGGTCATCGTTACGGTAAGCACGGAGACCGATTGGCGCGGTAAGGTCACCTCAAAATTCGTGCTCGCTGTTATTTGGTTGCGAGTTATCTTTATAGCCTCCGGCGTGCCAAAACTATTTGCCACTTCGGCAGAGGACGCATTGATTGTAGCCAGCTCTCCCAGTGGGGATATGCCTGTGCCACTAAATGTAATTCTGGTGACCAGCTCTCGCGACTGGTCGGTATTGACCGCCTTGATCGATATGCGTTCGCCAAGCCGGCTTGCCGCCACATCGAGCGTAGGCACTCTTATTCCCTCGCTGCTTGAATCAAACGTAGGACTAATGACTTCCGCTGCCAGACGACGCTGGCCCAGGCGTTCACTATATAGCTGGTTCACCAGATACAGCGGTGAAACGAATAGACCATGACGACTTGCCTGGATAATGCCTCCTGGCCACCCGTTAACCAGATCTGAAACTGCGCTCAACGCCACCAAGCCATCGGTGCGTTCAAATACGTTCAGCAGACGCGCTCCATAGAGTGCCGACTCCATCGAATACTGTTGTTGTATAGGCAGGTCAAGTCCCCATTCATTGATCGCCAAACTGATCGAGCGCTGCGGCGTGAGTTCACTTAGTAACTTCCGGATTTCCTTATAAAACCTCTCATAGTGGAGCGGCCGCGCCATCAAATTAGAACGATTACCAGCGATCTCTTTGCGGCCGTAATAATGATGAATTGCCAGATAATCAATATTCGCGGCGGCGGCCCGCAATATCGTCCGATTCCAGTTGACCTCGTTATCGCCAACGGCAATGATTTTGATGGAGGGATCAACCGCTCGCATTGCCGCAGCATAACGATTCAGATTGCGCGCGTAAGTCTCAGCACTACTGTGACCGCGCACCCAGCTTCCCCAGATTTCATTTCCGAGCTCCCAGAGTTTCACATTGTAAGGAGCTGAACGACCATTCGCGGCGCGCTTTGCACCATACTTTGACGTTGGTGGTCCATTGCAATACTCCACCCAGCCGGCAGCCTCTTCGGCGGTCGCTCCACGCCCTTCGACGTTGACCGTAAGGGAAGGCTCAGCCCCTACGGCGCGCGCAAACCTGATAAACTCGTCGGTGCCAAAATCAGCCGGTTCGAGTTCATTCTTCCAGGATAAATTGATCCAGGTGGTACGTTCGTCACGTGGTCCGACGCCCCAGCGCCAGTGATAATCCTGTGCAACATTGCCTCCTGGCCAGCGGATAAATGCCGGATTCAGGTTTTTAATCTTCTGAAAGACGTCCTGCCGCACTCCGTCGATAGCATCACCGGGAATAAGAGAAACCTGATCCAGCCAGATCCGGCCCGGACCTTCGAAAAGAACCGCAAACCGTGATACTGGGTCATCCTGACGCGGTCGCAAGAGAAAATCATACAGACGCCAATCAGTGCCAGAGGGTCGAATGATTGCTTCGTCGTAAACCGGACCCCCGAGCACAGCATTTTCCAGCGCCACTCTAATCCGCCCGTCATAACCGGCTGTCTTCAACCAAAGATAACCGCGGTACTCTACGCCTTGTCGTAAAGGAATTTGGTTTTGAAAAACACCATGACGTGGAATTACGCCATCCCCGGCCACTACGCGCAGGGCATGCTGCTGGGATTGGTCAGCGTCAGGCTTCGTAGGGTAGTGTTCAGAACTGTCCCAAAGAAAATTTAGACCGTAGTCGTCATTGCGGTCATCTGGATACCTTTCCCAGTTGCGCGGCAGACCAATAGCGTTTGGCGCTTCTTCAAAACTTCTATCGCGCAGCAACTCGGCGTAAACGCCGCCTTTAACACCCTCGAACATGAACTCGAGGAACTGGCCGTAAAGTAATGGGCTGATTTCCCCTAGCGTCTTCCTGGCGTCAATGGAGATTGATGCTCGGGCGGCCGCAGTTTGCGCATCGATGTTTTGCTGGCAAAGAAGGCAAAGCAAAAGGGCAGATAGAAGCAGTCTCCGACCCGGCGAAGCGGATGGATTCATTTTGCGAATTGGTCCAAACATGCGAGCGTCAAAACAAAGTTCGTCTGAGCTACTGTCAGCAAACTCGAATGTTCATTTCGGCGAACCGCGATATTCAGTCCGCGGTACAAAGTTCGGGCCGCTCACGTAGGTAATCATTGCCTCCAGCAGGTGTGTGGCGTAAGGGTCTCGACCATATTCTCCAAAGTTGTAAGTTACGATCAACAACTTGCCGTCTCCTGCACGCAGCTGCACGGCCAAGGCCTCATTATTATTCAACCAGCCATAAAAAATTCCCGATAGCACATCACCGTAGTTTGCCTGGTTTACGCCTTGAATAAGAAACCGCGGCACAACATGAGCAGATTCAAAACCCAACAGTTTTGTGAAAGCCAGGCGACTAAATGGTGACGGGCTTGCTGTTCTGATCCAGTTGAAATTCGTTACCCAATTGCCATCAAAATCAGATCCGCTGCGCGGCGTCACCTTAAACGATGTATCAGGTGGCAAGGCATCTTTCGAATCGGCCAGGATAATGGCTCGTCCGCCTGCCCGAACGTACTGCGTAACTGGCTGATCGAGAACTGTAGCGATCAGCAGCCCGGCAGTCGAGTCACTGGTGAACTCCCGTAACTGGTAACCCGCGTTGCTAAGCGCGGCTGCCAGAGGCCTCTGATTCTTTGCCGGATCATGGAACCAAAGGAGGACGTTACCTATTACTTTGGGTTTCGGGTAAACAAAAAACTCATAGCTGTTCTCGGCCAATAACCGATTCGAGTCGGAGAGGAGTTGGAGGGTTAACCCAAAACGTTGCGGAGAGCTAACTGGAGGTAATGTCAACGCGAGTGTATTGAGAGGCTCGATACTTCCTCGCGCAGTCGTCAACTTCTTTGCAAACGTCCCTTGCATCTTCCAACTTGTCGACCATTTTAACGTGACGGAGTTCAGCCCGGTTTCGGTACCCACACCGTAGTGTGAAAACATCGTCTCGATTTCCACTCGTTCACCTGCAGTGAAGTTATGTTTTGGCAACCGAGCCAATACGACATCAGGTTGCTGAAGCTTGGCCAATTCTGCGGCATAAATCTTCGGCTCACGCCATATACTCAGTAGCCCATTTGCCTCCCAATTAATATCTGTGAACTCGGTGATTACATAGCCCTGAATCGAAGCATGACTGCGGATCTCTTCAATCTCGTGTTTCAATGAGATGAACTGATGCCACTGCGTGGCTGTTGCGAGCTCATCGTAATCGCGAAAAAGTTTGCCAAATCCGTATCCCGAGAATCTTTCGAATAGTCCGCCGGGACGGGTGACTGCACGACCAGCAAAATCGCGCTCAAACCACCAGGGCAGGGCTTTTGGCAACCGAGGTAATCCCCAATTACCAAACTCCGATAAGATCAGCGGCTCGCGTCCGCTCGGCTCGGCGTCACCATGGGGACTGAAATTCCATTTTGGACGGGCCGCGAATTCTGTGACCCAGCTGTCAAACCGCTGATATTCGTCTGGGATTGAGTTATAGCGGTGGTTATCCTCGATGTCGGTTTTAAGATGAAAATTGTTGCAGCAAGCGCTGTTGTCGACAATTAATCGTTCTAACGGAGCAATCAATTTCTTTGCCCGATCGAAAGCGCCGCGAAGCCATTGGCGGCTTTCGGCTTGCTCGGGCAAATTCGTGCCCCAACCTTCGTTGATGAGCGACTGTATGACAATCGAAGGATGGTTCCAATCGCGCTCAACCATTTCAGCAAAAGTCTTTTCACCGCGCTCGGCTGCCTTGGGCGAGAAGTGGTTGAAATCGTTCCACGAGGGAATCTCATACCACACAAGCATTCCCACCTCGTCTGCAGCCGCCAGGTAAGTTGGATCGCAGACTTTTATGTGACAGCGCAGTAGATTCAGACCAAGGCGCTTGGCTTTCAACATTTCATCGCGCACGTAGTCCTTGGAAGGCGGTGTGTAAATCGTTTCCGGATAAAAATCCTGATCGAGCGCCGCAATCATGTAGAACGGTTTGCCATTTAAGTACAACATGCCTTCGCGAGCCTCAAACGACCGAAAGCCGAAGTGATCTGAGAAACTATCGCTGGCATTCCGTACCTCAAGCGTGTAGAGCGCAGGGTGATCCGGACTCCAAAGCTGTGGTGATTTAACCATGCCCTCAAAGGTGGTCGGCCCTGGCGGAAGCTCATTCTTGCTGCTACGAAACTCAACTCCACCCTTGGGATTGCGCACAATTACCTCTGTCGCGTCGGGTTCTGCAAACCTGCCACGGTTTGCCAGGCGGACCTGAATGCTTATACGTCCATCAGTCTTCGCCGTGACTTGAACCTGATCTATGCAGTCGCGAGGGCAAATTTTTAGTCTTACCGACTGCCAAATACCGCCCGTCTGAACATACCAGTTCTGTTTGCCGTGAGGGATTTCGTTATAGAGCATTTCCGGAAAAGTAAGACGATTTGCTTTCTCGTCCATCGGTGGGTCAACTACACGCAGCACAAGCTCGTTCTTCCCTGGTTGAAGTGAATCGGTAACATCAAATCTGAATGGTGTGTATCCACCTTCGTGCGCGCCCACTTGTTTGCCATTGAGATAGATTTCGCAGTAATAATCGACTGCTGCGAAAAGCAACAAGGCATGTCGACCATCACTCACATCTGGTTTGGTAAACGTTGTCCGATACCATGCCACACCCATGTAGTCGCGCAAGTCGGGGAATTGCGCATTCCACGAAAGTGCTACGCGCACATTGCGCCAGTCATGTGCACGACTTAGATCCGCGATCTTCATCGACCCGTCCCGATCAGGAAGGAATTGCCAGCCTTGTTCGAGCGGCTGTGATTGTGCCTGCGCCGTTGCAAGCGTGATGAGGAGCAAGAGCGCTATGAAGGACGCTCGAGTTATGACTTGCTCTAATCGCAAGAGGTTGTTCCTAGGTGTTCATGAGCAACTGCTGCTGGATGCCCCCGGCTTGTCCGGGAGAGTCTCACGTTGGTGGCTAATAACAGAGCTGATGAAGTTGCTTTGGATGCCACGGGCTCGCCCCGTGGAGGTTCACGTTTGCTGCTAGCACCCGAAGCAGATAGCAAAGAACGTGAGCCTCCACCGCGCAAGACTGTTTAACTCCAAACGACTTGGAGACAAACGGTTGTCAATTTGACAACTCGAGTGGTGCGCGCACTGTACTCTGCCGATCTTTGCTTGTAAAGTTTCCTCACGATCGACCGATGATGTATCCTAACCGCCGCCTTCCTTATTTACCGAATAAAATCTCCACCATTTGCTGGTCTATTTTGTTCCTGCTGGTTCTTTTTGGAGTCACGTCATACAGGGCTTTCGCGCAACAACCGTCGCCAACACCGCCTCAACGCACGGGCCGCTCATACGAGACCGGAAGTCCCAACAAAAAACCGCCGCCCGCAGGTCCGCAAGCACCTTCTCCCGTAACTTTTAGCGACATCACAGCCGCGACCGGCATCAGTTTCAAACATGCCGCATCACCAACCTCGCAAAAGTACTTGCCTGAAACAATGGGCGGTGGCGTCGCCCTGTTCGATTATGACAACGACGGTCGGTTGGATATCTACTTCACGAACGGTGCGGCAATCGCCGACCCGATGCCTCAGGGCGCCCAACCGGACAAAAGCGACGCCCGGTTCTGGAACCGACTGTATCATCAGAAAGCTGATGGAACATTTGAGGATGTAACTGAACGTGCTGCTGTTCGTGGTATCGGCTACTGCTTTGGGGTGGCGGCGGCTGATTTTGATAATGATGGTTGGGTGGATCTATATGTAACTGCGTACGGCGGCAATTTACTCTATCGTAACAAGGGGAACGGCAGCTTCGAGGATGTGACAAAGAAGGCAGGTGTGGCCGCTAGCGCCTGGTCCACCAGCGCCGGCTGGTTCGATTATGATCATGACGGACGTCTCGACCTTATCGTCCTGCGATATTTGGATTGGGATTTCGAACATGGCAATGTCTTCTGTGGTGATCCACGGTTTCGCGCGTATTGTCACCCTGACAACTTCAAGCCAATAACGAATCTACTCTTCCACCAAAGAACCGATGCAACTTTCCAGGATGTCAGCGTAGCGACCAAAGTCGCCGACGTTCCCGGCAAGGGTCTTGGTGTCGCCTTCGCTGATTTCGACGGGGATGGTGCAACAGATATTTTTGTTGCGAACGACAGTGTGCGCCAGACGCTATTTCATAACAGAGGTGACAACATTTTCGAAGATGTAGCGCTGATTTCCGGCGCCGGCTATGACGAAGGTGGCAAGACCTTTGCCGGAATGGGCGTTGACGCAGCCGATTACGATAACGACGGCTGGCCCGATGTATTTATCACAGCATTGTCTAATGAGACTTACCCGCTTTATCGGAACAATGGAGATTTATCATTCACGTACGTCACACAAACTGCCGGCATTGGTGAAGTTACCCTGCTGTATTCTGGCTGGGGCACACGCTTTCTTGACGCGGATAATGATGGATTGCGGGACATATTTATTGCACAAGGCCATGTACTTGATACGGTGGAAAGAACTACCAGTTATCTTAAATATCACCAGCCACCACTGCTGCTGCGCAATACGGGCAAACGTTTCGTGAATATTTCCTCCGCGGCTGGTCCTGCTTTTAACCAGCCGCTAAGCGCTCGCGGCGCAGCGGTCGGCGACTTAGATAATGACGGAGACCTGGATATTGTGATCGCGCAAACTGACGGTCCACCAATGATTCTGCGCAATAATGGAACGAAGAACCATTGGCTCGGTCTGAACCTAATCGGCACAAAATCAAATCGCCAGGGCCTTGGAGCACGAATGGTGGTGACTGACACAAGTGGACGGAAGCAGACCTTTGATGTGTCGACGGCAGGCAGCTATCTCTCGGCAAGTGATCCACGCGTGCTGGTGGGCCTGGGAACGGCGGCGAGCGTTTCTTCAGTGGAGATTCGTTGGCCGAGTGGAGAAAAGCAGAACCTTACGAAGGTCGATATTGATCACTACAACAACGTCCGAGAGCCGTAACGGGCTGCGTCGGTCAGAGACATTGGTGGTACATCTATCCGCCAGGGGAGACTCAGAGTTTTTACACGTCTCTAAAGCCGGTGTTAATGAGACCAAGTACAAAATTCAAAGTACAAAGCTCAAAGCCCCTTTACCTTTGACGCACCTGTTGCTCTCTGACGGACGCAGCATGCGAAGGTGATTTGTTCAGCCGGTTCAAGCAGGGATAATATTGCAGTCATTCGGTGGAAGGAGAGGCGCGAACGATGAAGTATCGTGAATTGGGACGCACGGGATGGAAGGTTTCGCAGATCAGCTTCGGGGCCTGGGCGATTGGTGGCGCCTGGGGCAGCGTCGATGACCGTGAATCGCTCAATGCTTTGCATAGAGCCGTTGACCTCGGCGTGAACTTCTTCGACACGGCTGATGTGTACGGCGATGGTCGCAGCGAACGGCTACTCGGACAACTTAAACGAGATCGTCGGGAAGAAATCTTTATCGCCAGCAAGGCCGGGCGCCGACTCGAGCCACACGTTTCGAGTGGCTACACTGCGCAGAATCTCAGCGCATTTGTCGATCGTAGTTTAAAAAACCTGCAGGTTGAGGCGGTGGATCTCCTGCAACTCCACTCGGCTCCAACGGAGGTCTACTACCGCCCCGACGTGTTCGCAGCACTGGATCGGATGGTCGAGCAGGGAAAGCTTCGCTACTACGGTGTTAGCGTTGAAAAAGTTGAGGAGGCGCTCAAGGCAATAGAATATCCGAACGTCCAAACCGTACAGCTCATCTTCAACATATTTCGCCAGCGGCCGCGTGATTTATTGTTTGCCGAAGCAGCAAAGCGAAAGGTCGGTATCCTGGCGCGGCTACCGCTTTCTTCAGGGATGCTTACGGGCAAGTTAGATTCGCACAGCCAATTTGAGCCAGACGATCATCGGTCGTTTAATCGGCACGGTGAAGCTTTCGATCGTGGTGAGACTTTCTCGGGCGTTGATTATGAAATCGGTCTTCGGGCAGTTGAAGAGCTTCGTCGCTTATTGCCTGAGAACATTACACTCGCTCAATTCGCGCTCCGCTGGATACTGATGTTTGAGGAGGTCACTTGTGCCATTCCCGGGGCAAGGCGGGTTGCCCAGGTTGAAGAAAATTTCACAGCGGCTGACTTGCCAGCGCTTCCGCAATCCACCATGGAAGAGGTGCAGAAGCTTTATGACGGCACTATTCGCCCGCTGGTGCATCATTATTGGTGAGAGACTGGGGTACTGTGTCACAAATATGCGTTCGTCGAGAGGGCCTTCACATGCGATGAATTCATTGGCGCCCTCTCGTTAACACCCTGCTTCAGCTGGGTGCAGAGAAGCAAGTTCGGTAACAATCCAACCGCTTCAGCGGTTTTCCCGGCGCGCGCGGAGAAACCCTTGAAAGGGTTGTAAGGATTGGGTCAGCTTGGTCTCTCCACCCAGCTAAAGCAGGGTGTTAATGAGACTCAAGATGGTGGTCAGCTCTGACGGATTATGTTGCGAACTGTTTGACGCATTCCACAGATTACGTTCGGCCGCGCAGCTGATTGATCTTGCGCTGAAAGTCTTCGACGGTCTCCTTTTTGATAACCAGAGTGGGAACAAAGACCTGCTTGCTGGCCGGAATTCCACTACGATCTCCCGTCAATACCTGGGCCATCATCTTTATAGCTTGATAACCAAACTCAAAAGGCTGCTGCACCACTGTCGCGTAGATTGCCCCCTCTTTAACACCCGCCAGCGTTTCATCTTCTTCGTCAAAGCAGATGATTTTGATCTGATTGGCTTTACCCGCTTCTTTTACCGCATTGAGAATCGCGGGACCGTTGTAACTCCACAGGCCCACAAGCGCTTTCACTTCCGGGTACCTTACCAGAGTATCAGAGGCGTTCGATTTGGCGCGGACGCGATCCGTGTCGTCTGTGCGCACGTCGATGATCTCGATTTTTGAACCTTGCAACGCCTCCCGTATTCCCTGCCAGCGTTCCTGAGCATTACGTGCATCTCGCTTGCCGACAAACAGCATAATGCGTCCGCCATCCGGCAATGCTTCTTTGATCAAGCCTCCGGCCTGCCGGCCCGCCGCAACGTTGTCAGTGCCGACGTAAGCGGTGCGATCGCTTTGCGGAGCATCACTGTCCTGAGTAACCACCAGCGTATGCTTCGCCGTCTCGTTTATTAGCTGCGTTTGGTTCACCGGATCAACAGGCGAGATAGCTATGCCATCAATGCCTTTCGCCAGTAGATCATCAACAATTCTTTTTTGCTCCGCCGCCGTCCCGTCGGCGGGAATGCGAAACTCTACCGTCACGTCGGTCAATTCCGTGTCCGCCTTCTCAGTTCCTTTGCGGGCTATGGTCCAAAAATCTGAAGCATTATTGGTAACGAAAGCAAGCTTCTTTGAAGTTGTCGTCCCGGAGTCGCTCCGGGGCTGACAAGCGGCAAAAACAAAGAAAGCACTCAAGCAAATAAGAGCAAGACGAAAGGCGATTTTCATTTGGGTCTCCTGTCGAAGGGAATAAAAGCAATCTCCATTTTCGTTCCTCGCGAATTAACTGAAGCCCCCCGGGTGCGCTTCGTGCCAATTCCACGCACTGCCGATTATTTGTTTCAGCGAAGGAAACTGAGGCTGCCAGCGTAAAACTTGTCGAGCTTTTGAGGCATCGGCTACCAGATGAGACGGATCACCCGCGCGTCGTGGTTCGAAGACAATCTTAATATCCCGGTTGGTTATCTGCCGGGCGGTCTCAATGACCTGCAAAACCGAATATCCCTCTCCGTTACCAAGGTTAATGGCTGTGGAACCGCCCCCATCCTTTAAATACTGAAGCGCCGAAACATGAGCTGTGGCCAGATCTTCAACGTGTATGTAGTCTCTTACACAGGTTCCGTCTTCGGTTGGATAGTCTTTACCGAACACCGAGATGTGCGGTCGTTTGCCTTGTGCGGCGTACAAGACGAGTGGAATAAGGTGCGTCTCCGGACGATGGTCCTCGCCTCTTTCAGCAGTCGCTCCGGCGGCATTAAAATAGCGCAATGCCACAAAGCGTAAACCATATGCACGGTCGTAATCGTGCATAATTCTCTCCATGAACAGCTTCGAAGCACCGTAAGGATTCGTCGGTTGTTGGGGATGACTCTCGTCAATCGGCAGACGTTGCGGTTCACCATAGGTGGCGCAGGTCGAAGAAAAAACGATCTGTTTGATATCACAGGCTAGCAGCGCATCAAGCAGGGCAATGCCCTGGCTCACATTGTTTCCGTAATAGACTGAGGGTTTTTCTACGGACTCCCCGACATAGGCAAAAGCGGCGAAGTGGATACAGGCATCGATACGATGTTCGCGTGCAATACGCTTGATCAGTTGCAGATCGCCTATCTCGCCGGCATAAAAGGGAGTGTTGTCAAAGACTGCCTGCTCGTGACCGTAGACAAGACTGTCTAGAACTACAACCTGCTTATCCAGCCGGCGCAATAGTTCAACTGTGACGCTCCCGATATAACCTGCGCCGCCCGTTACCAGGACTGCCATTGCAAACCTACTTCCTTGCTGCTGTTCTACTTACAATAGACCACGAGACCGAAGTGCTTGCTGCAAAAATGGTTCAATTTCCGCACGAATATGTTGATTGGCATAACCACACCACGCAATCTCTGCCTCAACCGTTAGCGGAGCATTTAACGCTGCTCCCCTTGCATCGGTAACAATTACTCCCAATTCGCGCGCAATCAATTCAGTACAAATATCATACGGGTGACATGAAATACCTGAAATGAGACCGCGCGCCATGAGCAATGGTTCCATCAAAGGTCGCAGATCTGCAGTAAAGCGGTCGTGTCCCGCCATCAACTCATACAGCTGTCCACCACTCGAGAGGTATTGGTCTTCAAAGCAGTGTGCTTTACCCGGTTCGACGTCACCGAGCGCCGCGCGCACAATCTCTTCGTCGATCGACGCAAGTTCCTCCCGAACTCCGGGAAAGAAGCGCGCGACCTGCGCGAAGCCATGTCGAATTGAATGAGCCCTCGATGGTTGCAAGTGGTGCGGCCGGCTTTCTCCGGTCAATCGATTAAATCTTTCAACCTGAACCCCATCGCCTCGACAACACCAAAGCACATCGGACAGGTGCTGCTTGACAAGAGGAATCTCCGTCTGAACGGCAAGTACAATATCTCTCAATCCTGTCTGTGGTCCAAGGTTCGGCGCTACACCGGTCAAGATCCACGCACTTCTTTTCTGATACATCAAGCCGCGGGTGCCATCTATCGGGTCAACAATAATGCGCCACACGGCGGAATTTTCATCCGCATGACGAGGTAATACGACCTGACCACCTTCAATTCCCTCGGCAATCAACAGCAGGGGAGCGTGCGGGGCGACCTCTCTCTCAAAAAACTCCAACAGAAGGTTTTCGCTGACGCGATCGACTGCGTAAATGGTGTCACCGGCGCTCTCATCATCGTCCACACGTGCAAGATCTTCCAACGCATCGCGCTCGCAAGCCGCGACTACTTGGGCGCGCACGAGTTCGTGTAATCGACGCAAAGATAGTAATAATGACGCAAGCTCGGCAGAGCGGTGCGTCGAATTCCCGATTTGCGGGCCGCTTGCCTGGTTCATGTTCGCCCTTTTGTGCGCAGGCACTTGTAATGAACGTCACCAGCATTGCGAAGCTCTGCGGCCTTTTCTTCTGGCGCAGTGTCAGAAAGGAAGTTGCCGCCACCGATTTCTGGTCCCGCCAGATACTTGAGGAGATTGGGCCGGCGCAACGGTGGATGAAATTCAATGTGAAAGTGGAACCCGTGATACTCGCCGCCATCGGTCGGAGCCTGATGCAGCACCATCACGTAAGGAAAGGGCATTCTCCACAAATTATCGAAGCGTATCAGCGTCTGTTTCAAGACTTGGGCCAGATCTGCCACTTCCGCGGCACTTAAATGATCGAGACTCGGGTGCGTTCTTTTCGGCGCTACGTAAACTTCATAGGCGTAGCGTGCAAAGTAAGGCATAAAAGCGATTGCTGTTTCGTTCTCGGTAATGATGCGCTTACCACTCATGTGCTCGGCGGCAAGAATATCCTGAAAAAGAGCGCGACCGGTCTGGCCCAGAAATTTCTCGCTGGCCCGCACTTCGGTTTCAATCGTTTTGAAGACGAAGTTCGTCGCATAAATTTGACAGTGCGGGTGTGGGTTCGAAACGCCGACCGCCTCTCCCTTATTTTCGAAGATCAGCACATGGCTGATTTCGGGATGACTGCCGAGTTCCCGATATTGTTCCTGCCAGACTCGCAAAAGATTCTCAATTTCAACCTGCTTTAATTCGGCGAGCGTAAGACTGTGGTTTGGGCTGTAACAAACAACCCGCGCAATTCCTGCCGCCGCTCTACTCTGAAAAACCGAGGAACGATCCGGTTTTGGAGGGGGCGCATCAAACCCCACACAGGGGTGATCGTTATCGAAGACGAACGTACCCGTATATTTTTCGTTGCGTTCACCACTTATACGCAGATTACCGGGGCAAAGATAGCAATCCTGGACGTAAGCCGGTACTGTTGCCTCAACGTGGTCTAACGTCTCGCCGTTCCACGGCCGGTTCTGCCGGTGGGCGGCGATAATGACCCACTCTTCGCGCAAAGGATGCCAGCGTTCTTCCCAAGTCATAGAAGTAACAGGGCCAGGAAAGGTTGATTACTCGAAAACAGCGAGGCAGAAGGGGACGGCATGTTGCACCAATCTTCCATTCTTCTATTAAGACTTTTACACCAAGTTTAGTTGCAGTCGCGTAACTGACGCCGGCGCGAACGAAAAGACAAGATTGCCAGCCGCTGATACGTTCACCGGCTCATCTCTCGGTTGCAATATCCGCGGATTCTCGAAGGTATTGCGAGCATGAACATCGCTGTTGGAAAGCACTCGCGCGCGCCCCGAGCCAATACGTGCTCCCGCAACCACAACCTCGGTTTCGCGAGCATTGCTGAGATCGGGATTGACGACCGTGAGCGTAAGCTGCCTCTCTTTAAGCGAGGCTGAGCCTGCCAGTCCCCAGAAGCTTGCGGGCTGGTCGTTGCGTGTATATGAGACGCGCGGCGATACGAATTCGCTACGAACGGCCTGGGCATTTTGATGAGGTACGTACATTTCGAATACGTGAAACGTAGGGGTGAGTATTAACTTGTCCTCATGTGCCAGAAAGAGTGACTGCAAGCAGTTAATAAGCTGGGCAACATTTGCCATGCCAATCTTGTCGGCGTGCCGTTGGAAGATATCCAGTGTGAGGCCTGCGAGCAACGCGTCGCGCATGGTTGACTGCTGGCCCAGCAGATGCGTGGGATGCATTTCAGTTCCTGGCTTGTGCCAGGCGCCCCATTCGTCAACCACCAGTTTTACCCGATGCTGCCGATCGTATTGGCCCATCACCGTCCAATGCTGAGTTATCAAACGCTCCACGAAATCGGCCTCTTTGAGCAATTCATAAAACTGAGGCACGGAGAAATCGACAGCATCACCTTTTCCCATGAACCAATCAGTAGTCTTTCCCAGCGAGACATTCCAGGAATAATGGTGCAATCCCCACCCAAAAAGCCCATTGAATAAGCTTGGGTTCTTCTCTGCCATTTTACTGAAAAAGCCGCGGGTCCAATTGAGATCTCCGCCATTCGCACCGGAGGCGATGTACTTAAGATCGACACCGTAAGCCGGAACGGCAGCGGTAAAGCGCCTGTATTCGGCGGCGTACTCTTCCGGAGTAAGGTTGCCGCCACAACCCCATGACTCATTGCCAATGCCCCAGAACGAAACGCGGAAGGGCTCTCGGCTGGGCATCTCTCCGCTGGCCCGAAGGTCAGCCCCGCTCGTACTCGCAGCCGGTGAATTACAATATTCGACCCACTTATAAAAATCTTCCGCTCCGAGACCTCGCACGTTAACTGCGAAGTAAGGTTGGGCACCAGTCAATTTGCAGAAACGGACAAACTCGTTCGTTCCAAACTGATTAGGATCGTATTTCCAGGGGCCATCAGGCGCGCCCTTAGGCCATTCCGGCGCATCTACCCAAAAGTTGGTGCGACGTTGACGCTGACTGCGTGGCCCAACCCCGTCGCGCCAATCATAACTGTCTGCAAAGCAGCCACCAGGCCAACGGATAACCGCGGGCTTTACGCGCTTCATCGCATCAACGAGCGCACTGCGGATGCCCTGGATGTTAGGAACTCTGGATCCCTCCCCCACCCAGATACCATCGTAAACAACCGCGCCAAGATGCTCTGTGAAATGCCCATAGATTTCCGGACTGATAGTACCGATTGGTTCATTAACGAGGACATCGATTCGCGATTCAATACTCCGTCCCGACTGAGACAATTGCCATAAATGCTTTCCTAATAGTGCCGGTCTGGGCCCGAGAGCTGTTGCCCCCAGCCCGAGCGCACCGCCCAGGAAAGATCGCCGTTTCATGAGAGTCAATTTCTTTCGTCCTTTGCAGACGCCGTAGCTCTTAAAGGAACACAGCTCCGCTGCTAAACGCCTGGATCACAGCAATACATTTTTCGGCTGCAGCGACGGCTACCCGAACTATTAACACGAGTGTTTTGCGCTGTACTAAAAGGTATCCTGGCTGTGAATTAGGAAGACTAAACCAAAGTTAGTGCCGGCGTGAACCTGCCGACTCTTAGGCGAGTTATCTGGTCGAAGGTGCTCAAAACTAGAGCACTGCCCAACAGCCGTTAATTTACTCACCCGTTTGCTTATTTATACTCCCTATGAGCAAGTGTCAAGAGTATTTCTTGTTGGAGGTAAGCAAATCTCCTTGGGACGGTGGTCTTGAATCAGCGGCTTATGGGCAACGGATTGGCTATTAAACACGAATAACGCGCGTTCCCTGACTCTCAAATGGGGCGATGGCCTCGTCAGTGGCTTTTTTATCAGTGATGAAAACATCTATGTTGCGGGGTGGCCAGATTACCGCCGTTCCCGCAACACCTATCTTACGATGGTCTGCTACTACTATCCTTTGTCGCGCCTGCTGCATGAGTGTGCGGTGAATCGCTGCCTGTTCCGGATAGTTAGTGGTTAATCCGTATTCGGAATGAATGCCATCTACGCCGATAAAGACTCGGTCCACAAACATTTCACTGGCGTGCTGTTGCGCTGTTGCGCCCACCAGTGCAAACCAGGACCCACTCAGCGAACCTCCGGTCACGAAGACTTTTATGTCGTCCCTGTGACTCAGTTCCATCGCAATGTTGACGGCATTGGTCATAACGGTGATGCCGCGGCGATGTCTTATGCTGCGCGCCACCTGAGTGGTGGTGGTCCCGGCACCGAACGCAATCGTATCTCCGTCCAGGACCAACTCTGCTGCCGCCAGTCCGATGCGGCGTTTTTCGGTGGTCCGTTGCTGTTCCTGCTCCGAAAAAGTTGACACATGTCGAAAGGGTTCATAGAGCGCCGGCTCAATCGGAACAGCTCCCCCGTGGCTACGGCGCAGCAGACCTTTACGTTCCAGATTCGTTAAGTCACGGCGAATTGTTGCTGTGGATACACTCAGTCGCTGGGCCAACTCGTCGACAGAGACCTCGCCGGTACGCAATAATTCCTGCAAAATCAGCTCTGACCGACGTGAAGTTACCGAGTCAGTCTGGCCCATCAGGTTTATACATCTCCTTTCATTTGCTCAAAATATCGTTGAGCGAAAGCTGGGTTGGGGGGCAATGCATGTAAAGTCGACGTTACCGGGAGTGGTAAGGCTAAGGCAATGTTTCGGTACCCGGCAATCCTTTTTGCAGATAGTGCGACCTAAAGTACAAGCTGACCTGTTCGTTCTCATCGCCGGGTGAGAAATCAAGCAGTACTGGCGATGGTTTCCGCGCACGTCGAGAGCACGAGTTGTACCCGCAGCGCTGGAAAAGATATTACGTCTTTTTCAGCACTTCAGCTACTACTGTTTGGATGGCGCCGCGCCTCTCTCCGGGGCGCAGTCCAGAGTAGGGACTTGCAGGCCCGTGTCGCAAGATTGGAACGCATGGGTAGGTCTCGACGCGGGAGTGGCCCTTGAATTTGGTTGTAAAACTGATTTGATGTATCGCAGACCGACTAGTATTTTGGCACGCTTGGATCCACGTCATCAGACCAGGCAGCAATCCCACCGCGAAGGTTAAGCAGTCTACCGGGAAATCCTGCTCGCCTCAGCGACTCGATTGCTTTAGCGCTCCGCACCCCGCCTTTGCAGTGCACCACAGTTTCACGTGACGGATCGATCTCATTCATCCGCGGTACTATCTGGCCCAATGGTATCAAACGTGTGCCCGAGATCCGGGCAATCTCGTACTCCGAGGGTTCGCGCACATCGATAATTTGAACCTCTTCGCCACGGCTTATCCGTTGGTGCAACTCAGCAGCGGTAATCTCTTCAAGTCGGGGTTCGGAGGAACTGTTTTGCGGTTGCGCTCGCAAACCGCAAAATTCCTCGTAATCGATTAGAGCCTTGATGGTGGGATTTTCGCCGCAGACCGGGCAGTTCGGATCTTTTCTCAATTTCAACTCGCGGAATCTCATTTGCCAGGCATCGAACAGCAAAAGCCGATTGACGAGCGTATCCGTCGCCCCGAGAATAATTTTAATTGTTTCGTTTGCCTGAATGGCGCCGACTATTCCGGGCAGCACTCCCAGCACACCGCCTTCCGCGCAAGACGGCACCAAACCAGGAGGGGGCGGTTCGGAATATAGGCAGCGATAGCACGCGCCCCGCCCATTGTCAGCCGCCGCCCAAAAGACGCTTGCCTGGCCCTCAAAGCGAAAGATCGAACCATAAACGTTTGGTTTGCCCGTTAAGACGCAAGCATCGTTAACGAGATAGCGGGTGGGAAAGTTATCCGTACCATCGACGATGACGTCGTAATTTGCAAACAGAGTAAGCGCATTTTGGCTGGCAAGGCGCGTCTCATGCGTCTCTATCTCAATGTGCGGATTAATATCGCGCAGTCGATCTCGCGCCGACTCAACCTTGGGGCGTCCAACGTCTTTTGTGCCGTGAATAATCTGCCTTTGCAAATTCGAAGCCTCGACCACATCAAAGTCAACAATCCCGATTCGTCCGACTCCAGCTGCAGCGAGGTACATTCCCAGTGGGGCTCCAAGTCCACCAGTGCCAATCATCAGAACACTTGCGGCTTTTAAACGGCGCTGACCCTGCATCCCGACTTCCGGCATAATCAAGTGGCGACTGTAACGCGCAATCTCTTCGTTCGAAAGAGATGGGAGAGCTACCTCGACGTCTGTCTCAGTGGCAGCCCCGCCGGCAATTGACGGCACGATTACCACAGTGTCGCCATCCTTAACTGCGGTTTCAGTACCGGATAGATAGCGGATATCCTCGTCGTTGATGTAAACGTTAACGAAGCTGCGTAGTCTATTACTATCGTCGTAAAGGTGACGACGGAGATCAGCATATTCTGAGGTCAAAGCATCGAGAGCCTCTCCCGCAGTTCCGGCCTCAACATCAAGACCGGTATTGCCGCCCGCAAACTGGCGTAAGGCGGTGGGAATCTTCACTGTAATTGCCATAAATAACTTCCTTTCTGGAGTCGAAAGTGCACGTCCTGACGATTACGAGGACAAATCGTTTTCCGGACTCTAATCTAAGAAAATAAGCCATCGGACCAAAACTACTCAACGTATCTTTCGCCACCATCACAAAGGATCGTAACAATCAGTGACTCCTCAATAAGTGACTGCCCGAATCGAAGGGCCGCAAAAATATTTGCTCCTGAGCTGGTACCCACAAATAAACCTTCTTCGCGTGCGAGCCGGCGCACCATCTCCTGGGCATCCTCTGTTGCTACGGTTACGTTTGCGTCAGCGATTGAAGAGTCATAAATTCCCGGTATCAGGGCGGTAGGCAAGTGCTTTAGCCCCTCGAGTCCATGAAGCGGCGATTCGGGTTGGATCGAGATAGCCCGGATTGCTGGATTCAGTTCCTTCAGCTTCCGAGCAGTACCCACAAAGGTGCCCGTGGTCCCCAGGCCGGTGAGAAAATGGCTGATGCGACCACCAGTCTGTTCCCAAATTTCGGGGGCCGTCGTTTCATAATGGGCTAGCCAGTTTGCGTCGTTATTGTACTGATCAGGATAAAAATAGTTGCCGGGCTCATTGCGGAACATCTCGCGAGCCAGAAGTTGCGCTCCGTCTGTCGACATTAATTCATCCGTCTCGATTATCTCGACGCCAAAACTCCGCAAGATCAACTTTCTTTGCCGACTGGCGTTTCTGGGCAAGCAGAGTGTGACAGGATAACCTCGCGCAGCGCCAATCATCGCGTAAGCGATTCCGGTATTGCCGCTTGTAGCATCGAGGATCGTCATGCCTGGTAACAGCCGTCCCAATCGCTCACCTTCGAGAACCATAGCTAAGGCGGCGCGATCCTTCACAGAACCGCTGGGATTCAGAAATTCAGCTTTGGCAAAAACTTGCACATTCTCGGGAAGCGCACGGGTGATTCGGCGAAGGCGAATAAGAGGCGTACCGCCAATATTCGCTTCGATCGTGGGCCCACTTTGAGCAGATATAGCTCTTTCCAAAGTGCTCACAGCCATCAACTGATCGTTCTCCTTATCTGGCTGAGCTCATCTGAGACGAATTAAACTGCCAACTGAGCCAACAACAAGCCGTCAAGCAGCAAAAAGCCGGCTGCGAACTCCTTTTCGCGACCGGCTCTGCCGTAATCTGATGCTGCGTTGGATTCTATCTGCTTACTTCACGCTTGCATACGGCTCTCCGATCGCGCTGACAACAATGGCAGCGACAACCGGTACAACAGTAGCAGTAGCTGGTAAAAGTCATCTTGTCTGATGCTCAGAAAGACTATAGGCAACTGCCGATTGTCATGTCAAGGCAACCGCTTATCTCTGACGAGATTTTGTCGGGGCGGCACTCCGCGGCCGCCCCATCTGCAGTTTAAGCTCAGCCTTGATTTGAGTGGACTTTACCAGAAGGGGCGGCCACGGAGTGCCGCCCCTTCTACAGTGATGCCTAAAAATCAAATTTTACCGCCAATTGTAATTGACGAGGTGTAATGATCGAGCGCGGAAAACCAAAAGGCGTGGTCGCAAACGGTGGCAAGAGCGTCAGCGTGTTGTTGGCATTTGCAGTAAAGCCTCGATAGAGATTGTTGTTTACAAAAGAGAAATAGCCGCCACCCGGTGCGAGCCCAATGTTCGCCCGGTTCCAGATATTGAACCCCTCCACAATCAAGCGAAGTTTGGTAGTTTCGCTGAGGTGAATAGTACGGGTTATTCGTGAATCCGACTGATAGACCGCCGGTGTGTAAAAACTATTTCTTACGAGCCCTGGTACCCGATCGTCGCGCGAATTGCCATCGCGATTGAGATCCGCACCCACCTGCGCAGAGTACGCGAAACCTGACTGTATCTGGGCGATGCTGGAGAGCGTGAAGTCGTTAAAGATGGCTTGCAGCAGTTTATTGCTCGACTTGACTCTTCCTACTTCATAAACCGAACTGATTACCAGCCGGTGTCGCTGATTAGCATCTGAATAGCCCCACTCGTCTTGGAGATCGAAAGGATTTTGCGCTACTTTGGAATCGTCGCCGCCGCCTGGGACGACGGACGTTTGATCCGGCTTATCGTCTTCCGCCTTGGAAAACGTGTATGAAACCAGCAACTGCGACCCCTCACCCTCAAACCAGGGTATCAGGTGAACGGGAGAAAACCGTTGTCTCAGCTGAATCGCCAACCCGTTGTAACGCGAATTCGCCGTACTCTCAAAAAGATCGATGCGATTGTATCTGGCAAACGGCCGAATAGGAGAGGCCGCAGCAAATGAAGCTCCAGGAAAACGTTGAATCGTAAATGGTTGGCCAGTGACCTGATCCAAGGCCGTAGTCGGAACCGGCGCAAATAGGTTGATGTCACGCGTACGTGAGAGATGTACTCCGCGGAAATACAGATAGGTGACTGATAGGGTAATGTTTTTCATCAGTTCGCGCTCAACCGCTAAACGGCCTTGCTGCACGTACGGTTGTGCGTAATCCGGAGTAAACATAAACAAGTTTGGGATTTGCGCTCCGGCCGCCGGAGCCATGCCCAGAATATTCGGATAACTGGGACAGGGATTCGGAACGACGGTACACGAGAGTGTTACTCCCAGAATATTGACTCCATTGTTCGAATGCGCTGTGCCCAGCATGATTGCTGTGGTCCGCCCGTAGAAAACTCCATATCCGCCGCGAACTACCGTCTTATCACTGAATGCATAACTGAAGCCAAAGCGTGGTCCAAAGTTATTGCTGTCATCAGGCTTTCTGCCGGTATCCAGACCGGCGGCCAACAGTTGCGGGTCGGGATTTTGCACCGGGGGACGGGCCATGAATTGGCGGTCATATCGTAATCCAAGATTCAAGGTAAGCTTGGAAGTGACTCTAAAATCGTCCTGAAAGAACACGGCAAAGTCCGTGCTGTTCGGATGAGTTGTCGCGCCTGATGTGCCCGTTCCCGGGAAGTTCTGCGCGAACGCTGAGGGGGTGTTTGAGGCAAAACTCGCATAGGTTGGGAAGGTGTATTGCCCACTAAAGAAACCGGGGAAGAAGTTGAAGATGCGATCCCGATTTACGTCAATCCCACCTTTAAAGTTGTGTCGGCCCCAAAGGTAAGATAGGTTGTCGACGAACTGCAGTCGTTTGATTGTCGTCTCACGCGGGCTGAAATTGTTCCGTCCAATTAGGAGAAAGCCAGAACCGGTATTGATTTGGGCTTCCGGTTCAGTGCTGTTAGCCTGGCCCGGTTCGCTGTCCTTGGCCACCTGGAAGCGGAACTCGTTTGTCGTGCTGTTACTAATGGTTGAGATCAGAGTACCTGAGAAAGTTGTAGTTTTTGCGATGCTGTCACCCGAATGTTCCTCGGCACCGAGTGTGCTTGTAAACTCGTTGTTCTTGCCGGTGAAGCTCTGTCGATTGAAGCGCAGGGAGAGCTGGTTCTGCTCGTTAATCGAGATATCGCCCTTGACCATGAAAACGTCCTGATTGCGGTTGATCTGATAGGTACCCAGCTTTGGCAGCAGTAACGATTGAATGTTTGCTGGTTGCGAAAAAAAACCAGGAGGATCCAGAAAATTTGGCAATTTTTGCCGCTGACCGTCATAAGTAAAGAAAAAGAATGCCTTGTTACGACTTATTGGCCCACCAAAACGTCCTCCAAACTGATTGATTTGCAGTGGTGGTCTCTTATTAGGAAGGCCGCGCTGAAACTGAGAAGCCTTCAGCTGAGGCGTGTTCGCATTCAATGCTTCATCGCGAAAATATTCAAACGCGCCTCCGTGGAAATCATTGCCGCCTGCCTTTGTGACTACATTAATAACCGCGCCTCCCGCACGACCGAACTCGGCCGAGAATCCATTTTGATTAACCTGAAACTCCTGAACTGATTCCTCCGAGAACTGGTAGGGCGGGCGCACCCCCGTACGTCCAAACGATTGTCCAAAGAAGGTGTTGTTATTGTCCGCTCCATCAACCTGCAGGTTGTTAAGGGTGCCTTTTTGACCGCCCACCGACAAGTCACCTTCACGGTTCTGGTCCCGAATGACGCCCGGGGTCAACGTAGCAAAATCGAGGTAGTTTCTGCCGTTGACGGGAAGGTTCTCAATCGCGCGAGAATTAACGGTAGTCGAGATGGACGTCAGCGTCGTCTCAACCGTGGGCGTGTCACTACTTACGGTCACGGTACCGCTAGTGCCTCCCACCGAGAGTCTCAAATCCAACGGTGTCTTGCCGCCGACATTTACAACAACATCTTTGACTTCACTCTGCGAAAATCCGGCGGCAGTGGCGTGAACGGTATAGGATCCGGGAGGCAACAAAATGATACTGAAGACTCCCTGATCGTTTGTAGCAATCGTTTTTTGCAGACCAGTCTGCTGGTTCGTGGCACTAACGGTAGCGCCTGGCACCACGGCTTCTTTCGGATCCAGCACGCGGCCCTCAATATTACCGGTTGTTGCTTGAGATTGTCCGAGGGCGTGGCAGGCAACAGTAACGATTAGGGCCGCCAACGTGAAAGCTTTCAATAGGGGGGTCAATTTATTAGACATGTTACCTCGTTGAAGAAAGGGTTGGGCAGGGATAACAATCCCGCGGGTAAGGTCGCTATGGTTCGTAGGAGAATGCTAATCTTTCGAGCCCACCACGGCGGGTCGCCAGAAAGCCAGGAGTCGTTTCCCACCAGTTGTCTGGAGGACACTCATCAACCCCATATAACCGAAGCCAAAGAAAAAGAGAAACAAAAAAGGAACGGTTCCCCACATGTGCATCCGCAACGCGTACAGAATCGCCAACGAAAAATAGCAGGCGAAGGAAAGCTCCAGCAAGGGCAGAAGCCCGCGTTTTCGCTTGTACTTTTTGCGCTTCCAGGTCTCGTCATTCGTACGTTCCACTCGGTATTTTGGTGTTCGAACAAAGTCGCTCTTTACGCCCATCAGGGCCTCGAGTACTGCCCGCGCGTTCGAGAAGGCCAGCCCAATGCCCAGGGCCATGACCAAGGGCAGATGAAGCAGACGCGGAGCGCGCTTTTCGTCGAGATACCAAACTGCCGTGCCGTAAAAAAGGAACACCGAAACAGAGGAAAAAAACAGTAGGGGCAAATCAAGAATCATCAAGTGGTACAGCGGTTGATTATAACGGACCAACAGCAGTGGAAATTGCAGGAAACTCGCGATAATCATCAGTGGATAACTGATGTTTCCCGTCAAGCGAAAGAACATCTCCAACCTGACTCGCACCGGCAACTGCGAACTCCAGATCCGGGGATAGAGCTTCAGTCCAACCTGCATCACTCCCTTAGCCCAGCGTCGCTGCTGGGCCTTAAAAGCGTTTATCTCAACGGGAATCTCGGCAGGAGCTTCTTCATCAAGCAGATAGACAAATTTCCAACCCATGAGCTGCGCTCGAAAACTTAAATCTGTATCCTCGGTAAGTGTGTCGTGTTGCCAACCGCCGCTCATCTCAATGGCGCGCCGCCGCCAGATACCCGCTGTGCCATTGAAGTTGAAAAAGCCACCCGTGCGATTTCGCGTTGTCTGTTCAACGACGAAGTGGCCGTCCAGCATAATGGTTTGCAGACGCGTCAGTAAATTGTAGTGCCCGTTAATGTGTGACCAGCGCATTTGGGCACAGCCAACCATCGGGTCGGTAAAATAATCAACCAGCTTTCGCAGACAATCTGGTTTGGGAACAAAATCCGCATCAAAAATTGCCAATAGCTCGCCCTTGGCCAGTCTTAGTCCCTGTTCCAGAGCCCCGGCTTTAAATCCCGTGCGATCGGTCCTGTGAATGTAGCGGATAGCAAAACCTTCTCGCGCATATCTGGCCACGGTCGCTTCTGCCAGTTTCACAGTTTCATCAGTCGAGTCATCTAGGACCTGGATCTCCAGCTTTTCTCGTGGATAGTCGATCTGAGTAACGGCCTTCACTAAGCGCTCGACGACATACATTTCGTTGAAGAGCGGAAGTTGCACAGTTATTTGCGGCAGGAATTCTTCGTCGAATCGACTCTTTGGTTTCGGTACGAACTTGCGGTAGCGCCAGAAGTCAATCACCTGCTTGATTCTATAACCGCCGTAAACCGCCAAAATTGCCAAAATCGAGAAATAAAGAATTAAGACGATCCAGTCGAATCCGTCCAGCTGATAAAGAGGACTGATGTTTGCCATCGTCTTATTAACGGCGTCATGGAAATAGAGTTCCAGGAGTTGATCTGGCGTGGGACCAATTGGGCGAATTGTGTCCTGTAAAAGCATATCGGCAAACAGTAAACGCTATTGCGTCGAAGATAGTTGCCTCAACCGAGACCGAGGATTACTCCAGTCAGATGCGGCGATAAGGGGCACTGTAGTCGCTTGGTGCTTTAGCAGCATCAGTGAGCACATTCGGCTGTGAAAGCCCTTCATTTCGCTGTGTGCGATCCGCAAACAACCAATCGTGCAAACCAAGCGCCACGAAGCCTGGCATGACATAGAACACCGATGTTGCCCCCAACAATGCACCTGTCGCAAAACGTGAGAGGTGAGTATTTTGCCAGATGCCCAGGAACCCAAACGCGAAGTCAATGGCCATCGGGCCCGCTGCCAAAAACAGCCATTTGCGTTGGGGCGCCGCAATAGTTCTTAAGGTCCGCACCAAGGGGTAAACGAGCACAGTTATTGCGAATCCGAAGTAGAGCCCAGTACAACGCGCACACACAGCCAACTTGTTTCCCGCAATGAAGAATGAGCGTTCCGGATCCTGATGGCACAGATGGCTGAAGGCTTGATAAATGGTCAGACCCACAATGCCGTGGCCTTGAACCATTGCCAGAGGGGCGCCGATGATCAAGCCGATCAGCAACAAGGCGCTCGCGGCCACGATGGACCATACCAATAATGGCCCTCGGTCAACGACGCATTGCGGAACGTAACGATCGTGCATAGGACAGGGCTTTGAAGTTCAAAGTTCAAAGTTCTTGGACTAAAACCTAATCACTGTATCTGGACCACCCTCAATATGCAGCGTATCAACAAAACGAATGTGTCGCGATTCCGTGGTCATTACCATGGAGTGAGTTCGCTTACCCGCTCCAAAGAACCTGACACCTTTAAGTAATGCCCCATCAGTAACTCCCGTGGCAGCAAAAATGATCTTTCGTCCAGGCGCCAGATCATTCGTGTCATAAATTCTGCCTGCGTCTTTGATACCCATTGACTCAAGCCGATCGAGAACCTGCTCTTTAGGCGGCACTTTATCTGTATCGAGACCGAGCCTTTCGTGATCGAAAACCAGTCTCGCCTGTATCTCTCCGTTCAAGCACTTCATCGCTGCCGCCGTAATCACCCCTTCAGGCGCTCCACCAATTCCCATCAGCGCATGGATGTTTGTGCCCGCGACAGCTGCTGAGATTCCGGCGGAAAGATCGCCATCTCCAATCAATCGTATCCTCGCGCCCGCTTCACGCACGTCTGAAATCAATTTCCTGTGACGTATCCGGTCAAGCACAATCACTGTCAAATCTTCAATGTCCCGCCCTAACCGCCTGGCAACGTTCTTTAGGTTATCTTTCACCGGCGCATCAAGATCCACAACGCCGCGGCAAGAGGGGCCTACAACGATCTTGTCCATGTAAATGTCAGGTGCGTTCAACAAGCCACCACGTTCGGCTGCAGCCAATACCGCTATCGCATTATTGGCTCCCAGAGCGCAAAGATTTGTGCCCTCCAGCGGGTCAACTGCGATGTCTACTTCAGGACAGGCTCCGGCTATCTCCTCACTCACTCCGAAGCCACCACCAACCTCCTCTCCGATATAGAGCATCGGCGCCTCATCGCGCTCTCCTTCGCCGATAACCACACGACCGCGCATGGGCACCGTGTCCATGACCTCACGCATTGCTTCCACTGCTACGTGGTCGGAATACTTGCGGTCTCCCTTCCCCATGGTACGTGCCGCCGCAATTGCTGCGGCTTCGCAAACGCGCAAGAAATCCAGAGACAGCTCGCGCTCTGTCCTGATATCGTGACCCATTCTTAGCTTCTCCTGGTCTCAGAGATTTGTCCGCGATTAGCTGAAGATTACAACATTCGCAGATGGAGGAAATGCACACTCATACTAACAGAGCAGGCGACAATTTTGTAGTTTTGGCAACGAACTCTTCTTGACTTGGAGGGTAGATGTAACGTAAAGATGCAGGGCTTATCAACTTGGCGAGGGCCCCAAATCAATTCCAAATTTCAGGAGGCTTTATGGCAACTGCTGCTCAAGTAAGAGTGATAAATGAGGAGAGAATGAACGAATTCCTGGGAAAGGTCCTGGGAGATTTTGGCGCAGCGCTCAGCTCTTCGCTCGCATACATTGGACAGAAGCTCGGACTCTATCAAGCACTGGCCAATGGCGGCCCGGCAACACCGGCAGAGCTGGCACAAAAAACGTCGACTAATGAACGTTATATCCGCGAATGGCTGATCAACCAGGCCGCCGGTGGTTATGTTGAGTACGACGGTCAGAGTGGTCGCTATTCACTGTTGCCGGAGCAGGCCGTCGCCCTGACCGACGATACCAGTCCCTTCTACATCGGAGGCGGGTTTTATGTGATCAAAGCCATGACCGCTGCCGTATCCCGTATTGAAAATTCTTTCAAGAATGGCGGCGGCATATTGTGGGGTGAAAACGATCCGGATCTATTCCTCGGAACGGAGCGCTTTTTTCGGCCCGGCTATGCCGCTCACCTCACCGCATCCTGGCTTCCTGCATTAACCGGAGTTGAGGAAAAGCTGAAAGCGGGTGCTAAGGTCGCAGATATAGGGTGTGGACATGGTTCGTCAACCATTATTATGGCCCAGACCTACCCGAACTCGCGATTCTGGGGTTTTGATAATCATGAACCTTCGATTATCACTGCGCGGGAACGAGCTGCGGGGGCAGGCGTTGCCGATCGCATTAATTTCGAGGTTGCTAATGCCCGCGAAGTGCCTGATCAGCAATACGATCTTGTTACGTTCTTTGACTGCCTGCACGATATGGGAGACCCTCTTGGTGCCTGCCGGCGCGCAGTCAAGGTGCTGGCTACAGGCGGGAGCGCATTAATTGTTGAGCCGATGGCCGGCAATAGTGTGGAAGAGAATTTCAATATTATTGGCCGCACATTCTCAAGCGCCTCGACGCTCTGCTGTACGGCAAATTCGATGGCGCTGGGAGGTCCGGCTCTGGGAGCAGTTGCGACCGAGGACGCGATCCGGGAGATAGTGCTCGCCGGCGGCTTTAAGGAATTCCGCCGGGCGACGGAGACGCCGTTCAATCGCATCTTTGAAGCAAAGGTCTGAAAGAGTTTGGCGCACTCCTATCAGGAGAACAGGGCACAAAAGATTTTTCAGATCTTCTGTGCCCATTTTCAGTGCTAAAGGATTAATACAGCAAACTAATGCGAGGTCCTACACGGACTCATCATCTGCTAACTACAATTTTCGGGCAATTTCTGTTTCGGGCGAATTTCTTGACAATGAACTACGGCGGCCGTATAAGCGTCTCGTTCTCAGGCTCCTCCGCCGAGATGAAACGACGGCCAAGCTTTTAGCCCTCACATTTCTCTGTTGCCCGGTCGAGTCCTGTCGAAACACCACCGAAACTCAAGCCTAAGGCACTCCTTACTCCTGGTCCACGTCTAAGGTTTGTTCTTTCGCGGCTATCTCACAGCTCCAGCTCGAAAAAATGGATCGAAGAATTCAGTTAGTTAGCGCCGCACTTGAAAAAGACTTTCGGCGCCAGTGGTCCAGCGAACAAATGGCACAGCTGGTTAATCTCTCACCTTCACGTTTGCGGCACCTCTTTAAGAATGAAACAGGCAGGACGCCCTCACAATATCTCAAGGCTCTCAGATTGCGCGAAGCACAAAGCCTTTTGCATCACACGTTCCTCAGTATCAAAGAGATAATGAATCGTGTCGGAATAGGGGACGAGAGTCACTTCTGCCAGGAGTTTAAAAAGGCATATGGTCTAGCACCTTCAAAGTACCGAAGCCTTGTCGTAACTCCGGAAACTGCCCCTTCAGACGAACAACCACTTTCGCCAAAGAATAGCCGGGTATGAGAACAGTTTTGTATTGACTAGATCTCACTATTAAAGAAAATAGGACCACTTGCAAAACAGTATTTCGACGGAGACTAATATGAATCAAGGATTTCTCACCAATCCATATCGCGTGATCGCGTGCAGCTTAATGGCGATCACTCTCCCCGCATTCAGCTCCGCAGTCTGGGCCCAGACTCAGCAGACCATCGTGGCCATAGTAAACGATCGAAGCATAACGCAGGGCGAAGTTGATAGCTCTATTGGTTCGCAGCTTCTTCCCTTAGAGCAACAATTATACGCGTTGCGCAAAGCCGCCCTGGAAAATCTGCTCGTCAGAGCAGTGCTCGAAGATGAGGCGAAGAAGAGAGGTATCTCCCTGCCAGCGTTACGCAGGGAATTGACCACTGGCGAAGTCGAAGTCTTACCAAGACAGGTGGAGGACCTCTACCTTGAGAACGCCTCGGCCTTCGCAGCCATGAGTCCGGATGAAGCGAGAGAAAGACTCCGACTTGATCTGGAAGCGCAGGCCCATATGCGCAACTACCGCAATGCAATCTCGGTATTAAAGAGTAATGCCAGGATTGAAATTCGTTTGCCGGAGCCGGCACTCCCCTCTTTGGCTGTTTCGGACGATGGCCCCGTGTTGGGCCCCAGGCAGGCCACGGTCACTATCGTGGAATTTTCCGATTTCCAATGCCCGTATTGCCGGCAAGCTCAAGCAGCTATTAAAGAAATTATCGCTGCTTACAGAAGCGACGTTAAACTGATCTTCAAAAATTTTCCGCTCAATATTCACGAACATGCGACCGCCGCCGCCCGAGGCGGCTTCTGCGCCGCCGAGCAAGGCTTGTTCTGGCCGTATCACGATGCCTTATTTGCCGCCGAGGACTTATCACCTGCGGCCTTAATCAGAATGGCTCCGGCTGTTGGTATGGAGATATCTAAATTTCAGTTATGTTTGACTTCGGAAGAATCTTACAAGGCGATTCAGCGAGATCTGCGGGAAGCGAAGCATCTGGGGATTAACAGTACGCCCACTTTCGTCCTCAATGGGAAGCTTGTTCGCGGCGCCATTACCTTCGAGAATTTGAAAACACTTATTGACCATGAACTCAAATCCGTTCAAGGCATCCCCCTTATCCAGCAACCTGATTCTCACCCAGTGAAAGGACCAATCAAATGAAAAGCCATCTCACCTGTCTCGTTTTATCCTCACTGATGCTTTTGAGTTTTACCGGACTAAATCGCCACTCAATAAAAGCCGAAGAGAACGCAATCGGAACGTCCGAATCGAAAACCGGAGCGGCTGCGGCGAACCCAGAAGAAGAGGCGATGAGCGCCGAAGAAAAGACCGTGAGGGCGGTTTACCAAAAATTGACCACGCTCAACCGGTCAGTACGACTTATAAAACAACCACCTGTCAATGAAACTCTCAATTCGGACCAAACGTTGAGATTCGAATTAGGCGACTTCAGCATCGGTCCGATTGAAAAGATTCACGGTGTGTTGCTCAGCGATGTCATGACAGGTCCGTCAGGAGAGAGTATCACCATCAGCCGAGTAGTCACGCAGTTGAACAATAAGGAAGAGCACGTAGCTTATCACGCGGAGTGGACAAGTGGTCAATATGCCTCAATTTATGATCGGAAATGGACAGTCGGGGACTTGTTCGCTTATCAACCTGCCGAATACTACGATGTAGGAGAGTACGCATCCTATAAGGTCACAGTGTTCTTTGAAGGCAAGACTCGCAGTTATCGTGCGCTGGCACTCTTTCACAACCGCTATGGGGCTGGCGAGGCGTTGAGACCGACTTTTTGGGATAGTGTTGTAGGCATCGGCGGCGCTCTGACGGATCTTTGGAATGAAAAACGCCCGCCGGTGGACGAGCAGAGCCCTTCCTCAACAACTAAGGAGCCATCATCCGATTTCAGCATACTGCCAGCGAGTCTAAGTGAAGCTACGGCGGATGAGGCGAATTACGTTCCGGCGAGTGAGTCTACGACGGCTTCTACCGGCAGCATTGTCCGCAGCACAACTTCAGATACAGCACAACACTATAGCGGGGAGCACGGAGAGACTGTCGGCTTTCAAGGCTCGTGTACCGAAGAGCCGGATAACCAGCAGTTATGCAAGGTGCAGATAACTGATACCGATACGTTCGAGCGCGGCTCGACTACCAACCTCATCTACTATCACGTGAATAGAACTGAGCAAAAAATACAGACGGCCACGGGTCCTCGAGGGACAACGATAACGTGTTTCACCGGGCGCGGGGTTGCTACCACAAATTGTCTTGACCCCAATTGTAGTTTTTCCGCGTCACTTTCTGGCTCCGGTGGAAGTATGCAGATGACCGGAGGCGACGTCTGGAACGGTCAACTGATACATAATCACACCTGCGACCTTTCCAGTTCGGTTGGGGGTGGCAACTGTACTACCCCCGGTTTCGATGGCAGTTGTCCACCCGGGACATCGGCGAATGGATCCGGCTTGTGTTGCAGCTCCAGTACGGGTTCGTGCAGCACCACCTTTGCCAACAAATGCTTTATGTATGGAGGCGACTTCGACTTCGCAAGTTGTAGCTGTATCGGTTGTGACTATTGTGGAGGCTCGCCGATTTTGGTCGACATTCAGGGAGATGGCTTCTCAATGACGGACGTAACGCGAGGCGTGGCCTTTGATTTGAACGGAAATGGCACTCTCGACCAGCTTTCCTGGACTAGTGTGAATAGTGATGACGCGTGGCTAGCTCTCGACCGTAACGGTAATGGCAAGATCGATAATGGCCAGGAGTTGTTCGGCAATTTCACTCAACAACCGGCGAACCCTGCTGACAAGCGACAGGGGTTCCTTGCACTTGCTGAATACGACCGAGCGGAAAATGGCGGCAATGGCGACGGCAGAATCAGTCCGGAGGATGGCATCTTCGGATCGCTGCGGCTGTGGCAGGATGTAAATCATAACGGCATCTCCGAGGCTGGTGAGTTGCACACGCTCGCTTCTCTCGACGTGCTGTCAATAGATCTCGACTACAAAGAGTCGCGCAGACTCGACCAGTATGGCAACCAATTCAAGTATCGCGCCAAGGTTTATGACCGGAAAGGAACCAGTGTGGGACGTTGGGCTTGGGATGTATACCTTGTGCCAGCAGCACCAGGAGCAGGTGGCACGTGGCAGGAGCAGGAGGCAGGGTTCAATCGCTTCGCCATCGTTTACGAAAATCGGCTGCCCGTGAACTGAGGGCGCAGCCGATCGATGAAATAAATCGGTAAGGCAAAAGGCCGGCCATGGGAACCGTGGAAAAACAAACTGCGTTTTTCCACCCTTCCCTCAGCCACTACCGCTGGTAACTTAAATGAAAACAAAAATAGCCGAACTGAAAAATAAAAACCGAATCGTTTCCCAACAAGGTACTAACTAGTCCTGCCTCCTGCTCCTGCCTCCTGCCTCCTAACTTCTGCCTCCTAACTTCTGCCTCCTGCTCCTGACTTCTGGCTCCTGACTTCTGCCTGCAGCTCCAGCTAATTAGCAGCAATTCCTCTCGCATCAACAGCCTTCCACGCCGGCAAAATCCTGCGTGCAGGCTTCTCTTTCTTTAAACCAAGCGCCCAGTCGGCTTGCATCAATGTGTGAATGTCACGCGTCCCCTCGTAAATAACGGCAGCTTTGCAGTTTCGTAGATAACGTTCCACTGGATAGTCGTTTGAGTACCCATTCGCGCCATGCACTTCAATTGCCAGGGATGCAGCTTTTTCGCTACGAATCGTGGCCTGCCATTTTGCCAGACTCGTGGCTCGTCCATTTGGCTTACCCATGTTTTTTAAGTAACCAGCTCGCAGCCAAAGCAAATGCGCCATCTGATAATCCGCTTCCATCTCAGCGATCTTCTGCTTTACCAGTTGATGATTCGCGATTTTGGTGCCGAAAGCCTCACGCTCATTCGCATAGTCTACTGACGCATCCCGAGAAGCGCGAATTACTCCCGTGGCACCGGCGGCTACTGTGTAGCGACCCTGTTCGAGCGCAAACATCGCAATTTTGAAGCCCTCCCCCTCTTCGCCAAGCAGGTTCTCTTTCGACACTCTTGCGTCCTGCAATGAAAAGTACCCAGTATTGCCAGCGCGAATACCCATCTTGCCGTGAATCGTTCCCGAAGAAAATCCCTTTATCCCGCGCTCTACAATGAAGCAGGACATTCCCGAGTGATCACGTTGCCGCCGCTTTTCCTCATCCGTCCAACAGAAAAAGAGAAAGTGGTCTGCCAGGTCGGCGAGGCTAATCCACATCTTCTCTCCATTGAGCACGTACTCATCACCCTCACGCCTTGCCGTAGAGCGCGCACCAACAACGTCTGAACCCGCCCCTGGCTCCGTCAATCCGTACGTGGCGAGCTTTTCACCCTTTGCCTGGGGCACAAGAAATCGCCTTTTCTGCTCTTCTGAACCCCAGGTATAAAGCGTGAGCGAGTTGAGTCCCGTATGAACGGACATTATTACTCGCAGAAACGTGTCCACTGCTTCCAATTCTTCACAGACAAGTCCAAGCGAAATATAGTCAAAACCAGCGCCGCCATATTCTTCGGGAATACAAACGCCCAGCAAATTCAACTCCGCCATCTTTGCAACTATGTTCGGATCGAAGCGCTGTCTCTCATCCCATTCCTTGATGTAGGGAGCGACTTCCTTTCGGGCAAATTCCCCCACGGTCTGCACCAAAGCTTGATGGTCTTCGGTCAACTCGAAATCTATCATAGGGATCTCTCTCTAGCGGTTTTGGAGGTGAATTTGACCGGACATCTTACCTGTTCACCGTCCAAAGTCCAAAGTCGAATGTCCGATAAGTGAATCGTACTTTTGCACAAACTGCGCGTTCGCTTTGTTATAATTTTGCGCTATGTCTAAAAAAGAGTTAACTAATATCACTCTCGGTTTGGTCCAGATGAGCTGTGACGAGAAGCCGGCGACAAACCTAAAGAAAGCAGTCGCCCGGATCACCGAGGCCGCAAAAAAAGGTGCGCAGATCATTTGTCTGCAGGAGTTGTTTCGCTCTCGATATTTTTGTCAGAAGGAAGATGTCGAGCTCTTCAAGCTTGCGGAAACAATCCCTGGGGACACCACGGAAGTGCTGAGTAAAGTTGCCCGACAGAATAGAGTGGTCCTCGTGGCATCCTTATTCGAACGACGTACGGCGGGCATTTATCACAATACAGCAGTGATCATTGACACGAACGGCAAAATTGTCGGCAAATATCGCAAAATGCATATTCCCGATGATCCGCTGTATTACGAGAAGTTCTATTTCACACCCGGGGATCTCGGGTTTCAGAGCCATGACACGAAATTCGGTAAAATTGGGGCGCTCGTCTGCTGGGACCAATGGTTTCCCGAGGCGGCACGCTTGATGGCTCTGTCGGGAGCAGAGTTCCTATTTTACCCAACAGCAATAGGGTGGCTGCCGGATGAAAGGGAGGAGATAAACCTCGCTCAGCATGACGCCTGGGAAACGATCCAGCGCGCACACGCGATAGCTAACGGCCTTTATGTTGCCGTAGTTAATCGTGTTGGAACTGAAGACAAACTCACCTTCTGGGGCCAGTCTTTTGTGGCAGATCCCTTCGGGCGGGTAATAGCAAAGGCTGCCGCCGATAAAGAGGAACTACTAATTGTAAATTGTGATCTCACTAAGATTGAAGAAACTCGGCAGAACTGGCCATTCCTTCGTGACCGCCGAATCGATTACTATCTGCCACTCTCGTCCCGCTATCTTGAATCCTCACAGAATAAATAATGCGCAAACAGAAGCCCGCGGAGCTTGGTTTTCATATGCCTGCCGAGTGGTATCCCCACAAGGCCACCTGGTTGAGTTGGCCCAAAGATCCAGAGACCTGGCCTGGTCGTGTATTGCAAGTTGAAGAAATATTTCTGCAAATGATGGCCGCGCTCGCCCCACATGAGCGAGTGGGTCTGCTTGTGGACGATGAGCAGACCAAAAATGAGGTGCAGCGACGTTGCACTTTTACGGGCAGTGAGAACATTCGTTTTCATCAAATTAAGACTGTCGATTCATGGATCCGCGACTATGGACCAAACTTTTTGATTAACGGCCGGGGTACGGTCGCTTACAACGACTGGCGGTTTAATGCCTGGGGCAACAAATATGAAGTACTTAAACAAGATGATTGCATTCCCGCTCAATTGGAGACGCTATTGAATGCAGTCCGTTTTGAACCGAAAATTGTTATGGAGGGCGGTTCTATTGACGTCAATGGAGCGGGCTGCGTACTTACAACTGAGCAGTGTTTGCTCAATGCTAATCGTAATCCACACCTAAGTCGCAGCGAGATTGAACAATACTTACGAGCTTATCTTGGAGTTGAGAAAGTTCTTTGGCTGGCTGAGGGTATTGTTGGAGATGATACCGACGGACATATCGACGATGTTGCACGATTCGTCTCGCCGAGTACCATCGTTTGCGCACTTGAAGATGATCCGCTCGATGCAAACTATCATCTGCTACATGAAAATTTGAGCCGACTCAAAGCTATGACCGATGGAAGAGGGCAATCTTTTGAAATCGTCACCTTGCCAATGCCTGAGCCGATTGGAGGCACGGGTACGGCGGGCCGCAATCTGGAACGTTTGCCAGCCAGCTATGCAAATTTTTATATCGCCAATGATGTTGTGCTGGCGCCTGTTTTCGGACACAGAAATGACGAGGTCGCTTTGCAAATTCTTCAGATGCTATTTCGTGACAGGCAAGTAGTGGGCATCAATTGTGAACCGCTCGTTTGGGGCATGGGGACCATTCACTGCCTGACACAGCAACAACCGACGGCCCTTTTCTCAATTTAAGCCTCAAGCAGTAGGAAATGTGCAGATCATTCTGAAATCATAGCCTGAGCGGCGGCCTTCGCTTCGTCGAGAGTGCAAACGCGGCCATCTAACTGCATCTGGTAAACCGCCTCCGTTATCTCCCCAAACTTTGGCCCAGGCTGCAAACCCATTTCGAGCAAATGTCGGCCCCTCAATAGAGGCATCGGCGCTGCGTGTTCTACCTCCAACTCCCTGGCTCTATCGATAAACCACTCCTGAGCTTCCGCCGTATACCAGTTTTCGCGAGGCACCCAATCAGCGTTGCGTCCGAGCGAATCTGCTTTAGCAACCCTGTAAAGCAGATCCAGGTCACACTTTCGCGCCAGCCGACGAAAGGCCCCGTCACCGACTTCAACCTGTCTCTTGTAAAACTCGCCAGGTTTGAGATGCTCTTTAACTAACGCGACCACCTGTCCCCGTACGTCGTAATTATCCAGCGTGTGAACGTTCAACCGATCCAGAAAGCTTTGCGTCGGACCCACTCCACCTTCTTCATGAGCTCGTGAGCGCCAGCGTCCCTCCAGGAAGGCTGTTGTCGACGGTTTACCAAAATCGTGACAAAGTGAGGCGAGCATGACTGTCATCTGCTTAACGTATGGCAGGTCGTCAATCAACTCACGTGCTCGATCTATAACCAACAACGTGTGCACATACACATCTCCCTCAGGATGCCAGATCGGATCCTGCGGAACTCCCATCAAGTTTTGAATTTCGGGAAACAGTTGTTCCACTGCCCGGAGCCTTTGCAGCCACTCAAATCCAAGAGCAGGTCGCCCGGAATGCAGCAGGAGTTTTTCCATTTCGCCCCAGATACGTTCTTTGGGAAGATCAGACAGATCAATCGAGCGGCAGAGAGCCACGGTTTCTGCTTCAATTTCAAATTCGAATCGAGCGGCAAACTGGGCCGCACGCAACACTCGCAGGCTGTCCTCGGCAAATGTGTCCAGCGAAACGGCACGCAGCCTCTTTTCCGCTATGTCCCTATGTCCAGCAAAGGGATCAATTATTTCTCCGCTGAGCGGATCCTGAAGAATGGCGTTAATTGTGAAGTCCCTCCGTCGGGTAGCTTCCTCAATGCGCATTTCGGGATCACCTTCGATAATAAAGGCGCGGTGACCGCGCCCTGACTTCCGTTCCCGCCGAGGGAGGGATACATCGAGTCTGCTTCCCAGTTTGTAAACAGTGAAAGATTCGCCGACCACGTTGACTGGACCAAAGGTGTCCAGGATCTGCCGGAGTTTTTCAGCCGGAACACCATAGACCTCCAAATCCCAATCCTTTGGTTCGCGGCCCATTAACGGATCGCGGACACAACCGCCAACCAGTAGTCCCCGACCTCCAGCAGCACGGATCTCCTGGGCTAACTGCACCACTCTTTGCGGAAGCTGCAAAGACATCCTCTTATTATAAAGGGCACAGTATGCTGTGCCCATTGATTCGCGCCACTGCACAATTTGAGCGGCAAATCGATACTACTTTCGACGAACGCTTATTCTTCGTAATCTTCTTCTCTCGAATTATCGACCACGATTTGTACTCCACGCGTTGAAGGCAAACAACTGATCACCTGAGCACGTTCAATCTTCCGCATATCGCTACCGGCCGCGTGCCAGAGTTTCACCCAAAATGTTCGCGTTTCTCCGTGGACTGCAAAGGTGGATCCGTCGAGCATCACCGGAACAGGCTCGGCAGTTGTGCCAGTGCGCAAAACAGCCAGCAGTTCCGGGATGAAAGACCTGAACTTGTCAAACTGTAACAACACCCCGGCTTCGTCAATCTCAGCCGGCGGAAGTTCTACCGGCAGGTTGGATTCCAACAACAGCCGGGATTCTGTTTGTTGATTGCGCTTCTTTACTATTGGCACTGTTAATTAATCTGATCCAGTAAGTCGGCAAATCCAATGGCTGGAGTTTTGCAGCTCCCACGACGAGTCAGAACCGCATTCACACTTCAGAGTCCTATTCCTTAAGTCTCATTTGGAGATGATCGGCCAACTCCGAGACTTTGACCCGCTCCTGCTGCCAGGTATCTCTGTCACGCACCGTCACCGCTTCGTCCTCAAGCGACTGGTGATCCACTGTCACACAGAAGGGGGTACCAATCTCATCCTGACGGGCATAGAGCTTCCCAATTCCTCCAGTGTCGTCATAAACAGCACGCAGCACCGGCTGCAATGAACGTTTGATCGCTTTCGCCATGCCCACGATCTCGGGTTTGTTTTTTGCCAGGGGCAGAATTGCAGCTTTGATGGGCGCGAGGGCAGGGCGCAGCTTCAGGATCACCCGGGTTTCACCTTTCTCGTTTGTCTTTTCTGAGTACGCATCCATTAACACTGAGAGCACAGTGCGGTTGACTCCAGCGGCAGGCTCAATTACATACGGATAAAAACGCTCCTTTGAAGCTTCATCAAAGTAAGACAGGTCCTCGGTTGAGTCAGGATTTATTCGCTTCCCCTCCGCATCCTCCGGCTTCTTCGAGTGCGTTCGCAAATCGAAGTCCGTGCGGTTGGCAATACCCATTAATTCATCCCACTGTCGCTCCTCCTCCTCACGCTCCGGAAAAAATCGATACTGGATATCAACGGTTCGTTTCGCATAATGGGCTAACACTTCCTTAGGTTGTTCATAAAAGCGCAGGTTCCCGGCAGAAATTCCCAAACTCAGGAACCACTCAAAGCAGTTACTGATCCATTCTTCGTGGACCTTTTCGTCTTCACCTGGACGAACAAAATATTCCATCTCCATCTGCTCAAATTCGCGGGTCCGAAAGATGAAATTTCCGGGAGTAACCTCGTTTCTGAACGACTTCCCAATTTGCGCAATGCCGAAAGGTAGCTTGCGACGGCTTGTTGTCAACACGTTCAAGAAATTTATGAAGATGCCCTGTGCGGTCTCCGGCCGCAGATATACAAGGGCGGAGGCGTCGTCTTCAGCGGTGGCGCCGACGTGTGTTTCGAACATCAGATTGAATGGGCGCGGCTCAGTAAGATCAGTGGATCCGCAGTTCGGACACTTGATTCGCTTGTCACGAATTATTTCAGTCACATTTCCGCCCACGGACAGCCCGGGCGTATCGGAAAATTCTAATTTGTCAGCACGCAGCCGAGCCTTGCAGTTACGACAATCAACCAAAGGATCGCTGAAGGTATCTTCATGACCGGAATATTTCCATATCAGTCGGTGCAAAATGATCGAGGAATCGAGCCCTTCCATATCGTCGCGGTCGTAAACCATCCAGCGCCACCAGGCTTGTTTGACGTTATTAGAGAGCTCCACTCCCAAGGGACCATAATCCCAGGCGCTGCCTAAACCGCCGTAAATCTCAGACGAGGGGAATACAAAACCTCTCCGCTTGGCGAGAGAGACGATGGCTTCAATATTTGGCGCTGACATGATGGAATGGTAAATAGTAAATGGTAAATGGTAAATGGTGGTCTTGGGCCTTTGGTCTTAGCGCTTGAGGGCCCTTAAACCAGATCTAAAGACCAAACTCCAAACTAAAGGGATAGCAAAGAGAACAGAGTACAAAGTCTAAGTACAAAAACCTAAGACTGAGACGCAAGATTAAAAAAGATCCCAATCCAAGACCAGGGATCACGATTTAGCATTTACCATTTCACTATTTAATCGTTCCTACTTGGTCTGAATGTTGACATCTATCTTCTGCGTACCGCCACCTCCAAAGAGTCGTCCTCGATATACAAACAAGAGCACGAGCACCACGATCACGAAGATAGCCACTATTGCTACGACGCCTGCACTTCCACCGCCGCCGCCATTATCAGCCATGAAGATACCTCCGTCTTTCCGAACTCCACTTTTCGATCGGTTCAAAGGCTACAGAGATTGTTAACACAAGCTTTTGGGCAGCGTCAATTTGCCTGCGCCTGTAGGTAATTGGATCGGCTACCTCTCTCTTCACTGGCAGGCTCGGGCAGACGCTGCTAAAAAGGGAAAGACGAGAGCTCTTGCGCTCTCGTCTCTCAAATTATTCCATGTTGACTGTAGTGGCTAATTAATCACGACCTCGTCTTCGACGTCTACCGGGTTGCGGAGCAGGACGTACATCCCCGGCTTGAACTGTCGGTGTAGGTTGTGGAGGTGTGGCACCGCTAGGCACGATCCATAGCTCAACACAGTCTTCCTCACGGAAGCCTCCATTGACCAGGATGATGCGTGCCGGGTCGATACCTCGCTTCGTTACCAAATAATCCCGCGCTCGCGCACCAAGTCGATCTGCCTGACCGATCCGACTGGTTCGACCACCATAGGAAATGACATGAGTCGTAGTCGATGGATCATTCTGAAGTTCAACCGCCAAATTATCCAAACGAGCCTTTTGATCGTCATATGAGCAACTGCAGCAAACATCAAACTCCCGCGCTGGATTCTCGCGTGGTGGGGGTGGTGGAACCAACGTCGATGCCTGGGCCGTTTGTCTGCACGCTGGCTCCCCAGAACCGTCATCAACGACTAGAGTAGCTGTAATACGCTGGCCGGCCAGCCCGGTGGAGTCTACGGTGACGGTGGGTGTTCCGGCGCCGCTGAGTATTCGAGCGTTAGCCGGACTAACCGTCCAGGTGTAATACAAGGCTGAGGTTCCGCTGTAGGAAATATCGCCAGTATAAGTTATCACTTCGCCTTCATTGACTGTTGGCGGAGCGGAGACAATAACCGGAAGTGGGCAAGGAGACTTTGTGGGAGTTGATGGACGATAGTTTAGGGCCACACATTTAATGCGCCCAGCGGTCACGCTAATTTCGCGAGTCCAGTGCTGTCCGTTCGGTAAATTGATGGTTATAGTATGTAGACCCGGATCCAAATCAAATTCGCGATGGTCCACTGTCGTCTCACCTGAAGGCTTGCCGTCAACTTCAATAGGAAGACCGGCCGGAGTTGTCTGGAGCTTGATCGTGCCGTATTTGGCCAGCTTTCTTTTCTTGGCCAAAACAGTTGCGGCTGGTTGGGCCATGCAGAACGTCAAGGCGATGCAGGCTGCAAACAGCAGCCTGCTACGAATCAAGAGCTTATTTGGGACCATTCGTGATCGTGACATTTTAGTTGCCCTCCTGCCTGATCTGCGCTTCCAGTTTTCTTCGGCCGTGGCGCCGGCGGAATCCAGCTCCGAAGGCGGCTAAACCGGTACCAAACAACAGCAGTGACGCGGGCTCAGGTATTGGTGGCGTTCCAGGAGGCGTTGATATGGGAGTTGGGGTCGGAGTCGGAGTGATGGGGTCACAGTGGTCGCAATCATGTATGAAGAAGAGTGGTATAGCTGCAAGGAATAGCAGTGGCCATTTTGGGAAACCAGCACCGGCTACAGTTACTTCGCCACAATCACAGATAGTACCTTCCAAATCTCCCTGGTCACCGACGTCGATTGTCTGAGAAGTATCGGAGCCAATTGCAATCCCTGATAGCAGTGAGTCTGTAGAGGTGTCCGCAGACGGAGATGTGGTGGTTGCGGGACCATTTGCAATGGACTGGTTTGCAGCAGAAGTCAAGGGCTGTGATCCATTAGCAGCGGAGACTGGGCCAGCAGTCTGCGAGACGCTCTTAAGCCGAAGCTCCGGTGGGTTTTGGTAGCTACCAAGAACCTGTATCACTTCGTGCATTGCAACCGGACCGGCGTGGGCTGGAATGCCGGCCAGAAACATTACGCTTAGGATCGCAGCAATGGGGCGGAAAGCTCGATTCCTCATTATTTGGAAATTCCTCGTCGCGACTTTCCCGCTCAATTGTCGGAAGGGGGAAATCGATTCTATAAGTCTCATTTTCAGCAACCTCTTGAAGCACTCGATGCCTCGTCAGAAACCGCTGCCGGTTTTCTCGGTTGTGATAGAAAAAGAGACGTAATACGGCGGGAATTCCAATTCGAGAGGGTGGTTGGGCCTGCTAGAGCAAAATAAAAAGGAGACTCGCGCCCCCGCAAATCTCCTTAGCGAAACCGGTTTCCTTCAATCTAATCTGAGTCACCTGCGTTCGCAGCTTCGGCCTTCCGGCTTTCTTCACGCAGGACGGCTTTCCGTGACAACTTAATCTTATTTCCTTCTTTACCGATACACTTGACCAGAATCTGTTGTCCTTCTTTGAGTTCGTCTCGAACATCTTTGACTCGGCGATCAGCTATCTCGGAAATGTGTAATAGGCCATCGGTTCCAGGAAATATCTCAACAAAAGCACCGAAATCCACTATTCTTGAGACCGTGCCGAGATAGTTCTGACCGACTTCGGCTTCTGCCGTCAGGCCGCGTATGCGATTCACTGCAGCTTCTGCGGCGGCACCGCTAGCGGTAGCAATCGAGATGGTTCCGTCATCAGAGACGTCGATTTTTGCGCCGGTCTCCTCCACCAGCGAGCGTATGATTTTGCCGCCTGGTCCAATCACATCTCGTATTTTGTCCGGGTTGATCTTAATCTGAATGATCCGCGGGGCGTGAGGTGAAATAGCCGAGCGAGGTTCAGCGAGAGTTTGTTCCATTACACTCAGGATATAGAGACGCCCTTTCTTCGCTTGCTCTAATGCTTCGGCCATGATCTGAGCGTTAATACCACCGATCTTAATATCCATCTGCAGAGCGGTGATTCCATCTCGAGTCCCTGTGACTTTAAAGTCCATGTCTCCATAGTGGTCCTCTGCACCCGCAATGTCAGAAAGAATGGCATACTTGTTCCCTTCCATGACAAGACCCATTGCCACACCCGCGACGGGCGCTTTCAAGGGAACACCAGCATCCATCAAGGACAGTATTCCCCCACAAACACTAGCCATGGAAGACGAGCCATTCGACTCAGTGATATCTGAAACAATTCGAATGGTGTAGGGAAAGATCGATTCGTCAGGCAGAACAGCTTCGATTGCTCGCCGTGCCAAAGCACCGTGGCCTATCTCTCTGCGACCAGGGTTGCCAAACCGGCCCACTTCGCCAACCGAAAATTGTGGGAAATTATAGTTCAGCATGAAACGTCGTTTAACTTCGCCTTTTTCCAGGTCATCAAGAAACTGTTCATCTTCTTTCGTGCCCAAAGTTGTGGTAACAAGCGCCTGTGTCTCGCCACGTGTGAAGAGTGCCGAGCCATGCACTCGTGGCAGCCAGCCCACTTCACAACTAATGGGTCGAATTTCCGAGAAGCGCCGTCCGTCGGGACGTCTGCGCTTGTTTAGAATATCGTCCCGAAAGATGCTTTCCTTCAAATGATCAAAGATCAACTTGGCCATTTGCCTCTGGTGAGGCTGGTCCTCAGGATAGGATTCGGCAACCTCCTTCTTCAATGCATCAACAGCTGCATAGCTGTCCCTTTTTTCCTGATTGGTAGTATCAAGAGTCGCGCGCAGACGTTCACTGTAATTGTTTTGAATGTGCGCCAGCATTTCTTCATCGAGTACTACTGGAACTACTTTCCGCTTTTCGATGTCCAGAGCCTTATTCAGCTCTTTTTGCCATCGACAGAGCCGGTTGATCTCTTTATGGGCCAGCATAAGCGCTTCAACCATGATGTCCTCCGACACTTCCACTGCGCCGGCTTCAACCATCACAATCGCCTCTTCGGTTCCTGCCACTATTAGATTTAAACGGGACTCGCGAACTGCGTCGTAGGTTGGATTAACGAGGTATCTCCCTTCAACAAGACCTATGCGAATGCCAGCGATCGGGTTTAGAAACGGGATGTCCGACAGGTATAGCGCACAGGAAGCGCCGGTGATGGCAATGACATCCGGATTGTTATCTGGATCAGCGGAGATGACGCTGGCTATAACCTGCGTTTCATTGCGAAAACCCTCTGCGAACAGGGGCCGGCAGGGACGATCAATAAGCCGGCTTGTGAGTACCTCCTTCTCATTGGGCCGTCCTTCTCGCCTGAAATAATTACCCGGTATGCGGCCGGCGGCGTAATTTGATTCTCGGTATTCGACCGTCAGCGGGAAAAAGTCTATCCCCTCCCTGGGCGTTGGGGCGCTTACGGCGGCGACGAGTAACATAGTGTCGCCATAACGAATTATGACCGATCCATCGGCCTGTTTAGCTACTCGACCCGTTTCTACAGTGAGCTCCTTATCACCTATTTTGATCGACTCTTTAAGGTATTTCTTGATTGGCATTTTTTGTCTCCTTCAACAATGACGCCCAAATGAAGGCGCGCTGGCGTCTCATCCGCCTCGCCCGCTAATTTTTGTGTGTACTCGTGAACCCGGCTAACGTGAAGCGGGAAACCGACACCCAATAATCGTGAAGGCGGCAAGAGCCTCATTGCCGTGAAGCTCTTGCCGCCTTGCGATGCTTAGTCTTAGGCCTGGCACGTCAGCTTGCTTTCAGTCAAATCGCCGTCACGTTCGGCACTGCCGCAAGCTCTTCGATTGACGCGGACTTGGAAATCTGAGATTCGAAGATCTCCCGTTAAATGATTTTATCGATTGTTAACGGCGCAAACCCAACCGATTAACCACCTCATGGTAGCGCTCAATGTCTGTACGTTTTAAATAATCCAGCAGACTTCTACGCTGCGAGACCATCTTAAGCAGTCCCCGCCGCGAATGATTGTCTTTCTTGTGGGTTCTAAAATGCTCGGTGAGCTCATTAATCCTCTTGCTCAACAAAGCCACCTGTACCTGTGGTGATCCGGTGTCTGCTTCATGAGTTCGGAAGTCACTCACAATTTGTTCTTTTGCTTCTTTGGCTAAGGCCACTGCTTGGATGATCCTCCTCGGCAGCAGTATATCCGCCTTGCGACGGCAACCGCTAAAGTGAGATTACAGCTCAATTTAGCATGCGATCTTGGAACTGTCCAGCCAGCGCTCTTATCTTATTAAATTGTTACTGGTCCAGTTTGGTCTCAGGCCAGCTGTGCGGATATTGCGCTTTCGCCGGCGAGCCAACCCAAGGCAGACACGACTGTCTTAGTCTGAACAAACAGATCTTCTCACCGCTCGTCATAGGCTTCATCCCTCTCATTTGCTACCATTCGTGGCTTAACTAAGGCAACTCGGCTCCGAGGGGTAACATGTCGCGGACACAGCCCAGAACTGTCATTGTTGGTGGGGGCTTCGCAGGCCTGTTTACAGCGCTCGAACTCGCGGGCACAGGCTCGGTCACCCTGATTAGCGACCAAGATCATTTTGTCTTTACACCGATGCTTTATGAATATTTGAGCGGAGAGGTAGAAGCTTGGCATATCGCGCCCGAGTACACAGAATTACTCGATAAAAACGTCCAATTCATCCGCGGCAAGGTCGTCGATGTCGATCTGGCCGCCGAGTCCGTTTCCCTTGAGGATTCGACAGATTCACTCAGTTACGATGTGCTGGTACTCGCAGTCGGAGGCTTATCCAATTATGCGGGGATCGAGGGAGCCGAGCAGTTTAGTATTCCTTTTCGCAAAATCGAGGATGCTGACCTGTTGCGCAACCGCATGGTTGAAGCTCTTGACCGCGTTCCTCCCAACTTGCCTCCACAGGACACCGTGCGGGCGCTAACCTTTGCGGTGGTCGGGGCCGGCGCCAGTGGCGTCGAGCTTTCAACCAAGATGGCGGATTTGTTACGAGACGCAGTCGAACGCCGGGCGTTGACAGGCGGGCCTCGAGTGCTCGTAATCGAGATGGGTGACAAAGTCGTGCCGGGAATGGGAGATAGCATCCGAAAATTTGTAATGGATGCACTGCGTGAGGCTCGAGTTGAGGTGCACACCATGACGCGTGTTATCAGGGTCACGAAAGGCACGCTCACGCTGGAGCACAACGGCGCTCAAACTGAGATAGATACTGCGGCCGTTGTCTGGGTCGGAGGTGTCCGAATTAATCCCCTCATTGAAAAACTTGATGTCGAAAAGAGCAAGCGGGGATTGATTTTGGTGGAACCTACTATGCAGGTACCTGGCCATCACAACGTGTTCGCTCTTGGCGACATCGCTCTCTATAAAGACGCAACCGCAACACTGGCCGGCACAGCCCAATTGGCTTTTCAGCAGGCAGGGCTTGCGGCCACGAATATCCGTGCCCTAATCTCCGGTAAGGAACTTCAGAGCAGACACTTTGAGGAATTGGGAGAAACGGTCAGCTTGGGCATAGACCGCGCCGCCGTACTTGCCGGGGGAAAGGCTTTTGGTGGCCCACTTGCTCGGCAGGCCCGCTTTGCTATGTACACGTCTCGACTTCCCACCTGGCATCACCGATTACGAGTAGGTGCCAGCTGGTTTTTTGAGGGCACCACGCCGCGTCCACTGCTACCGCTGGGACTACAAAGATAGTTTAAAAAGACTGTGGGACGAACGCCTTGCCAGTGTGGCTAACCGCATTGTTTTGAGAGGCTGCAGAGGTAAGATTTAACTGATGAAGAAGCCATTTCTCATATTAGTTTCGTTAATGCTGGGCTTGCTCATGGTCAATTGCAAGCGCGCAGGGGAACGTACCGACATTCCGGCGGTTTCAGTGCCTTCGCCAACACCAGTAAAATTGGTCGAAGCTGACGCTGTCCCTATCACTCTGCCGGTGCTGGATGCGTTATTTTCCGATCAGGTCTTCAAGAGCGAACTTAAATCTAAACTCCAATTAACTGATGAGCAGATCGCGGGTTTGCAGAAGATCGCCGCTGACGAGGTTGCGAAATTGCGCAACCTGAATGGCGAAGAACAGGCGGGCGATGCAGCAGAGATTCGGAAGCAGGCAACCGAAGCAATCCGTGGCCTTATCGGAGACAAAACTGATGCCTTTCTAGCACTTGCTCGCGAACACTGGATCAGGGGTAACGAGGAAGTCGAAGCAGTCAAGGAAAAAGAGCCAGAGCTAAAGATGCTCGTCGGACCAAACGCCGTACCTACCGATACCCGCGTGGTGGTAAACATCCCCGCGTTTCGGATGGACGTCTTTCAGGATGGTTCTTTAATTAAGTCCTACAAAATCGGTATCGGCTATCCCGAATTTCCGTTGCCCACAGGTTTACGAAAAGCTGAGACAATAATTTTTAACCCGACCTGGACTCCACCTGATTCACCCTGGGTCGCATCCATGAAGAATGTGTCGGCAGGTCAGAAAATCGAGGCGGGAAGCTCGCTAAATCCTCTGGGACCGATAAAGATTCCTATCGGTATGCCCTCGTTAATACACGGCGGCAAATCACCAGCAAAAATCGGTACCTTCGCTTCGCATGGTTGCGTAGGACTAACTAATTCGCAAGTAAAAGATTTCGCAAGAACGTTGGCTCAAGCCACCCGTAAAGAGCTGTCCGACAAAGTCATCGCTTCCTATCTCAAAGACCCGGCCAAAACAAGAGTGGTCAAGCTCGACCGACAGGTGCCGGTGGAATTGCGCTATGAAACCATAGTTGTAGAAGATAGGAAGCTACATATTTATCGTGATGTTTACGACCAACATACAAATATCCTAGAAAACGTCCAGGCTGTCCTTGCTACGGTGGGTCTCAAGCTGGAAAATTTGAGTGATGAGGAACGTAAGCTTACGCTGGAGGCGCTGAACGCTCTTTCAGCCCATCCGAAGAAACCGGCACCTTCCAAGTCAGATAATAGCAACGCAGCGGCTAGCTCAACGAAAGAGTCACCAAACGTGAAAGAAAATAAGAGTCAGCGGGTGCAGAAGTCACCGCGCGGAAATGAGAAAGAGATTGTGATTGAGATTTCCGAGTTAAAGGGCAAAGGTTATCCGTCGCCCGTCGATCTTGACACAGGAAACGGAAAACCAAAGACCCTGGTGGCGGGAAAGCGCCCTTGAAATTCGGGGGGGGAATCGGTTGCTAAAGCACGCCTACCGCCTCGCATGAGTCGAGTTTGGAAGCTTCCGCGATCGGAGCGCCGGCCTCGCCGTAATAGGGATCTCCAGCTTGAATTGCCTCGAAGTATTCCTCAATACGCGAAAGAATCTCTTCAACTGAATGCGAATGATAGAGGGAAGTTCGGAAGAGTGCGCCTCCTTGTAAACCTCTCGTAAACTGTCCCGCCAGCTGTTTCATACGATTGATTGCTGGTGTTTCAGGCATGTCGTCGCGCAGCAGCTCAAAATACTCGAGCAGAATTGCGCGCTTGTCTGCAAGCGAAGGCCGAAAAATCTCCCGGCCACGCACCGCATCCTCGATCTGACGAAAAATCCACGGATTAGCCATTGCCCCGCGTCCGATCAAAACACCATCGCATCCGGTTTCCTGGAAGCGCGCCAAAGCGCCCTCGATAGTCGTTATATCGCCGCTTCCTGAAACCGGTACGCGGACGATCTCTTTAATCTGGCTAACCAGATCCCAGTTGGCTAAGCCCCGATAACCCTGCTCTTTTGTGCGTCCATGAAGAGCAATATGCTCGACCCCACAGGCTTCGGCCAACTTCGCTGTTTCCACTGCGTTGATAGTATGATCAAAATAGCCTGCGCGAATTTTTATTGTCAGTGGTATCGTGATCGCGCGCTTTATCTCCTTGAGAATCTTTTCCAGACGATCATGGTCCCTCAATAAGCCGGAGCCTCCACCATGCTTAACCACTTTAGGCGCAGGACAACCGCAGTTAACGTCAAGAATATCAGCGCCAACTTCCTCTGCCATCTCCGCCGCCATACACATTCTTGCTGGTTGGCCGCCAAAAATCTGCACGGCGAAAGGACGTTCGTCAGCGTAAAAACGCATTTGGCGTTTCGATTTCGGGTTGCTTCGAGTTAGGCCTTCGACAGAGATAAACTCAGAAACAGTTAAACCAACGCCACCACGACGTTTTACTAAACGACGAAACGACACATCCGTCACGCCAGCCATCGGCGATAGGATTAGCGGCGGGTCAATCGTGACATTACGAATGTTGAACGGCTTCATCACTTAGTAAATGGTAAAGTGAATGGTAAATAGTAAATGGTAAATGGGAAGATGTGCCGAGGATCTTGTTTGCTATTCACTATTTACTATTTGCCATTCATCTTCCATTTCTATGCGCCTCGATCTTTTTCTCAAAAATAGCAAGCTCTGCACAAGGCGCGCCGTGGCCCAGCGATTATGTGACGCAGGATTAGTCCTGGTGAATGAGAGTCCCGCCAAGTCTGCGCATTCGGTAAAGCCCGGCGATCTGGTCACATTGCAACGTCGAGACGGAAAGAAAAAGGTGCGAATCCTCTCCTTGCCCTTGGGACGTCAAGTCTCTCGAAAAGAAGCAGCATCGCTGTACGAAACGTTGAGCGAAGAATCGTTTCGTGACGAGCCCCGGGAATGGTAAAGGGTAAAAGTAAATGGTGAATAGTTAATAGTTAATAGTTAATAGTTAATAGTTAATAGTTAATAGTGAATGTGGAACAAAATCCTTCCCAGATCTTTCCATTTACCATTTACCATTTACATTCACTTCCATTTACTATTCACCATTCACCATTCACCATTCACGGCTTTTTGCTATTCTTCTTGGACTTCTTGTCACCAGCTGACTCATCTGTTTTTGCAGCGGCCGGAGGCGTAAGCTTCAGCAGTGGCATTACCTGCGCACTGTAACTCTCAGAAATTTTTACGTACGCTTCATTCCGCAGAGTCTGCATGTATTCATCTCGAGCCTTAGGAGACCGCTCCATAGTCATGGCCTCGCGCACCTGGTTTTCGTTGAACACTGCGACATCGCTTCCGGGCGTCCGCTCATCCACTCGAAGTATTTGAAAACCATCGCCGGAGCTGAGCGGATCGCTGACACCACCGACCTTTACATTTTTGATCGCACCGGCGATATCTTCTCGCAAATTGGGTACTTCGAAGGCGCCAACCTTGCCTTTAGTCTCCGGCGCGAGGCGACGACCATCCACCTCGCGTTCGGAATTAGCAGTCGCTAATGCCGCGAAATCAGCTCCGGCACGCAACTGCGTGACAAGTTCCATTGCTCGTGCCTTAACGTCGGCTTCGTTTTTACCGGCTCGACTTAAAAAGATTTCCGAAATGGTCACGCTCTCCGGTTTGCGAAACTTATCACGGTGAGCTTCGAAATATTTTTTGACCTCGTCCGGCGTGAAGCCAAAAAACAGCTTTCGATCAACGTCTTGTTGTACCACCGCCTGTTTCATGATTTCAGTACGCAGGGTCTGGCGAGTAGCGGACGGATCTAAATGGCTTGCGATCATTGCCTCATTCAGCTTCTCTATCGAATTGATGCCCTGCTCTTTGGCCACTTCAAGCATGCGACGATTGACCTCAGCCTCAACTTCGTTGGAAAGCTCCAATTCTTTGCCCTTTTGCAGTAATAGCTGCTCATTAACCAACGTAGCTATTAATTCAGCTTGCCGTTTTGCCACCTCGTCAGATGCCTGCTGTTCGGACATGCCGCTTTGTTTTAAGCTCTCAACGCGCTCCTTGGATTCGCGTTTCAACATCGAAAGCGTGATCACATCATCGTTCACCTGCGCAATCACTTCATCGACAACCTGGAGTTCACCTTCCTGGGCCTTCAAGGGCAACGGCGCCGCACTAAGCAGAACGAGCGCAAACAGATTCATCACCAAAACCGATAAAAGATTTGATCTCACGAACATTACTCCTATTTGATGGTCTTTGGTTTTTGGTTTTTGGCCTTTAGTCTTTGGCCTTTAGCCTTTAGCCTTTGGTCTTTGGTCTTTGGTCTTTGGTCTTTGGCCTTTGAGCTTTGTACTTTGATGTACTTTGAGCTTTGTGTCGGCGGCGTCGGCGTCTCATTAACACCTAACTTTAGTTAGGTGGCCAAACGTGACTCGCAATCGTGGAAACCGTTTTAACGGTTTCGGGAGTGGTGCTCGCGGGAAACCGTTGAAACGGTTTCCACCAAGGAGATCGATAGCTCGGTCACCTAACTAAAGTTAGGTGTTTCACCTAACTAAAGTTAGGTGTTAATGAGACGCCGACGCAAAGCACAAAGTTCACAGCTCAAAGTTTCAAAAACCAAAGTCCCAAGAGCAAAGTCCCAAGACCAAACATGCTATTTAATCATTCGCCTGGAGCTCGAGCAACGCCTCACGGGCAAGACTCAAAATATCTTCAGCTTCTTCTTCACCAAGGCTCATGCGCAATACCCCGTTTGGGGTAAAGCTGGCGTCAGCCCTTCTGCTAACATAGTCTCTGAGTTTCTCAATCGAGATAAGGGCTTTGTCGCTGAATTTTATTGCCACGCCACCAGGCGTTCTGTCGAGCGAAATTACACCCATTGTCTCAGCAAGCCGCCGCAGGCGAGCATACGCGAAAAGGTGTTCGACCGATCCCGGAATACGTCCGTAACGATCCTGGGTTTCATTACGGATACCGGCGAGTGTCTCTTCATCCCGCGCAGAAGAAACTCGCTTGTAGGTACGCAGGCGCTGCCCCATATCATTGATGTAATCTTCGGGAATCGCGACGTCTACGCCGAGATTTAACGAGACGCTGGTTTCGTCCTCTACGGCTTCGCCACGCAATTCCGCAACCGTACGTTCGAGCATCTGCGTATAAAGATCGAACCCCAGCGCGTCCATGTGACCTGACTGCTGGCCCCCAAGCAAATTGCCCGCACCGCGCAGCTCGAGGTCCAGAGCCGCTATGCGAAAGCCGGCTCCCAAATCCGAGAATTCGCGAATGGCGGAGAGACGGCGTCTGGCTATTGGAGAAAGCTCCTGCTCACCTGGGATTAAAAGGTATGCATAGGCGCGGCGATTAGACCGGCCGACGCGCCCGCGCAATTGATAAAGCTGAGAAAGACCGTATTGATCGGCGCGGTTTATGATGATCGTGTTGGCCCGCGGGATGTCTATCCCATTCTCAATGATCGTGGTCGCAACCAGAACATCATACTTAAACTCAATGAAATCGAGCATCACCCGTTCCATCTCCTTTTCATTCAGCTGGCCGTGCCCGATAGCGATCCGCGCCTGAGGCACCAAACGTTTCACCAACGCAGCAATCGTTTCAATCGTTTCCACACGATTGTGAATGAAAAAGACTTGCCCCTCACGTCCCAGCTCCAATTCAATAGCGGACTTAATGACGTTTTCGGAAAATTGTACTACCTGAGTCTGGATAGCCAGTCGATCGCGGGGCGGTGTTTCAATCAAAGACATGTCTCTAAGTCCCGTGAGCGACATGTTGAGTGTACGCGGTATGGGCGTAGCTGAAAGGGTCAATACATCCACCCGTTTTTTGAGTTGTTTCAATCGTTCCTTATGGGCAACACCAAACCGTTGTTCTTCGTCAACTACCACCAGACCAAGTTCTTTGAAGCGGACATCTTTGGATAACAGCCGGTGCGTGCCTACCACTACATCGACCTCTCCCGACTCGACGCGCCGTGCTATCTCTTTTTGTTCTTTTGACGAACGGAAGCGAGAGAGCAGTTCAACCTTTACCGGAAAAGGAGCAAAGCGCGTGCGAAAGGTATCGTAATGTTGATACGCCAGCACCGTCGTCGGCGTCAGCACCGCGGTTTGTTTGCCTTCCATGACAGACTTGAATGCGGCCCGCATTGCAACTTCCGTCTTCCCATAACCAACGTCCCCACAAAGCAGGCGGTCCATTGGCACCGCTTGTTCCATGTCTCGCTTGACTTCCTCGATCGCCGTCTCCTGATCGGGCGTCAGGACATATTCGAATCCACCTTCAAACTCGCCTTGCCAGGGCGTGTCCGCGGCGAAGGCATAGCCACCTACCAACTTGCGCTCGGCATAAAGGCGCAGCAGTTCATCGGCCATGTCACGCATGGCGCGCTTTGCCTTTGCCTTCGTCTTCTGCCAGCCCAGTCCACCGAGCCTATCAAGTTGCGGTTGATGACCCTCCGCACTGGAATACCGTTGGACCAGATCCAGTCGCTCCACAGGTACATAGAGCTTGGCCTCATCGGCATAATAAAGCAGCATGAATTCGCCGCTTCGTGGCCCGAGATCGAGGGTCTGTAGGCCTCCGAAACGAGCGATTCCGTGATCAATGTGGACCACATAATCATCGGGTTTGAGATCCCGAAAATCGGACAGAAACGCTGCAGTTCTTACTCTCTTTTTCCCCTCAACCTTCTGTTTTCGTCCGCCAACACCTGCGCCACGTCGCTCGAGCTCATTTCCACCCGCTTCGTCAAACAGATCGTCCTCAACGTGAACGACCAGCCGTAAATCAGGCATCTCAAATCCGCCGCTCAAGCGGCCCACTGCCACGATTGGCCCAGGCAAGACCGCCGGTCCGCCGTTCTCGTCGAGCAGCATGATCTGCACATCTAGATCATATTCCTTGAGGATGTCGCTCACACGTTCCGCGACACCGCAACTAGGCATTACAAACAGTGTTGTCTTATGCTTTTCGCGTTCCTGGACCACATCAGATGCTAGATCAGCAAGCCTGCCGTGGTAACGCATCACAGATTGTGTCTTCCAATCGATCTCTGTGGCCCGATCGACTATGGGAAATAGAAACATCGGATAGCGCGCCGCACGGCTGCGTCCGACTTGAATTTTCGGCCTTTCCGACTCCAGTGCGAGGTCTTGATCTATCTCGGCGGCAGCCCTGCCGAGTGTGCGAAGCTCAAGACGACTCCGCTCATTAATCTTGCCACGCAGCTCCTCGGTGGTTAGATAAAACTCCTCCGGACGCAGTCCTATTTCATCAGCTGCTTCCGTTCCCGCATAACGATCGGCAAGCGTCTGATAGACTTCGCCCAGATACGACTCGACGCCCGAAGGTTCGTCAACCACCAGCACCGCATCTCTTAGATAATCAAAGATAGTTGAATTGGGTTCGCGTGCCAGTGTCATGAGCCATTCCCAGCCAGCGAACTCTTCTCCCTCGTCGGCGAAGGCGGTGCGATCGCCAAGAGCGCGTCTGTATCGCGGATCGCTCCAGCGTTTACGAGCTGCATCGGCCCAGGCAAGAAAGTCATTGCCAGTTATCGACAACTCTCGCATCGGAGCGATTTCAATCCGTGTCAGTTCGCTGGTTGAGAGTTGCGTCTCGGGATCAAACTCGCGCATTGAGTCGATCGAATCGCCGAAGAACTCGACCCGTACAGGCGCTTCCGCCCCTGGAGACCATACGTCGAGAATGCCGCCACGCATGGAGAATTCACCGATGGCGCCTACGGGATCTTCGCGCAGATATCCGGACGCAATTAGCTTTTCAATCAGTTCCCGGGGAGCAAAGTCTTCATCGCGCTTGAGCGAAGCCCCGGCCCGTGATATTTCCGCAGGTGAAACTGTCTTGCGGGCCAGCGCGCGGGCGGTGAGTAGAAGAAAGTCCGGAGATTGGCGCGCTAAGCGCCAGAGCGTCAGAGCGCGCTTCTCGAGAGTGTCGGCATGCGGTGATGACCCTGCATAGGGATCGCCCTCCGAAGCTGGAAGCAGCAAAATCTCTTTCTCACAATCGGTTTTTCCGGCGAAGGCACAGTACCAGAAGCGTAAATCGCGTTCCCAAGACTCAAGATCGTGATTTGATTGCGTCAAGACGGCAAAGAGATTTCCTCTCTCGTGCTGCAGTGCGGCGAGCACAAACGCCCGGGCAGAGCCTGTCACCAAACCACTGAGTGAGATCACCCGCGCGCCTTGCTTGATTGACGCTATGAGTGTCTGGGTTTCTTTAGTTCCGAGGATGTGGTGCAGGGTGTTCTGGAAGATAGAACCTGACTTTAAGGTGCTGCCCATAGCAAGCGAAGCAAAGGTAGCTCTCCCGGGAAATCCCCGGGTTACTCTTCATGACGACCCCCGAACGTATTGAGCAAGGATCAGTGTAGCCGATCATCAAGTCTGGTCAAAAAGGCGTGAGCATTGGACCGAGAAAATTCTCCGAATTATGAAGAAGCCAGCCAGAAAGGTATCTCCAGAATTCGGTGCTCGACGATGCCCCGGCGGAATCCGGCATATTCGGAGCTAAACGACGTCTTTCACAATTTCACGCCTCCCCCTACCATAGTCGCTTTCGCCGTGATTCTTCAGCTGCCAGGTGTGCGGCGTGTAGTAATTCCCATGGATAGGCTCGCCCCTGGCTATGTTTATTATTGCCCCATGTTTGTAGTCGATATGCTCGCTGAACGATGAGCCGCGCCGTTTTATGCTAACTTCCACGTTAAAGGTTGCCACCTCGAGCAGGATATGGGGGCAGAAAAACTCGATCACCCCTATCCCGGGCTTGAGATCAACTCGCTGACCCGACTCCGTCGAGAAGTGAGTATGAAGGTTTCCGAAGATCGAATAGAAGTAGACCTCAATGGCGACATCCTCCAGGGCCTTATGGGCCATATACTCGACCGCCACGCTCACGGAATCACCCGTTGCAACCGTGGTCGTTCTCTGACCCTCAGAATCGAATACGGTTACGGAAATGATCTCTGCCGGCCGTGACGCATCGAGGTGTGTGAGGACCCTGGGCGCTCCGGCAGGCATGGTTAATAGTTGACGCTCATATTCCGAGATCACCTCGCGCGGCGCTCCGCTTCTGGCGATCCGACCTTGCCGGATTAACAGTACGCGATCACAAAGACTCTCAACCGCGCTGAGATTGTGAGATACAAAGACAATGGTCTTGCCAGTCTGCTTGAGTTTGGTTATCCGTTCTATGCATCTTGCCTGAAAGGCTGCGTCGCCAACAGCAAGCACTTCGTCGAGCAATAGAATGTCTGGATCAAGGTGCGCTGCAATCGCGAATCCCAGCCGCAGCCACATTCCGGAAGAATAACGTTTGACAGGCGTGTCGATGAAGGGCGCCACGCCGGCAAAATCAACAATGCTCGCCAGTTTACTGGCAATTTCATTGCGTCTCATTCCGAGCAGTGAACCATTGAGGTAGACATTCTCGCGACCGGTCAACTCCGGATGAAAGCCTGAGGCTACTTCAATAAGCGCTGAAAGCCGGCCCCGAATCCTGATCTCACCGCGCGTGGGCGTGGTGATGTTGTACAACAATTTTAGAATGGTACTCTTGCCGGCGCCATTCTGGCCGATAATACCGAGAGCTTCGCCACGAGTTACATCAAAACTAACATCCCGCAGGGCCCAGAACTCCTCCGAACTCTTCCATAACGTGCGCATCTTGCTTATGAGCGAACGTCCGGCTGAGGCTCTTTCCTCCTCGTGATAGATCCGATATCGCTTTGATACGTCAATAAAACTGAGATTAATCATAATCGACTAAATGAAGTCAGCCATCGTCGCCTCGACTCGTTTGAAATAGATGTAGAAACCAAATAGCAAAACGATCGAGATCATCGCAGAGACCAGCAGGGAACGGAGTTCGGGTGCCTGACCGTGCAAGATCACACGGCGAAAATTCTCAATAACTCCTACCATTGGATTGAGCACATATATAGGCCGCAAGCGCAACGGAACGGCGCTCAGCGGATAGATTACTGGCGTTGCAAATAACCACAATTGCAGCAGCAGCGGCACGGCCACGCCGATATCCCGAATTCGCACTTGCGTGGCGGAAAAGAGAAACGACATTGCCAGGGCAAAACAAGTCAATATGAGAACGATGGGAAGCGCATAGAGTGAGTTGAGCGTCAGCGCCACGCGATAGTAGAGCATCAGTCCGGCCAGTAGGGTGGAGGCAATCAGGAAATCGACAAACGCAGCGGCGATATATGAGATGGGCAGAATTTCCCGCGGAAAATACACCTTGGTAACAAATTGCGAATGGCTAACAAGGCTGTTTGTAGCATTGGAGACGGAGGACGAAAAAAAGTTCCAGGGAAGGAGAGCCGTGTAGGCAAATAACGCGTAAGGCGCGCCTTCGCTGGGTATCCTGGCAATGAATGAGAAGATGAAGGTAAAGATCAGCATCATCGAAAAGGGTTGCAGTATGGCCCATAAGATGCCAAGCACCGACTGTTTGTAGCGAACCTTTACGCGATGAACGCTCAGCGTATAAAGCAGGTCTCCATACTGCTTCAGCTTGCGCAGATCCTGAAGAAGATTCATCCCCGAAAGCGACGGTGGACGAATCACCGACTCGCGTTGCAGACCGTGTTGGCTAGCCGCTTCCAGGCCACGGCTTTGATGTTCAGTCAAATCCACCCGAGGTTTACCTCAAACGAGGGGCAATTAACAGAGTCTTTGTACTACACGAATAAAAAGGTGTCGCAATCACGGGGCGACAGAGTCGTTCAAAAACCGGTCCTCAAGCATAAAGGTATCTTGATGAAGGGGCGCGTCCGGCTCAGCAAGTAGACATTTCTGCAACTCTTCTGCAAGACCTTGCACATTCGGCTCTTTCAGAACGTTCATTCCGTGTTTTCCCGGAACGACATGGATCACGACACCGTCTCTGGCGATCGCCGCCCATCCCAGGCTCGCCTCGCGGATCCGGTTGAGCGGTTGCTTGCGAACGCGAAACACTGAAATACGACCGGGGTAGACTCTCGGCACAAAGTCAGGCCCGGGAAAATAGATGTGGAGTGGATTCCTGTTGTGATTACCAGAGTCTGCGGACGTGCTGTTCGATGAGGACGCCTTCAGATTGCGAATGGTTCTCAGACCCTTTTGCTTCAGGAAACCGAGCTTCTCGCTGGCGCTCAGATGCAACAGCGATCGGAACCGGCGAAAATAATATTCGACATACAAAAACTTGTTGTAGGTGTTCTCCATTACCCAGGTATCGAGCATACCGAGGAGGGCAATCTTCTCTCCTTGCTCGTGCAGCCTGAGGGCCATCTCCAGCGCTATATGGGCTCCTCGGCACATGCCGATAAGTTGATATGGCCCATGGGGTTGTGCCGCAAGCAGTGCTTCAAGATACTGGCCGGCCAATCTGTCAACAGCGGCGGAACTGTGTTCACCATCCAAATCTTCGGGATATTGTGCTTGCAACCCATAAACAGGTTGATCTGGCCCCAGATATCGAGACAGCGCTACGTAACCCAGCGCGTTTACGTTAGGAGTAGAAACGCAGAAAAGCGCAGGCCTTGAGCCGGCCGGGTGTATGCCCACGAGAGTGGGCCACGACATGGAGCGGACGTCCTTCTGGAGAATATCTGAAAGGTATTGGATGGTTGCCCCCTGGAACAGACTAACCAGAGGAATCTTTTGACCAAATTGCTTCTCGATCTCGCTGATTAAACGCACAGCCAGCAATGAATGTCCGCCCAGATCGAAGAAGTTGTCGTGAATACCGACTTTTTCCAGTCCAAGAACTTCGGTCCAGATTCCCGCAACCGCTTGTTCGACTGCCGTTCGTGGAGCCACAAATGTTCGTTCCAGTTCGGGTCTAAAACGCTCCGGCGTGGGAAGCGCGCCACGGTCCACTTTGCGACTTGGTGTCAGCGGCAACGCCTCCATCATTATGAAGGCCGCGGGTATCATGTAGTCAGGCAATTTTTCGCTCAAATATTGGCGCATCTCCGCGGTGGTCATCACCGCTGCCTGAAGTGGAACTACGTATGCGACGAGGATTGTTTCGCCAGAGCCATTTTGTTGGGCGCTCACCACACTCTCACGTACTTTGGGATGTTCGGAGAGCGCAAATTCGATCTCCCCTAACTCTACGCGGAAACCTCTTATTTTGACTTGAGAGTCCTTCCTTCCTTCAAACCTAATATTGCCATCCGACAGCCTGCGCCCTATATCCCCGGTTCGGTAGACACGACTACCTCCTCCTTGCCAGTTAGACAAGAACGCCGCCTCTGTAGCCTCTGGATTCCGCCAGTAGCCCAGGGCGAGATGCGCACATTTGATGGCAATCTCCCCATACAATTCAGCAGATTTGCCGGCTGCATTGAGCAGTAAGATTTCAGTATTATCAACCGCATAGCCTACCGGCACTCCCTGTCCCGGGATCTTCGTCTGTTTGTCGACAAAATATTGTAGGCCTACCGTCGCTTCCGTCGGTCCGAAACCGTTAACAAACAAACAATCGTCGGAAAAGTATTGTTTATAGAGATCGACGTCTCTTCGAGTAACTTCCTCGCCTCCCAACACTACCAAACGCAGTCGGGGAAATCCGGGTTGCCCGCCCAACGTGTTAACAAAATAACGGTAGACCGTGGGCGTGGAATGGTAGATCGTGATCTCCTGAGCGACGAGCCACTCCGACAAGGCAGCTAATCCTTCTTCCCTTATATCGACCGGGTAGAGAGTAGCTCCATTCAATAAGGCCCCGTAGATATCCATCACTGCCGCATCGAAGGAATACGAAGAAAGAAGCGTCATCCGGTCATCTGTGCTGATGTGCAGGTTATTGGTGTAGACCCGAATGAAATGCAGAACATTGCGATGATTCTGCATGACTCCCTTTGGCCGTCCCGTCGAACCCGATGTGTATAGGATATACGCGAGTTCGCTCGCGTCTGCAGTGCGCTTGATATCAACTATCGGGGCCATCGGGTCTAGGCTATCAATATTGATCAATAGCAGTCCATCGCCGATCAATTCTAGCGCCAGGGCAAGATTTTTATTATTTGTCAGTATCGCTCCTGCTTGTGAGTCTCGCAGGATATAGTCCAGCCTTTCCAACGGATAACCGGGATCGAGTGGGACATAGGTTTTGCCGGCCTTCAGAGTTCCGAGCAGCGCGGCAACCATGGGCGCATCATGTTCGAACAAGAGGGCGATTCTTTCTTCCCCTTCCTTACACATACTCAGAATTGAATGCGCAATTCGGTTAGCAGCGTCGTCTAATTCCTCATAAGACCATTCGTGTTTCTTGCTTTTCACAGCAATCTTACAGGGATGCTTTCTGACCTGTTGTTCAAAGCGCTCGGATATTGACTGCTCGATTTCCTCTCCTTCAAATGTCGTGAAAGGATTGGCGGGGCGAATGCTGTGAGCGCGGATAGAATCCTGATAGGTTTCGGCTTCAGTATGCAGCGCATATGCCGAGATGGACTGTTCCGGGTTAGCAACGATACCTTCCAGTAGGGTCTGAAAATGGCTCAGCATGCGAGTGATTGAAGGCTCGTCAAAAAGATCGGCATTGTAGAGTACCCCAAGGGCCATCCCAGCTTTTTGTTCGGAGACATACACACTCAGATCAAACTTCGATCCAATATCAGCACTTGGCAGGTACTCAACTGTTAGACCGGGCAATTCAACTCCGCCAAGCGAGAAGTTGAGCATATTAAAAAAGAGGTTGAAGAGGGGGGTGTGGCCCAGACTTCTTTCGGGCTGCAGTTCTTCAATCAGCCGCTCAAACGGGATCTCCTGATGCGCATATGCTTCGAGCGCGATTTCGCGCACACGGCTCAGCAGGTCGCGAAAAGTCATTTCATCGGAGAGTTTGGTGCGCAGGGCAACAGTATTCAGGAAAAACCCGATCACTCTGTCAGTCTCGGCGCGCGTGCGACCCGCAATAGGCGCTCCCACGACTATGTCGTCCTGCCCGGTGAGCCGTGCAAGCAGCAGCTGGAGAGCTGCCAGCAACAACATAAAGAGCGTCGTTCCTTCTCGCTGGCTGAGGGACCGGAGCCCTTCGGTCAAACTCGGACCAAGCAGCAGACGCTGGCGCCCGCCTCGATGCGTCTGCACCGCCGGGCGCGGCCGATCCAGGGGCAATTCCAATAATGGCGGAGCGCCGGCAAGCTGTTCTTTCCAATAGCTTAATTGTTGCTGCAGCACTTCACCTTGTAACCAGTCGCGCTGCCAGACTGCATAGTCTGCATACTGGATCGGCAGTTTTCCAATTGGCGAAGGCTGCCCTAGCGAGAAAGCCTTATAGAGAATCGCAAGCTCCTCAAAGAGTATCCCTGCGGACCAGCCATCGCTGATTATGTGGTGGTTATTCAAAAGCAGGATGTGTTGCTCAATCTCCTGGCGCACCAGGCTCGCGCAGAAAAGTGGACCGCGAGCCAGATCAAACGATCGTTGCGCATCCTGAGTGATCAGTTTCCCAGTCTCTGCCTCTCGCACTGCGTCCGAAAGATCCGTGAGGTCAATCAAGGGCATCGAGAATGATCCCGCCTCAGCGACCACCTGGGCGGGGCTCCCATCCAAGGAAACGAAGGTGGTCCGCAGCGACTCGTGTCGGGCGACAAGGGCATTGAGCGACTGTTGCAGTGCGTCAGGTCTCAACCCACCCCTGATGCGGACGGCCATGGGGACGTTATACGCATAGCTGCCCGGCTCCAACTGATCGAGCAGCCACAGTCGTTGCTGGGCAAATGACAGAGGGATTCTTCCTTCTCTGGAGACCGGCGAGATAGGAGGAGCAGATACCCCTTCCGACGTTCGACGCGCCACCTCGACTCTTTGGGCCAGGCCTCTGACAGTGGGGGCCTCAAACAGGTCTCGTAAGGGCAATTCCACACGGAATGTCTCGCGAATACGTGAGATGACCTGAGTGGCAAGTAATGAGTGACCGCCCAACTCAAAGAAATTATCGTGAATGCCGACGAGCTCACGCCTGAGCACTTTCGCCCAGATATCTGCCACTATCTCCTCTACCGGAGTTCGTGGCGCGACGAATGCGGACTCGAATTCCAGCCTCGCCTGGTCGGGTGCAGGCAGCGCTCGCCGATCGACTTTCCCATTCTTCGTCAAGGGTAAGCTGTCTAATTCAACAAATGCAGAGGGAGACATGTGGTCAGGCAGCCTTTGTTTCAAAAAACTTCGTAAATCATTCGTCGCCACCGCTATCCCCTGCTGAGCAACAAAGTAGGCGACCAAGCGTTTATCGCCCGGCTCGTCCTCTCGCACGATGACAACCGTCTCCCGCACGCCGGGATATTGGCCCAGTACCGCCTCTATCTCACCCAATTCAATACGGAAGCCGCGAATCTTGACCTGATGATCCTGGCGGCCAAAGAATTCGATTTTGCCGCCGGGTAGATAGCGCACCAGGTCTCCAGTGCGGTACAGCCGGGCGCCAGGCTTCTCACTCAAGGGATGCGGCACTAACTTTTCCGCCGTCAAAATGGCTTCATTGAGATAGCCGCGGGCCAATCCCTCTCCACCTACGTACAACTCACCGGCGGCGCCAATCGGCACGGGCCTCATCCCACGGTCGAGGATGTAGACCTCCGTGTTTGAGACAGGAAAACCGATCGGCACTGTTGTCTCAAAGCGCTCGCCGCCCTGCAGTTCATAGCAACATGTGAACGTTGTGTTCTCCGTCGGCCCGTAGCCATTGAACAACCGGCAGCCTGCCAACTCGCGGGCGGCCTTCTCCGTGTGTGAAACCGAGAGCACATCTCCTCCGGCGATAAGCTGTCGCAAACCACGGAGGCTCTCCAACTCCATTTCCACCATCTGGTGAAACAATCCTGCAGTTAGCCAAAGTGTGGTCACCGCACTGTCTTTCACTGCTCGCCCAAGCTCCGCCAATGAGGGCAATCCAGGGGGCATCAGCACCAAGCGCGCGCCGTTTAGCAAACTTCCCCAAATCTCAAAAGTCGAAGCGTCAAAAGACAACGGAGCAAACTGCAAAAACACTTCATCCGGCCCAAGCCTCGCATAATTTGTCTCCCTCACGAGTCTCACAACACTCCGGTGCGCAACGCACACGCCCTTGGCTCTGCCAGTTGATCCTGAGGTATAGATGAGGTACGCGAGGTTTTCCGGAGATGTATTGCAGACAGGATTATCTTCGCTCTCGGACCTGACGACGTCCCACTCATTGTCGAGCGCGATGACCCTGGTCTGGCTTACAGGCAAATTGGCACGCAACGAAGCTTGGGTGAGTAACACAGTCACTCCGGCATCTTCCAGCATGAAGGAGAGGCGCTGCGAGGGATATGACGGGTCCAGAGAAACATATGCTCCTCCAGCTTTCAGTATTCCGAGCAAGCCCACAATCATTTCAATCGATCGTTCCATGCAGATCCCAACCATCACTTCGGGGCCTACCCCTTGCTTGCCGAGATAATGGGCTAACTGGTTCGCGCGTCGATTCAGCTCGCCATAGGTAACTTTCTGGTCCTGAAAAACCAGAGCGATCGATTCAGATGAATGCTCCATCTGCTCTTCAAACAATTGCTGGAGGCAACGTCGCGGGTAATCTGTCGCCGTTCGATTCCAGTCAACTAGCAGTTGCGAACGTTCTTCTGGCTTTAATAATTCGACCTCTGAGACCCTTTGCTCGGGATGGACCACAACCTCCTCCAGCAAAGTCTCAAAGTTGCCTAACATCCGTTTGATGGTTTGAGGTTCAAATAGATCGCAGTTATAGATAAACGTGCATACCAGTTCCGTTTCTTTCTCCCATATGTGGGCCTCCAAATCAAACCGCGTCCTGCCGCTTTCGACACCCCAGGGAAGAACCCTCAACCCGGAAAATTCAAGTGTCGCCGTGGGCGCATTCTGCATCGAAAAAATGACATCGAACAGGGGATTACGGTTCATACTCCGCTCAGGGTGGAGCTCCTCAACCAACTTCTCAAAGGGCAAGTCCTGATGGGAGTAGGCCCCGAGCGCTGCTTCCTTAACGCGAGCTAAAAGTTTTCGAAACGTCGGCCTACCGGAAAAGTCTCCGCGTATTACCAGTGTATTCACGAAAAACCCGATAAGATCTTCGATCTCTGCACGATTCCGATTCGCGATAGGACTCCCTACCCAGACGTCTTCCTCTCCTGTGTAGCGGAAAAGCAAGGCCTGAAATGCCGCCAGCAAAGTCATGAACAACGTCACACCTTCACGCTGGCTGAGACTGCGTAATCCTTTCGTCACCTGCTGTGAGATCACCACGCTTGCTCTCTTACCGCGAAAGCTTCTCACTGGAGGTCGTGGATGGTCCAGGGGCAACTCAAGCGAAGCTCGTGTTCCACCTAGCTGCTGTCTCCAGTAACCTAGCTGTTGTTCTAACTCTTCTCCCTGCAACCATTTTCTCTGCCACTGAGCAAAATCTGCGTACTGCACAGTTAACTCAGGAAACGGTGAGTTCTGCCCTTGCGAAAATGCCTGATATAGCCCCGACAACTCCCGGTACAAGATCGCCATTGACCATCCATCGCTGACGATATGGTGCATCGTCAACATCAGGATCTGTTCCTCTTCGTCTATCCGCACCAGGTTCGTTCTGAAAAGAGGTCCGGCCGATAGATCAAACGGCCGTTCCACCTCGTTGTTGGCAAGCCGTTCTGCCTCCGCTTCTCGCTTTGAATTCGCTACTTGCCGCAGGTCGATCACGGATAACGGAAATCTTGTGTCTGCACTGATCATCTGGACCGGCTGCTCCGCCACCGAGACAAAACTCGTGCGCAAAATCTCATGCCGCCTGACGATCTCATTCAAGGTCGCTTGCAGCGCCTCTTGATCCAGCTTGCCCTGCACCCGCCTCATCCACGCCAGGTTGTAGGCTGGGTTTCCTGGCTCCAGTTGGTCTAGGAACCACAGCCGCTGCTGCGAAAACGACAGTGGGGCGCTTTTCGCCTGCGCGGCCTTTTTCCTCAGCAAATCGGCGAGCAGCGCCCGCTTCTCGTCTACGGATAGCTCTAACCCATTGTTAAGAACCCGACTCATTCAACTTCACCTGTTTCTGCTAAAGCTTCATTAAGCAAGGCGGTCACTTGCTCGTTTGTAAGTTGATCGATCCGTACTAGCAGATCTTGCGCGTCCCGGTTTGTATCTCGGGTTATTGGCAAGGGCGACCGCGAATCCGCGCTTTTCTCAAAATCAAGAACGGCAGTGGCCAGTTCCGCAACGGTAGGAGACTCAAAAAGATGTCGTAAAGGCAATTCTACTTGAAAGGCGCTGCGTACTCGCGACATTAGCTGTGTGGCTAGCAATGAATGACCGCCCAAATCAAAAAAATTATCGCGAATTCCAATACTCTCTCGCTTCAGAACCAGAGACCAAATCTCTGCCAGCTTTTCTTCAACTGGTGTTCGTGGTGCTTCATAGTGCTGTGCGGGATGGATCTCATTCGGGTCAATTGCAGGCAAGGCGCGGCGGTTGATCTTGCCCGAAGGCGTCAGTGGCAGCGACTGCAACGAGACAAACGCTGTGGGAATCATATAATCCGGCAACTTCTGCTTGAGATAAGTACGCAGCTCGTGGCCAAGAGCTTCCCGGCTTTTCGGATCGGCCACCACGTAAGCAACAAGTTTTCGGTCGCGAATCTCATCTTCACGCGCAACCACGGCAACCTCGCGAACCCCAGGATGAGTAGCCAGCAAGGTTTCAATCTCTCCCAGCTCGACACGAAATCCCCGTATCTTCACCTGACTGTCAATGCGGCCAAGAAACTGTATGTTGCCGTCTTCGCGATAGCGCGCCAGATCGCCAGTCAAATAAATCCGCCCGCCTGATTGGTCGCTGAACGGGTCTGGGAGAAACTTCATCGCCGTAAGATCTGGCCGGTTGTGGTAACCGCGCGACAAGCTGGCGCCCCCAATGCAAAGCTCGCCCGAAACCCCAATCGGCAGCGGCTGAAGGTATTGGTCCAGAATGTAGATCTGCGTGTTGGAAATCGGCCGACCGATGGGCGGGAGCGTAGGCCAGTTCTCAGGTGGACCGGCCAACAAGTGGGCCGTAACCACGTGGCTTTCTGAAGGACCGTAGTGATTATATAAGCGGGAATCCTTTAGCGCGCTGCAAAAATGCGCAATTTGCGGCGTGATCTCTAACTGCTCACCAGCGGTAATGATATCTCGAAGGAACTGCGGCACGGATCCGCCAGGTTCGAATACTTCGGCTAAATGCTGCAAGTACACGAAAGGCACAAAGATTCTTTCAATTGCCTGGCGCTCGAGAAAATTTAATAGGGCGAGCGCGTCTCGTCTTAGCTCTTCCGAGACTAGAACGAGTGTTCCACCGGTAGACCACGTCGAAAACATCTCCTGAAACGAGACATCAAAACTGAGCGATGCAAATTGCAACGTTCTCGCTGCTGGAAAGGCGCCTGCCCGCTCGACTTGCCATGAAAGCAGATTGGCGAGCGCGTGGTGAGTCATCGCAACACCTTTAGGTTGGCCCGTCGAACCCGACGTGTAGATCACGTACGCCAGATTGTCCGAACTGCTCCTGTTCTCCGCGTTCTCTTGGCTCTCGGAGGCGATCGCTTCCCAGTCGCCGTCGAGAGAGATCGTCTCCGCACCGTGGTCGGGCAACTTCTCTCGCAAACGCTCTTGTGTGAGCAGTACCTTCACCGCGGCATCTTTGAGCATAAAAGAGAGTCGCTCAGGTGGGTACGACAGGTCGAGAGGCAGATAAGCAGCTCCCGCCTTCAGGATTCCGACCAATCCGACAACTAGATCAAGAGACCGCTCGAAGCACAATCCAACGATCGCGTCGGATCCGACTCCACGTTTTCGCAAGTGATGTGCCAGTTGATTAGCCCGGCTATTAAGCTCCGCGTAGGTGAACTGCTGGGCCTCGTACACAACCGCAATCGAATCGGGCGTACGCTCAACCTGCTGTTCAAACAAAAGGTGCAGACAGTTCTGTTGCGTAAACTCGAACCGCGTATCATTCCATTCTGATAGCAACAGACGCCGTTCTGCCTTGCTCAGCAGAGGCAACCTGGAAAGCCGCCGATCTGGATCCGCAACGATCGCTTCAAGCAAGATCTCGAAGTGCTCGAGCATGCGGGCGATCGTGCTTTCGTAAAAAAGATCGGTGTTGTATTCGAGCCAGGAGGTAATTCCATTCAAACCCTCGGACACGAACAGCGTCAGATCAAACTTTGCCGTACCACTTTCAACCGGCAAACTCGTAATTGTTAACTCGCTCAGCTTTTGCGCCTCGCGTGGTGCATTCTGCAAGACAATCATTACCTGAAACAGGGGGGCGTGACTGAGACTTCGTTCGGGGTTTAGTTCTTCAACCAGTTTTTCAAACGGCAGATCCTGATGACCATACGCTTCGAGCGAGACCTCTTTCACTCGTCTCAACAACTCCCGGAAAGGCGGATCTCCGGAAAGATCCACTCTCATCGCCAGCGTGTTCACAAAGAAGCCAATCAGGTCTTCAGTCTCTCTGCGCGTGCGATTCGCTATGGGCGTGCCTACAACAATGTCCTCCTGATTCGTGTAGCGGTACAACAACGTTTGAAAAGCAGCCAGCAACGTCATAAAGAGCGTTGCTCCCTCGCGACGGCTCAATTCATTGATGGAATCGCACAAAGCTCCTGGCAGATCTCTGGAATATTGCGCTCCGTTGGTTGTTTGCATTGCCGGACGTGGCCTGTCAGTCGGCAGCGATAGAACGGCCGGCGCTCCCGCAAGCTGTCTCTTCCAGTATTCGAGCTGTTTCTCAAGCAGCTCTCCCTGGAGCCGCTGGCGTTGCCACAGCGCAAAATCGGGATACTGGATCGGAAGCCGCGGCAAAGGGCAAGGACGGTTGTTCGCACAGGCTTCATACAAAGCGCGAATCTCTCGCAATAGCACTCCCATGGACCAACCATCGCTGATGATGTGATGCATAACCAATGAGAGCACATGATCTTGCTCGTCAAGTTGGAACAAGCTGACGCGTAACAATTGATCCTGAGCCAGATCAAATGGACGTTGTGAGGCTACCAGCGCCAGTCGCCGAGCCTCGGTCTCACGCTCGGGGAACTCTAATCCTTTGAGATCAATCGTGCAGAGCTCCGCCTCTCGCGAAGGAAATACGATCTGCACCGGCTCCCCTTCAACCGAGCCAAAGTTGGTGCGCAATGATTCGTGCCTGGCGACCAGAGCATTCACCGTCTGCCGGAGTGCCGGCACATTAAGCCGCCCTCTCATCCGTGCCGCTCGCGAGACGTTGTAAGAGGAGCTACCGGGCTCCAGTTGATCCAGAAACCAGAGGCGCTGCTGTGCGAACGAGACCGCCACCGTTCTACCTTTCGCGCCTCTCTCACGCAACAGATCAGCGAGGAGGGCCCGCTTCTCGTCAATAGAAAGCTCCGTACCGACTGGCTGAACGCTACCGATGCGGTCTTCACCTAGACCAGCCAGCATGTCATTGAGCAGCGAATCTACTTCCTCATCTGAGGGTTGGTCAGTGCTAACCAGCAACTCCCGCGGATCGCTCTCGCTTTTACTGAGGGACAGCGCCGGGTGAGTCTTACTCTCTTGTTGCCATCCGCTGAGTACGGTGGCTAGCTCGGCAATGGTGGGCGACTCGAACAGACGACGCAACGGCAATTCTACGTTAAAGGCCCTGCGAATCCGGGAAACCAGTTGCGTGGCCAGCAGCGAGTGGCCCCCGAGCTCGAAGAAGTTGTCGTGAATCCCTATCTGCTTAAGCTTCAGCACCTCACCCCAGACTGTCGCTAGTGTCTCCTCAAGTGGCGTGCTTGGAGGTACATAGGCGGCTTCCAGCTCCGGCCGTGATTCACCGGGCGCCGGTAACGCCTTGCGGTCTATTTTGCCGCTCGCTGTCAAGGGCAGAGTGTCAAGCAAGACGAATGCCGATGGCATCATGTGTTCCGGCAATTTCTCCGTCAGCAATCGTCTAAGATCTGGTATCAGGCTACGGGCAATCTCCGCCTGTAACGGATTGTTAGCATAGCGATTCCACATGGCGTCGCCCGTTCTAGCCTCTTCTCGCCATTGACCAGCTGACGCTAACTCGACGACCGGCACGTCTTGCTGCCTCAGCACCAGATCACAGTTCCAACCGCCTGCGGATCCCCACTTGATCTCACACGCATAACCGAGTTCCGCTGCGAGCGCCCACAAATCCTCGGGTTCGGCGGCTCCTTCGAGGTTGCTTTCGCGCAGTGCTCTTCGTAACTCACCCACATTCGCTGGTCCCTCAGCAGAAGCGATCAGTTCTAAAATCTTGACTTCCTCTGCAAGACGAGCGTTAGGCACTTCGGTAATCCCTATGAGCTCTGGTTTGCTCTCTAGCAAAAACTGTCGCAGCCTTTCAACGCTTAGGATGTCCTGGTGCCAACGAAACCAGGGACCCTCCACGCAGCGAATCGACTCGTCACTTATATGAAGAGTGACGTCGTAACGAAACTTTGTGAGCTCGTTGCGATACCTTCCGCGTTTGAGCTGAACTTCGACCCTGTTGATCCTTGGAAGATAACGCTTGAGCGCATTAAAGAAACGCGGATCGATCAGCAATTCCTTCTCCTGGCTGAGTTGCTTGTGGGCTCGTTCGCGCAACTCATTCAGGGAAAGGGAGAGGGGCGCGTGATGCAATTGCACGGAAGTGTGGAAAGCCTCTAACAGTGGCAAGCTTCTCAAATCGCCAAGGAAAACCGCGCCCCCGTTCTTTACCGCTTTAACTGCCCCCTCCAGCACCAGCACGAGATAATCGATACTCGGAAAGTACTGCACCACCGAGTTAAGAATTACAGTGTCAAATGCTCCAGTGCTCAAGCCATCGAAGTGATCTGCCGGCTGCTCCGAAAGCTCAACCTTCTGAAGCGCCGGCCCTGCCGCCGGTAACTGATGCCTGAGATAGTCCAAAGCCCTTTTTGATAGATCCGTGCCCCGGTAACTTTCACAATGGGGAGCTATGCGGAACATTAATAATCCTGTACCACAGCCTATCTCCAGGACGCGGCGAGGACGAAGAGAAACTATTCTCTCAACAGTGTGTTCCACCCACTGCCGCATTTCCTCAGCGGGAATGGCCCCACCGGTATAACTGCTGTTCCAACCCACAATATTGAAGCTTGCCTCCTGCGGTGTCGCTATCTCCCTGTAGGTCTCGTCCCACACAGCCTGCCACTGTGATACCTGTTCATTGTGCCAGTCTTCCTTCACATCAGGTTCAAGGGCGGTATCCTTCCTACCATGGACCACATAGGCCACCAGACGCCTGTCCTCGGCGTGATCCTCACGGGCCATGACGACAGCCTCTCGAACACCATGATGCTGGTTGATTACCGCCTCAATCTCTTCAAGCTCGATGCGATAACCTCGAATCTTTACTTGCTGATCAACGCGCCCCAGATACTCGACATTTCCGTCCGAGTGATACCGGGCAAGATCACCCGTCCTGTAAAGCCGTGCACCATTTTTATCGCCGAAAGGATCTGGCAGGAATTTTTCGGCAGTCAGTTCGGGTCGATTGAAGTAGCCACGGGCTAGCCCGCGACCACCGATGTAGAGTTCCCCAGGTACTCCAATCGGAACCGGAGACATCGATGGATCAAGGATATAGAGTCTCGTATTTGAAACAGGCCGGCCAATCGTGGCCGGTTTGTGGGGGAGTCTCAAAGCGAATGTAGAGTAAGTCGTATCTTCAGAAGGTCCATAAAGGTCTAACACCCGCTTGACACCGGGTTCACGATGGATCTGATCCACCAATGAAGGCTTAAGTGGCTCTCCCGCAAGATTAACAGTCTGAACGGTATCAGGCAGGCCTCCCAGTCTTAGCAATTCCGCCATTGCTGACGGCACTGTATTGATCAGGCGCGCCTTAATTCTCGATTGCAGGCTTGAGAGCTGCAATGCATCCTCAACGAGAATGACGCTTCCTCCGCGGCTGAGGGGAACAAACAGTTCAAATATGGAGAGGTCGAAGCAGATCGAAGTGGAAGCAACCACTCCGGCCAACTCCTCTCGCGAGAATGTTTGCTCGGTCCAGTTTATGAGCGCTACGGTGCTTCGATGTTCGATTGCTACGCCCTTCGGTTTGCCGGTAGAACCCGAGGTGTAGATCAGATAGGCTAGATTAATCCCTGATACATTGGTTGACGGATTGTCTCGCACCTCCTGAGATATTTCTCCCCACTCATGGTCCAAACAGATGGTCTCGACGTCTTCGGCCGGTATGCTTCGCAGCAGTTGCTCCTGCGTTAACAGAATGCGAAGTCGTGCATCTCGTACCATGAACCGCAACCGTTCTCGCGGATATGTGGGATCGAGCGGTACATAGGCTCCTCCGGCTTTGAGTATTGCCATCAGACCAATGACCATTTCGATGGAACGCTCCATACAAATTCCTACCAGGACTTCAGGGCCCACGCCTCGCTTTACTAAATAGCGAGCCAGTTGATTAGCTCTCTCATTCAACGCTGCGTAGGTCACCAACTCGCCTTCACACTCTATCGCCACCGACTCAGGGAATCGCCCAACCTGTTCCTCGAATAATGTGTGCAAGCATTTCCGGTGCGGATAATCTGCCGCGGTCTTGTTCCATTCAACGATGATTTCATCTCGCTCTGCCGGCATGAGCAGCGGCAGACTGGAAATACGCCCTTCCTCACTTGCAGGCAGATGTTCCAGTAAATTCTGGAAATGGCCCAGCATCCGGCGAACACTTTCTGGATCAAATCGCGCGCAATCGTAAACAACTTGAACGGTCAGCTTCGTTCCCGGTGTAACCAGCACAGTCAGCGGATAACCCGTGGTTGATCCGATACCCCGGTCGTTGTTTATTGCTAATCTGCCATTTTCGCTGCGCACGCTGGAGGCCACGGGCAAATTCTCGAAAACGAAGATGCTCTTGAAAAGGGGAGTTCCCCGAGGAATGTCGCTCCATCCCTGAATGTCCAGTAAAGAGCTGTATTCGAACTGCTGCATTTCACCCTGCTGCTGCTGAAGTCCCTCCAACCATGGCAGCACCGGCGAAGAAGATGGCACATGCACTCGCTGCGGCAGCGTGTTCACGAGCAACCCTACCATCGATTCGACTCCGCTGAGCATCGGTGGCCTGCCGGAAACCGTGACCCCAAAAAGTACGTCTTCGTTACCGGAATATCTAGAGAGCAAGATTGCCCAGGCCGCTTTCGTAAGGGTATTCAGAGTCAGTTTGTGATCGCGAGCGAAATCTCTCAGGCGTGCTGTGGTGCTTTCGGAAAGCTGAATTCTTTCTTTATCGAATGCCTGTCCTTCCAGCGCCGCATTCATCGGCTTCCGATCAACTGTAAGCTCGGTCGGCCCCGATAAGCCTGCTAGCGATCTCTTCCAATACGACTGCGCCGTGTCCGGATTTTGCGCGCCGAGCCAGGCGATATAGTCGCCATACGGACGAGGCTGTTCCAAGGTCAACTCCTCGCCACGGCTGAAGGCATCGTAGAGAGCAAACAGTTCCTTCAGAACAATCGCTCGTGACCATCGGTCCAACACCAGGTGGTGACGGCTGAAGATGAAATTGTATCTAGTGCTCGAGAGTCGGAAGAGCGCCAGCCGGACAAGAGGGGCGACTGCGAAATCGAAGCCTTGGCGTCGATCATTTGCCAGGAACTCTTCGAGGAGTTCGGTTTGGAGCGCAGCCGGTTTATTGCTCCAATCCTCCATATCAATTCGTAAATGCGCCTGCCGATGGACCACCTGGACCGGATTCTCCAGCTCTTCCCATAGGAAAGAGCTCCGGAAGATAGAATGTCGCTCAACAATCCTTTGCCATGCGCGCTCGAAAGCCTTGAGGTGGAGCTCCCCCTTGATGGTGAAGACCGACTGCTCGAAGTAGGCGCCCGACTCCGGGGCGTAAATCGTGTGAAACAGCATCCCCTGCTGCATGGGTGAGAGCTGGTAGAGATCTTCCAAATTCTCGAGGCGAGCGTCTTCCATCTGTCTATTTAACCATGATCCCGAACTTTCAAAATTGCGATTGCGCCTGGGCATGTGCCAGACAATCCCTCAAATGATCCACCAGCGTTCCCACGTTCGGTTCCTCTCTAATTGATGTGTGGTCGCCAGGGATCACATGAATGTCGAGACCGCCGGCGGCCAGCTTACGCCAAGCCATGCGGTTATCTTCGAAATCGCTCTCCGAGTCACGCGCCCAGAAGAGCGTGATCTTTCCCGGATAGACCTCGCGGACCGGAAGATAATTATCGCTGGCCTCAACAATAGCCAATATTGTGCGCACTAGCGGGTCGTCGCCAGCTACTCGTGTGCTGATCGCGTCCTGAAGCTCACGATTGAGAGGTTTCAGGCTCGCCGAGGAGACAACGGCCCTGCCTATTCGGCGGCTGAGCGCCTGAGAGGTCCCGCGCAGGTACTGTCTCAATCCGAATTGTCTCATGTGACCGAGATGGCAACGCACCCGGTGCGGTAAAGAATAGACCGGGCAATTTGTGTTCAGCATCGCCAGTAATGCAACTCGCTGGCCTCGACGAAGCAGTTGCAGGGCCATCTCAAAAGCCACCAGACCTCCAAAGGAAGCGCCAAGCAAAAAATATGGGCCCGCCGCCTGAACAGTGCGAATCTCTTCAATATAATGCGCGGCCATTTGCTCGACACGTGTGTAGGGTTGCTTGCTACCGTCAAGACCCTGCGCCTGCAGCGCATACAGCGGCTGGTGCTTTCCGAGGTGACGCGACATAGGGCGGAAAACAAGGACGTTTGCTCCCGCCGGATGTACGCAGAACAGTGGTGGCTTCGAACCAACCGGTTGAATTGCTACCAGAGACGACCAGGAACCAGAGGGTCGACTCTCGCGCAAAAGCTGCGCGAGACTCTCGATGGTTGGAGCTTGAAAGAGTGCGGCAAGCGGCACACTTCGTCCAAAACGATTTTCGATTTGTGCAAACAGCCGAGCAGCCAATATTGAATGGCCGCCGAGCTCAAAGAAATTATCTGTTACGCCGACTGAACTAATTCCTAGTACCTTCTTCCAGACGTTTACGAGTTGCTCTTCAAGCTGATCGCGCGCAGCGACAAATCCCTTCAGCAAATCCGGTTGGGAGCTCTTCTGAAGCGCCAGCTTCTGCCGGTCGATCTTTCCGTTTATTGTTAACGGAAATGATTCAATTATAGCGATACTTGATGGAACCATGTATTGAGGCAGCTTCCGATTAAGGAAGCTCTGCAACGCGTCGATTGAGAGTGCTTCCGGATCATCCGTTGTGAGATATGCGACGAGCCGTTTCCCCCCCTCAGATTCCTGAACCAAAACAACCACCTGCTTAATTCCCGGATATTCCGCGATCAGTTTTTCGATCTCTCCCAATTCGATTCGATATCCCCGCACTTTAACCTGGCCATCAGCCCGGCCGATAAAGACGATATTTCCGTCAAACCGGTACCGCACAAAATCCCCCGTACGATAGAGTCGTTGTCCGGGATTTCCGCTGAAAGGATCGGGTAAGAACCGCTCTGCAGTCAGTTCCGGCCTGCCGAGGTACCCGCGGACCAGACCTGCACCCCCAATGTATAGTTCTCCAATCACACCACATGGCACGAGCTCGAAACGCTCATCAAGAACGTAGAGCTGTGTGTTTGCAATGGGTCGGCCCATCGGAACGGAACCATTAGACGGATCAGCCGCTTGCATCTCATAAGTGCAACAACCAACAACCGTCTCAGTAGGTCCATATTCATTAATGATCCTGGTGACTGACCCCGATCGCCATAAAGAAAGACTCTCAGCTCGCAAGGCCTCGCCACCGATTACGAGCGTTGCTACTTTGTCTTTCACTTCTTCCGGAGACATCAGATAGCCCAGCCCTTCGAGATGTGCCGGCGTGATCTTTAACAGGCCGCAGACCGCTGTTTTGCGAAGCGTCCCGCAAAGCTCTTCAAGTGTCTCTTCTTTCGGCAACAACGTCACGGTCTGTCCCTGAACCAGCGGAACGAGAAGACTGGTTACGGTAAGGTCAAAGGCTAATGGCGAGTGGACCAGGGATCCTGCACTTGTCGTGGACAAGTAATGTTGCCTGGACCACTTCAGGTAATTGCCCAGTCCTTCGTGAGTGATCATGACGCCTTTGGGATTTCCGGTTGAGCCAGATGTGTAGATAACATAGACTAGATTAGCGGCACTTGTGTAATTAGAGACTGTCGAGGCAGGTTCCCGACCGATCTCATCCGCGTTAATATCCACGAACAGAGAGCTGATTGTTGGCGACAAACTCGGGAGTAAACCTCGATGCGTCAGCACCAGCGAAACCGCTGCATCCCGCAGCATGAACGACAATCGATCTTGCGGATACGTCGGATCGAGGGGCAAATACGCAGCGCCTGCCTTAACAATCCCCAACAAAGCTACAACCATCTCCAGAGATCGTGTCATGCAAATGCCAACGATCGTCTCAGGTCCGATGCCTCGCTGCCGCAGAAAGCGAGCAACCTGATTCGCTCGTTGGTCCAACTGGCCATAGTTCAGTCTCTGATCCTCGCAAATCAAAGCAATCTTATCTGGCGCTCGGCGCACTGCCGAATCAAACAGATCCTGCAGACCGGAGGACTGGTAAGCTTCCTTAGTATCGTTCCATTCGACCAGTAATTGCCGCCGCGCCCCGGGCGACAGCAGCGGCAACTCCGAAATTCTGAGATCTGGATTGTCGATTAAGCCTTGCGCCAAAGTCTCGAAGTTAGAAGCCATACTGGCTATTGTTTGTCGATCGAAAAGATCGATATTGTACTCGAACCGGCAGTTTAGCCGATCAGCACATTCAATGACTTCCAGAGTGAGATCCAGTCTGCTGAGCACATTGTCGAACTGATATTCTTCGATGCCAAGATTCGGCACGCTGATCCGGTCAGCCGACTTACTCTTCAGGTTAAACCTCGCCTGAAACAATGGGGCGTGGCTGAGACTGCGTTCGAGCTGCAGTTCTTCGAGCAATCTTTCAAAAGGTATAGCGCGATGAGCATGGGCCTCATGAGCGACACATTTCACCTCACCAAGAAGTTCTCGGAAACTAAGATCCCCGCCCAAACGGGTACGCAAGACTAGCGTATTGGACAGAGGGCCAATAATTTTCTCTGCTCCGGCAAATTCTCGGTTAACAATCGTCGATCCAACGACGATGTCAGTCTGTCCGCTGTAGCGGAACAGTAAGACTTGAAACGCGGCAAGCAGGGTCGTCTCCAATGTCGTGCCTTCAATATCACTAAGCGCTTTCAGCCCGTCAGTTACCTGCTCTTTCAAAATAACTGCCAGCGACGAGCCATGCCAGCTTTGGACCGCGGGACGCGGCCGATCAGTCGGCATTTCAAGAATCGCCGGCGTGGCCCGCAATTTAGCTTGCCAGTGTTCGCCAAGGCGTCGCAGTGCCTCTCCATTCAATTCAGAACGCTCCCAGAACGCATAATCTGCATACTGGATAGGTAAAGGCGTAAGTTCGTGGATATTTCCCTGCTCACAATCACTGTACGTCTGCCACAGTTCTTCGAGAAGAATTTCCATTGATGATTCATCACTGATAATTCTGTGAAGAGTCAGTAGCAAGACGTGTTCGTGTTCACCGAGTTTCACCAAAACGGCACGCAGCAGCGGTCCCATGGAGAGGTCAAAGGGGTGTTGGCCCACTTCGCATCTCAGTTCACGCGTGCGCAATTCTCGTTCGACAGGGGAATGGAGGGAGAGGTCCACTATTGAAAGCTCGATCACTGACGTCTCGGCTACCAGTTGAACTGGCTTGCTATCAAAGCCCGCGTGCAGCTGCTTCGTGGCGAACGTCGTGCGAAGCGCTTCGTGTCTGTTGACCAGCGTCCGAAGTGATCTTTGGAGCAAGTCCGGCTTCAGCTCACCCTTGATCCTCTGGCCGCGAGTAATATTTCCTGACGTGTCATCCGGATTAATCTGATGGAGAAACCACCACCGCTCCTGGCCAAACGACAGCGAGGCCGACCCCGCTTCTCGTCTTGGGAACATCGGCGAAACTGCTATTGGTTCTTGCTGAGCAGACGGCGGCGCGCTCACCGGTCGCCCCGTGGATTCTTCGCCCCTTATCCCTGAAACCATCGTGGTAAGCATAGTCGCCATTTCCCCCGCCTCGAAGACCTCGTATCGGAGCCAGGCATGAATTCCGTCTATTAGATCTTTCCTCTCAACCGCGAATCTTCGCCAGCACTTTGTCTAAATCCGTCTGGGTAATCTTCGCTTTGGGAAAATCTGACGGGGAGTAAGTTGCCGCGGTGTTTGTTTGACTCAGTGTGATTAAGTTTCGCAATTCTCCGAGATAATTGTGAGCAAGACGTTCGACTGTTTCGCCTCGATGTATGTTTTCGCTGTAAGTCCACTCCAGCCGAAGCTCGGCGTTGCTGACTCTGCCAATGATGTTAAGGAGGTAGGCTCGATTGCCCTTCGAGCTCAGCGACCTGCCACTTGAAAGAGTGGCAGGATTGAATTGCGATGACTCTGAAGTCACCCGATCAGTCTGGCCGAGATAGTTAAAGCGGATCTCGGCCGGCGGGAAAGTCCGCAGTTGCGCTGCAACCGTCTTATCCCTGCTCATGTATCGCAACAGGCCGTAGCCAATTCCACGGTTGGGAATTGCCCGTAGCTGCTCCTTGACAGAGCGCAAGGCAGCTAAGGAAGTCGGCGAGTCACCGACTTGCAGCAGGACGGGGAAGATGGAGGTAAACCACCCCACCGTTCGCGATACATCGATGCCCTGCAGTATCTCTTCCCGTCCGTGTCCCTCCATATCGAGAAGCAAGGATTTGGCGCCGGTCCAGGCAGCAAACGTCCGCAACAGCGCAGTCAGTAATATCTCATTAATCTGGGTCCGATAGAGAGCTGGCAGATCCTTCAAGAGCCGGCGCGTCTCTTCTGCACTCAACGAAACCGAAACTGTCCGCGCTGAAGCAAACGTGTTAACTCCATCAGCATGATCCACGGGTAACCGGCACTTGCTATCGGTCTTTGAAAGAAGGGACAACCAGCAAGATAGTTCCTGTCGAAGCAGATCTGACTGGGAGTGCTCAGCCAGAAGGCTGGCCCAACGGTTGAACGAGGTTGTTTTAGGTGGAAGCATTGTTGCCTTGCCGCTTTTTAGCTGCTCATAGAGTAGTTCCAAATCCTCAATCACAATCCGCCACGAAAGGCCATCCACCGCTAGATGATGCACCACAAATAGCAGATAATTCTCTTGCCCGCCGCAAGAGAATAGGGTCGTCCGAACCAGAGCATCCTTCAGATCTAAGCTCGCCTGCAGACGGTTGGCTTCACGTTCGATCGCCGCCTCGTGCACTACCTGCGGTATTTGCGACAAATCAATGCGCCCAAACGGAACTAAGTCACTATCGCCCGCAATCGTTTGCCGCCATCCATCCTCAGTGCGGCAAAAACGCAGTCTCAGCGCATCATGATGGACCAGTAGTTCTTTAATCGCGCGCTGTAGACAAGCAGCGTCGGGAGCGTCCTTGATCTCGAGCAACATCGCCTGATTGTAATGGTGAGGCTCGGGCAGATTCTGTTCGAAGAACCATAGCTGGATGGGTGTCAAGGGAGCGTCGCCGGTCACCAGACCTTGCTCGGCTGTGTCATCGATCAGACCATCTGCGGAAACCTCAGCCAGCTCCGCGATTGTTTGATGTTGAAACAGTTGACGAGGCGACAATCTCAGGCCCGCGTGATTTGCCCGCGCGATGATTTGAATACTGAGGATTGAGTCTCCACCAAGCGCAAAAAAGTTGTCATAGACTCCAATGCGCTTTATACCCAGGACTTCAGTCCATATTCTCGTCAGCAATAACTCAACGGCGTTTCGTGGCCCAACAAATGTGTCCCCCTGAGAGCGCAGGTCCGGTGCTGGAAGAGCACGGCGATCAATCTTGCCGTTCATTGTCAGCGGCAAGCTCTTCAAGGACACAAACGCTGAGGGCACCATATAATCGGGCAGTTCCTCTCGCAGCAGGTTGCGTAGCTCATACGCATCCACCGTTTTGAATTCCGTAACCAGGTAAGCTACAAGACGCTTGTCACCTGGCTGATCCTCTCTTGCCACTACTACGCAATCGGTGACGTCCGCGTGATTTCGCAATCTGGCTTCGATCTCACCCGGCTCAATTCTGTAACCGCGCACTTTCAGCTGCTGATCGACGCGGCCGAGAAACTCGATACGGCCGTCGCTCAAAAAACGTGCCAGGTCCCCGGTCTTATAAAGACGGGCTCCGACCTCGGCCGCAAAGGGATCCGGGCCGAACTTGTCAGCAGTCAAGTCTGGATGACCAATATAACCACGAGTCACGCCAGCTCCGCCGATGTACAGTTCGCCCGGGGCGCCGATTGGAACTGGTCGAGAAAACTCGTCCAAAATATAAGCGCTCGTATTTGTCAACGGCTGTCCCAGGGGAACAGTGACTGTCTGATCCGGCGCGCTGGTGATCTCGGCGGCGACGCAACCGATGGTGGCCTCCGTTGGTCCGTAATGATTCACTACCTTTAATTGCGGAGAAAGCCTTCGAATTCTTTCCATCAAGCTCCAGGTGCAGGCTTCGCCGCCCAATATAAGACATTCCCGGGGCATGATCTCAGCAGGGTTCGAGGCGGAGAGTAAAGCGGAAAAGTGCGATGGCACAATCTTCAAATAGTCGATCGAAACCCGTTTAAAATATTCAGCAAAGGCATCGGGATCTGTGGCCCGTTCTTCGGAGATCAGATGCAGTGTGCCACCGCCGGTCAATGCGGGAAAGAGTACCGTGTTTCCCAAATCCGCGCTCAACGTTGAGACCATTGCGTAGCTGCCGCCTAAAGGGAGATCAAGCCGATCTTTTATTGCCTCGCAGTAGTTGACCAGATGGCGGTGCTCGACCGCTACCCCCTTGGGCTTCCCGGTTGAACCAGATGTAAAAATGACGTAAGCGAGATTCTGTGGCGATGCGGTCCTGCGAGGGTTCTCTGAACTCTCGGCCGCCAGGAGATCTTGATTGGTATCCAGGCAAACCGCTCGATGTTGCGGGAAGCTTTGGGCCAAGCTATGCCGGGTCACAACTAGCGACGCTCTTACGTCTCGCAGCATAGTTTCCAAGCGCTCCCTTGGTAGACCAGGATCGAGCGGAACGTATGCGCCACCGGCCTTAAGGATGCCCAGGAGCCCAACGATGACATCGAGCGACCGCTCGAGACAGAGTCCTACCGGCATGTCGGGTCCGATGCCTAACTTGCGCAGGTAGTTCGCGAGCTGATTGGCGCGTTCGTTTAATTGCGCATAGGTCAGATGATTTGCATCATAGACCACTGCTCGTGCGTCAGGCAGGCGCGCAACCTGGGACTCAAACAGCTCATGAATACAACGGGCCGACTCGATTTGGGCATTTGTGGTATTGAATTCCCCAAAGATGCGCTCCAGTTCCGCCTTACCAAGGATTTCCAGCTGCCCAATAGCTGCCTCCGGCCGCCAGCAGGCGTCAGATACCAATGCGAGCAGCTCATTTGCGATTCTACTTACATCGTCACGATCGAACAGACTTGCGTCATAGTGAAGTTCCAGAGCAAGAGTCTGGGGTGCGGTTTTTAATACCAGCCTGAGTTTGAAACGATCGACATATGAATCAGATTTGAAGATCGAAAAAGTTAGGGCGCCGGCGTTGATTGCTGGCCCAGTTTCCTCTGCTGCAAAACAGATTGGAAAGTAACCACCAAGCGGTAGATCGCAGACGCGCTCGAGGTCATCCCACGAAAAGTATTCCTGCCATTGATGAGCGTTTCGTTCTGCCTTGCTCACGCACTCTGTCAATTGAACAAAGGTCAGATCCTTATCCTCAAAATTAATCACAATGGGCAGGTATTGAGAAAGCAGGCCCACTGAGCTCTCGAGTTCCTCGTATTTGCGGCCGGAAAAGGCCACTCCAACAACGAGCTCGGAACTGCGCGTTAAGCGCCAGAACAGAGTTTGCCAGCAGGCGAGAAGAAATGTGCCTGGCGTGATTTGCAGGCTGCCGGCGCGTTGCCGCACGAGGTCCGCAGTCGCTTCTCCAATATTTATCTGAAATCGTTGCGGCTGAAAATCTCCTGCTGACTGCTTCTCAAAAGCTAGTCGCACTGCCAAGGCTTGCGACAGGTCTCTTTGCCAATGTTGTCTGCCGGCGGCCGCTCGCTCAGATTCCAGCAGCTCGTTCTGCCATTCTGCAAAGTCCGCGTACTGCATTGCCCCTGATGCCGGCTCGTCACGGGACTGCGCGGCATAGACTTGGGCAATCTGCTGTGCCAACCGCTGGAAGGATGAACCATCAGCACAAAGAGCTGGGGAACTTAGAATCAGCACGCTTTCAGTAGACGAGAGCTTTGCGAGTTGGGCACGAAACAAGGGGAACAGATCGAAAGTGACAGGCCGCAGCGCTGTTTCAGAAAAGATCTTCTCAATCGCAGCCTCTTGTTCTTTCCCGGTCTGTTTTGTCAGATCATATAGCTCAAGGAATCGGTACGGCTCATCGGAAATCACTTGCACCGGTACGGTCATGCCCGATAAGAGCTGAAAAGTTGTACGCAGCGTCTCGTGTCTGTTGACGGTTCGGGTTATGGCATTCTCGAGGGCTTGCTGGTCCTGTGGTCCAGTGATTCGTATCGCGCAACGCGTACGGAAAGGCAGCTGCGGCGTAGTTTGCTGCAACAGCCAAAGATGTCTTTGCTGCGCTGAGACGCGGAAACCCTCGATCATTACTTCCTGCATCGTCCCTCGAATTCTGTCGGAATTCCGAAATAGGTTCGTCAGATATTCTGATTCGTGAACTGCTCTGCCATCCCAACAACAATCTTTCGCGAACCGGTAAAGGGATTGCGCGCGTGGGCGGTCAGCATGTTGTCGAGCATCAAGATATCCCCCTTCTGCCACTGAAAAGTGATCTCCGCTTGCCGATAGACCTGGCGAATCTCTTCCAGGGCGGAATTATCAATCGTTGAGCCATCACCGAAATAAACATTGCGAGGGAGCTCTTCTACTTTGAAAGCGGCCAACATCGACTCGCCTATCTCGCGCTCCAGGTTCGATATGTGAAACAGATGCGCTTGATTGAACCACACGTTTTCGCCAGTTCTCGGATGTTTAGCCACGGCCTGGCAAATCTGCCGAGTCGATAGACGATCGTCATCCAACCATTGAAACGAAATGTCATTCTCGCGGCAAAAACTCTCCACGTCTAATCGGTCAACCGTCTGAAAGACGTTTTGCCACGGAAGGTCCAAACCCGCGCCATAATTTCTGACATACATTAGCTTCTTGCGCGCGAATTCTTCCCTGATGTCTGGGGGGACTGCCTGAAAGACTTTTCGGCTGTCAGCAATGGGCGTCTCTCCGCCACTATCAGCCGGTTGAACACAATAGAACCAGATCTTCATGGGCCAGCTACACGAATAAGACATCTCGTTATGCAATGGGATAAATTGATGAGCGGGATATTCTGTTGAGGTGTAAATCCTGCCGCTCACCTGACTTCGCGGCGTCGAACGATAGGAGTAGCCGAGCAAATCAGGACGGATCGCTTCAATGAAGTTCTCAAATTCCGCTATGCTGTAAATAGGGAAATCGCGAAACAGTATCGCTCCGTTAGTCAGTAACCTCTCCTCTATAAACTCTTTCTGATTCTTTACCCAATGGAGTAGACTCACCCCGGGCAATAATGGTCGAAATACTAGTGGAAGCGGAGAGTGCGGTATTAACCGTTCCTCCTTAATCAGCCCTCCTTCTGAAAGACTAATCCGTTTGCGGGTAGTGCCAACAGGCCCCTTGCGGCCGCCCTTGGTAGGTTGCGAGTCTTGCATGGAACTATTTCGAGAGATTCGAATCTATACTTCGTTCCCGTTGGAGATCTTCAGCGACCTTCGTCGTCGTCATTGCGTCCACTGTCCGTTTAAAGCACTCCCGCTTTATCAGCCCAGGAGTCCGGTAAAAATGATTCGATAGTTATGCCGGTTCCCTGCTCGAGTGCCAGGTCCCGCACTAGCTTTGCAACGGCCAAATCCAGTATTCCCAAACCGAATGGACTAAATACCGCGACCTTAGCTCCATCTCTTGCCGGAGCCGTACCCTGCAAAATTTCAGCCAGGTTGCAGCGAATAAAATCACGGTTGCCAACCAGCTGTTCCGCCAGATGTACGGACGTCTGGGCGCGGCATACATGATCAATGTCATCCACAATGTTATCGCAGGAAAGTATTACTTCAGCCGTAAGATCGCGCAGTGAGATATGCAGAATTGTGCTTCCCGGTGGGCACTTCGAAAGGTCCGAAACATGCGGCTTTATTGAGGTCGTCGCAAATGATATCAACGAGCAGCTCTCGTAGAGCGCAGTGCTGTCAGTGGTGGTTTCTACGGGTATGTCAGGGAACACCTTGACGCATTTGCTTTTGAATTGCGCGATCCGCGCCTCGTCCACATCAAAAAGGAAAAATGATTCTATCTCGACACTGCTTGCAACCAGAAACCGAGCAATCTCGAAATTGATCAGGCCGCAGCCAAAAAGGCCCAGACGCTGTTTCTTCCGGCCATCCTGTAGCCGTTGCGCTGCAAGGGCCGCGCTCGCGGCCGTTCGCTTCGCGCTGATAATTGATCCTTCGAGAATGGCTTCAGGTCTGCCTGTATCCGCGGAGTTAAGAATCACGGTGGCCGAGGCTCGATCCAGATTCATTACAATGTTGGAAGGAAAAGACGCTACCCACTTTATTCCTGCCACCCCAAACTCATCGCCCAGGTAAGCAGGAAGCGCGATTATTCTATTTCTCGGATTATCCGGGAAATGCAGAAAGCTGGAATGTGGCAGCGAGCTGGCGCCATTGGCGTGAGCCTGGTAGGCCCTTCCAACCGTGTCAATCAAGTCCAACTCGCGCCCGTCCAGCAGTTTGGCTATCTCATTCCCTTTCAAAACTAGTATGTCACCATTGTCCATAAAATATTGCTCTACCAGGTAATCATTGAAGCCCCGGTACAGTGCCAAAGTGCTCTCTTACCCATTCATCCGAGTAGATTGTATCGAGGTACCTCTCTCCACGATCCGCGATGATGATAACGCAGCAGGCGCCCTCACGAATTCGATGCTTGATCTGCTCGACTGCCATGAGCACCGCCCCCGAAGAACCACCCGAGAGGATAGCTTCCCGTTGGGCCAGCCGGCGGCAGCCCACAATGCAATCTAAGTCCGATACGTGCACACACTCGTCAGCGAGGTCGTCTTGAAAAAGGGCCGGCCTTATCGCAGCGCCATGCCCGGGGATCAGGCGCTTGCTCCTGGCGCCACCAAAGATGACACTCCCAACCGCATCAACCGCAATTATTTTTGTCTTGAGCTTGTTTTCACGCAAGTACTCGGCGCAGCCTCGCATCGTACCGCAAGTGCTGGTGGCGCAAAACAGGTAATCTATCTCTTCTTTAAGCTCTTTCCTGATCTCAGCTACGATCCGCCGATGACCGTAAGGATTAGAGAGATTTGAGTATTGGTTAGGCCAGTAACTGTTGTCGATGGTATTAAGGATCAATTGAACGCGAGCAATTCGTGCGTTCAGGAACTCACCGGTGGCCAAGTCAGGCGCCTTGACCATCTCGATCTCGGCCCCGTAAGCTTTCAGGAGCGCAATATTCTGTGAGGTAGTCTTCGGGTCGACGACACAAATAAAACGCAGACCAAAGTAGGAACAAGCTTGGGCAAGGCCTATGCCCATGTTCCCGGAACTCGATTCGACGACGACCGTATTCGGTCGAATAGCGCCGCTTTCCATCGCCCAACGGATAATGCTCAACGCTGGTCTGTCCTTTATGCTTCCACCAGGATTAACCGCCTCTAATTTCCCAAACAGACGGAATGGAGCATCGCCCATAACTCTGGCGAGCCTTACTAATGGCGTATTGCCAATGGCCGACAGGATACCTTCATTCGTCATGCTCTATTTTCCGCTGCGTTGGGCCTGCAGTTGGCGTCCTTTTCTTTCCTTGCGCAGATAGGAGCCCTACGATCCCCAGGTCGACTTAGAGAACACTGCTCTTTTCCACTACTGGTGGAGCGGTAATAGGTTTTCGCCGGGCACTCTTCAGCTTTAGATAAGAGTCCTGTTTCAGTTCCTCTTCTTTCCCTATCCGCACCTGATACTCGTGTTCGTCAAGCAGGCGTTCAAGCTCACTTAATCGGGCGGTCGGCTGCGCGACCACATGTTCCAGAAGCAATTCAAAGTTTTCGGCCATTTGCACAATGGTGGCGGCATCGAACAGCTCGGAGCCATATTCAAAAGACGCTCGTATTCCTTCCGCTGACTCCCAGGCGCTGAGTTGCAAATCATGTCTCGTTTTCTGGTTTTCGAGCGGCAGGCTAACCATGGTCAGTCCCGCGGGATCAGCGGAGGCACTGGGCCAATTCTGTAGTACAAACCACACCTGAAATAAGGGGTTGTAACTGAGACTGCGGTGCAGGCCCAAGTCGTCGATAAGCCTTTCAAAAGGTGCATCCTTGTGAGTGTACGCTCCCAGGGCTACCTCCTTCACGCGTTTGAGTACCTCTCTAAAAGTCGGGTCTCCATCAAGTTTCGTACGCATCACAAGTGTGTTGATAAAGAGACCTATCAGCCCCTCAGTCTCAACCTGGTTGCGATTGGCGATCGGTGAACCGACTACTATGTCTCGCTGGCGGCTATAGCGCGAAAGAAGGACGTCGAATGCTGCCAACAGGGTCATGTAAAGCGTGACTCCTTCGCCCCTGCTCAATTCGTACAATGACCGCGTAACAGTCTCAGAGAGCTGTATCCAATGTCTCGCTCCAGAATAAGTTCGTATGGCTGGTCTCGGTCTATCAGTAGGCAGTTCCAACAATGCCGGAGCGCCCGCCAATTGCTCTCTCCAATAGGATAACTGCAGCTCGAGCGCCTCTCCCTGCAACCAGTCCCGCTGCCAGACCGAATAATCGGCATATTGGATCGGAAGCTCGGGCAATGGCGAAGAGTCCCCTTCACAGATCGCGTCATACAGCTTTCTCATCTCCGTGAAGAAGACACCTAGTGACCAGCCATCGGTGATCATGTGGTGCATCGTAAGAGCCAGGACGTGCTCCTGCTCATCAAGACGGAGCAAAATCGCTCGCAATAGCGGACCGCGTGTCAAATCAAACTGAAGTTCTCCTTCGGTAGTTATCAGGCGATCTATTTCAACCTGGCGATCGGCTGCGGAAAATCCCTGGTAGTCCACGATTGGTAGTGGCAGTGTCAGTGAAGGCGAGATCACCTGAATAGGAATTCCCTCGACCGTTGGAAAAGTCGTGCGAAAGGTTTCGTGTCGCCGCACAATCTCATTGAATGTTCTGCGCAGCGCATTCACGTTAAGTGGCCCTTCAATCTCAATCACGCGACGCACATTGTATGAAGAGTTGCCTGGCTCCAATTGATCGAGAAACCACATTCGGTGTTGGGCAAATGAGACCGGCAACTCACGGTCACGCGACACTGGGACCAATGGCGGCGTCTCGATTTGCTTGTCGCTAAGCATGGTTGCCTCAATCTTTGTGGCTAGACCGCTAACCGTAGTCATCTCAAACAAACACCTGAGGGGGAGCTCCACATGGAAAGCGTCGCGTATCCGCGATACGACCTGCGTCGCTAATAAGGAATGGCCGCCCAACTCGAAGAAGTCATCCCGAATGCCCACCCGCTCCAAAGCCAGCAAATCGGACCATATGCCCGCCACTATTTCTTCAATTGGACTGCAAGCACTCTCGTAATCGCTATCAACCTCGGGCCTCACCGCCTCCGGCGCCGGAAGCGCTCGCCTATTTACCTTTCCATTCGACGTCAAGGGCATTGCTTCCAGTATCACAAAAGCGGACGGTACCATGTACTCCGGTAGTTTCTGCTTCAGATAGCTGCGCAATTCCGGCAACAGCTTTCTCGACTGTTTCATATGCAGCGGATTGTTAGCGTAGTGGCGCCACGACTTTGTCACGCTGTTTTCCAAAGTGGGAATGCTCCTGGCCCGGCAAAAGTCGGATTCCAGTGTCCGACTGCTGAAGGTGGCGTCAAAGCAAGCTGTCTCACCAAACTCGCCCCAACTCAGTTCAACTTGATATGGAAGTTCATCGCCAATTGACCAGACATCTTCCGGCTCTACAGCTGGCTCAGGTGACGCTGTCAAGGCCTCCCGCAACTCATCTACTGCATACAAGCCATCAGGTTCCCTGAGAAATTCGAGAGTTTTGACCTCGCTAACCAATCGCGCGTTAGGTATTCTCTGGATCGATAGCGCGTCTGGTTTAGTCTCGGCCAGAATCTGCCGAATCGAATTTAGAGTCAGGCCTTGCTTCTTCCAATCGATCGACTCGGTTTGGCAGTTTGCCGTCGAGGAAGATCCGATATGAAGCAGTACATCGTATCTGAACCTTGTTAGCTCGTTGTGGGATCTCCCCCGCTTCAGCTGAATCTGCGTGCGACTGATTCGGGGCAGATGTTGCTCAAGCGCGGTGAAAAACGCGGGATCAATTACCAGCTCTTCCTCTTTCGCTATTCTCTTGTGCACGCGCTGATTCAAATCCAAAAGCGGGAGATCTCCAGGTGCTTGATACAACTCAACAGAAGTGGACAGACTCTCGAGCAGCGGCAGGCTACGCACGTCTCCGATAAAGATGGCGCCACCTGGCTTAACCACTCGCACTGCACCCTTCACCACTTGAGCCAAATAGTCGATGCTCGGGAAGTACTGCACCACGGAATTGAGCACAACCGTATCGAACTTTGCAGCTTCCATACGCTCAAAGTCATGGGCCTCCCGGTGAAGCAACGTGACTTGAGGCAACTCCCGCACAGAAGAATGGAGCCGTTGCTGCAGAACCTCGATGGCGGCTTTGGAAAAATCAGTCGCCCAGTATTCGTCGCAGTAGGGAGCGATTCGCAGCAGCAAAAGACCCGCGCCGCAACCGATCTCCAATACGCGTTCAGGCTTCAGCGAAAGAATTCTGCCAACGCTATGGTCCAACCACTCGCGCATCTCCGGCTCGGGAATAGCCTCGCCTGTATAGGTGCTGTTCCAACCAATGTAAGATAAATCCTGCTGCTTGACCGCCTGGTCATAGGTGTCTTCCCAGACGGCCTGCCATTGCGAAACCTGTTCAATTTCCAACTCCGCGATTCCATCCGTGGTCTCTGTCGCGCCACGTTGGCCTGCCTGAACAATGTAACTAACCAGGCGCTTATTCCCTGGCTGATCTTCTCGGGCGATTACTACGCCCTGCTTTACGGCGGGGTGAGCCGATAAAACTGTCTCGATCTCGCCTAGTTCTATTCGGTACCCTCTGATCTTCACCTGATGATCTATCCGCCCCAGAAACTCAATGTTGCCGCCATCCAGGTAGCGGACTAGATCTCCGGTCCTGTAAAGACGGGTTGCCGCCTCTGTGGTGAATGGATCGGGAATAAACGACTCAGCAGTGTGTTTCGCATCATAAAGGTAGCCTCGGCCAACTCCTATACCGCTGACAAACAGTTCTCCCGCAACCCCTACCGGCAGCGGCAACAGTGAAGTATCCAGAACATACGTCCGCATGTTCGGTATCGGCCGGCCTATCGGCACGTTAGCTACAGGCTTCGAGAAGGGTTCGAATATGGCGTAATGGGTGACATCATCGGAGCACTCTGTGGGGCCGTATGCGTTCAACAGCGGAATTTCGGGAAAGATTCTGAACCATCCCGTGATCAAGTCCGCCGGCAAGGCCTCACCTGTGGCGATCATCCACCTGAGTCTCGAAAGGATCTGGCCCGCCTTTTCCTCGCTTGCCACTTGCTCAAGCATAGCTCTGAGCAACGAAGGCACGACTTCAATGATTGTTACACCTTTCTCCTCGGTCTGCTGCAACAATCGTGCAGGGTCGTGGGCGGTCTCATCCGCGAAAATATAAGTCTGCCCACCCACCAATAGGGCCGCCAGTAACTGCCACACCGAAATGTCGAAGCACTGCGAAGCCGTTTGAGCCACGACGTCAGAGGCGGTCAGGTTTAGTTCGTCGATCTTAGCGAACAGATGATTGACCATGCCCTGGTGCTCGACCATTGCACCTTTCGGAAGACCCGTTGAACCGGAGGTGAATATTACGTATGAGAGGTTCCCTGGCGAGGATCGCAGTGGCAGATTATCGGCGTCATGGTTCCTGGCAAGCAGTTCGTCTATGCGGAACACATGCGGCTTTTTTTTTGTGAGGGCTCCCTCAAAGGCTTTTCCCAAGGACGGCACAAATTGTTCCGTGGTCAGTATTATTCTGCTTCTGCTCTGCTCTATAACTCGCTGAATCCTGGTAGGCGGATGCAGCGGGTCGAGAGGCAGGTATGCCCCACCTGCTTTGAATACTGCGAGAATCGCCGTCAACAGTTCGATACCGCGCTCCGCTAGCAGGGCAACCACAACGTCAGCTCCCACTCCTACATCGACAAGTGCTCTCGCCAACCGGTTTGCCTTGCAGTTTAGCTCGGCATACGTCAACAGCTCCCCACTGAACTCCACGGCGATCGCTTCGGGCGTGGACTCGACCTGCGCTTCAAATAATTCTTGAAAACAACGATCCAGCGGATAAGCGCGTTGCGTATCGTTCCACTCACGAAGCAACCGCTCCCGCTCCGCTCTGCTAACCAGGGCCAACTCGCCGACTCTTAGATCGGGATTACCTGCAATCCCTTCCAGCAGCATCTCGAAATGGCTAATGATTCGATCCATTGTTGCCGTCTCAAAGAGATCCGTGCTGTATTCGAGCCATCCCGACAGACCCGTTGGGCCATCAGACATAGTAAGCGTGAGATCCAGAGTCGAGGTTCCGAGCTGAACCGGCACGGACTCTAGACTCAAACCCTTCAATTCAAGAGTGCCTTGCGAGGCGTTCTGGAGATTGAACATCATCTGGAATAGCGGAGTGTAGCTGAGACTTCTTTCGGGCTGGAGGACTTCCACAAGCTTCTCGAAAGGCAGATCCTGATGAGCGTAAGCTTCCAGAGCGACTTCTTTTACGCGCTTTAACAATTCGCGAAAGGTGGGATTTCCCGCCAGACTCGTTCGGAGCGCCAGGGCATTGATGAAAAACCCTATTAGGCCTTCAGTCTCAATACGGTTCCGGTTTGCCACAAGCGTGCCGACGATAATATCTTCCTGGCCTGTATAGCGGCAAAGCAACGTCTGGAACGCGGCAAGCAAAGTCATGAAAAGCGTTGTCCCTTCGCTACGACTCAGCTCTTTCAAAGAACGCGTTAAGTCGGCAGTGAGGTGAAATTCACGACCGGCGCCACACATGCTTTGCACCTTTGGCCGAGGATGATCGGTTTGCAGCTCCAATAATGGCAACTCGCCATCAAGCTGTCGTCGCCAGTAGGCAAGCTGATCCTGCAGCGTCTCACTCCGCAGATATTCCTGCTGCCAGAGCGCATAATCAGCATACTGAATTGGCAGCTCAGCGAGCGGCGAAGACTGGCCATCTGAGAATGCTTCGTACAACGTTGCCAATTCGCCAAATAGCACATCTTTCGACCACCCATCGCTAACGATGTGGTGCATGGTAAGCAGCAGGATGTGGTCCGCCTCACTCAGTCTCAACAGCTTGGCCCTTAAAAGTGGGCCACATGCAAGATCGAATGGCTGCTGCCCTTCCGCCGTCATCACTCGACTGGATTCATTTTCTCGTCCAACGAAGTCTAATCCGTTAAGGTCGATGACACTCAGCGGCGAGCGTCCTTGTTCGAATATGACCAACATCGGCTTTCCATCGACCTCGTGAAAGCTCGTGCGCAGAGACTCATGCCTTCGCACAATTTCATTAAGGGCCTGCCGCAGCGCTTCAATGTTGGGTGCACCTCTCAGGCGGATTGCCCGCGGAACGTTATAAGACGGGTTGTCTGGCTGCAGCTGATTGAGAAACCAGAGCCTCTGTTGAGCGAAGGACGGTGGCGGGACGGAATGAGGCGCTCTCCTGGGGATGGCTTGCCCTCCAGCCGCACCCAACCCGCGTCTCTTGATCTTCAATTCAAGAAGGGCTCGTTTGGCCGGCGACAGATTGTCTATCCGTTTGCTCAGAGATTCCATCGTTTAGCCACCAAATCGTCCATGAAATGTAGAAACGACGAATATGCGAGGATTTGGAAAATTCGAGTAAGATAAAAATCTGAATGCAATTAGTGGCAAAAGGTTAGGTATGGCGACTAACGGGAGAGGCTATACCCAGGCGTCCGCTAAATGCCAGGATCCAGTGAATGTTAACATCTGCAAGTGTGAGCTTCAACAACAGCAACCTTCCTTTAAACGCTTGTGAAAAAAGGCTGGTTTCCACTGTGGGGACTTACGGCTACTAGCGGTTTTGATTTCTCTCACGATGCAAAAGCTGCTCGGCCTCATCTTCTGAAAGACCTTCCAAAGCCTCGATCTCTTCCTGTAGTTTCGAATCTTCAAGCTCGATAGACCTCTCGACACTCAAGGCCATTTCGGCAACTGTAGGAAATTCAAAGATGCTGCGCAGAGGTATTTCTGTCCGAAACGCTTTCCTCATTCTCGAAATCACCTGGGTCGCCAGCAGTGAGTGGCCGCCCAGATCAAAAAAATTGTCATGTGCTCCCAGTTCTGGCAGCTTCAACAGGTTGGCCCAAATGTCAGCTACTTCCTGTTCGACCGCGGTTCGAGGCGAAACGAACTCGCGCTGCTCGCGAGATTCACCAGGAGCCGGTAGCGCCGTGCGATCCACTTTGCCGTTTGCGGTAAGAGGAAGCGACCTCAAAGTGACGAATGCGGAGGGAATCATATAGTCGGGCAGCCTCTGCTTGAGAAAGTGGCGCAGCTCGTCCTGACTGCTGAGTGCGGAGGTAACGACGTAAGCCACTAGTCTCTCTTCGCCGTTATCGTTCCGGTGAATTGCAACTGCCTGCCGTATTTGCGGATGTTGCAACATCGCAGCCTCGATCTCGCCGAGCTCAATCCGGTAGCCCCGTACCTTAATCTGGTTATCGACACGTCCCAGAAATTCAATACTGCCGTCCGGAAGATATCTTGCGAGATCTCCCGTGCGATACAGACGAGAGTCGGCCTCACCCGAGAAGGGGTCCGGAATAAAGAGCGCCGCGGTTTCCGCCGGCCGATTCAGATAACCTGCCGTAACTCCTGCGCCGGCCAGATGCAACTCGCCCTTGACTCCCAGCGGCACAGGGCGCAAATGCTGATCCAGAATATAGGCTCGGGTGTTGTCGACGGGCCTGCCGATGGGTACTGATTGGGCATATGGTGACCGGTCACCGCTGATAATGCTGAAGGTCAATGAACCGACGGTCGTTTCAGTTGGTCCATAATGATTGATGATCTCGCATTGATTGTCGCTCGCTGAGAGACGATCGAGCAGCTCCCAGGAGAGCGCCTCGCCTCCGAGAATCAGATAGCTGACCGGTAGAATTTTTGCTCCTTCCGCCGATGTCAATAGCGCCTGCAGATGCGATGGAACAATCTTCAATACGTCGACAGGGTGCCGCAGAAGATATTGGCTCAGGAGAGTTCCTTCCATCGCCAGATCATAACTAAGAATGTGCAAGCAACCGCCAGAAGCCAGCGCCGGGAAGATGCACGTATTACCAAGGTCGGCGGTAATCGTCGAGACGGTTGCGAAATGCATTGGATGGTCCACCTGCAACCGCCGCAGAACGAAACTGGTATAGTTGACCAGGTTTCGATGGCGAACTGCCACTCCTTTGGGGACGCCCGTCGAACCCGACGTGTAGATGACATATGCGAGATTTTCGGGTCGAGAAATCGACTCAGGATTTGCCGGCGACTCGTCGCTAAGTACGTTCCGATCTCGCGCCAAGTCGAGGACTTGGCCGGCGAATTCAAGCGCTTCACCGATGGCGGCGTCATTCGTTAAGCAAAACCGGGCTTTACATTCCACCAATTGTAACGCCACTCGAGCCGAGGGATGCTCGGGGTTCAGCGGCACGTACGCACCGCCTGTCTTGAGAATTCCCAACAGCCCTACGATCATTTCAGTTGAACGATGCATGCAAAGACCGACACAGGCGCCTGGTCCAACTCCCAGCCGGCGCAATCGGTGGGCTACCTGGTTGGCGCGAGCATTTAAGTCAAAATAGCTGATCTCACTGTCCTCGCAGACCACGGCAATGGCCGCTGGAGACTTTTCCGTCTGTGCCTCGAACTGTTCGTGAATGCATTTGCTTTCGGGAAAATGGGCGGTGGTCTGATTGAACTCCTCCAGTAGTTGGCGGCGTTCTGCCTCGCTCAAGAGATCTAATTCGCTGATGGGAACATCAGGGCTACGAACCGCGGCGGCGAGCACTTTCCCGAATTGGCCCGCCAATCGTTCGATTGTTTCGCGTTCAAAGACCTTCTTGTTGTACTGGAGCTCCGCACGCAGCGAACCGGCTTTGCGCAGGCAAGATAGCGCGAGCTTGAATGGTCCAAGACAGACGTGAGTTGCGTGCCGGGTGAACAATACGTCCTCACACTTGTATGGGCCAAGTTGCGTCTCGAAAGCAAAAGCGACAGATTCCGCAAGCTGGGCTGAGGAGACAGACGGGTCAAAATATTCCTGCCACTCTTCGGCTTCTTTCAAGGTGTCGCCTAAGACGCGCATTTCTTCAGAAAAGCACTTGTCGCCGGCGGGTAGGATTATGGGAAGGTAATTGGCATAAAGACCAAAGGCGCCCTGCAAGTCACCGAGCTTTCGGCCAGCGAAAAGCTTAAAGATTGTAAGATCAGAGGACAATTGGCCGGCAATCCGCAACATCAGCGCCGCCCAGCACGTGAAGAACACGGATGACACGGTACTTCCGTGTTCGCGAGAAAGAGCCTCGACCTGTTCAATCATAATAGTTTCTATTTCGAAAGAGACCGAATCCAGCTTGAACTCGCGTGGATGTGCGTTACGTCGTTCGAGAGGTAGCGTAAGCGCAACTGTTTTGCCGGTTTGTTTACGCCAGTAGTCTCTTCCCTGGATGGCATGCGGCTCGACTTCCTCCAGCAGTTCGTGCTGGAACTCGGAAAAATCTGCATACTGCATTGGTTCATCCGCAAACTCTCGCTGGTTTAGACACAATTCGTAGGCATGACCAAGTTCGCCAGGAAGATTTGCAAGAGTGGCGGAATCAGCACAGATAGCCGGCAGGGAAAACGACAGTAGCTGGACAGTATTCGATAGTCTGAATGCGCAAACTCGCAGTAGCGGCCCCTGCTGAAGGTCAAAGCCGTGCTCGGCCTCATCCATCAGATAACGTTCGATTTCGGCATTCTGATCTTCTTCGCGCAGTCCGCTAAGAGCCCGGTCCTGCCAGGTAACAGCGGCGTGTTCCAAAACTATTTGAAAAATAGTCTTGATTCCGGCCGGCCGATAAAAGGTGGTCCGCAGGATCTCGTGACGATCGATCACACGCTGCAGGGCTTTTCGGAGTATATCCTGCTGCAGATTGCCTTCAATCAGTATCTCGCACCGTGCGAGAAACGGTTGATTGCCGAATCGCTCTTGTAGTTCCCAAAGACCCTTTTGTTGAGGAGAAAGCCGGAAGCCCTGGATTGCTGGTTCTTGCATCGATTCTATCACTATTTTAATTCCCGCGGCTGCAGGAGCTGCTGCTGGCTGACGAGATTACCCAAAGCCACAACAATCTTTCGTTCACCCACAAATGGATTACGAGAATGGGCAACCAGCATGTTATTGACCATCAAAATATCCTGCTTCTGCCACGGAAAAGAGACAGATAGCTTCTGGTAGAGGTCGGCAAGATACTCCATCACTGAGTCATCAATTCGAGAGCCGTCCCCGTAATAGACGTTACGCGGCAGATCTTCTTCCGGCACAATCGATAGGAGCGACTCACGCACCTCAGGAGCGAGGCAGGAGATGTGATGCAACTGAATTTGATTAAAGAAGACCATCTCCCCAGTCTGCGGATGATGAAGCGCCGCGGGACAAAGCTGCCGCGTGCGCAACCCATCGCCATTCTTCCATTCAAATTCGATTCCCGCTTCGCGGCAATACTCCTCAACTGTAGCTCGATCGCTGCTGTGAAAAAAGCTCTGCCAGCTGACGTCTAGACCATCGGTGAAGTTGCGCACATACCTCAGGCCCTTGTCCTCGAATTGCTTCCTGATTCCTGGGTCCATTTGTTCATAGATTCGGCGGCAGTCGATTATGGGTGACTCACCTCCCTGCGCGGCAGCTTTCACACAGTAGAACCAGATTAGCATCGGCCAACGATGCATATGTGAACTCTCGTTGTGGAAGAGGATGGTCTCGTCCGCGGGATAAGGTGTCGAACCGTAGACTTTTCCCCCTAACTCTTCGCGAGGGAGGTCACCGTATTCGCCGAAAAGGTTGGGACAAACGGCCGCTGCAAACCTCTCAAACTGCGCCACCGAATCGACACTGAATCCACGAAACAGAATCGCGCCATGCCGCAGTAAATTCGTTTCAATGAATTCCCTGTTGATGGAAGTCCACTCCACCAAATGTATCTCCTCGACGTCGGGCTTAACTATTAAAGGCAGGGGGCGCTCGACGTCAAAATATTCAGTCTTAACACCTCTTATCTGGGAGAGATCGACGCCTCTCCGCCGCACTTTACGCAGCCTGCTAATCTTGGTTTCCTCGCGTCCCTTCTTTTCCATACTCTTGATACTTGCCTCTTCGTCGGTGAGAAACTCCAGGGAGTTCAATCGTGCCGCCGGATCATTCACGATGGCCGTTAGCAATCGTTCGAAGTGAATCGACATTCTGATTATGCTAGCCGACTCGAAGAGGTCGGGGTTATAGAGCCACAGACCGTCGAGCCCATCGTCGGAGTCGGCAAGAAATAGTACCAGGTCGAAACGAGAGCTTTCGAGAGGAAGCTCGAACTGAGACAGCTCCAGGCCCGGCATCTCGAGTTGGTAGGCCGGCTGATTTTGCATGACGAGCAGGACCTGCACTAGTGGGTTCCGGCTCAGGTCGCGCGGCGGCCCTATTTCTTCTACCAGCTTATCAAAAGGAAGCTCCTGATGGGCATAGGCTTCCAGTGTCGTTTCTCGAACCCGCCGCAGCAATTCCGTAAAGACAGGATTGCCTGAGAGATCTGTACGAAGTGGCAGCAGATTGGTGAAGAAACCGATCAACTCCTCAGTCTCAACTCGATTGCGATTCGCAACGTCGGTGCCGACGATCAGATCCTCCTGACCAGCGTATCGAGACAGCAGTAACTGAAAGGTTGCCAAACAGGTCATGAATATTGTTGCGCTCTCGCTGCGGCTTAGCCCTTTGAGCCGGTCGCTGAGTTCCGCTGGAATTTTGAAGCGTCTGTATGCTCCGCGGAAACTCTGTACGGCTGGTCGCGATCTGTCCTGGGGAAGGTTCAGCACGAGGGGCGCCCCACTCAACTGTTTTTTCCAATATGAAATCAGAGTCTCGAGCGCGGCGCCCTGCAGCCATTGCCGTTGCCAAACAGCGAAGTCTCCATATTGAATTGGCAGAGCGCCGAGGGAAGAAGGTTTGCCCTCCACAAAAGCCCCATAGAGCTCAGTTAGCTCACGAAATAGTATTGCGAGCGACCAACCGTCCGCGGCAATATGGTGCATCGTGAGCACCAGAACTTGATCCGACTCACCCAGCCGAAACAGACACACTCGCAGTAATATATCGGTGCTCAGATTGAATGGCATGAGCATCACTTCTGACCCACACCGCCGCGCTTCAAGATCACGCAACGATTCGGAAAGCTCCGACATATCCAGAAGGTTGACCACAGTAGGGCTAATGGCGTTGACCCGCTGGAACGGGACGCCATCTTCGCCAAAACTCGTCCGCAGTGATTCGTGACGATGCACAATCTCCGTAATGGCCCGGCGCAGCGCCTGGTAGTCAAGCGCTCCTTTCAGGCGGATTGCTCGAGATATGTTGTAGAAGGCGCTTTCCGGCTCCAGCTGGTCCAAAAACCACAATCTTTGCTGAGCTAACGACAGCGGAAGATTACCCTCCCGCGGAATGGCAATAAGAGGAGGCGTTTCGGGGATCTTTTCATTGTCCGCGAATTTTTGGACTTTGATGGCGAGCCCTCGGATCGTTGGCGATTCAAACAGTGCGCGTAGCGGCAGCTCAACCTGAAACGCCTCTCTTATTCGCGCCATGACCTGCGTAGCGAGTAACGAGTGCCCGCCGAGTTCGAAGAAAGTGTCATCTATGCCGACGGTCCGCAGATCCAGCACTCTGGCCCAAATGTTCGCAAGAATCTCCTCTACGGGATTTTGCGGCGCGATGAACTGCGGCAATGGACCGTAGGATTCAGGAGCTGGCAATGACTTACGATCAATCTTCTTGTTGTTACTTAGCGGCAATTGCTCGAGGATTACAAAGGCAGACGGTATCATGAACTCGGGCAGCGAACGGCGCAGGAATTCTCGGAGCTCGGTTGGATCAGGGCTACTGCCTTTCGCGACGATGTACGCAACCAGCCTCTGATCACGTGGACGATGTTCTCTCAAGATGACAACTGCCTGCTCCACTTGACTGTGCTGGCCCAGCACGGCTTCGATTTCCCCGAGCTCAACACGAAAGCCTCGCAGCTTCACCTGGTGATCGGCCCGACCCTGAAATTCAATTTGGCCGCTGCTTCGATAGCGAGCAAGATCGCCGGTCTTGTACAGACGTGCGCCGGACCTCGACGAGAACGGATCAGGCATGAACTTTTCTGCGGTTAATTCTGCCCGCCCGAAGTAACCACGAGCCAGCCCGTCACCCCCGATAACCAACTCGCCGGAAAATCCAATCGGCAGCGGCTCCATATAGTCATCCAGCACGTAAACTCGAACACCCGCTAAGGGTCTGCCGATGGATGTGAGATCTGCTTCAGCCCCCGAACTTGCGATTAAACCGCACGTAGTCCAGACGGTGTTTTCCGTCGGGCCATAGAAATTCCAGGCAGGAATACCCAGCGCTGCAAGCTCGAGTGCCAGGTCGCGGTCCAATGCGTCCCCGCCGCACACAATCAAGCGAACGCTCCATTCCCGTTCAGATACCATGGCTTTGTTTCTGACTGCGAGCAACTCCCGCAAAGCAGCGGGCGTTTGACTTAAGACCGTAACGCGCTCTCGTTGCAAAAGGTCATGCAAATCTGCAGGCGACTGAACGACCTCGAGCGGCACTACAATCAGTTTGCCGCCCTGGAGCAGACAACCCCATATCTCCCAAACCGAGAAATCAAAGGCGGTGGAGTGCACGACCGACCAGGTATCGCCTACCTCAATGCCGAGTTCGTTGCGAGTCGTTTCGAAGAGGTGCATTACCGTCTGATGGGCGACTGCGACACCCTTCGGTCTACCGGTGGATCCTGAAGTATAGATTATGTAGGCGAGATTTTCGGGTTCTGAACTATCGTCGAGGTTCGCACTATCCTCTTTGTCGATTGCTGACCAATCGCTATCGAGATAGATAGCCTCAGTCTCGAGGGCCGGCAGGGTCTGTTGCAGATTCGCTTCCGTAATGAGCACCGGTACTCGAGAGTCGCTCAGCATAAACGACAGCCTCTCCGCCGGATAACCTGGATCTAGCGGAACATACGCGCCTCCAGATTTGAGAACGCCCAGCAAAGCTACAAGCATTTCTACTGTACGAGTCATGCAGATACCGACGGGAACCTCGGGTCCGACACCCCGTTTGCGCAAGTAGCGTCCCAGCTGATTTGCGCGAAGGTTCAGCTCGCCGTAACTCAGCTTTTGATCTCCGGAAACTACGGCAGTCTCATGCGGTATGCGTTCTGCCCAGGCTTCAAAGTTGCGATGCATGCAGCTTCGCAAGACTTGCTTGGACCTCGTTGAATTCCACTCAACAAGTAACTGATGTCGCTCGGCAATGGTGATCAGGGGCAAGTTTTGTATCCGTCTCTCGGGTGAGACGATCACGGACTCAAGCAAGACTTTGAAATGAGTTATGAGTCTTTCGATCGTCTCTACGTTGAAAAGATCAGTGTTGAATTCAACGATGCCCTGCAGACTCTCAGGCTCTTCACTCAAGAAAAATGAGAGGTCACACCTTGACGTGCCGCGCTCCACCGGCACCCACTCCAGCTTCTGGCCGGCAAGCTGCGGGTACCGGTGCGGGGTGTTTTCGAGAGCGAATATCACCTGAAAGATCGGTCCATAACTTAGACTTCGCTGGGTATGCAGATGCTCAACTAGTTTCTCGAATGGTATGTCCTGGTGAGCGTAAGCGCCGAGGGCCATCTCTCTTGTCCGCCATAGCAATTCCCGAAAAGTCGGGTTGCCGGAGAGATCGTTGCGCAGGGGAAGCGTGTTCACAAACAACCCGATAAGGTTCTCCAGTTCCGCTCGTTGACGGCCGGCAATTGGAGAGCCGACGACTATGTCTGTTTCACCGCTGTAGCGAGATAGGAGTGTCTGAAAGGCGGCCAGGAGTGTCATGAAAAGCGTCACGCCTTCTCGCCGGCTGAGATCACGTAGCGGAAGCAGTAACTCCGGGGCAAGTTCAAACGACAAACGCGCGCCCTTGAAACTCTCTACGGCCGGGCGGGGCCTGTCGGTGGGAAGCTCAAGCAGCTCGGGCGAGCCTGCGAGCTGTTGTCGCCAGTAAGTGAGTTGCTTCTCGAGCTCCTTTTCCTGTAACGACTCTCTTTGCCAGACTGCGTAGTCAGCGTATTGAATAGGAAGTTCGGGAAGAGGGGAGATACGACCGCTATTAAGGCCTTCGTAAAGAGTCGAGAGCTCGCGAAAAAATACTCCCATTGACCACCCATCACTCACGATGTGATGCATGGAAATCAAAAACAGATGATCTGTGGCAGAAAGCCTCAATAGATTTGTGCGGAGCAGCGGACCCGTTGCCAGGTCAAAAGATTGCTGAGCCTCACTAATCGCCAGCTGTTTTGACTCCGCTTCCCTTAGCTCAGCCGGTAACTCCGTGAGATCGATGACTGGCAAATTCAGCGATGCCGATTCAGACACCAGCTGCATCGGCTGTCCGTCAACAGGTTTAAAGGTCGTACGTAGCGCTTCATGGCGCTGTACGATTTCATTAATACTCTGCTTGAGGGCTCGGGTCTCGACGGCGCCAGCGATACGCATGGCGCTCGTCATGTTGTAGACAGCCGTTTCGCGCTCCAGTTGGTCGAGAAACCAGAGTCGTTGCTGCGCGAAGGAAGCTGGAAATATGAATACTTCTTTTGACACTCAGTTTAAACCCCAATGATTGTTTACGCTTCGGGTAAGATAAGTGAGCCTGTTTCTGAAACTGTCGCTCGGCGGGATTCTCGCGAGATACGTTTGATGCTGGAGTTTCGTGAAGGCAATCCCGCGGACCTCAATTGATCAATTTTCGCGCTCAGTGTTTCTACGGTGGGCATTTCAAAGAAGCTGCGCAAGGGCAACTCGATTCCGAACTCATCGCGTATTCGCGAGACCACCTGCGTGGCGAGAAGCGAATGGCCGCCCAAGTCGAAGAAGTTGTCATGCAAGCCAATGACCGCACGGCCAAGAATTATGGACCAAATGCCCGCCAGCTTTTCCTGCGTTCCTGATTTCGGCAGAACAAATTCTTGAGTCCGCAAGCTTGAACTCTCCGGGTCTGGTAGAGCGCGCCGGTCAATCTTACCATTTACCGTGAGTGGCAATCGTTCGATGATCGCGAAGGAAGAAGGGACCATATAGTCGGGCAGTTGTCTCTTCAAGAATGCCTGCAGTTCTTCTACCTTCGGTTGCGCAGCACCGGCGACAACCAGATAGGCCGCAAGCTGTTGCTCGTGTTGCCTGGTCTCACGGTCAATTACCACGCATTCAACGACTCCGGGATACTGTCCCAACACTGCTTCGATCTCACCCAACTCAACCCGGAAGCCGCGAATCTTTATCTGACGGTCGATCCGGCCAAGATATTCAAGATCTCCATTTGCCAGATATCGAGCCAGGTCACCACTGCGGTATAAGCTTTGGCCTGGCTGTTGGCTAAATCGATGCGGCACAAACCGTTCGGCCGTCAATTCTGGGCCGTTGAGATAGCCACGCGCAAGCCCCGGCCCGCCTACGTACATCTCACCGGCAACACCCGTCGCGGCCAGCTCCTGATGTCTATCCAAAACATAAAGCTGCAAATCCCCAAGCGGAAGACCAATCACGCTGCCTGTAGCCTGGTTCGTATCTGCCATGGTCAAAGGGCGATACGTAACGTGCACGGTAGTTTCCGTAATCCCATACATGTTGACTAGTTGTGGCTTCTGGTCACTGTGACGTTCAAACCACGGTCGCAAACTCTGCACCTCGAGCGCCTCGCCGCCAAAGATCACCAGACGCAACAACAAATCACCGTCGCCTGCGAGCTCTTTGTCCGCCTGCATCAACTGTCGAAAAGCTGATGGCGTCTGATTGAGAACAGTCACTTTCTCCCTGCTAAGCAATTTGTAGAAATCCTTAGGTGACCGGCTCATGAGATACGGCACGATGACGATGCGGCCGCCGTAGAGGAGTGCTCCCCATAATTCCCACACGGAGAAATCGAAAGCGTAGGAATGAAATAAAGTCCACACATCCCGATCATTGAACTGAAAAAGAGAATCGGTGACTTCAAAAAGGCGAACCACGTTCCTGTGCGTCACCACCACACCCTTTGGTTTCCCCGTGGAACCCGAGGTGTAGATCACATAAGCCGCATTGTTGCCACCCACACCGCTCCCCAGTTCTTTTCCTTCCGCGTCTGTCAAGAGGGCCTCCGCATCATCCAGATAAACTAACTCGCATCCAGCGAGACCGGGTTTATCTTTCAGGCCGCTATGGGAGAGGACAATCACGACATCCGAATCTTCTATCATGAAGGCGAGACGTTCCTGTGGGGACGCAGGGTCGAGGGGCACATAGGCGGCGCCCACTTTCAGGACGCCCAATATGGCCACCACCATCTCAAGAGAACGTTCAAGACAGATTCCAACTAATACTTCTGGCCCGACTCCTCGCTTCCGTAAATACCGAGCCAGCTGGTTGGCTCGCCCATTTAACTCGGCATAAGTTAACCGCTGATCTTCAAAAACGAGGGCAACCGCGTAGGGAGTCCGCGCTACCTGCACTTCAAATAATTGCGGGAGGGCAACGTCTCTTTCCTCTTTCGACTGATTCTCATTCGCCTTGCCGAGAAGTTGCCGGCGCTCGGTTTCAGTGAGTAACGGCAACTCCGAAATTCGTCGCTCGGGATTGGCGACGATACCCCGCAACAGCACCTCAAAGTGATTGAGTAACCGCTCGATTGTGGGACGCTCAAAAAGCTCCGTGCTGTATTCCACCCAGAGAAAGAGCGAATCCTTCTCCGCTATGGAGAGCAGCAGATCCGCCCGCGCGGCGCCTCTCTCCACCTCGATAATGTCTTCCTTCCATCCGGAGTCATGCGAACTCGTATCTGAGGCATGGTGCACCTCAAGGATCACCTGAAAAAACGGCGAATGGCCCACGCCACGAGGTGGTCGCAATTCCTGGACGAGCTTTTCAAACGGCACATCCTGGTTTGCGTAGGCAGCCAACGTCATCTCCCTTGTCTTGCGAAGTAACTCTATGAATAATGGATCACCAGAAAGATTGCTGCGCAATACAAGAGTGTTGACAAAACAACCGATCAGCGATTCGGTCTCGAGCTGGTTCCGACCCGCGATTGGTGATCCTACAAGAATGTCATCCTGATCGCTGTAACGCGCCAAAAGGACATTGAAAGCCGCTAGCAGAACGATGAAGAGCGTGGCGTTCTCCTGCTGAGCTATCGTTCTGAGACCATCAGCGATGCTGCGAGGGAATGTGGCGCACAGATGCCTTCCCTGGAAACCCATTTTCTGCGGGCGCGGTTTGTCGGTTGGCAACGAAAGCAAACCAGGAGCGGCCGTCAGCTGCTCTCTCCAGTAAGCGAGCTGCTTTTCCAAGGCGCCAGCTTCCAGCCAACTCCTTTGCCAGATCGCATAATCGCCATACTGGATTGGGAGCCGAGATAAGTGAGATTCGCTGCCGGTCGATATTGCGGCATACCCAGATGACAGCTCTCGGAAGAAGAGACTGATAGACCAGGTATCCGCAATGATGTGATGAATGACCAACAAAAGGAGATGTTGAGTCTTATTCAACCGAAGCAAGCATAAGCGAAACAGCGGCAACCGAGAGAGATCGAAAGAGCAGCGACCCAGTTCGTTGGCGACACGAGTTACCTCAGAGAGCTGAGTTTCGGGGAGCAAGCAGCTTAGGTCTGCGGCAGTGAGATCATACATTCCTACTGCACTGATCACTTGAACAGGCTCGCCGGCGACCTCATCGAAACTGGTCCGCAAGACTTCGTGCCGCTGTACTATCGTTCTGAGCGTTCTGCCCAGAGCCGTCGAATCAAGCAGTCCTTCCAGTCTGAACGCCGCCGAAATGTTGTATGCCGCACTACCGGGTTCCAACTGATCCAGAAACCAGAGACGCTGCTGGGCATACGAAACCGGAATGAAATCGTTCGTTTGTCTGCGCGGAATTCGTCTCGCTTGATCGTCCCCGCGTTGACCGCGCAAACGCTTTTCCAACAACGCCAGCTTTGCCGGCGAGAGTTTTGACGTTTTATCGGTAGCGTTGGTATTTCCAGTCATTGTTATGAGATCGGATCGCCGGAGAGATTCTCTGCTTCCTCCTCCGAGATCTCTTCGAGCTCCTTTACCAGGCTGCTTTCAATAAGCCTGGCCAGGGCGGCCACATTCTCCTTCTCGAACAAGCTGCGCAATGGCAGATCGAGGCCAAACACGGCACTAATTCGGGTGAGTACCTGGGTGGCTTTTAGAGAATGTCCGCCCAAATCAAAGAAGCTATCGAATACGCCAATCTTCTCGGTTCCCAGAACTTCGCGCCAGACATCAACCAGGAGTTCTTCAGTTACGTTTCGAGGGGCAACAAACTCCACAGTGAGCTCCTTACGTGAGAGATCCGGAATGGGCAGCGCGCGACGGTCAACCTTTCCGTTTGGAGTGAGCGGCAGCTCTTTCATAAAGACAAAAAAAGTAGGTACCATCACCAGCGGGAACAGGCTACTCAGATGAGAGCGAAGATCAGAGACTGAGAGCCTCTCCACTTTTTTTACCACATAGGCAGCGAGTGCAGTCTCGCCTTCCAGAGTTTTAAGGGCTACGACTGTGGACAAACCGACCAGCGGATGCTGCGCCAGCGCCGAATTTACTTCATCTGGCTCAACTCGCACGCCACGGATTTTCACCTGATCGTCAAGACGCCCGAGAATTTCAAGAGAACCGTCTGGCCGGTAGCGTCCCAGGTCGCCCGTTCTATAGACCAGATCGTTCACGTCAGTTGTAAATGGATTGCGAATAAACCGCTTCCGGTTTTCTTCCGAAGCATTGACGTAACCTCGGGTTCGAAAAGGAGTGCGAATGGTAATCTCACCCGGCTCGCCAATGCCGCAAAGACCGTCATGCCTGTTAAGCACCAGTGCTTGCGTCTGTGGCAAGGTCCATCCTACTGGCTGCACGCCGGGTAAGGGCTCCTCGGGGACCTGGTAGAAGCACTTAGCCAGGGTGGTCTCTGTTGGTCCATAGAGGTTTACAATCTTGCCCGTCCCTGGAAAGCTCCTTCGCCAGCGCCGCACGAGGGATTCCGTCAGTGGCTCGCCGGCAAAGAAAACCCACCTGAGACTCTTCAGGCTCGCTTGTGACGGGCCGTCTTCCAGCCAACTTTGGGCCAATGTCGGAACTGTATGTAAGATTGAAATCTCTTCCTTGTCTAACCAGGAAAGCACGCGGCCGTCACGCGCATCCTCGGGAAAATCCGGTAAGTGCAAACTGGCTCCACTGGTGAGCGGAAGAAAGATGTCTCTCAGCACAACATCAAAAGACAGGTTCGTGAGCTGCGCGCTTCTATCTCCCGGGCCAATCTTGAATGTCCGCCGCTGCCACGAAAGGAAGTGACTCAGACCGCAGTGAGATCCCAGCACCGCTTTGGGAATTCCGCTCGTGCCCGAAGTGAAGAAGAGATATGCCGCATCGTCGGCGCCTGGCTCATGAGGCTCTAATCCGTTGCCGGCTGGTCCGGATAGACGACGTTCGGCATCAATCTGCTTGACATTAAAGGAATCGCTAGCACGGAGCCAGTCGTCTGCTTTATCCCAGTCGCCAACGTACAAAAGCCGCCGGGCCTTCGCTTGGTCCAGCATGACTTTTTGTCGTTTGACCGGCAGATGCGGATCGAGGGTTAAGAGAACACCACCGCCAGCCAACACGCCAATCAGAGCAGCGATGAAACCAAAGCTCGGTTGGCCCGTCACGGCCACCACTCCTCCGGTTTCGAGTCTGTCTCGCCGCAACCATGCGCTCACGTATCGAGCACTTTCCGCCAGCTCGGAGTAACTCCATACATTCCCACTTTTAGCTATCGCTATCTGCCCGGGATTTTGCGCCGCTACGGAAAAAAAGATGTTTGTGATCGGTTCATGGAGCGGTTTCGGCAGGATGATCGCCGGATCCGGCATTACCGGGCGTGAAGAATCCGGCACAAGAGAATATGCTGAAATCGACTTGTCAGAGTCGACCAGGACCTGTTCGATAATTAACCGGAACTGATCCAGCATGGTCGCGATTCTTGGCCCAGCAAAAATATCCGAGTTGTAAACCGAGATGAGTTGCAGATCCTCGCCCCGGTCTCGTACGTACAGGGTCATATCAAACTGAGACCAGACTTCATCCGACTCCGCCCAGACGGCGGCTGGAGAGACATAACCTTCGCTCAGTCCGGGAAGCTCAATCCTGCCGTCAGAGAAGTTCAGCACATTAAAGAAGACCTGGAAAAGCGGGGTACGACTAAGGTCGCGCTGCGGCTTGAGCTCTTCAACCAGCTTTTCAAACGGCACATCCTGATTCGAAAAAGCTTCAAGGGCGGTCTGCCTGATCTGCGCCAACACTTCCCGAAAACTTGCTTCTTTTGTCAGTCTGGTTCGCATAACCAGATTATTCAGGAAGAACCCAATTAGCCCCTCAAACTCGTTTCGCGGGCGATTCACAATGGGAGAGCCTATGAGAATGTCTTCCTGACCGGTGAAACGGTGAAGCAGCACAGCGAATACGGCCAACAACGTCATAAAGAGAGTGACTTCTTCGCGCTTACAGAAATTCTTGAGCTCTTCCGATATCGACCGAGACAGACTCAATGATTCGCGGCCACCATGAAGAGTTTGCACTGCGGGCCTGGCGCGGTCGAGAGGAAGGTCAATGATCGTCGGAGCATCCGCGAGCTGCTGCTTCCAATAATTCAGTTGTCTTTGCAGCACTTCTCCGGTCAGCCAGTCTCGCTGCCAGACCGTGTAATCGGAGTATTGAACGGGCAGCGCCGGTAACGGCGAGTCTTTGTTGCCGGCAAAGGCCTGATAGAGGATGCCCAGCTCCTTAAGCAGAACTGCCATGGACCAACCGTCACTCACGATGTGGTGCATGACCAGGAGCAGAATATGGCGCGCTTCGCTAAGCCGCAGGAGCACCGCATGAAGCAATGGGCCCTTGGACAAATCAAAACCCCGATGAGCTTCCTTACGCGTGATTTTAAGGGCAATGTCATCGCGATCAGATTCCGCGAGCGCTGTGAGATCGATAACGGGAAGCATCAGCGACAGCCTATCAGCGATCTTCTGAACAATCTCTCCCTCCACCCTGTCAATTGTGGTGCGCAGTGCTCCGTGGCGCTGCACAATCTCGTTGAGGCTGAGCTCCAATGTGGGCACGCTTAATTCATAATCCAGTCTGACCGCTGCCGGGATGTTGTAAACGGGCGTTCCCGGAAACAATTCCTCAAGAAACCATAGCCGTTGCTGACCAAACGAGAGCGGCGCCACCGCGCGATTGGAGCTAGTGAGAGGCGGTTTCCATGTTGCTGCAACGGGCTGATGTGCTGTTATTGCCGGTTTGAGCCCGGCAATGTTCGGCGTATCGAAGAACGTCTGCAAGGATAATTCCACCTGTAACTCATCCCGCAAGCGAGAGATGACTTGGGTTGCCAAGAGGGAGTGCCCCCCCAACTCAAAGAAGTTGTCGTAAATGCCAATCGGACTTATTCCCAACACTTCTTCCCAGATATGCGCAAGGCTCTGCTCGATCGCGTCATTGGGGGAAACAAATTCCTGCTCCAGTGCGGGCCGGGACCTTTCCGGAATTGGAAGCGCTCGGCGGTCCACTTTGCCATTGCGGGTTAAAGGGAGACAGTCCATGAAGACAAAGGCCGCAGGCATCATGTAATCCGGAAGTCTAAACTGCAGAAACCTGCGCAATTCCGGAATTAGACTCACCAACGATACTCTGGATGAAGGTTGATTCGCATACTCCATCCACGGACGGGTCTTCGGCAGGTGCCTGCGGCTCACAATCGGCCAGGGGGTGCCAGCCGAAGCGGCATCACCGTTGGTCCTGGTAAAGATCACATCATAGCTGCCATCGGGGCCAGTGTTCGTCCAGCTAACATGAACCGAGTAGCCGTGTTGTTGACCTAACGACCGAAGCTCTTCCGGATCGATCCCTTCTGCGTCATTCGAATCGAATCGCGCACGCACTTCGGAGACGGTTTGGATTACATCGTTCTCTTTGGGTCTCAGAAGCTTCGAATATGAAACGGTCCGAGCGTTCGGGACATCCGAAATTGCAATAACGTCAAGATCACGGCCAGCCAGCGTCTCGGACAACCTCTCGACGCCAAGGCCATCTTCCTGCCAGTCAAGCCATTGCAGGTCTGCAGCAGGTTGCGAGTCCGCTCCTGTTTGCATCAGAACGTCGTAACGGAAGCGGGTGAGCTCGTTCAGTTTTCGTCCGCTTTTGGGGGTGACCCAGACAGTTCCGATCTCTTCCAATTGATGACGTACAGCTGTAAAAAAGGTGGGGTCGATTGTGAGTTCATCCTCGTCTGCTACCATTTTCTCCACACGACCCTTAAGCTCCGCCAGAAGCAGCCCGGCGGGCGCCTTCGCCAGTTGAACGGACGCATGGAAAGCTTCGAGCAATGGAAAACTTCTCACGTCTCCGATGAAGATGAAACCTCCGGGTTTGATTAACTTCACAACGCCTTCCAGCACCTTCAGCAAATAATCAATATTCGGGAAGTACTGCACCACAGAATTCAGGACCACCATGTCAAAGTGATTGTGGGGAAACCCACTGAAATCATCTGCTTCTTGTCGTTTAAGGTTGATGGTTTTGAAGTCACCGAGATCGCGCAAGCGTCGCTGAAGTAGCGTAATCGCGGACTGCGAAAAGTCAGTGCCGTAATATTCGTCGCACTGCGGTGCGATGCGAAGGAGCAGTAGCCCTGTGCCGCAACCAATCTCCAGGACTTTCCTGGGGCGGAGAGAGATAATCCGAGCGACTGTCTGCTCGACCCACACTCGCATTTCGTCCTCGGGAATCGGCCGACCCGTGTAGCTGCTGTTCCACCCGATGGTGTCGAAAGCGGGATCGTTTGTGCCACTCTGGCCATAGGTTTCCTCGTAAAGGCTTCGCCATTGTGACAAATGCGAGGAGACGGCAATTGAGGTGGTCTGCTGCACGTCAGAAACGACATATGCAACCAGCCGTTTATCACCTGGCTCGTCTTCTCGTGCTATTACGACGCATTCAGATACTGCCGGATACTGGGAGAGGGAGTGTTCGATTTCGCCAAGCTCGATCCGGTAACCTCGAATCTTCACTTGCTGGTCAATGCGACCAAGAAACTCGATATTGCCGTCCGCGCGAGATCGGACCTGGTCACCGGTTCGGTAGAGACGGCTTCCAGGTATACGGCTGAATGGATCGGGTGCGAATTTCTCTGCAGTAAGTCTCGGATCCTGCAGATACCCCCGAGCGAGGCCAACACCTCCAACGTATAGCTCGCCGGCTGCACCGAAAGGAACCGCAGCCATGTGGCTGTCCAGGATGTGTATATCGGTTTTCGAGATCGGTCGGCCGATGGGTACGCTTCTTTCAAACGTCTCCCCGGGCATTACAGTGTAGCAGCAGGTAAAAGTTGTATTCTCGGTTGGACCATAACCGTTTATAAGTTTGCAGCCGCTCAAGTGTTCAGCCACCTTCTGGCAGTGCGTCACCGACAGAACGTCTCCACCGGCAAGTAGCTGACGGACTCCCGCGAGACTCTCCATCTGTGTTTCGACCATCTGATGGAACAGACCGGCCGTCAGCCAGAGCGTTGTAACCCCCTTGCGCTTGATCAATCCGCCAAGCCCTTCAAGAGTCGGCAAACCGGGCGGCATCACAAGCAGGCGCGCGCCGTTTAACAGGCTTCCCCATATTTCAAACGTCGACGCGTCAAAGGAAATGGGAGCAAGCTGAAGAAAAACTTCATCGGCGTTTAGCGTCGCGTAGTTCGGCTCCTTAACTAGTCGAACGACAGCGCCGTGCGTAACTAATACACCTTTCGGCATGCCCGTCGATCCTGAGGTGTACATTACATAGGCCAGACCACGCTGGTCAGACCAGTGCTCAGGATTGGCTGTGCTTTCTCGTTGCAAATATTTCTGATGACCGCGCAAGAGGATGAGTTCGGAGTCGCCCGAAGGCAACTGGTCTGGTCGAATACCGTCAGCCAAGATCACCGGGGCCTTGGCCTCCTCAAGCATCAAACGGAGCCGTTGCTCTGGATAAGCGCGATCCAACGGCAGATAAGCGCCACCGGCTTTCAATATTCCCAGCAGACCGACGATCAACTCGACCGACCGCTCGATACAAATCCCCACCGAAACTTCTGGTTTGACTCCTCGTTTCCTGAGGTAGTGTGCCAACTGATTGGAGCGCTCGTTCAATTCCCTGTAGCTGAGTTGTTGATTCTCGAACACTACCGCGATTGCGTCTGGCTTCCGCCTAACCTGCTCTTCGAACAACCGGTGTATACACAGGTCCAGCGGATGATCTGCCACGGAGTTGTTGCAATCTGACGGCATTAATTCTGTTCTCGCTTTCAGCGAGTCTTCACTACCTGTCTTGTTTGCGGAATTTTCGGCCAAAACTCAGGAACGAGGCTGGAATAGCATCAACTCCTTGTTTCTTTAGGGAATGTGGCGAGGCTCTGCTCGGCCCCTGGCTGATGTCGAACAGAGTCAAGGCGTGTCAGGTGCCCGGCGTTCACCACAGTCGGCCTAATATTATCAGAAAACCCGACGAGCTGGCGTGCCTGCGCGCGGCAAAACCTTCAGACCAGCAGTTAAAAAGTAGTTGATCCCGGACAGGAAAATTTGCATTATGAAACGCGAGCGGTAATGCGATAGTCCCGCATTAGAATTCTGGCAATCGGGAGGATAAGGAATGAACCGCGACGAAGAAGAGGACACCACGATTTACAAAGTAGTTGTGAACCACGAGGAGCAATACTCGATCTGGCCAGCCGATCGGGAAAACGCTCTCGGCTGGCGAGACGCAGGGAAGACCGGACCGAAGGCAGAGTGCCTGGAGTACATCAAGGAGGTCTGGACCGACATGAGGCCACTCAGCCTCCGCAAAAAGATGGAGGAGGCAGCTGAGCAGAGTTAAACCAGGCGGTTACTAAAGTTCGTTCAGCCCCAAACGCCGGAAGTGCCAGCAGTCCTGTTGTGACGAAAACTGATTAGTTTGCGCCGACGTCGCAAGCCAACAGCTTGCGTTACCATTGTTATGACCTGCGAAATAATCGGGGAGGATTCTCGATGAGCAAAATGGGGAAATATTGCAAGGCATATATGATTCCAAAGTTAAGGGAATTCAGTGGCTGGACCGAAAACTCTCAGAACGCGAGAAAAGAGAACGATGCACCTCGGCAATTAACAGATGCTGATTTCCTCTATCTCCAGGAGAATTTTGTCGTCACTGACGGGATCTTCATTGATGAGAACGTGATCTTCGATAAGGTAACGCCTGAATGGATCGAGTTTTGTAAAGACCAGTTGAAGTTTGAGATTCCTGACTATGCCCTGGCCTCTGGCGAGAAGACTGATTGACGGCACAAAGTGCAAACAGGTTAGGCCAAACGCCAGATTTTTAGTTCCGCTTACCCGCATCGTTTGATTTTTTCCAGGATCGCGGTTGTCGAAGCGCCTGACACGAACGGCAACGACACCACCTCGCCACCAGCCGCTTCGACCTCCTGACGACCGTGGATTTCATCCAGTTCATAATCACCGCCTTTAACTAGCACGTCCGGCAGAACACCGGCGATCAAGGCGCGCGGTGAAGCGTCATCGAAAATGGTTACGTAACTGACTGCTCGCAGCGCCGCAAGGATTTCCGCCCGTTCGTTTTGATTTACTACCGGCCGGCAGTCACCCTTCAACTCGCGCACACTGCGATCACTGTTGATCGCCACGACTAGCACGTCGCCGAAGGCCCTCGCCTGCGCAAGATAACGCACATGGCCCACGTGAAGTAGGTCGAAAACGCCATTGGTAAAAACAACCTGTTGGTGCGCCTGGCGCAGACGTGAGCGTTCCCGGAAAAGTTCTTTGTGCGTAAGGATCTTTACGGTCATCCGGCACAATCTAACACGTCGTGGTATGGCAATACGACCAGGAGGCTGCCCAGGACTGGGCGGACAGAGAGCGTACTAACAACAGACGGCCCTATATTTCAAACTCCGAAACATCGTTAAGTTGCTCTGCTGCGGTCCACTCTCTATAATCAGCCCCTTATATCTGGAGTCAAAACTTTGTTTATACCCTTCCTCGAAGAGAATGATCAAACACGCGCGCGACGGGAGCATCTTGCGGCGCTGCACCACCTGGTTGGGAACGTCTATCCAAACAGGTATGAGCGCAGCCAAATTGTCGAGTCGGGAAAAGAAGACACCATAAGCTCAGTAGTGGAGAAGTTCCAATCCTTCGCCCCCCAGATATCTGAAGGGCGGCGGCCGGCGACCGAGGAGATCGACCTGGCGAATCAGCAGTTGAATAGCATCAGAGTACGGGTCGCCGGACGCATTGCCTCGCCGCCGCGCGTGATGGGCAAGGCCGCCTTCGTACATCTGTCTGATGGTGCGGCTCGTCTACAGGTCTATGTTCGGCAGGCGGATGTGGCTGGCGTGCGTAACGACAGCCGGGGCGGGGATGTAGATGGCTGGCAACTATTCCAACTACTGGACCACGGCGATTTTATCGGCGTGGAAGGCTATTTGTTTATTACCAGAACGGGTGAACTTTCCGTGCATGTGCAGAAGCTTCAATTTCTGGCTAAAGCCCTCCTCCCCTTGCCCGATAAGATGCACGGTATCAACGACCCGGAAATACGCCAGCGTCAAAGGTATGCAGATCTCCTTGCTGGTAGCCTTAAGCTGGAACGAGAAGAGGCAGAACTTACCCCACGCGAAGTCTTCCAACGAAGGGCGAAAATTGTTCGGGAGCTACGCCGCATTCTTGAAGATCACGACTACCTGGAAGTTGAGACTCCCATGCTCACGCCACTGGCAACCGGCGCGGCTGCAAGGCCTTTTAAAACGTATCACAACGCACTCGACATCGATCTTTACGCACGTATCGCGCCTGAGCTCTACCTTAAACGCCTGCTGGTCGGTGGCTTTGAGAAGGTCTACGAGTTAAACCGCAATTTCCGGAACGAGGGGATCTCGACACGCCACAACCCGGAATTCACCATGTTGGAGTTTTATTGGGCCTACGCGGACGTAAACCAGATGATGGATTTTTGTGAAGAAATGCTGAGAGCAACAGTATTCAAAGTACTGGGCCATACACATGTTCGCTTCGGTCGACATGACCTCGATTTCTCCCAACCGTTTCGACGGCTGACGATGAAGCAGGCTATCAGCAAATATTGGAGTCAAGAATTGGGCCAGAGTGCTGACATAACACTCGATCCCAGGAGACTGGAAGATCCTGGGGAAGTGGTATTTCTGGCGAACTGGTTTTCCGAATGGACATCAGCAATTCATCCGGAAGTTTCCGACGCTGAAGGCCGAGGGGAAGTTGGTCGCCAACAATTGATGCAGCTAACGGCATTCAGGGAAAGAGCAAAAAACTTCAATGCGCATAAAGTGCCAAGCAGGGCCGATGATACCCAGTTGGCCTTGCAAATCGCATATCTGTTTGAAATGACTGCTGAGCGACATTTGACGCAACCCACTTTTGTGACTGATTTTCCAAAATCCATCTCACCGCTGTCAAAAGCTTCTCCAGTTGATCCTACAGTCGCCGAGCGGTTCGAGCTTTTCATCGCTGGTATGGAATGTGCCAATGGCTTTTCTGAGCTGAACGATCCTCAGGAACAGTATGAACGTTTTAGGGAGCAGATGCAGCAGCGGGAAGTGGGGGATGAAGAAGCAATGCTAATGGATGAAGACTACATCCGGGCTCTGTCCTATGGCATGCCACCGGCAGCTGGAATCGGTATCGGTATTGACCGCTTTGTAATGCTGCTTACTAACAGACAATCGATTCGTGACGTGATACTATTCCCCCACATGAGACCCGAGAGGAAACGAGAAGAGCCGCTCCAACCCGGCGACAAAGAAGGCTAATCTCGTATTCCTTAAAATAAAAAACCTGAAGGAGCAGTGACGAGATGACTCGAAAACTTTTTGCTGTAGGAATAATTCTGGCTGTCGCCATGGTGCTTTACGCTCAAGGAGCCTTTGCCCTACATGTTCAGGGTGACAAGTCAGTGAAAATCAATGGCTACCTAATCGATAACATGTGTGCCGGCGCCCTCGCAAAGGGTAAAGATTTTGCCGAGAAAGTTAAGAAGCACAAGACGTCGTGCGCGTTAATGCCCAATTGCGCGGGAAGCGGCTTTGCCGTACTTTCCGACGAGGGTAAGCTCTATAAGTTGGATGACGCCGGAAACAAGATTGCGGAGGATTTATTAAAGAGCACGCAAACAACCGCGGGCGTGGCGGTCAACGCCGAAGGCACTGTCGATGGCGAGACTCTTCACGTGACTAAACTGGCCGAGGCTGCCAAGACCGAATAGCTTATATTCATTTCAACTCAAAAGGCCCGCAACAGAGTTTCTTACTGCGGGCCTTCCTTTGTTAATTTCGGGGAGTTACGGTTTCGACTTGTTAGCGGACTCCGTCACTTTTTTTCGCAGTGCGGAGAGTCGTTCATCCGACCAATCTGGCTTACGGCCTTGTCGCTCGGCCCTGCCGACATATTCCTCCATGCTTGCCACGGCTCCCTTAAAGTTTCCGAGTTTTTCCTCAGTGCGACTCACATCCAAAAGGAATTGAGACCCGTTTTCGCCCGAAAGCTCAAGCGCGCGTCGATAATTCTGAAGTGCTAACGGTAACTCACCACCCACTTCGTACAGCCGACCTAGATAGTAATAGGTAATCGGGTATCGTTCTCCATCAACCTTGCTCACCTCCAGCAATGTCTTAATCGCTACGTCGTTACGCTTGAGAGTCATCAGCGCATAACTCAGTTCGAGATTTGCAGGGGCAAAGTAGCCACCCATTCTTGAAATTACCCGATCATAATTTGCTATTGCCTCTTCATTGTGACCGTTATCGCGCGCACTCCTTGCCCGTTGGAGAAAACCAAACGTTTCCGGGTCGACAAGGAGTGTGCGAGTTGAGATTGATTTCCGACTTGGGTTATTTGAAACCGGCGGCGCTCGTCTGGCAACCGTTGGCGTCTTGCTCATCGAACCATTATCAGTCTTGTTTGGAATGGGTTTCGTGAGCGGCGTTCGCGCGGCTACTGTGATTCTACCTTCATTACCCGCACGAGCCAGAGCTTGCGCTGCAGCCGTGTGTTCAGGATTGACGGCCAATGCCCGTCGCCACTCGCGAACAGCCAGATCTCTTTCTCCTCTCAGGTAATACAGCCGGCCCAGATTGTAACTGGCCTCTGCATAACGGAAATCTTCCAATCTTAGTGCAGCGAGGAAAGCTTCGGCGGCTTCTTCCCAACGCGTTTGCCGCATCAGGACCACACCTAGATTGTTGAGAGCACGCGAGTATCTGCCTTTGCGTTGATCAATCGCCTTTCTGTAGGCATTAACCGCGCTATCCGAGTCCCCGAGGCGAGCCAGAGCATTGCCGGCATTGTACAGAGTCAGAGGGTCGAACCGATCCTCACCGGCCAGGGAACGAAGTTCCGCAATGGCCTCCTGCTTTTTGCCACTTGAAGCCAATAAATCTGAGAGTTTCAATCTCAGGACGGCACGTTGTTGGGCATCGGGTGCTGCCTCAATTTCAAGACGAATCGCCTCGGCGGTAGTCGTTTTATCGGTGGAGCTATCCGATTTATCTGTAACCGATGGGCTACCCGCCTGCTTCGTGGTTACGCTACTTCCGTCATTGCTCTTCACTGTCGTCGCACTAGTAGTCGCGCGGCGCGAGCGAGTTTTCGTTGTCTCATTGGACGTCGTAGGTGGGCTCCCGGGAGTTGACGTCAAAGGCGAAGCACTCTGGCCGATGACACTCACAGAGATTACGATGCTCAGAACTGCTGCTGCTAATAACCGCATTGCAATGATTCTCTTCAATGGGTAGGCCTTTAATCAGGATTTTAGAAAGGCCGGGCAGCTAACGCTTCAACACTGGACCTTCAGCACTACCATAAGCGATGACGGTGCCGCCGAAACCTACAGCCCAGCCATGAGTGCGGTCAGTGAAGAAAACACGCTCGAGAGAATGAGTTGTAGGAGTTGGCTCCAGGGTCCAATGTAAGCCGCCGTCGGTTGTGTGTATCACAGTTCCTTCGGCTCCGACTGCCCAACCCTCAAGCGCATTCAGGAATTTTACGTCCAACAAATCTACTGCGGCACCTGAATGTTGAGCTTGCCAGGTGCGACCACCATTGACGGTCCGATAAACAGCGCCGCCGGTCCCAACGGCCCACCCGACCCGATTATCAACAAAGGAAGCGGAAGTGAAACGAACCCCTTCAGCGTCTGTCAACCTGGATACATGCCAGGTATCACCACCATCGGAGGTCTGCAGTATTGTTGCTCCCGCACCAACGAGCCAACCGCGATCGTTATCTATGAATGTGCCACCCAAAAGTAGGTATCGAGTAGGTACCGATAATCGATTCCAACTCAAGCCTGAGTCTCGAGTTGTGTAGATTGAACCGCCTTCACCAAAGGCCCAACCATGCCCGCCGCGGCTGAAAACAGCACGTGATAGGCGGGCGTCAGTATCGACCTCTTTCATCATGACGCGTTCCCATTGAATGCCGCCATCCGCGGTGGTCATCAAGTATGTGCGAGGTTCAGTTTTGGTCTTGAGATCGTAAAGGTTCCGCTCGCACACAAGCCAACCGTTAAACTCGTCCATAAAATAAATATCGCGTACAACATCCTCGGTTGGGCGAGATTTGACCAGCCAATTGTTACCACCGTCATCAGTGCTAAGTAGAGTGCCTTTGCTGCCTACGGCCCAGCCGCGATTTTGATCGATAAAAAAGACGGAGTGAAGCCATGCCATCGTACCTGTTCGCTGGCGCACCCACGCATTTGTGGCAGCGCCAGCCTCAATGCTAGATAAATGGAGACAAAAGACCGCGATGAGAAACGCGGTCAGCAAACTAGGAGTGCGTTCATGGGTAGGCCAGGGGATCGAGGCGGTGGCAGGCCGACAGTGCGCGCCCGTCGATTGCTTTTTGATTGCCAGAGGCGCGCCAACACAGCCTCCTTTCGTTCCCGATGTCTTATGCAACATGCTTTTACATAAGGGCAGCTCTGCGATATCGACTAATCTCTGGCGGACTTGTTTGCTGCTGTCCTCATTGTCATGCAACTGCTGATGCTCATTAGTACGGCAAGCCACCCGCAAAAATGCGCGCAAAGCTAAGTATGGGCGTAAAACTCATGATCTTTTGAAACGTCTTGAGTTTGTTGCCGGGAACGAGGACCTGATCGCCTGGCACCAGATAGGTCAAATCAGGAGCGCCGCGCTTGTAAATAGCCGATACATTGACGCGAATTGGAGCAAGACTGCCGTTGGTTTGTCGACGGAGCACTACTACCTTGCTCCGGTCGCCGGTTTGTAACACCCCTCCTGCCTCAGCGATTGCTTCGGTGACGGTCAAACGACGACTCATTATTCTGACTCCCGGTTGGGCCACATCACCAAGAATGCTGTACCGGTAAGACGATGCTTTATCCAACGATACGTTAACTTGCGGATCGATGATGTACTCGTCATAACGCTGTTTGATCATTTCGGCAACTTCATCCACGGTTTTGCCGTTAACAAAAATACCGTTAGGTATCAGCGACAACGAAATTCGTCCACTCGGAGGAATGACAATTCCTGATCGCGAATAACGATCCTGGCCGAAGACAACTACTGAAATCACGTCCTCCGGACCGAGTCGATAGGTGCTAAAGAAATTGTTGTAGTAGGGAACGACGGCGCTCTCGTCTTCAGACATCTGTTCGTGTCGATTTGCTTGTGTATTCGTGGGAACGTCAGCAGGCGTCCGCTTGTTTTCGTCAGCTTCGAGTCGTTCCCCGGGCGGAATCGGGGCAACGGGTTTCTGAACGGAAGTTTTTTCGGCGTCCTTGTCCTGGCCCGATTCTTTGGTCGCCAGTCGTTGTCGCGTCTTGCTTTCAGCTGAATCCTGTTTCTGAGCGAACACTGCAGTCGAGCAGATCAGAAACCCGGCAATTGTGAACGCCATAAATCTGTTTTTTGTTTTCATTCCAAGTCCTCCCAAAGCCAGCGCTACCTCAGTGGGCGCCGCGCCCAAAAAGAATGATCTTGATTGTCTCAAACAAGATGATTGCATCGAGTATCAAACTCTGGTTTTTAATGTAAAAGAGATCGTACTGAAGTTTTTGCCGGGCATCCTCGATTGAGGCTCCATAGGGATATTTAATCTGGGCCCAGCCAGTCAACCCCGGCGCCATCAGATGCCGTTGTTCGTAATAAGGGATTTCCTGGGCCAATTGGGCAACAAAATGGGGACGCTCGGGCCGGGGGCCCACGAAGTTCATCTCGCCACGCAAGATGTGCCAAAACTGGGGGATTTCATCCACACGAATCTTACGAATGACTTTGCCCACGCGGGTGGTCCGGTCGTCATCTTTTGTTGCCCAGACCGGTCCTTCCTTTTCAGCATCCTGGCGCATCGAGCGAAACTTCATCAGTACAAACGGGCGGCCATTTTTGCCGACTCTCTCCTGCCGATAAAAAACCGGGCCGGCGGATTCGAGTTTTATAAGAACTGCAGTTAACGCCGCGATCGGTAAAGAAAGGATTGCTCCGAACAGGGCGACCATTCTATGGACAGTGCTGCGCGTAATACTGGAGAGTCGGGCCTGTCTACCGCGGCCCGAAAAGATTAACCAGGAAGGCCGAATCATGTTCAAAGACACCCGTCCTGTGATTCTTTCGTAGAAGGATGCCCCTTCTTCAATGTTCACTTTGCCAGCCAGGCTGAGTTGCAGGAGCTTATCAGTTGGCAGATGTCCCCGACGTTCGCCCATGGCGACGACAATGCGATCGATATCCTCGCGCTTTACTATGTCGTCCAGCTCCGACGTGACGCCGATCACTTTGGGGTTGATCAGGCTCTTGCCCAGAAGATGCGAATCGACGCCGATGAAGCCCACAATGCGATAGCCAGCATCGGGGCGATCAAGCGCCTCCCGAGCAACTTCAACGGCCAAATTTCCGGAACCTACGATCAGAATCCTTTCGCCGAAATCCGGATGGCCCAGGAACCAGTGAATTGACACCCGCCAGGCCACCATTAGCCCCAGGGCAAGTGGCAGCGCGATTACCGAAATGCCTCTTCCCAGCATTAGTCGTGGGAAGGCATAGAAGGACAACGCCAGCGCTATCCAGGCCAGCCCCAGCGCTTGAACCAGCCGCAGCACGAGCTCGCGCCGGTCGTGCATGACGATAAAGTCGTATAGGTCGAAGAGATAGAAAGCAGCCAAACAAAAGACGGTCGCCAGTCCAGCCTTAGCGAATCCCTGGCGCAGCAGCAGTTCATTGCTGGCTTCTTCGAATCCCAGCCTTAAACACACTGCACCAACTATTGCCCCGAAGATAACCATCGCTTCGGCGAGCAGCAATAACACGGTGCGTGCATTGAGGCGAGATGCTCTCAACTGACGATTGCGACCTCCTCTTGTTGCTTGCTCTCAAGATCTTTGCGTTGCCTACCGGGCAGCGTCCTGTCACGACGATAGGAACGATGCTGGTAGTAGTAGGAGTTGGATTCGAGTTCTTCATCTCCTCGATTTAAGACGACTCCCAGCATTCTTTCGCGGGGAAGTTGGGCCAACAACTTATCAACGACGGCGTATCGAGTTTTACCGGAACGCACGACCAGCAATGCGCCATCGGCCCGGCTAATTAGAACATTGGCATCGGTGAAAATGCCCAGGGGAGGCGCATCGATGATTATGTAGTCAAACGTACGGCGGGCTTCCGTAACGATTGCAGCGTATGTCGGGCCCGAGAGTAATTCGGCAACATCGTCGCGTGGCTTGCCACCCGGCAGAAGGAAAAGACCGGCAGGATCCAATCGCACAATTGCTTGCTGCAATTCCATTTCACCGCCCAGCACTTCCGACAGTCCCACTGATGCGTCTATTCCGAGATACTCAGTTGCGCATGGCTGGCGCAGATCGCTATCGATGACCAATGCCCGCACGCCTTCTGTCTGGGCCAGCAACCAGCCCAGGTTTAAGGCTGTCAGAGTCTTGCCTTCGGCTATTCCGGCACTGGTAATCACAAAGGCCCGCATCTGCTCACGTTCGCCAGCCTGTAGAATCCTCGTACGTAGAGAGCGAAATTGCTCACAATAGGCGGAGCGCGGCTGAGTAATTGCCACAAGATGAGGCTCGACGCGCGCGGCAGAAACGTCGTAATGGACGAATCCCGCAGCGCGCGCCGATCCAGCAGCGTCCAAAGTTGCCCCAGCAGCACGCGAAGTCATTCCGCCGGGGAGTGCCGACCCGCCGGGAGCATTCGCAGTGTGCGCAGTGGACGCTGAAGTTTGCGCGGCATCATCAGGCATAGCCAGAATTGAGGAGCCACTAAACAGCTGCTCCTCTACCTGCTGTGCAGATGGTAGTATGCGATGATTGCGTACTTCGCCGCGGCGCTGTGAATCATTTGTTGGCCGCGGCTTAGCCGGACCACTCGTTTGCGTGCTCGAACGTTTTAATGCATCGAAAACTCTGCCCATCAGTTCTCCTTAATTCTCCAGCCTTCAGCTCCAGCCAAGCTTGTTTTGACTTCAGTCTGAAGCTGCTCTAAGTCCTTTCTGCAGGAACGGGCGAAACTGTCTCTCCTTCTCCTTCAGCTGGGCCATTCCCAGCCGCCCACAGTTCAGCTCGACCGGAAGTAGAGAAGATTCGCGCCGGAGATTCTCTTTCCTCGCCAGCCTGCATTCCACGGTTGGAACGCGGCAGCATATCGAACGTCTCTGCTACTTCTTCAATAGTGGAACGCCCTATCTTGGTCTCACCAGTTGCAAAACCCGAGAGCAATGCGTTGTCGCAAAGATTATTGATATTGCGCGGAATGCCCTCAGAGCAACGAAAGATGTAATCGATGGCAGCGGGAGAGAAGATATCAATGTGCTCGGCACCGGCGACAAGAAGTCGCGAGGTTATATACCGATCAGTCTCCTCAACATTGGGTAACGGCTTGATCACACAACGTAAGGCGACTCGTTGTTTCAGTTGCCGTAGATCAGGATTATTGAGCACATCACGTAATTCGGGTTGGCCAGTAAGCACAATCTGCAGTTGTTTGGCAGTATCAGATTCAAAGTTTGAAAGCAGACGGATCTCTTCGAGCACGTGTGGAGAAAGGCCCTGGGCCTCGTCAACAATCAGAACGGTGCGCAGTCCTCGCGAGTGTCGCGATTCGAGTGCGCGTCCGAGCTCCAGGAGAAGCTCCGATTTGGTCTCCCATTTTTGCACGTCCAGCAGAGTCGCAACGTGCTGATAGAACTCTGACACGGAAAGGCGTGGGTTAAATATGTACGCTACCAGAACCGTGCGGTCCAGTCGCTGCATCATCCACCTTAGGATGGTGGTTTTGCCCGTTCCCACTTCGCCTGTTACTACAACTAATCCTTTTCCGCTTTCAATCCCGTAGTGAAGATTAGCCATCACCTCAGTATGCGAAGGAGTGAAATAGATGAAGCGCGGGTCGGGTGTCAGTGCAAATGGTAATTCTTTTAACCCGTAAAATTCTGCGTACACTCTTAAACCTCCAAACCCGGTCGGACCGGATTTTTTTCCTCTTGAGGTGTCTAGGCCGAAAACCGGTCAAACACCTGAGACATTTTCAGCACCATAGCGAGCGCTGGTATTGCGAGGACAGTAGCTATAACCCCGGCAACTAACAGGAGTCGACGACGACGTGGTAGTCGGCGTGCTTCTTCCGGAGTCAATAACTCGGGCATGGAAATTAGTACCGGAAGTCCGGTGTAGTGTGCGGCGTCCTCACTCGTTTGGATGGTGAGTAGCCGAGGCACTTCGACGAGCGCGGCCAATAGCAAACCCACTCCCAAACCCAGACAAATGCCGAGCCCAAACAGGGTAAAGCGCTTTGGCGCCACCGGGGCTGAGGGCAGGTTTGCCGCATCAATTACTTCTATGGTCTGACCCTTCTGTTGGTTTAGCGCATCCGCACTAAGTGATATATTCTGGCGCATTGCAACGAGTGAATCGTGATACGCCTTCTTCGCCTGGTACTCGCGATCGATAGCTCCCAGAACTAATTCGACACCAGGAACGCTGTTTATCCGGGTCATAACGTCGGCGATCTGCTTATCGATCTCAGCCTGCATTGTCTGTTGACGTTTTATTTCGCTATCGACCATTCTGATTTCTGTTTCCAAGCCCGCCACTTGCAGATCCGGTCGGTCCTTTAACTTTGCTTCCTTCTCCTTTATGCGCTGGGCGCGGTCGGCGAGCATCTCGTCCATTGCCTCTTTAACCGAATTAATCTCCGCCTGCTTCGCGATCATGTCCGGATGCTTTGGTTTAAGCTCAGTTGACATGCGCATGAACTGCGCCTCGAGATCCGCTTTTCGCGCCGCCAGTTGGGCCCACGCTGGGGTTGTCTTCGGATCAGTGGTGGCGTCAGCAATGTCTTCCTTCTGCTGTTCCGTGGTTTTCTTGATTAAAGCCAGCTGGCTCGCAAGTGCCGAACGCCGGTCCTGAAAACGTCCGATTTCAACAATGTAAGCCTGCTGCTGTTGCCGCAGACCGGCTAGCTGGCCCAGCAAGGTTTGGCTTTGCGCCGGCAGACTATTGAGGTTCTGCTGCATGTAATCGACCCGACGCTTATCTATTCCATCGAGTTCGTCTTTCGCCTGTTTCTCCTGGTTGTCGATGAAGTCCTTGGCAGACTGACTGGTGTCGATAGTGTTTTTCGTTTGCGCGTTGATGTATTTACTGGCAAGCTCCGCGGCCACGGATTGAGTGGAATGTGGATCACGACCTCTGTAGGTAATACTGAAGCCGTTCGTGACGTCATTGCGGCTGGTGTTGACTTCTACTTTGATGTTACTCCGCATCGAATCGATGATGCTCTCTATGGGCTCTCGGCGGATTCTTTCAGGTTTGTATAAGTCGTATTTTTCGATCAGGGGCTCAAGAGAACTGCGACTGGTGACCACTTGTGCGATGCTGGTCAACTGACGAGTCAACGTCTCTTCCGTCGCCATAGGAACCACATTATTTGGCAAGGTTGAGGGCTTTACGACAATTAGCGTTGACGACTCATATAAATTCGGAAGACGAAAAACAACCCACGCCACGGCGGACGCGACCGCAATAGCTGGAAGTATGATCAACCATTTTCGCTTCAATAAAATCTTTACATATTCGCCGGGAGTTCTCTGGCGAAATTCAACACTCATAAAGCCTCCTGGTCAATTCTGTCGTGCTCAGGGAATAACCCATAATGGACATTTGCACTAACCTTTCCAATCAAAGCAACATCTTAGGTCCAGCTCCCGCCCTCGTTTAGCCAACAAGCGGGTTAGCTAAAGAGTATTGAGAGCGTTGCGTGCCTCATCCGCTTCGGCAAAGGGCACTTTCTCGCCCAATCGCAAAGACTGTTCGAGTTCCCGCTTTGCCGTGTCTTTGTCACCCTTTGCTTTCAGGGCCATGCCGAGATGATAGTGATAATTTGGCGCCATGTTACCATTGTTTTTCCTGGCAACCTGTTCATCTACAGAGACGGCTTTCTGCAACTGCTCGACTGCCGCTACGTAAAGTCCTTTCTTGTAATAAACCCAGCCGAGCGTATCCACAAAACCAGCGACATTGGGGTTCCTCTGGACCACACCTTGGGCCAGACGCACGGCCTCGTCCAGATTTCCTTTGTTGTAGACTGCGTAGAGCCATGCCAGATTGTTCGCGGCAATCGGAGAGTCTTGATCCTTTTCCAACGCCTTCCGGTAATTTTCGGCTGCGGCGTCGTAATTTTTTCGCGCGTCCTCAAGCATGCCGATCAGGGTATAGGCGGCCGCATTGTCAGGTCGCAACTCTAAAACTTTCCGATACTCAGCAATCGCCCGATCTTCCTGCTTCGTGTTTACAAACAGAGCGCCCAGGGCGTTGTAAGCGGCTATATAGTTTGAGTCCAACTCCAGCGTCTTACGGAGTTCGGCTTCAGCCCCCTGATTGTTGCGCTCAAAACCATAAATCTGAGCCTTAAGAAAATGCAGCGAAGCATTATTCGGATATGACTTAAGTACTTCATCAATCCTCGCATGTGCTTTATTTGTCTCGTTCTGGCGCGCATGCAGATCGATCAGTCCGCTTAAAGCATTGAAGTTGACCGCATCCAGCGAAAGCGCTTTATCGTAAAACCCGATCGCTTCGTCAGATTTTTTCTCTGCTTTGGAGAGGGCTGCCAGGTCGATGTATACCTCAGCGCTGTTCGGCGTAACGTCGCGAGCCGCAATAAAGTCCTGTCTCGCTGCTGGTATATTACCTATCTGAGCCTGAGCTGTGCCGCGCGCCAAATATGCCTTAGAGCGAATTTCAGCGAGCAGTTGAGGAGAGTTGTCTCTGTCAGGACCAGCCTTATCCAGTCGGTCGAGCAGTTCGGACGCCAGCCTGGTGGCGGTCTTCTGATCTCCGGCCGCGAGGTTAATCTGAACCTGCAGCAACTTGGCCGGCAGATAATCGGGATAATTTCGTTCCAAATCTGCAGCAAAAGTTCGCGCCTGGTCCACTAACCCCAGCGCAAAGTTGGCCTGGGCCATGAAGTATAGTCCACCCCGGGAATTCGGCTCCTGTTTTAGCACCTCTTTCAGATCTTCAACTGCCGCTTTTAAGTCGTTAGTCTGGCCGTTCTGCAAACGCAATCGCGCTCGCAGCAGAAGCGCCTGTCTGTCATTCTGATCCTTCTTCAGCACTTCCTGAATTTGGCTTGCGGCTCCCTGCGTGTCACCGCGCATGAGCATAATCTCACCCAAACGGTATCTTCCCTGAATAAAGTCGGGTGTCTTAGCAAGGATGTCCTGATAGATCCTGATTGCATCATCGAGACGATTAGTGGCGGAATAGAAGTCTGCTAGAACTGCCTGGTTCTCCGGCTTGCCGTTCTCTAGATTTGCCAATGCTTTGTAGGCAGTTTCGGCCTTATCAAATTGCTTATTAACCAGGTAGAAACTGGCCAGAACAAAATGCGAATCGCGATTTGATGGCTCGACTTCGACGGCTCGCAACAATTCGGCTTCGGCGTCCGCCGGCCGACCGGTCTGAACGAGGAACTTTCCATATTCCGTATGGACCAAACCAGAATTGTTGTTGACCGCAATGGCCCGCTTAAATGTCTCCGCTGCTTTTTCTTTATCACTGGTGACGACGTAGAATCGCGCCAAACTAAGATATGACTCTACTCGTTTCGGATCCAACTCAATCGCGTGGTTAAGTTCGGCAAAGGCCTTATCTCGTTGATTCTGGGCAAAGAGAACGCTACCCATTAAGATGTGACCTTCTACATGATTGGGGTCCTTCTGCAGGATCTCCTTGGCCATTCGCTCAGCCTCGGTAATCATGTCCTGCTTACCCCTGCTGCCGGCGATATAGTAATTGCCGAGCTGAACCCGGGCGTCGAGATTGTTGGAATCTAGGGCAACAGTTTTCCGCAGTTCTTCGAAACTCTCCTGGAAGCGCTGCAATCCCTGAAAGGCACGGGCAAGGCCCCAATGCGCCGCGGCAAACTTTTCGTCGATCTGGATCGCATTGCGAAATTCAATTGAAGCTTCCGCAAATTTTTGCGCTTTCAGGTAGACCTCACCCTGGGCCACATGCGCTGCTTTGGCCTTTTCAGGATTGGTGCAGCCGGCGAGGACTATCATCGCTGTCAGGGACAGGAAAAGAAGCGTGGCGTAAAAAGAGTTCCTTCGACACTCCGTTTTCATTCTAAATCGACTCCATCGGGAAATAGATTTCCTGCTGGTCGCAGGCTTCCTGCGTAATTCGCCTCCATTCTCAATCCGTCCACGCACCGCAGGCGGGCAAGGCCTCGTGATGTTCGCTAATCGAGACAACCTTAAAAGACCCTCAATTGGAAGCAATTTCCGCGAATCTGCCATAAAAACCACAGAGCTTGCGCTTCTTCGTTCAGTCTGGAATAAACTCGGGCAGCACATTCGCAGCATTTGCCGCAAGGTCAGCAGCAGACTCAGTTGCCGTAACTTCAGACGCGCCCACAGGCGTCGTTACCCTGATCATCCCACCGTCAGAGCGACGAAGCCTTACGCTGTCAAGGACGGTGTAAATCTTGCCCCAGTACTCACTGGCGACTGAGCGACCGCGGCCCTGATACCAATAGATTAGCAACTCTCTCTGGCTGCCATTCTGAATCAGGTAGCGATTGGCAATAAATGCGTTTCTCCCGCTTGGTTTAATTGATATTTCAGCCGCCTGGTCCATGGTCCATCCGGCTCCCGGTAGACAATTTAGCGGGCTATGGTACGTCGAACCGTCGCGCTGAGTGGCATAATAGCCTACGTAAAAATTGGCCACGCGACCATCTGCACTCCGATAGTCACGCAGCAGGTAGTCACTAGCTTTAAGGACACTCATTGTCTCGGCGTCAAACTGTTGATCTCTGCTTGCTTGTTGCCACGATCCAATCTGCCTGGGAAACTCGCTCAAATCTTTGCGTGCTACCTGGGACTCCCCCAAGCGGGCCCATACGTTCACCAAGACTCCACCAAACAGGATCAGGCACAGGAAAGCTAAAAAATGCGCTTGACCTCTCATGCTATTCTGCTCCTTCGACATGTACAGTGGGTGCTGGAGTGCCTTGGACCGCGCCACTGTTCAGTCCTCCAGCCAGCAGACGCTCCCGCTTTACTGGCCTGGAGTTCTCGCCTCTGGAAGGATTAAATCGGTCCAGAATCCAGCCTCCACCGAACAACATGAGAAAGGCCAGAATGTATACAACCCAACCCGAAAAGCTGTGGAAGAAGCCGTCGGCCACCCGAGTGCCAAAATAGTGCGACAAGACTCCCGTGCCGCTGACCCTAAGTGCGTTCGTGAAGATCGCGATGGGCACGGCAGAGATCACAATTATTACCGCGCGCCAGAATCCGTAGCGCTTCAGCTTTGAAGCCGTGGTCGTTTCGCCATCATCGCCATTTTCGTTTCCTGGATGAGTGAAATAGACAAAGATCACCGCCAATGTCAGAAGAGTCATCAGAGAGCGAATACCGCTGCAAGCCTCCACCACTTCAAGTTTTTTTGTTTGGAGTGCCCCCAGCGGCATCAATTCTATAACGTTCCCTTGCCGTAGCACTGGAACATGAAATAGTTCCATGGACCAGACGGCACACTGAGAGGCGAAAAGCTGGAGCGGAAAAGCTACTTTGTTGAAGATTATTGCGGGAATAGGTATCGCCAGGAGCAATAGCGCCAAAGGCACGAGGGTGGTCCGCAGGAGATGAAAGCCCCAGAAGTACACGACTGTACCGGCAAGGATTAGAACGAGTGAAAGTCGTTGAACATAAAGCTCAGCGCCTGCGGTTCCGGCCCAAAGAGCCATCAGGGCCAATACAACTGCGCCTGCACCCCAGAACAGAGATGGCCGAACTGGTTCCCGAGCAAACCGCTCACGCTGAGTCCATAGCATGTAGCCGATTACAAAAGGAATGAGGAGGCCGTGGGAGTAGTTCTCGTCGGTCCACCAATCGAAACCGAGCTTCTTAAGCACCGCTGCGTACGCGAAGACAAGCGCGCAGGAGATGGCGAGAACTCGCCAAATGTATTTGCTGGCGGGGACACTCATTAAGACAGTTACCGTTGACACTGTTTTCGTGGAAGAAGGGCAATTCCCCTACGAAAACCGGTGGGCTGACGGAAATCCTTCCGGCCCGGAAACACAATGCGCAAAAAGCTTAGCTCAAATTGGCCATCCATGACAATGCAAAATCGCCTACCTGCCCTCTCAGGGAATAAAAAGTCGAACCTGCCGATTCTTCCAGGTTTTTCGCGCTCGGGTCCGTGATTGTGACAGTTTTGCGAGAATAAGACGAAACAGGGCGTGTATCGACGGCAAAAACGAGCAAACGTCCGCCGCTAGAGCGAATCCGGGTTTGTGCCAAATTAGTAAGGAGAGAATTCGTTGCGGGCGATATTTTAAGGCCCCGCGAATTGAACAGAGGTCAAAAAGCGTTCGCGGAAAAGCAGCTGACCTGCTGGTGATCAGAAGCACCGAGGCGGCACATTTCTGGCTGAAAAGGCCTTGGTTTACAGCACCGTTATTGATGGAGCGTTACTTTTCTCGCCGTTGATGACAAGCACAACTCGAATCATCCCTGCGCCACGCAATTCGGGCAACAGTATAAAGTTCACCTGGTCAAGGCCGGGCACTCGGCCCTGCGACCCGGCAAATTCCACAGGCAAAGAGATGACTGTCCCGTCGTGGCGACGTGCTTCCACACTAACCGATTCGGCAAAATTGGGTTGGGAGACTCCATTTAGAGTTACGTCATTGCTGGTATCGAAATCGGCAGCACTGCCGCTAATTCCAGTTGCGAAAATGGTGACCCGTGTCCTCTTGTCCGGCCCAAGGTTGGCAGCGGTGCTTACATTGAACCCGTCGACGGTCTGTGTCGACGAATTGATTGCCTGGGCTGGGCCATCCGGATCTTCCAATGCAGTCATAATGTCGAATACATTACGAGCAATGGTGGTCAAGCCATGCGAAATATAGCCGTCTTGCGACACTACTATTATTTCTGCGTCGCCAATGTCCAAATCGCCGGGAACGTAAAAGGTCACGCGGGATGGCGATACATAGACCAGCGAAACAGCTCGCCCGCCAACCGACACACTCACTCCCCCCAATTCATACGGCAATGGCTCAACACTCCATCCTGCCAATGCTGTTTGACTGCCCAGGGGCGGTTCCCCCTCGTTCGCAAAAACCGCCCCGATGCTTCCTGGTGTTAGTGAGGCCACAGATGTGGGTGTATATCCGGAACGTACAGCCCCGATCGTCAAATCGGTGCGGACATTGGCATCGAAAGCCAAGGCTTGAGTAGCAGGGGAGATACTTCCGTAGAGCATCAGATCGTCTGCTATTGAAAGATGGACGATGAGCTTACCGACGTAATCTCTCACGCTTACGGACATTGCAGCTTTATCAGCATGATAGGCGGCAGCCCTCGAAAGATAGAGCGCCCCAAGTATTTGCGTGTCCACTCTCTGGGCAACAGGACCAAAGGCGCTTCTCTCAGCGGTAAAGTCCCCATATGCCAATTCGATATCGCTAACGAGAGTCAGCAAGTCCGAGACCGCCAGTAGTCTCACCGCTCCAGTGAAGCCAGGCGTAGTGAAGGAAATCGAACCAACATCTCCAACAAGACTACTGGCAAAAGCCCTGGCCCTTTCGACGCTGCTCGGCGCGCTTCGAGGAGCCGGACTCGGAATTGGCGTGGGAGTGAGTGTCGGCGCACTACACGTTGTCACCTGGTCCTGATAGTTCGCGAGAGTGAATGCTGTACCGCTTATGCGAGCAGCAAAGGAATGCGACTGCCCGTCATGCACCGAATTCGCAGTCGAGAAGCCATAGCTACCATCTCCCACTCCATTCGCTAACAGGTCTGGCCTGAATGAGCTCGCGGGAATAGATCCAACTATGACCTGACCTGTAGCCAGGTCAATAATATCCACGCTGAAGTGCGCGCCAGCATTATTGACGTCTCGGACCCATCCCGCAAATGTTGCGCAAGTCACGTTATCCAAATAACCCTGATACGAAGGCGTCGCCGTCGGTGTTGGTGCCGGCGTCGGCTCCGGTGTGGGTGTCGGCGTTGGTTCCGGAGTTGGCGTCGGCGTCGGCTCCGGAGTTGGCATCGGCGTGGGCTCTGGAGTGGGCGTCGGCGTGGGCTCTGGAGTTGGCGTCGGCGTTGGTTCCGAAGTTGGCGTCGGCGTTGGAAGAGGTACTGTCTCACTCAACGCCGCCAAAAGCGCGTCCATATTCACACCGGGGTCAGTACCATCAGTGGCCGCATTCTTGAACGGACTGGACGGGGCCAAACGATAATCGTCGTTAGCAACATCCGAAAATCCAACTTGAGAGAATGCGTTCACAATCGGGCTAAGAATGCCTGCGCCATATCTGCTTTGCAGATCGCCATTGAACGCATTATCAACAAAGACATTTTTCGATATCGTGAAATTTGGAAAACAGCTCGAGGTTACTCCATCGATATTACAGTTAATGCCGTAGGCGTTATTAGCGACAATGTTATCGTTAAAAAGAAAGTTCGGATTCTCTCCTTCAGCGCTTACCGTGCTGCTTCCGTAAATTGGTGTCGGATGATCATTGACTACCGTATTGTGAGTGACAGATACATTTGCCGCATGCGAGCTTTGTAATAACAACGCCTCGTTCTTAATCAGATTATTGGTTATAGTCACACAACAACCTGGAGTGTCACTATTGTAGGGATCCTCGAGGGCTAAAATAATGAATTGACGAGAGCCATCGAGGTCGTAATTACTATCGATGAAATTTGAACGGAAAGTCAGATTCTTGATTAGAGTCCAGGGAGTAAATCCTTCATTAGAATGCTGAGTGAAGGCCAGAACGCTGGGATAGCCAGTGAAAGTATTGCCCTCAAATAGAATCGTATCTCCCGCCTTGAATTCCACCCACCCCTTAGGATTATTGTTATAGATGGCGTGTTCCGCCAGCGCGTGAACATAGTCTATGTCAAAGGTATTTTTAGTAACTGCTATGTTGTGTACTAGTTGGTCAACTCGCCACGCCGCCTGCCCTGGCGTTGTCGGAGCTTGGGTTAAATAATTATTGCCAACCGGAGTGTAGTGAACTGTGTTACCCACTACCGACGTTACATTCGATACCTCGAAAACTTTGAAACTATAGTTACCATCGGGCGCAGGTATGTTATACGGTTCCACCGTGTAGTCGTTGCCGCTGACTGCAATGACTTTTCCTCTGTAAAGATTCCCGTCGCTGCCGGTCATCCAGATTGTATGATTAACATCACTGCTGGTTAGACTGACACCAGAAGTTCGGGTAATCACATTCGTTGAACTGATGGTCCCCGCACCTTGCAGTTCAAAGCGTATGTAAGTCCCACTACTAAGTCCCGCTGTGGAAGAGAAGTCTGCTTGCGATGTCTCCACAACATTGCTGAGACTGGCGGTGTATTGTGGATCTTCTCCACCGCCCCCAGTGAAAATTGCCGCATACCAGGCCTGTAAAAAATTGTCATGTACTGTAAGATTGTTGCAGGTAATGCATAAAACAATCTCGCTGGTCATCAGCTGATTGTCGGCTGCCGAGCGTCCTAAAAAACCGCTGGCGTAATTCCATTTGAACGTCAGGTAAGAACCCTCGAACTGTATCGCCCGATATACTGACCTCGTATAGTCTGTCCCCGTCTCCTTCGGATGCAGATAACACCGCGCAATGGTGATGTGAGACACCCCTGAGTCCCCCGCATCAAATAGCGCGTTAACTATCTCGTTCTGGGTATCCGTTCCAGTGTTAGTGACTTCCAGACCATCGAACACCCAATAGGAACTTCCAGAAGCGAAAACAAAAGCTCCCGATCCGCCCCGTGCTCTAATCTTGGGCATATTCGCCGCATTGGCTGGTGATACCCTGCCAGCGGGCAGGCTGCCGGAATCAGATGATCGCAGGGTAATTGGGTTGCTGGCGCCGCACCCCTTACTCGGGACATTGAACGCATAGAATGCCCCTGGCGTATCCCACGTCCCTCCAGCTTGCAACACGATTTCGTCCCCACAATTGGCAGCGTATATCGCCGCCTGCAGATCGCCGTTCTTAGGGACAAAAACTGTTGCTGCACGAGTACTATTGGTATTAAAGAGAATGAAAAATATACTGACTGAAAGTATAACAACGCGAAGACTCAGCGAGGTAATCGCTGAACTGATTCGTGCGGGCAAATATCAGTCCTCACTTTCATAGTATTAAACACCGATACCTTCGTAATTCAGCCCAATGTCTGAGGTTTTTCCGGTTCTCCAGGTCAACGTGCTTCCGCTTAGCACGCACTTAAAACCTTTACTACTGTCGGGAGGACCGCTTGTTCTCTGTAGGAAACGAACCCTCGAGCAGAACACTTGCTAACGTTCTAGCGGGTTAGAGAACTTCGAAGAACCAGAATCTATTTCACACTATGGACTAAGTCAATCACTAAATTTTCTCGACCTTCAGTTTTTATGGCCCTCAAGCTTTACAAGTGGCCCTTGTTATGAAATCACAATACTCCGACAAGCTAATCCCAATGAAAGTTCGGTGCTACGTCGATTCCTGAACCCGAGCGTACTATTTTTATCGACGTGAGCCTGTCGGGTTCGTAGGAGACTTTCACTCCCAAGTAAGAGCGCCCTGCCGGGCGCACAAAACAAAAAGGGTGACTCGAATGGAGTCACCCTTTTTAATCAACTATCGAATTAGAGTTCAACTGACAAAAATTGTCGGTGCGTTACTCCGTTGACCACCAACAATGAGCGTCAAGTGTACCGTTCCCGCATTCTTTAAATTGGGTGTAAGGAGCACCACAACCTCATCCAAGCCAGGAACCAGTCCTTGGGCTCCTGCAAATTCGACCGGTAAACGCACCGTTTGACCATCCTGCATGCTTGCCTCAACTGCCACAGACTCGGCAAAATTTGTTTGCAACACTCCACCTATGTTCACATCATTACTAAGATCTGTATTTGCAGCACTTCCAGTCAAGCCTGTGGTAAAAAACATCAGCCGAGTGCGCTTGTCGTCGCCAAAGTTTTGACCAGTGTTGACATCAAAAGAATCAACAGTCTGATTTCCACTATTCATAGCTACTGCCCGTCCATTGTAATCCTCGCCTGCAGTCATGATTCGCGAAACGTTCTGTGCAATCGTGACCATACCACGCGAAACGTAGCCATCTTGGGAGGTGACGATCACTTCCACTGGCCCCACGGGTAAAGTCGACGGAACCTGAAAGGTGACTCGCGATGGTGAAACGGACACGACTGCTGCCGCCTGTTGACCCATTGTGACATTCACGCCTCCCACCTCAAACGGGGGTATACGAGAGGCAAAAAGAGCCGCAAAGCCTGAGCTTAGACTAAAGGGTGACCGGCTCGCATCGCCAAAAGTTGAGACCAGACTGCCGGGAGCAACGATGGCGCCTTCGTTTGGTCCATAAGACGTAGTTGCAGATCCCAAATTGACGTCCATCCTGGCCTTTGCGGCGTTTGCCAGGTCGGCAGTGCTAGGGGTAATCGTGCCGTACAGCATAAGATCGTCGATGATTGTCAAATGAGCCAATATCCGATTCAGATGGCCCTTCACGCTCGGCGAACCTGCTGAGCTGCCAGCCAGACCAGCATCCGATCGACAGAAATAGAGTGCTGCCTGGAGTTGTGCGTCTATTCGGTTGTCGTTGTTACCGAACAGATCTCGTTCAGCAAGGAAGTCGTCATAGGCTGCCTGGATTTCTGATGTTAAGGTACCCAAGTCAGACACCAAGGGAGAGGTAGGTTCCATCGTATATTGGATCGGATCAGCCGCACCGGCATAGTTATTCGAGCCCGTTCCATAATCCGAAATCACGGTGGCTACATGGCCTTTCGCTTTACCCACACTACCACGCGATTTTAGGACCGAGATCGAAATGGGCGCAGATTGTTGAGTCGCTCCCAGATTGTCTGTAGCTATTGCCGTTAGAGTATAGGAGCCGCTGGGTACACTGGACCATGCTAAGGTGTAAGGGCTCGCAGTGGATGTTCCCATGAGGGTTCCGTTGCGATAGAAGTCTACGCGTACAACATTGCCATCGGAGTCACTGGCGCTTGCGGTAAGAGTGATATTCGCGGGAGTCGTAAAATTGGCACCGTTCACTGGAGCCGTAATCGTTACCGACGGCAGGTTATTTCCGCTAGGTGTGGGAGAGGGCGAGGGAGTAGGTGTAGGACTTGGGTTCGCAGCAGCTGCACCAAAATAAACTCCACTTACAACTGAATTAACACCAACATCTTTTAAGACATTAACTCTGACGTGGCCTTGAATATTCCAGACCATGTACTGACCATTTTCAAACCCAGAAATGGTCCTGCTATCCAGTAAAGCATTTGTGGAGGCATCGACAACATCAAGAGTCTGAGCCCTTCCACGCTTGTCCCAATCCAGACAATAGAGCGCCACTCGGTGAGTCAAACCATCTGTTAAATTCACATCTAAGGAGAACATTGAAGTGGCATACCACGTGGCGGCCAGACGATCGATGTTCGCCGCCTTTTGCAAGCCACGTACGTCAGCCGTAGACGCCGCCCACACATAAGAGCCTTCACTGTTGACGGCGTTAACCTGGGCATAAGAGGGATAACTAATGGCGTCGCTGATTGTGTTATAGCCGTCCGCGCCATACGCGCTCTTCCAGTTTCCTTGTGTCGAGCTGTCTAGCTGAAGGAAAGCCGCAGAACTACCAACACCGGGAGACGGAGTCGGGGTTGCTGTTGGCGTAGGGGTCGCGCTTGGAGTCGGGGTCGGTGTAGGAGTGGCGGCTGGCGTAGGAGTTGGCGTGGGAGGGGGCGCTGTACTATTCAATGCCGCCAAAAGCGCATCCATGTCGACGCCAGGGTCGGTACCATCAGTGGCCGTATTCTTGAACGGACTAGTACTGGCCAGACGATAGTTGTTGCTGCTGACGTCGGCAAACGCCACCTGTGAGAATGCGGTCACGACCGGATTTAGGATGCCTGAGCCGTACCTGCTTGCCAGATCGCCATTGTACGCGTTATCGATTATGACGTTTTTCGCCATGGTGAACGAAGGGAAACAGGTTGAGATCGCTCCGTCGACGCTGCAGGTAATTCCATAGGAATTATTGGCTGCAATGTTGTTCGAGACGGTCCAGCGTGGGTTGCCTGCTTCACCAAAAAGGAGACTACTGCCATAGATTGAGCTTGGGTGGTCGTTAAGTACAGTATTGTGAGTAATCACCACTGAGTCGCCACCTGAAGCTTGAGCGATGTTTGTCGTGTTCTTGACAAGATTGTTGGTGATAACAGCGTTACTCCCCGGCTCGTCTGAATTGTAGGGATCAATTAAAGCAAGAATGACAAATTGTCGCGTGCCAGACGTATCAAATATTGAGTTCACAAAATTAGAACGTATCGTGAGATTCTTTATTTGTGTCCAGGGAGTATAACCCTCGTTGCTGTGCTGGGTGACACCGATCACCGAAGGGTAACCGGTAAAGGTATTACCTTCCATGACAATATTGTCGCCTGCTTTGTACTCCACCCAGCCTTTGGGATTGTTACCCGAGGCGGCATGCTCGGCCTGAGCCAGAGCCACATCTATATTAAAAGTATTCTTGGTGACAAAGATGTCATGGACCACTTGGTCGACGCGCCAAGCGGCACCTCCGGGCACGCTGGGAGCCTGAGTCAAATAGTTAACACCCACTGGCGTGTAGTGAACTGTAGACCCGGCAACCGATGTTACGTTGGCTACTTCATAGACTGTGAAGGTGACTGGCCCACTAGGCTGGGAACCGCCAAAACTGCTGAGCGTGTAGTCATTGCCAGAGACAGAATCCACTCGCGCTCTCCAAGTTGCCCCTCCCCCGCTGGGTTGAACAAATACCGTGTGTTGCGTGTCGGCGGCTGTGAGACTAATTCCGCTAGTGCGAGTTAGCACACTGCCGACTAGGTTGCCTGCGCCGTTAAGTTCAAAGCGCACATAGCGACCCGCCTGTAGCCCGGTCACGTTAGAAAAGTTTGCCTGTGTCGTGCTAGCGCTAGATATAGTTGCTGTGTACTGCGGTGATTCTCCCCCTCCTCCAGTGAAAAACGACACATACTGCCCATCCATGTAGTTGTCAAAGATTGTCAGGTTGTTGCCACTGATTGTAAGGATTACGCTGGTATTATTACTGTTTCCATTCTCATCTCGCTGCGTAAAGCCATACGCATAGTTCCAGCGAAAGGTTAGAAAGCTACCCTCGAACCATACCGCTCGAGCAAGAGCCCGATTGCGTTGGGTGGGAGCGCTAAGAGCCTCTTTCGGATAAAACAAACAGCGCTGGATTACATTATTAGTGACCCCACTATAAGTTAATCCCACATCAACCAGACGGCTGATAGTCTGAGTAAAGTTGTCGGTCATATTTAGACTGTCTAGCACCCACCCGCTGGCATTAGTAGTAAATTGAAAAATGCCGTCCCCACTGACGGCGCGGAGGCGTGGCATGCTGGCAGCACTTGCTGGGCCAACACGTCCAGCTGGCAGTGAGATTGATGATTGGATAGTGATTGGATTGGCTAATGTACAACCCTTATTTGGTAATTGTAAGGGACTGCTTAGATCCCACGTCCCTCCAGCTTGCAACACGATGTTATCACCACAGTTCGCAGCGTATATCGCCGCCTGCAGATCGCCACCTGCAGGAACTACGATTGTTGCAGCGTTGGCCGGACTGAATGCGAAAATCAAGGTTATGGCTGAGCCAATTAAGGCTGCCTTTGAGGTAAGTTTTAGTGGTGGATTTGTAAGAAAATCATAGATAATTGCGGAGATCATTTTTCCTCACTTCGGCAACCGGACGGTCTCTGAAAAAGAGACTCCTGGCTTTGCGTCACTGCCTCGCGACAGCTTTGCCTTTAAATCGGTGATTTGGTCCCGCTCACGAGGAGCGAGAAAGAATTTTGCACGCAGCTAAAGGTGTGCTCTGACAGATGGCTTCGCCATCCGAAGGAGCTTTAAACGGAATTAAGATAAATAGGCGGGAAACGATGCGAGATTCTGATTAGGCCGGGGGGACCAACTAGCGATTAAAACAGCACGTCGAATATTGTGGATCAAGAAGGTTCCGTGTAGGACGGGCGGCAGGGCGAAATGCTTGCATCGGAGACCAGCTGCTTGTCCCTCGAACCTTTGTTCTCCCCGATCGCCTTCGGCAACCAGACCATCTGCCCCATCCAGAGAATCCTCCAGTAATACGACAGACTCTTAGCTTTGCGTCCCTACCTTACGGAAGGTTTGCCTTTATCGTGTGCAATCGCTGTAGCTTAAAAGAGCTTGTTGTCTTAAGGACAACTCTTGAGCATTAAACAGCATATAAAGACGTTTGTCAATACCCGATATTGTTGAACGAGCTCTTAGCTGGAACAATGCGAACCGAATTCCAGGTTGGCGATTCAAATTTGGGATCAATTTTCCGCGAGTTGCTTTTTAGTGGAGAAGCGTGGAAAGTGCATTAGCCCATAGCAATCAATTAGTCTGCCGACGTTCTGTTTCAAGTTGAACTTACGATTAGTTATCTGCCTTCCAGCCTGGCCCATTCGACGACGCAGATTAGGATCACTGGCTAGCAGTAGTACTTTCTGGAACATAGCTATAGTGTCTCCACGATCTACCAGAAAACCGGATTCATTGTCCTCAATCAATTCTGGTATACCGCCAACGCGAGTGCCCAATACAGGCTTGCTGTAGGCCATGGCCTCCGCAATGACCCAGCCGAACACCTCTTCCCAGCAGGAAACCTGGCAAACGATATCTGCCGCATCGTAAACACCTTCAGCAAATGGATCGAGTACTAGACCGGTCCAGGTCACGTGGTCGCCCAATCCCATTGCCACGGCCTCCTTGGTGTATTGTTCCCGATAAGCTCCTTCGCCAACAAAGACAAATTGAACATTCGCATCTTTCTCAAGCACCAGGCGAGCGGCCTTCAGCAGATCAGGAATTCCCTTTTCGGGGATGATCCAGCTCACTTGAAGAACAATGGTTCGGTTCGGCGGGATTGAATATCTCCGACGAAACTCTGCTGCGCGCTGATCGCTGGGTAGCACTCGCGACAGGTCAACGCTGTTATAAATCATTTCGTAGCGGTTGCGCGGAAGCAAACCCAAAGCTGTCATACAGCGATAACCATAATCACTAACGCAAGTGACACGGGTAATCGGCATGTTGATGAGGCGCACCAATGCTCTTTTCCACAGCGCAGAACGATGAGGTACATACCCGGCAGGTCTGGAAGTCTGATCTGTAAAGAAAATCTTCTTGGCTGAGAGTAGTCGACCAACCCAGGGGTAGAAACCAAGAAAACCTGTGAAGTGGAGATGGAGAATGTCTGGCCGATAACGCCTTAGGATTGAAGCCAACCCCGTTGTTGCTTGCAAACTAAGATCGATCGAGTCGCGAAGTATCTCGATGGTCACGTTCGACAGTGCCAGAAATTGGCGCACATCTGGATGCGGTTCAGCCAGAAAACACAACACACTATCCCACCCGTGTTCGCCCAGTTGAACGGACAACTCTCGGGCGAACGTTTCAGTGCCGCCGATGCGCATGGGTTCTACTCCGAAAACTGAAACAACGGTCGGCATCGTTTTCCTACGCGCGACTAATCGCTGTTCCGGAACATAGCTACAGCCGGAACGATTAGACCAGCCAGGCCAGGAGTCGGCGTATTAGCTCACAATACGTTTGAGTCTGGCCGATATCCTTTCGCATAGATTTCCAAGATGAAGCTGAGCATCGAAAGCGGCTTCCAACAGGCGGAACAACCGTGGTGGTCCTCCGGAGCGTACAAACGCTGGCAGGTAGTTTGTTTTATTGCCGAACCCAAGAATCCGACAATCCTCTGGCGATAAGCCGCCCAGAAACGCAGCATTAAGGAGAAGCGGGTGATAACGATAATATTTGAGATCCTCTTCTTGTAGAGGTACGCTCGGATCGTGGTAGTTATAGAATATCGCATGACGGAGATCCAACATTGGTACTCCCTGTCGATGAATTCCCGAAGTATCAAATAGAAAGGCGGTGCCTGCGCTTCCAATCACCTGCTCAATACGGGACGCGGGAATATTGCTTAACTCGTCGTTTCGGACTGGCCGCGGGTGCTGCATTCTGTGACTTCCACGAACATAGTTGAAGGCGCCGCTTTTAACTTCAGTGAGATACATTGCCAACTTGATTTCTTTGGGAATGTCACTCGCGAGTTTCTGGTCATACCATGCGTCTCCGTGCCAACCGTGAAAGTCTCTGCTTGTGGGCAGAGATTTCCATCCCTTCGCCTCTGTCAATTCAAACTGTGGTCCAAGATAACGATCTAAGATTTGCTTGACCAGCGGATGTATGGCAATGTCGACGAACCCCTGATCCAGCAGCAGCACATCCTCAACCATGTGACGGTAAACTTCTGTCTTCTGATAGCCTTCGAAATTATTCCAACGCAAATTTCGCAGGCGTGTGGCAAAGGCCCTCTGCATTTCGGCGAGTTGCTGGTCGCTCACGATCGGTGGCAAAACAACAATACCATTCGTCTCCAGCTCCGCCACTATTCGATCAACAAGTTGTTGATTCCCAAAAGGAGGTCCAGTTATCTGCGGTTCGCGATGAGATGCAAAATCGAGATTACTTGTCATTCTATTCAGGTTCTTTGTTCCGTAACCAACGCTGCTGGACCTCCTGGTAAAACCAGGCTTGCATCCGCAGATTGAAGCATTTTAGCGCCGGGTGTTTATCTTAACATCATTGTCGTCTCGGGCTTACCCGGAACCTGTGGACGCGCATCATTCATGATTAGACGCAGCTTGTAATCGCGATAGGCGTTCGGATCTCCCTGATGTCCCTCAACAGCCGCCATGACGATGTTATAGGCTTCCCGAGCACTGGCGAAGTGAATCCTGAATCTCCCGCTACGATCCGCCATCTCCAGCAGGTCCCCCAGGAATTTCTTCATCTGCTCTCCGATCATCATCTCCTGGTCCCAATGGAAGAAGCCGTGGGAATACAGTTTGATAAATATCCATTCGGGTCGGCCCTTTACGGAAATGGCCGCATTACGCCATCTATTAAATCGGGCCAGCGAAAGGGGATAATTCTGGGCAAGCGCACCATCGTCCATTCGCGGGATTGGTAAGCCATGGATGCGCCGACTCCAGTCGAAGACCAGTGGGCCAGTGAAGATAATTGGGCTACTCGGCTTGTCCCCAACTTTAAGATTCCGGCCTGAACGATGCGGTCTTGCTTGCGTTAACGGGTGGCCACACTGATAAATGGCATTGATCTTGGGTACCTGTGACTGATCCGGAGCTGACGGGAGCGTGAAATCAGCATAACAGCCGGTTTCAGCAAGAATTTGCATCTCCGAATCCACGCCGCAGAAGCGACCGGCCGCTGAATTCGCCAGGGCCCAGTTACCATGTACAAACGCATAACTCGGCGCCGAAGCCGGTGTTTCTCTCGACAGGCATCTGTGCTCCTCGGCAAGCACATCGCGGAAGTTTGTCAAAATCGATCTAGTGTTCTCTGCAGTATCTGGCCGCTCGACCCCGTGATGAAAATGTACCTCGACTTCGCCGAACCCTTCGGCTTGCAGGGACGCCAGCATGTCAAGACGACGTCGTTCATACTGCTCTGCAGGAAAGAAATTTGTATGACGAAACGGAGTGCCGTCTTGATCCTGGATGGCTTTTCCGATAGACCTTGCCTGCTTACACCAGGCATCGAGTTCGACTAGTCCTTCACTGCCAATCGCCGGTTCGAAGTGGTTAGCCACGAGCAGAACCAGATGCGCCAGCCTAGTGGAATCATTCGCGCGATCGACAGTCTTGCTTAATCGCCAGAAGGGATAACGGGTCAACCAGGGCAGTGACCACCTCAGCTTTTCCGAGATGCGTGTTGGATACATTTAGTTTGTCAGCACTCCGAAGTTGGCTCTACCGTACTCTGTTTCAGGATGTCGGTTTTCTTGCCACCAGAAAAATTCCGTCCACGATCAACTCCTCGTCAGACATGGCCCTATATGGCTTGCTTAATTTTGAACGGATCTGGTCCACGAGGGATATGGCAAATCGTGAATCCGCCGTGTGCAACTGCAAGGTCTCTACATGGGGCTCAACAGGTCCCTTACCAACCATACTCGTCACGAAAAACGTTGATTCATAACCGATCTCTTTCATTAGCTGCCGATAAAATCCCACTCGCTTTCGGTTAGGAATGCCAGAATGGCTGCTCATCATTTGATAGACAAATTCGGGAAGTGTAAGGAATGTCAGCGGATGCATCCCGCCGCCACTAAAAATTCCGTAGTCGCTGAGATCGATCTTATGAATCATATGGCCGCCCGGCACCAGGATCTTGTCAGCCGCACGGAACAGAGAGTCTGGTTCGTGAATCTCTTCTATCACCGCTCGGGAAAGTACAAAGTCGAACGGTATCTTTAATTCGGGTACAGATTGGACTGCCTCCTCTAGCTCGAGCCCATTAAGGCAAAACAGCCGAGCGGGATTTTTTGTAAGTTCATGGTTGAGCTCGATAGCGGCCTCAAAAGCCGGCCTTTCCGGAATTGGGATCGTTTCCTTAAGAAACTTATAGATCTCCAACTCATGGCTCACATCGCGTCTTGCTTGAAACCTGTCAAGACAAACCACCTGTGCGGCACCGACCGACAGAAACTTCAGAGCAACGCCCACATTGTCGCCGTAGCCGAGCTCTAAAATTCGCCTGTTTCTGAACTCCTGGCGAGGGAGTCCTGAGTACATCACATAATCGTCGAACTGGCGATTAATGTATTGGACACTTTCGGAGGTGTTCTTGACGATTAACGAGTGGGTCGATCCGTGCAGGGATTCTGCAATACCGGCTTTAAGCCGCCTTTTCATCCGCCAGTTGTCAAATATTTTATAGAGAACGAGGGCCGCTTTCGACTTTCGGGCTAACCTTTTTGGACTTCTCAGCATTCTTTGTCTGACGATAAAAACCAGTAGTGATTGGTATTCTTTGGATGAAAAGGCTGTAGCAGGATTCAACGAAGAGAGTAAATTTCGTAAAATTCGTGGTCATACACTTTCTTGTACTGATTCGCTAACATAGAATCAATATGCTGATAGACATCCGGGTGGTTCCGTTTCATCAAATCAAACTCAGTTCTGTAAACTTCCTCAACGACAATAAAATCAGGCTTCTTGCCACTAAAAAACCCGAGCCTGGAATCATCTACTAAATGGTCGAAAGATCCCAGGCCGAAGCCAAGCTCCGCGCTGCCAATAATCAATCCGTTCGACGCGTGACTCTTGAGAAACTCGGCGGCGGGAACAAAGCTTCGGTGATAAGCATCCAGGCGAATCCGTTGCAAGACACCACCTACTTGCAATGCTACAAATCCGAAAATCACAACCGATAACAACCATTTGGGGAGAACTGACCGGTTCCAGCACCAACTGACCCATACGGCCAGAATCGAGGTGTAAATGGGAACAACGTGTATCAGATACCAGGTCAGTTTCTGACCGTCCCAGATTGTCAGCGTGACGAAGTATATTACGGCCAAGAGCAGCAGTGCCTGATAGCCCTTTTTACTCCTTATTTCCTTTACGGCAAGTGCGCCCAAGAATGCTGCGATATACGCTAACAGTATTAGTCCTTTGAGACGAACGGGTCCTGTGTTGCCTACGGAATGAGGACCCAATCCAAACCCTATTAAGTATCTTTCAGTGATCTCCCGGTACAGACCGGTCAACGGATGCACCAAAGTGCCCAATCTATTATCGGCCGTCGCGTTTCCCTGGAGCTGCGCGATGAAGAGACTGGGACTCTTCATGATGTAAAAGCTCCATGCAATTGCTGCCACGAAGTAAGGTATTAACGCTATCGCCACATGACGCCATTGAATACGCTTTCTATCAAAGAATAGAATTAGAAAGATAAGACCAACAAGAGCCAACAATCCCAAATGGTGAGTCATACCGCTTGCAACAACGAAGCAGTTGCTGAGAAAAATCGCCAGCATGAGATTTCGCTCCCGCAATGCAAGGTAGGAGGCAAAACCCGCAGCGCCCAGAGCTCCGCACATCAGATCCATTCTTCCGAAGGAAGAAGCCATAATAAAGTTGTAATCAAGAGCAAGTAGGACCAACGTTAGCAAACCAACCCGTACGCTACCTGACAGTGACCAGGTTATGATGAACCATGAGGCTAGTGCGAGCAGGCCGAAGGTAAGCGAAATGCTTCGCATCGAAAGCAAGCTAAAACCAAATAACCTATACCATGCTGCCTGAAGCAATAGGTGTAGCGGCATCACCCAAAAAGTATATCGGTCGATTCCTCGCAAAAACGTATGCCCAGCTTGCTCGATCACGGTTGTTCCCATCCATCCCTTGTTAACCAGGGTAAGTGGTGCATTGGCGAACCAGCCTTCATCACTCCAGGGTCGTTTTGTTAAGGCACTGGCCACAGCAAGACCGATGTAGGCGATTACGGCGATTGCCGCAGTCGCCCGCTCCAGGAGACTACTGGCTATCTTTGTACCATGCTGCGCGGACATCGCTTTGAATGGCGGGAAAATTTGCTCCGCTCCCTGGGCCTTTAAAGTTTTCATACTAGTGGCTGACGGCGGGATTATTTGTTTGGGCTTGATGAGATTTTTGCAATCTGAGAAATCGCCTGCTTCAGCGCGTTCAAATCCACGCCCGGATCACTCCCGTCAGAGGCGCGACCTCTAAATCGACTACCCCTCGAAAGTTGGTAGTTTCCATTCTGATAATCCATAAAACCCAACTGAGAGATTGAGGCACTGAATAAATTTCCCCGCGCGTAGGTTGGTGGACCACCGCTCGTATCAGAGCGGTTATCAACGATTACATTGCCAGCCATTCTCAGATTGGGCCAACAGCTTTCCACGGTATTCGGAGGTGCGAAGCAGCTGAAGCCGTATTCGCCGTTGTAGAAAATATTGTCGCGCAAGACCAAGCCCGTCGTTAAGGACTGCCCGCTCATTATATGCGTGTGATTGCCGATTACCGTATTGTGATACACATGCACATTCTGCGCCCCATCCAGCTGGAGGAACTTTGACTGATGTTCACTGGTGGTCTGGATAGTTGATGGGATAAACAGGTTGTTGGCAATTGTCACACCAACGCTCTGCTGCGACAAGGAGTAAGTATCCTTTCCCAGATATAAAATTCCTTCTCGATACCCAATGATCTGATTGTTAGTGATAACAAGGTTAGAGATTGTCGACCAGGGGTTCGCTCCGTAATCGTTTCTGGAAGTAAACGCCATTACCGTGGGGTAGCCTTGGAATGTGTTTGCATCAAGCGTAATGTTGTTTCCATTTTTGAATTCAAAGTATCCCTTTGGTTCACTGTACCCGGGAAGTAACCACTCCCGTCGCTTGTTAAAAGTATTTCCCCTGATCTCCACGTTGTTGATCTGTTGTCCATTCCAGGCAGCAACGGTACCAGCGGCCGGGGGCGTGGCAGCTACCTGACAAGTACAGGCCGGATCGAATTTGTAAAGCGCGGTGAAGGTAATTTTATTGTCGGCCTTACTCAACACTAGGCCGTTGGCGTGCTCTCCCTTCGGCTGCGGGAACGAAATCATGTCGCCAACATTGAGATTAGGCGTCGCAGTCAGAGTTGCACTGCTAAGCGTCGCTCCCGGTTGAACTGTGCCGGTATTCGCCATTATAGCTGGACGCCCGCCCCCGCCCATAAAGATGTTTGCGTACCACGCTTCCAAAAAGTCATTTACGAAATGGTAAGGACCTGGTCCAGAGACAACCAGGATCGCCTCGCTGTCTATAAGTCCGTTCCCGTAACGATAGGTGCCGCCGAATCCGGAAAGGCAGGAATTAAGTATACTTATTTCAGCCCCGTCGATATAAACGCCTCGAGTGACGCTGCGAGATGTCGAGGCAGGATTAGTTGTTTCTTCGATGGGGTGCAGGTAGCAGCGGTCAATGACGATGTGGTGGGGGTGCGTCCCCTGAGGAATGTAACCCTGGCTGCTAATAAGCGCATTTGTGTGAACGCCAGTCGCGTCTTTGTTAGTAAACTCTATACCAACAAACTTGTAATGATGTGCCGCTTGCCGCGCCTCCACGGCACTCGGTGCCGCATTGGCGACGATCCTCGCCATTGCAGGCGCATCTGCTGGAGCCACACGTACGCCGGCGGCCGGTAAGGCAGCAAGATTAGAGGTACGGATAGTAATGTATGCGTCATCTCCTCCGCTCCCCGGTCCTTTGTCAGGAAGACTGAATCCGAACTCTCGTGACGTGCCATTGTACGGGGATTCGTAGCTGGCCCCCGCATCCAACACAATCGTATCGCCATATTGGGCCTTGTCGATCGCGGCCTGCAAATCTCCGCCTTTTCTCACGAGAATGGTGGCGCCACCGCTAGTTGCAACACGACGTGGACGCACTTGATTGGACGTAGTTCTAACTTTTTGCCGAACGACAAGAAAGGAGCCAACAGCTACCAGGCCCAGAACGGTTGCGATCAGTTTGGACAAATCTCTCCGAGCGAGACCAGGCATTTCAATGGACCGTACGGCTGTTTATTTTGTTTGATCCTAGCAGATGACCTCATTTGACGTGTCGCTCACCGGGTCTCGTTCTATTGCGAAAGAGTTCTTCTGCGATGCCTCAATACGTTAGCTACTCCTCCGAGGCCGGCAGCTAGCAAGAATATGGTGGCGGGCTCCGGAACTGGTTCCGAAACCCTGAACGAGTAAGTATAAGAATTGACTCGGTCGCCTGCCCCAGGACCACTGGGAATAATAAAGTCCGGCGAACTACCTAAGATATCGATGGTCAGGGTAGCCCCCACACCCTGAAAATTGGCACCGGAGGACGTGATTGTAAATAATTGGGTGAAAGGGGGCTGGATAGTTCCAAAAGCAGGAATTCCAAAAGTCTGAATGATAGGCGGGGATCCAACCTCGGTATAAGTGATCTGAAGTGTGTTTGTCACTCCTGGTGGCAGCACGCCGGTAATATCTACCAGAAAACTAACCTGGGGCCCGAGCAGATTGATACCAGGGTTCGAAAAAAGGTCTACTCGGGTTGCCGCGTTATTCTGCAGGGCCACAACATTACTAAAGAGGAGGGGATCTGCTTTAACGACCGGTGTAGCTGCAAATCCGAATCCGATAAGGATCAGAACGAATATACCGCGCTTTGGAATGGACATTTATCTTCTCAATCTTCTCTCTAGATTTGAATTTCGCCTTGCCCTGGAGACGAACTTTCATTGTAAATACGCCGAATCCTGACTCGTTACCAGGAACGCACTACTGGGCAGAGGTGGTACCCGGTTTTCGTTCTTAGGCCTGTTTTTCCTTATTGCAGACGCATCCAGTAGTACATCATTTTCACATATTCGGTTGGCACCATTTGCCAACCGAGCAGATGTAGCCACCAACTGCTGGGTTTTGGACTCTGTACCCAGCTTTCGACGGGATCCATGCCAATTTGCGTGGCGCTACCTTGAAATTGCTGGCGGAAAATCCACGTTGCACGCCGTGAATGATAAGCGGAAGTGACTACCAACAAGGTGCGAACACCGTTTGTTTCGCAGTATTGCCGCAAAAGCACGGCTTCATCGTAGGTACTGCGGACTGGGACCGCAATCAGTTCGACGTTCTGCTGCGGCACGCCTAACCGCTGCAAAACTTCCATCGCTAGTTGATAATAATACGGATTCCGCTGTTCTGCCGAGGACCAACTGCTCCGCTGGTCATCGTTCGTCAGAATAATTCTTTGCGAGCGACCCTGATGATATAGCGACGCGGCCCATTGCGCCCGTTCTCTGACTGTGGCAGCGCCACTCAACACGACGATGGCGTCTGCCCGGGACAATGGCACCGTAACGATCAGAAACGTCGCAGCGTTCCAGGCAATAAAGGACCATAATACAATAATAACAATGCCGGCTGCGCCACGTGCTCGCCAACTTCTCTTCAAATACCTAGAGCGAGTTTGTATCGGCAAGATGTTCGTAGTGCCACTATTTTCTCAAACTAAGACCCGATCGAGAACGGCTGTCACCAGCAAATACCCTGGTAAGAGCCATCATTCGGGTTTCGGGCAAATAAACGCACCAGATCCAATACAACCTGTCCCTGCTTGAGTTGGGCTTTAAGGCCCTGAAATTCGTCGGCCTTATTCCCGATCACCAAAACTTCAGAATCGTTTACTACCTCCTTTATGCTGCTCCGCATTAGTTGAGAAATATGTGGGATCTCACGCTCAATATACTCCTTGTTCGCGCCAAACAACCTCGCGAGTGAGACATCTCTGTCATAAATCGCCAGATGCAGCCCCTTGCCGATAAGAGTTTCTATCAAAACCACAATCGGAGATTCGCGCAGGTCATCGGTTCCGGCCTTGAAACTAAAGCCAAGGACTCCCACTCTTTTTTTTCCTGTTTTGAGAACCATTTGAACCGCGCGTTCAACCTGCAAACGATTACTGGGAAGAATTGCCGACAGAACCGGTACCTCAACATCTAGCTCTTTCGCTTTATAATTCATTGCCCTCAGATCCTTGGGCAGACATGACCCACCAAAAGCAAAACCGGGTTTTAGATAGTACGAAGAAAGATTCAGCTTCCTATCCTGGCAGAAAACGTTCATTACTTCATGGCTATCAATTCCGAGTGCTTTGCAAATATTTCCAATCTCATTGGCAAAACTAACCTTGAGAGCGTGAAAGCAGTTGCATACATACTTCACCATCTCGGCAGTCTTGACCGAGGTAACAAACATTGGAGCGTCTATATTCGAGTACAAACTCTGAACCATAGTCGCCGTTTGCTCGTCGTCCGCGCCCACGAGGGTAAATGGGGGAGCATAAAAGTCCTTTAACGAAGTGCCCTCGCGAAGAAACTCCGGGTTAATGCAGACGCCAAAATCCCTTCCCGGTTGCAGCCCGGAATGTTTTTGCAGAGTTGGCACCACAAGGTTTTCAATCGTTCCCGGCAACATCGTACTTCGAATAACGACGGTATGGTACTTTTGTAATGTCTGCAGAGCCGAGCCCACCTGTTCACAGACATTTTTTACATGTCGTAGATCCAAGCTTCCATTTTGATTACTCGGAGTACCGACACAAACCAGCGATATTTCCGAATTTGCCACCGCGTCTAGTGTGTCAGTGGTAGCCCGCAGCCGGCCGGCCTTTACCACTTCATCGATCAGTTCGGCGATCCCTTCCTCGACGATAGGACTGGTGCCATCATTGAGAATTCTGACCTTCGTCGGATTGACATCAACCCCAATAACACTATGGCCCCCACCGGCAAGACAGGCCGCAGAAATACAGCCAACGTATCCGATACCAAAGATACTCAGTTTCATTTGTCGATCAAGATCCTAGTCAACTCTGCGGCATGGGACGCGATACAAGACTAAGGTGCCTGGATATTACCTTGACTTTTAATCAGGCGCCATTTTTCTATTGCTCCCTTTTTTTCTTACAGAAGCGGTCTGCAGCAAACCAACAAGAAAGCTGACTCCCCAGAGGGAGTGAATTGTGAAAAACACAACCGGCATCAAGAACTTTATCGACAGTCCAGATTTGACCTCTCGCGTTATTCGCCAACCAAAGAAGACGGCCAATGCTAGATATATGGTCAACTCTATTACTAGCAACCACCAGGCTAAGTTCCACCAAAAGCCGATCGTAGTTAGCAAAATAATCGAGGCAACAAAAGTTGGGGCTACGAGATGCCGTAATTTTATTGATCGCGGGTGTAGCTTCACCATGCGGGCCTTCCAACCACCATACCTGAAATATTGACTGGCCAGACCTTCTAAGGTTGTCCGCGCGAAGTAATCGCAGTGACCCGATCGATCCAACACGACGCGACCGCCTCTAGCGCGCACCCGGTAATTGAAATCGTAGTCTTCGTTTGTAAGTAACTCTTCATTGAAGCCACCCAATTCCTGCCATAAACTCTTTTTGAAACAAGCAAAGGCAACCGTATCAACAGACTCCTGCCGCGCGGATCCTGAGTTTAACCTATATTTCGCATCTCCGATTCCGAAGGAATGAGAAACAGCCAGAGCGATAGCTTGGGCCATGACGGTGTTAGCACCCGGGCAGACTCGGCAGGGCATGCCTACAACGGCAGCATCCCCGGCTCTTAAGACCTCTACGCAGCGGCGGATATAATTTTCGGAAGCAACTGCATGAGCATCAATTCGGGCGATGATCATACCCCGGGCAGCGCCAACCCCCAGGTTAATAGCGGCTGGAATGGTGCGGGCAGGATTCTCAATAACTCTCACCGAGAGCTCCGGATGACTGTGCGAGAATTCCGCGATCACTTCACGCGTGCCATCGTCTGACATGCCATCAACCACTATAATCTCATAACGCTGGGAGTCGTATTGATCAATGAGGTTTTGGAGCGCTTTCCCGATAAAGCGCTCTTCGTTGTAACAGGGGATTACCACGGAGACGACTTCCTTTGTCTGCGCAAGACTCTCGGGATTACGCAAATCGTCGACTGCCTCAAATGCTCCCAAAATAACCATTCACGTCACACGGCTGGTTGTGTACTGGGCTCCCAATTGTGACTCAATGGATGACCTGTACCCACTGATAGTATTAAGGCAGATCTGAGCAAAAATATCTGCTACGTTTTGCCACCCAAACTGCTCACGAACAGTCTTCGCAGCACGCGCACCTAGTTTCAGGGCCAGCTCCCTGTCACGGAGTACGGTAATCACCGCCTCAGCAAACGACTCCTCTGTATCAGCCAGAAGCAAATCCAATCCCTGCTGTACGGGAAGACCCTCGGCGCCAATTCTTGTGGAAACAATAGCTTTCTCCATGGCCATTGCCTCAAAAATTTTCAGACGAGTCCCGCCACCAATGCGGAGGGGTACGATATAGGCCGCAGCTCTTTCCATATAAGGGCGAACATCGTCTACTCGACCGGTTACGATAACGGAAGGATCTCGTTTGCTCAGGTCAACCAGAGCTGGATAGGGGTTTCGTCCCACCACCGTAAGCGTTATACCAGGGACCGCCTCTTTGATCCGGGGCATAATCTGCTCGGTGAAATAACGGATGGCGTCTTCATTGGGAAGCCAGTCCATCGAACCCGTAAAAACGATATTCTCCAGATTTACCTGCTCACTGCCATGGGGACGAAAAAAGTCTGTATCTACCCCAGTGGGTACTTCAAAGACGGCGGAAGCAAGATAATCTTCCTGCATCTGTTGCCGATCTTCTGGGGAGACAGCAATGACACAATCAAAGCTGCGACACATCGTCTCTTCGAACGATCTCATCTTGCGCCATTGATCGTACAAGTATCTCTTTTTGATCCAGTTGGTCTGCACCTCGTAGTGTCTCCTCCAGATCATTGCTTCAACATTGTGCTGAAACAAAATCGTCGGACATGATAAGTTGCGAGGCACGTTTCCCGCCGGAGCCAGGAAGTCACAAATAAGCACATCAAAACCGCCGGCCGCCGTTCTTTTAACGATCTCTTCTCCCATCGCCGATGACCGGTATTTTTTGATCGCATATGGCAACGAGGAAAACAGATTGAGCACAAGCTCCGCATAAAATCCACTACTGAACTTTTTCTGCTCACAATGGGGCACAGATACAAGCTCGTGACAATATTCCTCTGCCCGGTGTCGCTCATTCGCGCCAGCAATGCCGTCATCAAGCGAAAGATAAGTTATGTGGTGATCCCGTTTTAACTGACGCAGCATGTTGTAAGTGCGAATCTTCCCGCCCTTATCAATGGGGTGAAGGAGTTCGGTCTTAAGCCAGAGGATGCGCACTAGAGTTTTCAGCGGTGGTCGGTATCGAGCTTTAGTTACTAGGTATGAGCGAATTCCACTTGAGAATCTATTACGCCGCTGGCTTGTTCTCGATCGAAAAACTGCCGCTGCCAGATTTCAAAATTGATCAGCGACCAGAGGCGTTCCGAATGATTCTCTCCGCCATTTTGATGGCGGTTGACTAAATCTCTGACGAATTCTGGAGCAAACAGGCCACGACTCAGGGCTCGCTCGCTGAGAACATATTCATCAATGACCTGACGGTAGGCGCCACGGAACCACGATCCAATCGGCACGGGAAATCCCATTTTTGGACGCGACAGAATGGTTTTTGGTAAAACATCCTTCATGCTTTGTCGCAAGATGTACTTCGTTGTCCAACCACGCAACTTTAATCGTTCTGGAAGCGTGGAAGTGAATTCGACCAACTTATGGTCGAGAAAGGGCACGCGACTTTCAACCGACGTGGCCATGCTCATCTGGTCCTGTTTCATCAATAGCTCGTGCAGGTAAGTCTTGATGTCAGCATAGAGCAATCGATCCAACAGCGAGGTGGCGTCGGTCTGTTCAAGAGCCGCTTTGATTCCCTGATAAGGATCGCTTGGGCCAATGTGTTCCCGAGCTTCAGGAGTCAGCAATTGGTCCTGCATGCCTTTGGGAAAAACGGCAAAATTATCGAAATATATGCTCTCAATCGTTGGCGATACAGTGAGAAAACTGCGCAACAATTTTTGCTTAAATTTCGACGCAGGCCTCATGCCCACAATCTGATTGCGGATTACCCGGCGCAAACCTTCCGGTGCTAAGTTACTATACTGGGCGCCCAGCGCGAGATTCAGTATGGTTTTACGATAACGAGCATAACCGGCAAGTAATTCATCACTGCCTTCACCGGTCAAGACCACCTTCACATGTTGAGCAGCCAGTTGAGAAACGAAATAAAGGGCAACACTCGATGGATGGGCCAGTGGTTCGTCCTCATGCCAGACCAGTTTCGGCAGCGCACTAAAGAACTCTTCCGGGCTGACTACAACCTCATGATGATTGGTTTTGTAGGTGCGAGCGACAATCCGTGCGTACTCCAGTTCGTTTGCTCCGCGTTCTGCAAACGCCACCGAGAACGTTTTAATAGGCTCTTCCACTATGCCGCTCATCACCGCCGCAATTGCCGATGAATCAATGCCGCCGGACAGGAACATTCCCAGAGGGACATCGGCCATCAGTCGCAAGCGGACAGAGGTGCGGAAGAGGTCGCTCCACTCGGCTATATAGTCGCGATCATTACGCACGGGCCCATCCGGCTTTACAAAGCTTACATCCCAATATTTTTTAATATCGACGTGGCCATCGCGCCATAACAAGGTGTGCCCCGGAAGTAGACGTTTGACCCCGCAAAAGAGCGTTTCTTCGCCTGAGGTGGAGTGGTTAGCCAGGTAATCAGGCAGTGCCCGAAAATTGATCTCCGCTTTTATCGCGCCGGCTTCCAGTAGGGTTTTGATTTCTGAACCGAAGTACAGCGAACCGTCATTTGTCTGCGCGTAATAGAGCGGTTTCACCCCGAGGCGGTCACGAGCGATAAATAGTTCCTGCTTTCGTTGATCCCAGATTGCAAAGGCAAACATTCCGCGAAGATGGTCTACGCATTGGTCGCCATAATCCTCGTAGAGGTGAAGAATTGTTTCCGTGTCACAATGAGTGCGGTAGACATGTCCGCGAGCCTCCAGAGTGGCTCGAAAATCAGCATGATTGTAGATCTCGCCATTAAAGATTATGTGCAGTGACCCATCTTCATTTGTCATAGGCTGGTGACCAGCCCGCACGTCCACAATACTGAGTCTGCGGTGTCCCAGCCCAATTCCTCCGTCAACAAAGCTACCGCAGTCGTCTGGCCCTCGGTGCGTGATCACATCACGCATGCGTTCCAGCATGGACAACTCCACTCTGCGACCCGATCTGCTTGACAATGCTATTCCGTTAATGCCACACATCTGAAATTTTCGCTTAGTTATTTTCTGCCTGATTTGGAAACACCGCACTGAAGTCTATAGCTGGCAGGCCCATTTCTACCGTTCTTTCACCCGTTTCCCAGCGAAACTGATCGCCCACACTAAATCCCGCAATATGGCTGATTCTTTCCGGCGACATTAAAACTACTTTACCGCAGACTTCGAGATTGTGTCCGCCAATCAGCACTAACTCATCTGGCACTTCCACGCGATCGCTGGAAAACCTTGCCCAGGTCCATTCGAAATCCGAAGCTATCAGAGTCGTCGCCACACGCGGTTCTTCCTCACCACTAGTGGAGTCTCGTATCAATAACACGTCCTGGCTGTTTTCGCTGGCAATTTCGAAGGCCCGGCCACCAATGGCCTCTATTTCGCGTACTCTGGGCTTGGGAAAATGGCCGGTAATTTGTGGCAGCAGGAAAGTTACTAATTCCTGGCTGCCGTTTGCGACCTCCGAAAAGACGTACACCGGCGCCACCTCTTTTTCTCCATAACAGTGCGAAACCCAGCCATTTTCCCACCGCGAGCTACCGCGCGAAACCCAGCTTTCTTCCCATATTGGGCCACCGCCGTTGGCAAATATAGCCAGTTGCAAACCTGCCGTACCATCGGTTTCGCTTACGACCTGAATGTGTTCATGGTTGGCCCGGAGCGGACCAACGCGTGAATCGAAGTGAAACCAGAGGTCGATTAAATGGTCACCCTGGACTGGCACACGATCGCGCAATATCCAATAGTCATTCTTCAGGAAAAGAATGCTGCGACTGTGCGTCGCCGTAGTTGAGAGTCTCTTATACCCGGAGTGACTGCCCGCCACGTAATCAAAGCGTTTTTCACCGATCCAAGTAGTCGGTCCGCTGCGGGCGGTCGTCTTCCAGGAGAATGGACCAGCCGGCACAGATGAAGACTCGCCATCGATCGTCAGGGTGTTATGCGCGGATGAGCCGCGAAACCAGTCACGCATCTCCTTTGAACCTGTATAGGTATAAGTTCCGGGATCCACTAGCAGAGTTACGCCACCCGCCGCTAGCTCGAAGGAAAGCGCATCGGCGTGTGCGTGGCCACAGTTATCGGAGCCGTGAGGACCACTATCAAACAGCAGGTAATTTGAAGTTCTAGTCCAACCATCGCGCATTACATAATAACCGCCCGCTGCAAAAGCCACGGACTCGCGAGCGGGCTCCTCTGCCTCGATAGAATCAAACGCCTCGAGACCTTTTGCTCCCAGTAGCCAGAGTATTTCCTGACCTGTAGCTCCGTCTGCAACGTACTTGTAGTCAGGACGCCCAAAGAGTGCTGCGCCTGTGGCGAGGGTGGAACGAAAATCATGTGCGGGTTCGCGCTCCAGTCTGATTAATCTCCCGCCATCGTCGTCACCGAAAAGTGGCGTCGTGCCATCAGGTCGCGTGATATACATCAGATGATCCAGCGACAACTTTAATCTTTCTTTCAATTGAGCCGGAGCGTCACCGCCATTGGCACGAAACAACAGCAAAAGATGTATATAGAAGTCAGTAGTGTATCGATGGTAATAACTCGACTGTTCAAAATATACGCCATCGGATCTGACGTGCTTCGAGAGCTGGCTTATTAAGATTCCCAGTCCGGTGTCCCGCCAGCGCCCGGCCTCTTTAAATTCCGCGAGCAAAGTTCCGAGATAAAAGAGTCCCAGGGCTTCTCCAGTCAAGTGTGTGTTGGGACTGAAATAGGTCGAAAGAAACGTCTCCAAGTGTCGCGCATTGAGATAAAGAAATTTCAGGATACGGAGAAATAGTGACGGAGTTAGAGATGGAGAGTCGCGGAAGAAATGCAGCGCCCAGATCCACGAGATCGAACGAAACGAAACTTCGAGACTGCTGGCCCAGTTGATGCCGAGCTTGGGCGGATTCTCATCCATCCATGATACAACGTGTTGTACAAAGGTTTGCGCATAACGCTCATCTCCGCTCAACCAATAGGCCTGGCCCAGTCTGACAAAATACTGGTGCCGGTTTAACTCCCAAATAATCTTCTTATCGCCGGCTAAATCAGAGTCCAGATAATCCAGTTTGCTCCAATGGAGGACAGGGGCGCGCCTGCCGGCAATGGGTTCAAGATGCCAATCGATAGGGACACCAAAGCTGAGGTCGCGCAGTCCGAGAAGATCAAAACGTCCCGCAGAGATCTGCTCGGCTTCCTTGATAACCTCTGCTCCAGCTGCCGGCCATCTACGTTGAAATTCGGCCACTGTGTTGGCGCGATCGGCAAATGAGCCGAAGAATGCAGGTTTAGTTCTGCTTCTAAAATGCGCCAGCAAGTTGTCAGCAGAATCGAATGCTGCGGTCTGAATCTTCGTCGAATTGAGCAGACGAAACAGCATCTCGTCAGTGGGCAGTTTTGTTCGTGAAGACCAGCCGTGTCTTTCTGCCAGGGCGGCAAAAGCCTGTGAGCCGCGCACACGAAGCTCCTCGACAGTCATCTGCTGAATCTTTGCCAGCTTAGTCTTCATCTCCGCGCCGTTTTCGGTTCAGAACTTATGGCCTGCTCTCTGGCTTCCAATTCCGATAGAACTATTGCTGATGCTTCATTCCTATTTGCTAATTCGTAATACAAATCCATCCACTTGTCGCGTACAGAGTCCCAACTATACTTCTGACATTCATTCCGGGCGCGCTCGCAAATCGATTGGGCCAACTCGGGTTCCTTGAGTAAGCGAATGGCGCTCTCAGCCATAGCTTCGTAGTCGCGCCGTTTTACAATTAATCCGGTCTCTCCATCAGCGACAATGTAGGGAATACCGCCGGCGTCTGTCGTTACCACGGGAAGCCCACAAGCAAAAGCCTCCAGAATTGATAGTGGTTGATTATCAATTTCGGAGCCATTCAGGTAAATATCCGTTGCCGCATACTGTTGAATGATTGTTTGATGACTCACTTGTCCCTTAAAGGATATGTTGCGGAGACAAAGCTCACCCGCCAACTGTTCGAGTGAGCTTCTCTGACTACCGTCGCCGACGACCGTAAGGCTGGCGTCACTGATCCTTTGCTGAATAATAGCGAAAGCACGCAAGATCGTATCGACGCCGTAGTGGGCCTCGAGATTGCGATTAGACAGAAAATTGGGCCGTAGCGGAGATCTTTGCCGAAAGGAAAATTCTTCAGTCTCAATCAGATTGTAGATTGACTGAGCCCGCAACCCAAATTTTGAGAATACAGCAACAAGGTACTCCGAAGGTACGGCGATTTCGTCTACCGATTTAATCATTGGTAGGGCCGATCGTTTCCAGCGCGCAAGATGATCTTCTGCTTCACCGCTGTGGTAATTAAGGAGAGTTTTCTTACCATACAAGCGGGCCACCAGAATCGCAGGCGTCGGGGCCAGCAGAAAAGAAAAATACGAGGCGGAAAAAATATGGATCACGTCGTACTTTCGAACTTCTGCTAGCAATGTGGCAAGGTAAAGCAGTGACGTCACGAACGTTCGTAGATACTTTACGGCCTGTAGTGTTCGCAACCTTCCGGGCAAGCGAGGATTTATTGGAAGAAAGTCCACAGACAGAGAAGGCTCATCGCGCAATCTTGCGAGCAGACGAGCAGCCTGTACCGACTGGCCGCCCAAAATGTCGAACGAGGGAGCAACGATCAGGATGCGCAACGGATTGATGGGAGCTTCGACGCGCGATCCCGAGCGACCATCATCCGCAGCTGGTTCTTTTACTCCTGAGCTTTGTGGATGGTCCTGCCGCATCAGTTTAAACGTTCTGCTGTCTTGTCCGCACAATTTTAAAATCACCAGGCGCAGTCTTTACCGCAAGCAGACTCTCATAAAGAGCCTCCGTCCTGTGCAATTGAGCTTCACACGAAAACTCTCGCTCTACGCGTTGCCGACCATTACTTCCCATCTCCGCCGCTCTTGCCGGTTCACGCAGTAGCGAGATTATTCTCTCGGCCATCGACCGATCGTCACCGGATTCCACCAGAAACCCGGTTTCCCCCTCCAGAATCGCTTCTCGCGCGCCGCCGACATCAGTTGCTACGACGGGACGGGCAGCAGCCATGTACTCGAGAATTGAATTTGAGAAACCTTCGGCTTTCGAACTCAAAACGCAAACGTCAGAGACGCTCAACAGTTCCGGGACGTTTTCACACCTGCCCAAACAGTATACGTTGCTGCTAATGCGCAGTTCAGCCGCCATCCCCCTTATGGCTTCCATCAGTTCACCCTCGCCCGCCAGAATGAAGCAGGCCTTCGGCATTTCTTCATGCACGCGCTGGGCCGCACGCAGGAACATCGGATAATCCTTTACCGCATGTCTCATGTTGGCGACGATCGTCACAATAGGACCAGCGATTCCGGATTTCAGACCTACTCTTTCAAGAGCGTCCTTACGCTCCAACTCAGAGCAAGAGAGCATGCGTTCAAGATCCAGGCCATTGTAGATCACCGTTATTCTTTCCCTATTTATTCCTTCGGCAATCAGCCTTTGCCTCACGGCGGCAGAATTGGCGACGATACGATGAGACATCGAATAAGCGAGTTTCTGTGCCAGTTCCTGACCTTTTCCTCGCATCCCACCGGTTTCACGACGTGACGCGATTCGCACAGGCACCCGCGCAAGGAAACCAGCAGTCATACCAAAGATGTTTGTATAGAAATCGTGGGTGTGAAGCAGGTCAATCCGGGCAGCTCTTAAATGACGAACGAACAACCGCAACTGCTTAAAAGCATGGTAATCGTAGAAGTTGTTTAGCGGATACGCTGGAACCTCGCCGAGATCGAGATCCGCGACTTGTTGTCTCAATGGTCCATCTGAGTTGAGGCTCGCCAGATGTACTTCCCAATGGCCAGTTTTGTGCAATAGGCGAGTCAGCTGAATCGCCTGATGCTCAGACCCGCCCTGATGAAAACTGTCAATAAATTGGAGAACGCGTGGTTTCAAATTCGAAGAGGCTCCCAAGCTAAAGCTGGCGAAAGAGGCCTTGCCATCGGCATTCTACTTCACCATTTCGACTACCCGCACAGTCGCGTAATAATCGAGCGAGGGAAAGTGTTTGAGAACTGCGCTATCGAATCGGTGCAGGGGATTGAGAAACTTATTTGCGATGGGCACAATCCCAATTAGATTTATGTATGGAAGAGTGAAGGCCTTGCTATGGTACGAGCTGAAGCCGCTGGCGAAACTCTTGAGTTCTTCGTCTGTCAGCGGACGTTCAAAGGGCGACACGTCTTCAGCTTGATAGGGAATCAGGCCTCTCAGCAACTTGATGAATTTTGAGTTGCGCACCGGCTCCTGAAATATCGCGCGACCCCCGGGACGTAGTATTCTGTAGATTTCCCTGGAAACAAGATTCAATTCCAGGTGATGCAGGATGGCAATTCCGAAGACCAGATCCACGGACTCATCAGCCAAGGGAATGCTATGAGCTGAGCCATTTAAGAAACAAACACCATTGGAGGCGCGATTCGCAGTCAAGCGGTGTCTCGCCACTCTGATGATCGGCTCGGAAATATCCATGGCAATCACCCTCGCGCCTCGGCGGGCAAGAAGGACGCTGTTCTTTCCCGACCCACAACCAAAGTCCAGTACTGTTTTGCCTTGGACACCTCCCAGCAGGTAGTGCGAATATTCCAGTGCAAAACACGTATCGTCTCCGGCGTCGAGATATCGCACGATATTATTTTCGGTGTAGCCCAGCATCTTCTGGTCGATGTGGGAAGCCTCGAAAGCGCTGCGCTCGATTTCTTCCCTCTCCCACTCTTGAATGTGCTGCCTTTCGGCCAAAGTAAGACCGCCACGAACATGGATCGTTTCGCTACGGGTCGGTGCGGCACGAATGGATCCTTTATCAACATAGAGTTGGTGCCACAACTCCAGCATCAGCAGGGCCCACAGCGACATCGAATGATCTCGCCTGCCACGTTCATGCTCATCAAGCAAGACATCTACATAGCTTTCGGTAACGTAACCACGTTGTCTTGCTCTTGGGTCCGTAAGCGTCTCGCGTATCCGCTGGCGTAATTGCTCATTGATCCACTCCTGAATCGGCACCCCAAACCCCTGCTTCGGCCGGTTCAAGATTTCCGCGGGCACCAGATCAGCAACGGCCCGCTTGAACAAGTGTTTAGTGATCACGCCGGACATCTTGAATGCTGCGGGTATGTGAGTTACGAATTCGATCAGTTTTTGATCAAGCAGCGGCACCCTGGCCTCCAGCGAGACGGCCATGGTCATACGGTCAACTTTGGTAAGTATGTCTCCAGGTAAATACGTCTTGCTATCAATGTACAAAAGTGAGTCAAGTAACGCGTTGGTTCTTACTTTGTCACCGAGATTGCGAAAGGATGTCACCACGCGATTGTCGATTCCCAACTGTTCGCTGAAATCGTCCGTGTACAGCGCGTGTTTATTGAGGCCGGTAAAAATAGATACGTTATCCAAATATCTATCGATTGGATCCAACGCCACGTTATGCAAGTAGTTACGTCCCCACGCTGCGTGAGGCAGGTGCCGACTTATAGGTTCCATCAGCCCCTCTCGAAAACTGCGGGGAAGCAAGCCGAATTTGCGCCGTCGATGCTCAGTTACATAGCGCGTATATCCGGCAAAGAGTTCATCTCCGCCGTCACCTGAAAGCACCACCTTAACGTGCTCGCGGGCCAGCTTGGATACGACATAAGTGGGAATTGCAGAGGAATCCGCGAATGGCTCATCGAAGTGCCAGGCCAATTCATCCACCACGCTGCAGATGTCCGGAGTAACGAGGAACTCATGATGCTCGGTACCAAATGTTTTTGCTGTGATTCTTGCGTATTTCAGTTCGTTATAACTGTCCTCGTGGAATCCGATGGCGAAGGTTTTAACAGGCTGGTTCAAGTGTCGGCTCATCAACGCGACAACGGTGCTGGAGTCTATGCCTCCTGACAGAAAGGCTCCCAAGGGCACATCGGAAACGAGTCTCACCCGCACAGCTTCATCAAGCAGGGAACGAAGTTCTTCCAAATAATCCGCTTCACGACGGCGATCCCCGTTTGCGTCATAGACGAAATCCCAATATTGCTGAGTGCTGACGCGACCTTTACTAAATGTTAGGTGGTGGCCAGGCGGCAGTTTCTTTACTTCACGAAAGATGCTAATGGGATCTGGGACGTAACCGAGAGAGAAATAAGAATCAAGCGCTTCAAAGCTGATGTTTCGCTCTACTTCCGGGTGCTCCAGGAGTGATTTTAGTTCCGAGCCAAATACGAGCGTGCCCGTACGGGTCACACTGTAGTAAAGCGGTTTCTTGCCAGCGCGATCTCTAGCAATGAAAAGCTGGCGCTTCCGGTCGTCCCAGATTGCAAACGCGAACATCCCGCGTAAGTGGTTTACACAAGCGGGACCATACTCTTCATAGGCGTGTACGATCGCCTCTGTGTCGGAATTTGTTTTAAAGCGATGGTTTCGTGATTCCAGCTGAGGCTTAAGTTCTCGGTAATTATAAATCTCGCCATTAAAGACAATTGTAACTGAGCCGTCCTCGCCGGAAATGGGTTGATGCCCTCCAGCCAGATCGATGATGGATAACCGGCGCATGCCAAGCGCCGCTCCATGTTTCAACATCACTCCCTGATCGTCAGGACCACGGTGCGTTATGACCTCGCACATATTTTCAAGAATCTGCGCGCGCTCTTCCGGAGGCCGGCTGCTGCCGCTCGCATCCCAAAAATCAATAAATCCCGCTATGCCGCACATATTTTCAGGCCAAATTATCTAGTATCGAGATTCCGGGGAACATTTGTCTAACTGACAGTCGATCAATTGCACACCTAGAGAAGTATATACTGCTAATCTCGGCTGTATCCAGAAAAGCGCGCTCTTTAACTGCTGGGCAGCGAGCGGTCGCGATCAGCAAGTTGTCGCATTAGTCGGAAATGGGCTAACTAGTGGCCAAATCACTCCGCAGGCGAAATTGGACGACCCTCGACACAAGACTCAATTATTCTCCACAGTTGTCCGAGACTACGCTCCATTGAGAACTGCTCTTCAATACGTTTTCTGGCGGCTTTTCCCAGCTTGGCTGCAAGTTCTGCATCTTCGACCAAACGCAACATGTGTTTCGCCATTCCAGCCATATCTCCCTCGTCAACCAGGAACCCTGTTTCACCTTCTATCACGACGTCAGGTATTCCAGCGTGGCGCGTGGAGATGACCGGTAGGCCCGCTGCCCCGGCTTCCAGAATAGATACAGGCGTACCCTCGCTGTCGCCTGACGGGGCTACCACCGAATGTTGCACGAAGCAGCGAGCTCGACTCGTCTCGTCGCGCACAACAGAATGACTCTGTCCTCCCAAGAAAGTTACGGCGTCGCGAATTCTCAATTCTTCCACCAGGCGCTCACATTTGCCGCGTAAGGGACCTTCACCGATCATCCGTAACCTTGCGTCCGGCCTGATTCGGTGAACTTCGGCGAACGCGGTTAAGGTAATATGGGGCGCTTTCTTCTCAGTAAAGCGAGCCACCGAAACGAGCAGCGGTGGGGCCTTAGCAGGATCTGAGCCAGCGAAGGTAGTGCAATCAGCGCCGTAAGGGTTGTAATGAACTTTTTCCGGAGAGGCTCCGAGAGCAATCAACTTCCTGGCCATTGCACGCGAAGCGGCAACTATCGCAGCGGCTATGTCGAACATGACTGGATAGGTCTTCGCATGTTCCTCCAACACTGATCTGACACTCGCATCATATCCGTGGAAATGAACGATCAAGGGAATGTTAGCCTGCTTGCATGACTCAGCAACCAGGACTCCTGTCTCACCGTATTCAGCCAGAACTGCCTCAACACCATATTTCCTAAATACTTTGTGGTAAGCGGCAGTGGTTTCCCACCCGAGACTCTTCCCCGAGACGTTCCGCCACAATCTATAGAAGAAGAGTCGCGGCCAAGAAAGAACCTGCCGATCGCCGATGGTGGGATGCCACCCATGCACAGCTACTATTCGCGCAGGTAGTCTTTCGATGTGACTACGGATAAATGTTTCCGTAAGCGATGGATAATAGGGCAGTGCAACACAAAGCGATCGCTGCCGTTTGGGGGTGTTGGAAACCGATTCGGTATTGCCCATTTAAGGTTAAAGGTGTTTATTGGTCGCCTTAGCCTGCTACGAAAGACGCAAAGCATTGTAGAGCAGAATGCGGTTTACTGATGCAAAGCCTTCAAGAAGTTGCGCGCTTTGTTACTTATAGTACGCCTCAAAACCAGGCCGCCCTTATACAAAGCAAGGGTCTCCGCCATTGTGCCTAATGACCGCCAATTCCCCTCGCGCAGAGAAACAGTGGCCAGTGAAAGCGCTGAATAACGCAACGCTTCCAACTCCTCTGCCGCCCATTCGGGTTTGCGGGAAGCTGCCTTCAATCTTACCATCGTCGCTTCGAGCTGTGATTTTCCAAGGTCCCGGCGAAGCAGACTACTTTCGCGACAGCGGTAGTCGAATAGGTTGTCATTTACAACACCAATTGGGCCAGCCAGGGTGGCCCGCAACATGAAGTCGAGATCATTGCATGTCCTAACTGTCTCATCAAATTTGCCGATCTTCTCCCAACTCTCTTTAGTAAAGCAGAAATTGCTGCAACTACCCGCATAATTCCGAACAAGGAGCGGCTTGAAAGCGATTTCCGATTCAACCTTTGAGTAGTGTTTCTGTCGATCAATGTGGTGTTCCAATTCCTGGAACTGTGATACCGGCCACATCGCTGTAAGATCCTCTTCTTCATAACCAATGATCGCGAACCGTCCAATAACAATCGTGCATGCGGGTAATGCTGTCAACGTTCGTATCTGAAGTTCGATCCTCTGTGGTCTCATCAAGTCGTCTTGATCCAGTAGAACAATTACTTCTCCCGCTGCTTCACGGATCCCCACATTGAGCGGCCTTGCTGGCCCTCCACTATTCTTGGGAAGAGTTATGAAACGTAGCCGAATCGGCGACCGGGGGGCGATTGATTGAACGATGGCCGGCGTTTTATCGCTGGAACAATCGTCCACAACTACAATCTCGTCTGGAGGCTCGGTTTGAGCAAAAACCGACTCCAGGGTACTCGTTATGAAGCCAGCGCCGTTATATGTGGGTATTACTACCGAAACACGTCTATGCATTCATAGTTCCGGCTGCCTGTTTGGCATAGGGTGAGATCCTGAATCCTGGGAAACGAAAATAGCTGAGCACTGTCTTGCGTGCGGCGGTCTCCTCTGTTCGGATTTCTTAAACCTGAAGCGCACTTGCTGTTAGCAATTCAAAATCCCGCGAATACTGATCAGTCAGTCGGTTGGCTGCGGTCATTGCGTGGTGCGCGGAAGCCGAAGACTGTGACCTTCCCTTTTCTTAAAGCGTTCTCGATCAATCCCGAAGGGTAAAGCTTGAGCAGCACCATCAGGCTGCGTGTGAAGTGAAGCCAATTGATCTCACCAGATTTTACTTGCGCTCTCAATTCCTGGATCAGTTGCTCACCGTAATGGGTCACAACTCTTTTTAAACCCCTCTCAAGTGCCAGCAGCCGTTGCCTATCTCCGCCAATTAGCTTCCGCTGACCGTTTAGCACTGCGACGCATGACTCTAACATCAACAGAGACTTGCGTGATGTGTTAGCTCCATGCTGGCGCCACTCGGCAATCAGTTCGTCGTGTCCCTGGATCGGGTAATTACTAGCTATGCGGAGATATAAATCGTAGTCCGAGGCATCGCCAATAAAAGCATTTTTAACAAAACTGTTGAACCCGCCCACAGTTTCAAATGCTGAACGCCGGTGCATTACCAGCGCCGGAAAAGGCATCGAGTTACCTTCTAACAATTGCCTGTAACCGTAATTCTCAATTTGCGTTTGGAGCGGAGTTGGCAGCGGTTTTCCCGCCGCGTCTATTAACCGTCCCGCGCCAAATGTAAAAGCGCAAGCGGGGTGATTATTAAGAGAGGTCAGCCCAGCTTGTAAAGCGTTCGGCAGCAGGCGATCGTCGGCATCAAGGAAAACAAGAAATTCTCCCTTGCTGCGGCGCCAACCGCTGTTGCGGGCCGCGGACACGCCTCGGTTCTGTTGCCCGACAAAACAGACCATCGAGTACTTAGAGGCAATCTGTTCCGGGTGATCTGCTGATCCATCATCGATAACGATGATTTCGAAAATTCGGTAGGTCTGCGAAAGAACGCTTTCAATCGCTTCTGATAAGAAATGCGCCTGGTTGTAACAGGTGATGACTACCGAGACCAGAGTGGTGCCATCTCGCTGGCAGCTGTGGGCAATTATGGGCCTAGAATCGTCCGGCCGATTCGATTCATCCATTGGTTCTACAAACTAATTACTAAGATTCTGAAAAGGCTAAACGACTCTGGCGTCCGGGTCAAATCTCAGATTCAGATCTCAGCGTAAAGGTCACTCAGTCTAGCAGTCTTCGCCTAGGCACCACAGGTAAGAGATTTATTAGAACCCGGCGGTCAATGGGTCGCGCCGGCCCATCGGCATCCAGCTCTATTTGTGGCAAAATTCATTGGACCCCAGCTGCGGTTTTCGCTCCTGGGCCAGGCTGATTCATCGGATCGCTACGGCGTTTCAGCGCCTTTTTTGATTTTCACTGGTAAGCTCACATATTTACAAATGGTCCGGCAATAACTTGCGTATCAATTTCGCGAAGGATCAGAAAAAGAGATGCCGCATTCACCTGAGAAGGATTTGAACCCTCCGGTATCAGTTATCATACCCTGCTACAATCACGGCGAATACATCCTCGAAGCCGTTGGCAGTGTCGAAGCGTGCGATAGAAGCCTTTATGAACTCATTATCATCGATGATGGCTCAACTGATCCTATGACTAAGCGCGTTTTAGCTGAACTGAAGGAGAAAAATTATTGCGTTATCAACCAGCAGAATCAGGGACTCGCAGCCAGCCGAAACAATGGCATCAGAGCCGCTCGTGGCCGTTATATACTTCCACTTGATTCCGATAACAAAATCCACCCTGAATACATCACGCTTGGAATAGAGATTCTGGACAAACGACCAGAAGTTGGCGTCGTGTATGGGAAGCCTGAGCTATTCGGCAACGGTGGTGCGCGTAATTATCCCGAGGTCGGCGTTTTTGACTTGCATCAATTGGCGATCAGCAATTACATCGACGCATGTGCTTTAGTTCGCAAATCTGCATTAGTAAATTGCGGTTACTACGATACACAGTTCCCCTTTCCAGGATGGGAGGATTGGGATCTCTGGCTGACTATGGCAACAAAGGACTGGCAGTTTCATTTTGTTGATGCGACGCTCTTCTCCTATCGGGTAACTCAGGGATCCATGATTTCATTCACTAAAGATCCGGAGTCGGAGCGGCTGAACCGAATGTATCTCTGTCAAAAGCACGCGCTCCTGTTGTGGCAAATCGTTGTCGATCAGGAAGCTGAAATTTCCAACCACCGGAGAGCCCTGCGTTATGCGAGGTCGTGGGCAACCGCAGGATTCAAGGGTGTGGCTCATGAGGCATTTGCCGAGGTAACCCGAAAGCTAAGAAAACGCTAGGCAGATTTTGGCCGCGACTGAATGCCAAATGCTCGCCAGTTTTGACTGAGCAGACGTCTTTTGCATGCTTTATATTTAGGGTTGCATCGTCCCAGTCTCGTGCGTTATCTTAAGTAAGCTCTCGCTGTGGTTGGCCTCTCAAGAAGTTGACGACTCTCACGATCAATTAGGCAGGGTTAAACTAGAATCGTACGGCGGACTCTCAGGCCAGCGAAGTTTTGTCTCATTTGCCCTGTGAACTATCCAGCGCGCGTTCAACGCAAAATGAATCTGAAAAATTTAATTTCAAAAGTTATTCCTGCGCCTGTAATTCACGGTAGCCGATACATCCTCGATGGCGATTATCGGCGTAAATCACAGGAGAAGACCCGGCTTAGAATGATGCCCCGTTATCAGTCGGCGATGATCAATTTCTTCGACAAGCCGGTCGAGATTGTGGACAGCGTTTCCTTTCTGGATATGTATGAAGATATCTTCAAACAACAGACCTATCGCTTCCAGACGAGTCACTCAACCCCTTTTATTATCGACGGCGGAGCCAATATTGGTCTGAGCACGCTGTATTTCAAAAAACTCTATCCCAACAGCCGCATTATAGCCTTCGAAGCCGACGAAGAGATTTTTGGCGTGCTTAAGAGGAATGTTCAAGGGTGGGGCTACAACGACGTTGAACTAAACTGTCGCGCTCTGTGGTCGTCCGAAACCAGTCTGAGTTTCTCTCCCGAGGGCTCGTATGCAGGCCGTCTATCAATAACGGGAGATGTTCAGGGCAAGTTAACTCCCACAGTTCGTTTGCGTAGCTACCTGGACCGCCCGGTGAGTCTGTTGAAGCTGGATATTGAAGGAGCAGAGACTGAGGTGCTGACAGACTGCGCCGACCTTCTCGGTAATGTTGAGAACATGTTTGTGGAATACCACTCGTTCCCCGGAGTGCGACAATCACTCGGCACGATAATCAGCATAATAACGAATGTCGGATTTCGCTTTCATGTTCATTCCCTCAGTCATTCGCCACAGCCTCTCTTTCATCGCAGCGTCGCTTACGGCATGGATATGCAGCTAAACATCTTTGCCTTTCGGTAAAGCCGGCCGGCATCCGAATCCGATCAATAATGGGAGTCCTGCAGCGTTTCTGCTTCCTCCAAAACGTAAGACTGAGGATCTTCGCCGCCCTGGAACTGTGTTGTCCAATTCACAAGCGGCCTAACCACGCCCGCAAACGGACCAGTGTAGTCACCACGAGCTGAGTTGCCCTCAAAGCTGTCGATAACATTGAAAGCTACGGCGTTACGCTTGTGCGCGTGGACGCCAAGCATCGGGATATGGGTGCTGATATTAGCTTCGACAACGTAGCTCCCATCAGCGAAGAAGTTCCCCGGAATCCAGGCAGTGCTCTGATAACGGCCGATGGGACGAGGACGACGACGCCACTCAGCGTCCAGTCCTTGTACGTAAAAGAGGGGCAGCCTCTCTTGATTGAAGAAGCCAAAGTTAGGCACCAGCAGGTGACCAGGTTGCAAGACGTCATAAACCATTTCCACGCCAACCGCTTGTCTAATGTCGATGGACGACCTCGTTGTGCCATCCTCGGCGCACACACGAACCCTTCGCAACCGGACTACCTCATTACCGGGTGCGGAAGACAGATCGTTCCATTCACGCATCGGACCAATGCCTTCAAAGGCGCTTACTGCCCCGGAAGCGACGCTAGTTTTGTATTGCTCAATTACCTCCAGGGGAGAGCCGTTCGCAATGATCTGACCCCGTTGCAGCAAGAGGACTCGATCACATATCCGCTCCACGGCATTCAGATCGTGAGAAATGAAAACAATGGTCCTGCCTGTGCGCCGCAATTCATTGACCCTATCCATGCACTTCGTTTGAAAGGCCGCATCTCCGACCGCCAGAACTTCATCGAGCAGGAGGATTTCCGGATCTAAGTGAGCAGCAATCGAGAAACCGAGTCTCACTAGCATTCCCGAAGAATAGCGTTTTACCGGAGTGTCAATAAACTGCCGAAGGCCCGCAAAATCAATAATGCTGTTGAGTTTTCGCGCGATCTCGGCCCTCCGCATACCCAAGATTGAGCCGCTCAGATAAACGTTTTCGCGTCCGGATAATTCAGGATGGAATCCCGAACCCACTTCAATTAATGCCGCCAGGCGACCATTAATAATGATTCTGCCGGCGGAAGGTCTGGTAATACCGGCCAGTAATTTGAGGATTGTGCTTTTGCCTGCACCATTATGCCCGATTATTCCAAGAGTCTCACCTCTATTCACCTCGAAAGATATGTCTCGCAGTGCCCAGAATTCTTCCGGTCGTTGCCATAAGCGACTGATCTTTCGCACCAGCGGGTGACGGTTATCTTCGGCAACCAGCTCATGCTTAATCAGATATCTTTTCGAAATATGATTTAACGTGAGATCAATCATAGAAGTTACGTTTGAATGATAATGGAGATAAAGGTCAGTGCATCGAGACGGTCCCAGACTCAGATGTACTCTTGACACCCCGTCGCAGGGCCAAGACTTCTGTAAACGCGGCTTGGAGCCGATCCATTGCAGCGTCGAGTGACCATCGTTTAATTGTCAAGTTAGCGCCGTTCTCACCAAGTTGGCGGGCATAAGGCTGATCACTCATCAGCTGCTCAATCGCAGCCGCCATCGCTTGAGGCTGCGCATCTACAAGCAATCCATTTTCCCGATGAACTATGGTCTCCCTTATGCCTCCTTCAGCTACGGCAACCACTGGCGTTCCACACGCGTTTGCTTCCAACGGCGCAAATCCGAAAGGTTCGAGGCGCGGAGCATAGAGCATCATCGTTGCACGATTTAGAATGTCCACCAGTTCGTCGTCGCTTATCCTAACCCTGATTTCTAAGTCAATACCCAATCGCTTTCCCTCTTGTTTCATTTCCTCAAAATAAATCGGGTTAGCCATATTGCCTACCCACAGTAGCTTAGGCCGTGGCGTGCGCACGGCCGCCATTGCATCAAGCACAAATTTTACATTTTTGTGAAACGATATTGCTCCGAGTCCCGTTACAAAGTTCTCCCTCGCACGGTGTTGGTTAATGAATCTTCCTGTGTCAATACCGAGATAGCAGACTTTGGCATCCAGACCGTAAGTTCGCAAGACGCTCTCTCGACTGAAAAACGAGTTGACCAGAATCGCATCAAAGGCTTTCGCCCCCAGCCATTCTTCGCGAGCCTGCAATCGCCAACTCTGCACCTCCATGAAATCGCGTGGAAAGCGTCTTATGCTTTTTAGGAATTGCGGACTTTCAGGTTTGGGTAAGGCGATCCACGGCAGCTGTGGCGCGTCCGGAACAGACAAACAACGGAAGGCTTCTTGTGGCCTGGCTTCGTATAATTGGCGGCAAGGTTCCTGGAGATAAAGAAGTTTCGGAATATTAACGTAACGCCCGATGCAACTCACGTGAAAGAGAAAGCAAGTGTTGGCAAAAAGCAGATCGAAACCGCCGGCATTGATCTCTTCAGCACACTTCCGGCAGTGCCGATCCATTTCATCTAGTTTTTCCGACACGTCACGATAAGGATAGGCGATCTCGCTGAGTCGATTTTTCGAGACTCTGGATTTCGATGCAAAAGGTAAGACGCGTTCCTCAATTAATTGGCTCAAAGGTAAGTAAGTTTGGTCAGCAGTTGATGGGCACCAGGATTTCACTGTGTGACCGCGTTCAACCAGCCCTCGAACATGATCAAAAAGCGCCCGCTTGCCTCCGCCACTTGGCAAGTTGTGCCAAACCGCAATTTTCATCTTTATCTTAAAGTTCTACTCGCCCGAAAATGGTGTTGTTTCACCGGCCACTAGTTTCAAATCAGAATGAACCATCTCCTTAACTAAATCTATAAAAGTGTATTGTGGTTGCCATTTCAAGACTTGACGCGCCTTTGCGGCGTCTCCCACTAATAATTCGATCTCCGCAGGACGATGGAATTGTTCATCTATTACCACGTATTTTTGATAATCAAGGCCCAATTCAGCGAAAGCCAACTCGCAAAACTCCCGCACGCTATGGCTCTCTCCCGTCGCTACTACATAATCATCTGGCTCAACTTGCTGCAGCATCAAGTGCATTGCCCGAACATAATCCTTCGAGTGTCCCCAATCGCGCCGAGCCTCCAAATTCCCCAACCTTAATTCATTTGTCAGGCCCATCTTAATCTGCGCTACTGTGGAGCTGATTTTACGGGTGACAAATTCATGGCCGCGCCTTGGCCCTTCGTGATTAAACAAGATTCCGCTGCAACAGAACATTCCATAAGCCTCACGATAGTTCCTGGTTAACTCAAAACCCGCGACCTTGCTGATTCCATAAGGACTTCGGGGATGGAATGGAGTCGTCTCCTGCTGTGGTACTTGCCGCACCTTACCGAACATCTCCGATGAGCCGGCGAAGTAGAATTTGCATTCGGGTCGCAATTCCCGCAAAGCCGCCAACATGTAGTGAGTTCCGTTAATGTTGGTATTCATTGTAGAAAAGCCATCAATAAAACTCTCCGCAACGAAACTCTGCGCCGCCAAGTGGTAGCATTCATCAAATGAGTGCCTGCTGATTACGTGAAAAATGCTTGGATAACTTTCAAGGCTGGCAGCATGAAGGGTGACTCTGTCGAGCAAATGGGCAATCCGGCCAAATCTGCGTTCCGGAGCCTCGAGAGCAACACGGCGCACCAACCCATGCACCTCATAACCCAGGCTCAGGAGATGCTCCGCCAGGTAGCTGCCGTCCTGCCCGGTAATACCTGTAATCAAAGCGCGTTTGGTCATGAAACGGATGTAACGCTGAATTTAAGCTGCCACCGGCTCAATACCTCGAAGTGCTGACAATGTAAGTTTCATAGTTCTTGGCCATGAATACCACTCATGTGCCAGATCTAGCGCGCCAGATTTTAGTTGCCGTTGTATTTCGCCGTTACTCATTAACCCATCGATCGCGCTCGCAAGGGCCACCGGGTCTTTCGGGGGGCAAAGCAAAACATTCTTCCCATCCACGAATTGAGGCTCTAACTCGTCAGCCCTGGTTGTGATCGTCGGTAGACCATGGGCCACAGCGACCGCGAACGAACTGCGGTTAAGTGTAACCCCGTTATCATACGGAAGAGCACATGCATCAGCACCTCTCAGGCACATTGAGCCAAAGTCGCTATCGGGAGCATAGGTTCCCGTCCATGTGATCCTGTCACTGATTCCCAGTCTCTTTGCCAATTCCACCAGTTCCCTCGCATACAAACCCTCACGTTGAGAATTGTCATCCTCGGTTCCACCGACAAGAATCAGGCGAACGTTGGTTCTCCTATTGCCGACTAACTGTAGAGCTTTTAAAAGCGTATCAATACCCTTGTTGTGATGAACATATCCAAAATAGGCAATCAGGAATTCGTCCGCTGCAATACCAAATTTGTCGCGAGCAAGTCGTCGGGTCTCCCCATTCCTTTCGGGAGCAAAGTGGATAATCGGAGGCGGTGGAAGCAGCAGGGTTTTCTTTTCTATACCGGCAAGGTGCTGCAGAAATTTTTTTCGATAGTGGTCACTTAACACAATTATGTTATCGCTGTCGCGCAGTAGAGTGCCGAATTCCCAGTCGACGTCGGCGGAACCAACCAATTGCTTAATAATCTTTCGAATAATGCGGCAAGTCAGTGAGGCTTCGTCGAGACGCGCACCCTCGTCGAATTCAAACTGGGTCACAAACGGCACATTGGGCAAAAGTCTTTTGCAAAAACTCGGAGCGAAAGTAATCATCGGCTGGTTTTTGTAAACCCATCCGCTGTACATCAACATTACCGCATCTGGAGCGCATCTCTTTAAGAACTTACGAAGATTGAGAAGATCCCACCAGGCCCAGCTGCTCATGATGGGATGTACACTGAATAGCGTTTCAGCACAACTATTGCCTTCGGTGGTTAGGACATCCACCTCCAAGCCAGAATTGGCCAGGTTGCGGCAGAGATGCAAGGCATGATCAGCTTCACCTGCTCGCATAGGCGGGAACGCCGCAGAGATGAGTAGGACACGCATAGGCGATCTATTAGATCAAGCAAAAGTGACTTCTCGCAATTCTCTGCGGTGTGTCATAAACCAGGCGACTGTTTTGGATATGCCCTCCTTTAGCTGGTGCGCCGACTCAAAACCAAATTGCTCTTTTGCCCGCGAGACATCAAGCGCGCGCCGCGGCTGACCGTTTGGCTTGGTTTTGTCCCATACGATACCACCCGTGAAGCCCACTTCAGAGGCAATCATCTGAGCTAAATCACGGATCGCAATCTCTTCACCAGTGCCCAAATTTACGGGCAGTTCACCGTCATAAGCTTCAGTCGCCAGGACGATGCCCTCTGCTGCGTCCTCGACATACAGGAACTCTCTCGTTGGTGTGCCGTCTCCCCACAACACCACAGACGACGCAGCGCGCTCCTTCGCCTCAGTAAATTTGCGAATCAGAGCAGGTATTACATGCGAAGTTGCCAAATCAAAATTGTCACGCGGACCATACAAATTAACCGGCAGTAGATAGATGGCGTTAAAACCGTACTGCTGGCGATAGCTTTGCGCCTGCACCAGCATCATTTTCTTTGCCAGTCCGTATGGTGCGTTCGTTTCCTCTGGATAGCCCTCCCACAATTCGTCTTCCTTGAACGGAATCGAGGCGTACTTCGGATACGCACAGATTGTCCCCGTTGCCACAAACTTCTCGATCCTTCGCTGACGCGCATACTCCATGAGCTGAATACCCATGATCGCGTTGTCGTAGAAGAAGCGGCCCGGGTTTTCGCGATTCGCGCCGATTCCCCCAACAACAGCGGCGAGGTGGATCACGATATCGGGTAGGGCATCATCATAGAGTCGGAGTATGGCATCACGGTCACGTAAGTCATAGTCGTGGCGACGGGGCACAAAGACATTCTCACACCCTCGCCGGCGCAGGGTTTCAATCACGAATGAACCCAGAAAGCCAGCGCCTCCTGTGACCACGATCCGTCTATTTTGCAGTGGCGACTTGTTGGTCGGCATCGGCATTACCTCTCGGCCTTTCTCTCGTTTCCAGTGCTGCGATGTCGGCATCAACCATTAAGTGGGTTAGACCTTCGAAGGTTATTTGCGGCTTCCAACCGAGCACGCGTTCAGCCTTGCTCGCATCTCCGATCAACAGATCGACTTCCGCCGGGCGGTAATATTTCTGATCAATCTCGACGTACTTCCGCCAATCAAGGTCTGCGTGACCAAATCCAGCTTCGAGAAATTCCTTCACCGAATGCGTCTCTCCTGTAGCGATAACATAATCATCCGGCGTGTCCTGTTGAAGCATTCGCCACATCGCCTCAACATATTCTTTGGCATAGCCCCAGTCTCGTTTGGCGTTTAAGTTTCCCAGATATAACTTATCCTGCAATCCGGCTTTGATTTGCGCTACGGCCCGAGTGATTTTTCTCGTTACGAAGGTTTCGCCACGGCGTGGGCTTTCATGATTGAAGAGAATGCCGTTACAGGCAAACATACCGTAGCTCTCGCGATAGTTAACCGTAACCCAGTAGGCATAAACCTTCGCCGCTCCGTAGGGCGAACGGGGATAGAACGGCGTGGTTTCGCGCTGCGGGACTTCCCGCACCATGCCATACATTTCTGAACTGCTCGCCTGGTAGAACTTTGATTTCGATTCTGTCTGCCGAATTGCTTCAAGGATGCGAACTGCAGAAAGTCCTGTGACGTCACCGGTGTACTCCGGAATATCGAAGCTCACGCGAACGTGTGATTGGGCTGCAAGGTGGTAAACCTCGTCTGGCTGGATGCGATAAAGCAGTTTTATCAGATTCGTCGAATCGGCGATGTCGCCGTAGTGCAGGAAAAGGTGGACGTTGTTAATGTGGGGGTCTTTGTATAGGTGGTCAATGCGTCCCGTATTGAAAGTCGAAGCGCGACGAATGATGCCGTGTACTTCATAGCCTTTGGACAGCAGTAGCTCGGCCAGGTATGAACCGTCTTGCCCCGTAATGCCCGTGATAAGCGCTTTCTTCATTAGCCAAGTCCTTTGGGTTATCTCTTTGCGTCTTCTATTGCGGTTCAAAATCGGCAGTACCCTCGAGAAATGGATTGACGCCAAGCATGATAGACGCGACTCTTATTTTATTTACTCCGTGGCGAATTACGAAAGGCTTCACCACTCGTGATCTTAATTTACAAAACAGGCGCCACCCACCTCGATATTGGGAAAGCCAACCGTGCTTTTGCAAGAATCTTTGATGTTCCAGTCTTAAGGCTGTATCTACATCCTTATAAGCAACCTGCCAATCCTTGCTCGAGTGTCTGCGCACAATTTCCATAATCTCCCTTGCGCGCAATTCACCTCCGGTTCCCGTCTTATGAGCTTTGTGATGCCTGTATACTGCGTAAACCCCTTCAGTGCAAGACAACGGGAAAGAACGAGACGCCCGAATATAAAAGTCCCAATCGAAAACGTAATGCATGGACTCATCTAAAGGGGCTATTTTCCCCCAGACACGACGACTCCAAAAACTGGATGGTTGATCAATAAAATCCAGGACTGATATATCGGCTGAGATGGAGTGCAGCGACTGCGGCATGCGCACAAAATAAAGGTCGGGTTTTTCTTCGTACCGAAACAGGCAGCCTCCGTAAATGAAATCCGCTTCTTGTTGTCTGAATTGTGTCGCTATTGCGTAAAAGGTTCCCGGGAGATAACGATCATCACTATTAAGCCACGCCAGAATATCGCCCGAACATCGGCCGAAACCTTTGTTGATAGCGTGTGCTTGACCTCGATCTCGCTCGCTTACCCAATACGTGAGACGATGCGCGTACTTCTCAATAACATGCACGCTCTCGTCCGTGCTGCCACCGTCAATTACGACGTATTCGACGTTTGGATATTCCTGATTCAGTACGGATGTAATCGTTTCTTCTATGAATTGGCCTTGATTATAGGAGGGCGTGACGACACTGATTTTAGGCCACTCAGTCATGATTTGGCTGCTGCGCTAAAAATCTTCAGTTTGGAGATCTATGAGAATCGCATAAAGCCTATCAAAGGGGGGAATCTGTTCTCGGTTGGAAGCCTATTAACATGAACACTGCTGTCGCCCAAATCGTCTAATGATCATTCAAAAAGATGGCATCGGCCTGCAAGAGTCGGCCATCCACTGGGCTTACCAATTGGTCCAGATTTCCCACGTATTTGAAGCCTTTTCGCACAAGCAATTTATAAATCTCATGAAAGAGCGGCTGCCCTTCATATAATGTGTAAAAGCTAGTTTCCACTATCAGAACTTTGGCCCTCTTAATGGCGTTTTCACCACCCTTGATTACTTTATCTTCGTAACCTTGTACGTCTATCTTAATGAGGATATTTTCTTCGGGCTCTAATTCCGAGAGAACGTCATCGAGCCGTTTGACCCCCACGATTTCAGGTGTTTGGTGAGCGGTGAAAGGGAACTCCACTTTATGAAGAGTACCCATTTTCAATATGGAAGAACTAGCCGAATACTCATTATGATACATCGTGACTGCGGCATTTTCGTCGCCTATTGCGAAGTTAAAGGCCCTAAAATTCTGCATCTCTTTCAGATTACTTTCGAGCTCTCGAAACACGTGATGCAGCGGTTCGAAAGCTAGTACTTGGGCATTTGGGAGAGCTCCTCGAATCCTAGACGCAAACTCACCAAAATGCGCTCCGATATCCAGAACTGTATTAATGTTTAGTGAAGAAAGCCACCCAAATTTAGAAGGATCATAAGGCTCAAATTGGCTTAAATCCTTCTCCGGAAAGATAGCCGGCGTGGCCTCTGCAGGAACCTTTTGGATATCGAAGCCTAATATATGAAATAGCTTTTTGATAATTTTTTTTAGTGAAGTCCGCACACGATCCCTTCGCGATAAGCTGGTGCGTAACCGTAAAACAATCAGTAGCCACGAACTTCTAACCTGACAGACAGGTTAAGCGCAACGGCTGTAACTCAGGAGAAGAGTTCTACGTTTACATTCGGAGAGACACCCTCCTGCTCCTCCGCCGCCACAATCCATTGGTGAGGAACGGCCAAAACTGAGCAAGAAGATTCCAATGGAAAACCGCTTCTTAAAATGTCATTTTCTTTAACGTGAAGGAGTCCAAAGCTATCGACACGATGTAACCACGTAACCATTGGAATTGTTAACCCTGCCGAAAGCTGGTAGTCGCCTGAAGCTAAAGGAAATTCGTCGAATACTAGTTCTATAGAATTACGACCTTGATAAAATCTCACATCGGTGGTCGACACAGGCCGAGTGGAGTATTGAATCAATGGAACACCATCCAGTGTACGGATGCCTAATTCCACTCCGCCCTGTTCCAGAATCTCATCAGAGCGCCAACTTATCCTAAAGCGGACATAATCCCCTGTGCGTAATTCATGTTTGATTGATCCGTCGCGTTCGACGACCTCAATTCTTTCAACCTCAAATTTTAGACCGGCATTCGGATTGAGATTATTAAAGATCAACAATTCCCGCTGATGCTTTCCATCCACCTTACGCGGTGGATCATAAACCTTAATTACTTCGCTGGGGGGACCACAGGCGACAATCTCTCCACTCTTCAACAAGATCACACGGTCGCAAACCCGTTCAATAGCCCTAAGATCGTGCGAGATGAAGACGATCGTTGTTCCCGCGTGCTCCAATTCCTTGATGCGGTTCATGCACTTGAGCTGGAAGGCGCCGTCGCCCACGGCGAGCACTTCGTCGAGCAAGAGGATGTCAGGTTCGAGATGAGCGGCAATTGAGAAACCTAATCGGACATACATACCCGACGAATACCGTTTGACTGGCGTATCAATGAACTGACGTATTCCGGCGAAGTCGATGATGCTGTCCAGTTTTCTCGTGATCTCGCTGCGATTCATTCCCAGAATCGAACCGCTCAGATAGATGTTTTCCCGTCCAGTCAGATCCTGATGAAATCCAGAGCCAACTTCGATCAAAGCTGAGAGCCGCCCGTTAATAGTGATCTTACCAGCCGTAGGACGCGTGATGTTAGCAAGCAGTTTGAGAATGGTGCTTTTGCCCGCGCCGTTTCGGCCAATAATGCCCAACGCCTCTCCTCTCTGAACTTCGAATGAGACGTCGCGCAAGGCCCAGAACTCCTCAGGGCGGTTCCACAAATTGCTCAGCTTTTGCAACAGCGGGTGAACTTTATTGTTCGCATCCGCTTCATGACGAATCAAATATCTCTTCGAGACATGATCTAATTTAAGATCAATCATGGCCAGCAGTGCCTCCCTGGCTAAATAATATCGACGGCCGAGGCCTCAGCGTGTTTGAAGTAGATATATGCGCCAGGCAGAAGAATTAATGAGACGGCACACGACAGGACCAGGGAAGTCATATCTGGTCCAATCCCCTGCAACACAGCCCGGCGAAAATTCTCAATTATTCCTACCATGGGATTTAACATATAGATGACGCGCAGCGGCTTAGAAAGCTTGGCAATCGTACTTAGAGGATAGACCACCGGCGTGGCATACATCCAGATTTGCAGTAAGAGCGGTATACCAACGCCAACGTCACGAAAACGAACCTGTGCGGCCGACGAGATTAGCGCCATCGCCGTCACGAATAAAGTCATCAAGACAATGATCGGTATTGTCCAGAGCAGGTTTGCGGTTACTGATGTGTGGTAATAGACCATCATGCAGGCCATGATCAATAAGGCAATAAGAAAATCGAAGAAGGCTGCCAGAACGTAAGTCAAGGGCAGAATCTCCCGCGGAAAGTAAACTTTTGTAACCAGATTGATATGGCTGACGAGCGAATTCGTCGCGGCATTGAGTGTGGTTGAAAAATAGGTCCACGGCAATAGACCAACAAATACAAATATTGCGTAGGGCTGCCCATTACTGGGAATCTTTGCCACGTATGAGAAGATGACCGTATAGATCAACATTAGTGATAAGGGCTGCAGGATCGCCCAGGCAATACCAAGCATAGATTGCTTGTAGCGAACTCTGACACGGTGTTGACTCATCGTGTAGATCAGGTCCCAATACTGGGCCAATTCCTTTAGTTGGCCAAAAGCGCCAAAGAGCGAAAAGGAGATCGGAAGTATCTCTTTCACTCGTCGCGGGGGCTGATCCTCATGATCCGGTAGAGGCAAAGCTTTGGATGCCATAGCTGTATTAATCCGTCACAAGTTGTTTTTAGATCGGCCTAACCCTGTAAACCTGTTGCAGCAGACGGGGAGCAAACCGCAAACACCAGAGCACCAAGCGCAACTTCCAGCTGCCAGCAGCTTCGTTTGCAGATACGAATGATCGTGAGGCCGCGGCAAAATCACCACTCAACAGGAACCGCTTTCCTTTGAGTACCTCCACACTAGCACGACGACGAGGAATCGTTCGCTGCAATGTGTCTCGTTCGCTCGCCGTAAGATCACCGCGACGGCCGACTTTTTCCAGTACCCGTAATTCAGCTTCAAAAGACTTGACCCAGTCTGAAGCCAGGCTGCCCTGGTAGACTCGCCGCTTGAGTAATACTTTGCGCTGGTAGGTGATTCTGGCATTCGCATCCTTGGCCAATCGCAACCAAAGATCAAAGTCCTGCGAATTGGGAAAGGTTACGTCGAAAAGGCCGATCCGCATTATTGGCTCTCTTCTGGCAACCACGGCCGAAGTAACAACATTACAATCTGCGCAGAGCAGTTTTTCAAACGTTACCTCGCCACTCGAGGGATTTGTCTCCATGCTGCTCCTGCCGGCAGAAAACGGATCGCCAAAATTGATGGCATCGGCGTAGACCAGATCGAAGCCGGGTTCACTCTCTATCAGCGCAACCTGCTCATGCAAAAGCTGGGACAGCCAAATGTCGTCGCCGTCAAGGAAGGCGACATATTCACCACGGGCAACCCGCAGGCCAGCGTTTCTCGCGGCACCGGCACCCTGATTTTCCTGCTTCAGATAGACTATACGGTCACGGTAAGGCTCCAGGGCATGCTCCAGCGCTTCGGTGTCGGGAGAGCCGTCGTTTATGACAATGATCTCATAATCAGAAAAAGTCTGCGCCAGCACGGATCCCAGCGTCTCGCTTATAAAAGCTGCAACGTTATAAGCAGGAATAATAACACTCACTAACGGTGCTTTCTTACGCTCTGACTCGGGGCGTTTTAATTGGTCCATGCGTGAATAATCAGGCGGCAAAGGTTCGCTTGCGGTCCAAGGTTGAAGCGGCAATTCGACCCTTGCTTGCATTCGTCGCCGAGGCGAATTCTCAAGACCTTTCGCAGGCAAAGTCACAGATGAAAGTTCTAGATATCATCATTCTATTTGGGATTAGGACGGGCGTTGGTGATTTGCGGATTTGGTCTGAACACACAAAAGCTCATGAAAGAAGTCTCTGAATACTAACCTCTTTCGCAAAGGCGTTTCGTTTTCTGTCTACCTCCCCTGCCGAGTACGCCATTCTTCCGCTTTAACCCTCCAGGCATCGCATACCTATTCGACAAATTTCTCGGCCAGGTCAGACTCCGCCGAAGTTCTAAAAAGACAACGTAAACATACAGCATAGCCCACGATGTAATAAGCATACCAGAGAAAGGCGACTGAGCCGAAAAAGCTGCTTACCATATAACCAGTCAAGCTCGCTTCGAGACCGACCGCCATATAATAGAACTTAGATTGCCGGCGATTTGAGAAAGTCTGGCGAGCTATTCGTCTCAGTTCCTTGATCGGGGCAATCAGAAAAATTATGTAACAGATCATTGCCGGAGTCCCCAACTCTGAAGCAACTTGCGTATAGGCATTGTGGCTAGCATGATCGGTGTTAGAAAAGAGAATATAATTGTTGAAACCAACGCCAAGTAGCGGGTGGTGACTTGCTATAAAAATCGAGCGCTTTAAATCGTCAGTACGAGCTGTGGCTGAGTCGTCATTCGTAGTCGCCATGCGAGTTCCATAGCCGCCGGGGGCCAGGAATATAAACAGCACCATGAATACGGGCAGACAGAGGGCCACCAGCCATCTATTCTGATGAGCAACCCTCCAGGACAGCACGCCCACCGCCGCGCATAAGCCGAGAAAGCCGCCCCTTGAGAAAGTCACTACTACGCCCGCCACCATTAAAATAGCTGTGGCGAGGAAGAATAACTTTTTGCCACCACGAGATCCCAGCAACATCCCAATGGCAATGGGAATCATGGTCACCAGGTGAAGCGCCAGATCATTTGGATTGTCGAACAGACCACCGATCGCTCCCTGAATTCGCACACCCACCATCCCCAGTTTGCCCATTCGGTAATCATTCACTGCCATCACGCTTAGTATGCAACTACTCACCAGCACCAAAAGAATTATTAGGTTCAATCGCCGCCGTGTTCTAACTGCATTGACCAGAACGATAAAAATGAAGATGACTTTCATGTATTCTGCGAAGCCGGTCCAGGCACGAAGCGGTTCCAGAGCTAAGGGAATTGAAAGAAACGCTGCCAGCAAGAGGAGCAGAACGTACTTGACCTCTCGCGTTCTCACCGTAATTCGATTTTCCAGTGCGAGCTGAGTTGGTATGTACATTGCTATCGTGGCCAGTGCGATCCAAAAGGCACTTTTAGAAAGCCAGTCAAGCGAGGGAAAGAGTTCGTATGGCCGAAAATAGACCATCGCCGTGAAGAGAAAGAGGCCGGCGTAAGTGAGCGTATGCCCACGTTTGAGAAGCCACCGCTCAGCCAATTTTTCTGGTGTCTTCGTTTCCCCAATTTTCGAGGTATCTATGCCTCGATTTTTTACCTTGACTTTGTGACTATTGACTGTGGCAAGACCAGGATCTACCACAGTCGACGCCAATGGTTGTTTGGATGTGTTTATCCAACCCTCTCCGCTAACGTTCGCTCGTTGGAACTTGGAACGCGGTGAACGAGAGATCGTCTCGTAATCTGTGAGGTCTGAATTAGTTGGCATAATTCACAGTCTGATGATTCGCGGTAAAACGCTCGAGCTCACCTATTTGCAAAGGAGAGCGTGAAACAATCTTACGTTGCTTTAGCAAAAAATCAAAAGAAGCTGCGCGCGAAAGACGGCAGCTTCAGAAACTTTGAATACAAGGTAATAGAAGCCCCTCAATAACTAATTAGGGGCGACTGCTGTTGAACTAAACCGGCACCTCTTTTTCTTCGCTGCTTGGGACCAGTGACCTGATTCGCTGGCGCAAAGCAGCCTCAAATCTTCGGGCCTCTTCCACCTCAGAGAAAGAAAGGGCACGTAATTCCTGCTCGATACGGCGGCGATAGTCTGACACGAGCGAGTCAGAAACTCCCAGCACCGCAGCAACTTCAAGCTGAGTAGCCTGCTCCGCGCTCAAGTAGCAATGCCACAGTACTCCCAGAATCCGGTTGTACTGCTTCACTTTTCCCCGCACCGTCTCATGGAGGTTCCTGAGAAACTGATCTACGTAACCTGCGGCCTCTTCCTCGGATTCTCGTCGCAATAAACCCTGTTCCGGGTTCTCGCGTTTATCGACCGGCTCAAAGTGATTTGCTTCAGGGTCGCTATCGTCCGCGTCAAGCGGAACCAAATAAATATCCATCACCGGTAGCCGAGACATCACCAGACCGCGGAGCGTCCTAACGTCTACTGGTGAATCAACCGCGTCCAGTACGGAGATAATCAGGTCCTCAAGATCGGGGTTGCTAATCACAACTTGAGAGTCTCCGGTGCAACCGACCATCCGTGTGTCACGGGCATGGACCGGAACGATGTGCACAAGCTGTTCCACATCATGCGAATCGCGACGACGTTTTTGATCATTCCATTCGCTCAACCCATAAACCCTGTCCGCCAACCGGCGATGTGGCTCATCGCCAGTGCCGCTGGAATCAAAACGGCGGAAGTTTGAGCTCGACTGGATGACGGTGGAGATACGACGGGCGAGACGGTAGCTTTCTGGATGACGTTTTCGCAGTTCGGCTGTCAGTAAGTTGGTCAGTTCAATCTGGCTTATCTCACATTCGATCTCATAATCACTCATCTCAGAATCGAGATAGTGCTCGAAACGATTCTTGCTCAACAGCTGAACGAAAAGCTCCTGCGTCAGATCGGTGTAAGCGCTGCTCGCACCTTCTTCAATCAGAAGACCGGCGCTGCGAGATGCTCTGACAAGCGGATGATGGGAGACAATGCGATGAAGTTCTGACCAAAGGCGGCTAACGTCTGAGTTACGCAGGCTCTCAACCCATTTGCCGCTCTTGCCGGTGCGCTGGGATACGCGTCGAGTAGGTGGCGATGGAGGCTGCTCTTCTACAGCAGTGATTTCAAGTTCCTTGTTGAATTCGTGGCTTATGGATTTCACTGGATTTAACCGTGGTAGCCCTGATTGGCTGATTCTTGAGTCGTGATGAAGATCGGTGACCTGAAGCGTGGTTGTGGGAGTCCGGAGCAAATTGTTAATCAGGGTCGCTTCAAGAGCCCTTAGGGCCCAGATTTTGAGGAGCTAGCGCGGCAAGAAATTCAACAGTGCTGTGACCATTTGCTGAAGAAGCGCCTGAGCGGCAAGTCGGCAATAGGATTTGAATCTTTCGTTGAAGAAAAACCCGGCGCCAAAGTTGTCAGGCGTAGAGCCTGGTGAAAAAATTGACGTTGTGCCCGATTAAACCGCACGAGGTGTAGGTGGGCGTCCTGGAAGAGAGTCAAAGGGCAGCAGCCCTATGACTTAACGTCGGACATGTTAGCAAGCTTTTCAAAAATGAGCAACAAGTTTTTACGGTGAGACAATTTGTGAACTTTGCTGAGGAAAATAGGTGTCGGAAACTGGGGTTTTCTGGAAGAGAGCAAGCATTCGATCTTTTCTCCGGTTGAATAAGTGAACCGTCCGGCCAGAGTTGATGGTTGAGGTCGTGAAGCTTGATCGCCCCCTGGCTTCCCCTAATCGAAGGCGCATCCGGACGAAACCATAAACTGAAGTTCTGACAAATCTATTTAGTGCTGATACTAGGGGGGTTAACATGAAAGGCTCAAGCATCACGTCGTTTACAAAAACTCCCTCTTGTCCCTCGTCAAACATGCTCCTCTCACTATATGGCAAAAAACTTTCGCCCGATGTCAGTACACTGCTCCGCCATCATCTGGAAACCTGTGAGTTTTGCCGTGCAGAGCTTCCTTTACTGGCATACTACAGGGTGCCGCTTAAGGGTGAATGCAAGGCTCCAGATTTGCCTATCAATCTAAGGATTCTGGCTGAGTCTATCCTTGCTCAAGGAAACCGAGACCGGAATATGGAGAGTGGGACGAACAGCTCACGAAGCAAATTCAGACGCGTGAAATAGGATGGTTAGCCGCCGCCGCCCTTAAGCGGCTTTCGATCAACTCTTTCGCGGATGGGCTGCCGGACGAGGAAGATCGATAGCAAAAATACTTCCTTCTCCCAATTTCGACTCTACGCTTACTTCGCCGCCATGAGCACGCGCGAGGTGCTTTACGATTGCCAACCCTAGTCCCGTACCGCCCATTTCTCTGGATCTAGCTCTGTCTATACGATAGAACCGTTCAAAAAGGCGTTCCAGATGGTGGGCGGGAATTCCATCAGCAGTATCTTGCACTAGAATCCGTGTTTGGGAGCCATTCTCAAACCGAACACTTACGGAACCGCCCTCACGATTAAACTTAATTGCATTGTCCACGAGATTCGTAAGCATTTGCTCCAAACGACGAGGATCTGCGAAGACTCTCGCCTCGGGGCCTACGCAGTTGTTGACGGTGATTCCACGAGACGAAGCTTTCGCCGCGAGAGAGGTGACGACTTCGTTAACGAGTGGACGAAGCTCGGTTTCCGTGGGCTGGACTCTGACATTGCCAGCCTCAATGGCGCTAAGTTCCAGGATGTCATCAATTAACGTATGCATTCGGGTGGCGTTTCTCCGAATGATTGACAAGAAACGCCGACTATTCTCAGTTTCTTCGATAGCTCCTGCTTCAAGCGTCTCTACGAATGCGAGAATAGCAGTCAGTGGGGTTCGCAATTCGTGAGAAACGTTCGAGAGGAACTCCTGTCGGACTCGCTCGAGTCGCTCCAGTTTGGTGATGTCAAAAAACACTCCAATCGCGCCTCGTGAATTCGAATCGTTCCCGCTATTTAGTGGTACTACACGCAAATCAAAGACTCGGCGGCCTGAATCGTACGTTTCCACCTTCACGCCCGAACGCTCTTCTCCGTTTAGCGCATCCAGAAAAGCACCATAAATTGCCGGATTGCGGGTCAACTCAGTCAAACGTCTGAATTCCAGCTTCCCCTGTGCAGAGTTGAACAACCGGTGAGCAGCAGGATTGGAAGCGACTACTCGCATATCGCGATCCACAACAAGCAGGCCTTCTCGCATACCACTCATCGTGGCTTCAAAGAGCTTTGCGAGGGCAAAACTTTCCTCGGTAGCTTTTTGTGAATCGCTTGGTATCAGAGCCTGTGGACCAACAGAAGCAATCGATCTCCGATAAACGCTCTTTGCGAGATGGAAACCGAGGAGGGAGCCGAAAATGAAAAGGACTGCTGCCTTGGGGGAGAAAGATAAGAAAACTATTGTCGCAACAATGCAAACGCCAGCTGACAATAACCAGAAAGTATAGCTCTTATACACAATCGCTAACCCTGGCCATTATTATTGCTCACTTCACCTGAATTTGAACAACCGATAAATCGGTAACCTACTCCCACGACAGTCTCTATGCAATCACCACAGCTACCTAGTTTTTGTCTCAGGCGTCTGATATGCACGTCGAGAGTACGCGCATCGCCAAAGTAACTGTATCCCCACACGTTATCGAGCAAGTGTTGCCTGGTAAGAACGCGATTGGCACTCTTCGCCAGAATCGAAAGCAGTCCAAACTCCTTGTTAGTAAGCTTTACTTTCTGTCCCTTACAAACGACGCGGATATCGGCAAAGTCAATCATCAAATGCTCGTCTTCGTAGATGTTCTCGGTTGCTTCATCCACTCGGCGCAACACAGCGCGTATACGAGCCAGCAACTCCCTTACCGAGAAGGGCTTGGTTATATAGTCATCCGCTCCCAGATCCAGACCAGCAACTCTATCTGATTCAGATCCTTTCGCAGTTAAAATGATTATGGGCGTGCGTCTGGTTAACGGTTCTCTTCGAAATCGACGACACAATTCCATTCCGCTCATTCCCGGCAACATTAAGTCGAGAATTATTATCATGGGCGGATTGCGCTCGTTGAGTGCTTCCAACAACCCCTGCTCTCCGGTGGCAGCAACGATGGTTTGAAGACCTTCACGTTCAAGGTTATATTTCAGACTCTCTGAGATGTCTGGGTCATCCTCAATAATCAATACGGGTCGCGACATATTCAAGTGGTATGTTTGATTATCGCAGCCTCGGCCATATAAACGGTCAATTCACAAATATCAGTGACGTAATCCCCTATGCGCTCCAGATGCTTGGCAATAAACAGCAGTCGCGCATCACGAGTGGCAGTGGAGGGCTCAGAAACCATTCGCTCAATGAGATCGTGGAAGACTGCGTTGTAAAGACCGTTTATCTCATTATCTCGCTTAATGACTTCACGGGCCGCAAAGGCGTCATTTGACGTGAACGCATCAAGAGCGCCGCGCAGCATTGATGAGGCACGCCCGGCCATTTCCTGTAGCTCGCTGTTTGGTCTGAGCTCCGGTTCATTATTCAAATCAATTGCTGCCCTCGCGATATTGCAGGCGTGGTCGGCAATGCGCTCGAGTACGGGCGCCATCTTTGCAACCGAGATGACAAAACGAAGATCGCGTGCGGCCGGTTGTCGGAGCGCCATGATATCGATGCATTGTCGATCAACTTCGACCTCGATCTTATCGATGGCATCATCATGAGCGAGCACCTGGCGAGCTACATCGCTGTCTCTCTCTACCAGCGCGTACATAGCTCGGTCGAGTGCGGCTTCCGCCTCCCCGCCCAGCAGCAAAACTCGATCTCGCAGCGAATCGAGTTCGTCGTCAAGATGTCTGTGAGACTCCATGTCAGTTTCTTAGTTCTTCGTGGCCGTTGTTTCATTGCGCTGCTGGCATTCCAGGCCTCCAATGAGAGGGACCACAAACGCCATCAGCCAAACCTTCCCGTGATGTAATCCTCCGTCAACTTTTCTCGTGGCGCTGTAAAAATCCGCTCGGTCGAATTCACTTCTATCAACTTACCGAGCAGAAAGAATGCCGTGGTATCGGAGACCCGCGCCGCTTGCTGCATATTATGCGTCACAATCACAATAGTGTACTGCCTTTTCAACTCAACAATGAGTTCTTCAATCTTATGTGTGGCCACTGGATCGAGGGCGGACGCCGGTTCGTCCATTAATATTACCTCTGGTCTGATTGCCAGGGCGCGAGCAATGCAGAGACGTTGTTGCTGACCTCCCGAAAGTCCCAAAGCAGAGGCCTTCAATCGGTCTTTCACCTCGTTCCAGAGCGCCGCATCCTTTAGTGCCAGCTCAACGCGTTGTTCCAGTTCAGCCTTGTTCGAAGTGAGACGGTTGATCCGCAAACCGTAGGCGACGTTTTCGAAGATCGATTTGGGGAAGGGATTAGATTTCTGGAACACCATCCCCACTTTTTTTCGCAGATCAACCACATCAGTTCCGGGAGCGTATATATCGCGGCCGTCTATCAGCACCTCACCCTGCACCTGCGTCCCGGGAATGACATCGTTCATGCGGTTCAAGGTGCGCAGAAAAGTTGATTTTCCGCAGCCCGATGGGCCGATAAAGGCCATTACGATGCGTTCCGGGATCTCCATTGAAATCCCATAGAGGGCCTGCGCTTTTCCGTAGTAAAAGTTCAGATCCTTAACCGAGATTTTTGAGGACTCTTTCGTGTCTGAAGGCGGCGGAGCGGCTGACTCTCGTTCGCGAGCAGGCCTAATCTGAGTCTTAATTGGATGGATTGAAGTAGACATACGCAGCTAGAAGCGTTTACGTGCAAGGAAACGAACGACAATGTTTATCGAGAGAATAAGAGCCATCAAAACCAGGGTCGCGGCCCACGCCTGCGCGTGCCACTCGTCGTATGGCGATAACGCGAAATAGTAAATTTGCGCCGTAAGGGACGATATCGGTTGATTCAGATGAAAATTAAAGAACCGGCTGCCGAAAGCGGTAAACAGTAGCGGCGCCGTTTCTCCGGAGACACGCGCTACCGCCAGCATCGCGCCAGTCGCAATTCCCGACGCCGCTGCCGGAATGACGATTCCCAGAGTAACTCGCCAGTGTGGAGCACCCAACGCCAATGCTCCCTCGCGGAGACTGTGAGGGACCAATTTGATCATCTCCTCGGTGGTGCGGGTCACGATTGGGATCATGACGACCGCCAAAGCGATTCCCCCGGAGAAAGCAGAGAAATGGCCCATGGGAACCACCACTACGACATAGACAAAAACCCCGGCAACGATGGAAGGAACTCCCGTAAGAGTGTCGCTGACAAATCGCACAGTCCTGCCAAACCAGTTCCCTCCGAATTCAGCCAGGTAAACTCCAGCAGCAACGCCGATTGGAAGTCCAATCACCGAAGCCAGCAACAGCAACACCAGCGTTCCCGTAATAGCATTGCCGATTCCACCGCCCTCGCCCACCGGTTTAGGAGTGTCAATCAGAAACTGAATATTGATTGAGCTGATTCCTCGCCAGGCAATATATCCAAGGATGATAAAAAGAATTGACACCGTAACGAAAGCACATAAGGCCGTCAAGCTGGTCATGACGACGTTTGTCAGCTGCCGTTTTTTGTGAGCCGATGCCGAGGACATGGTTAGGCAGCCCTCGCAGTACCGCTAGTGCCGCGTGTAATGCTCCAGATCAGGAGTTGCGCAGCGGCATTCACAAGGAAAGTAACAAGAAAGAGCAATAGACCAATTTCAATGAGAGCGCTGAGGTAGAGATCTCCCGTCGCCTCGGTAAATTCGTTGGCGATTACTGAGGCAATGGTATAAGACGGTTCAAAAAGTGAAGCCGAAATTCGCGGTCGGTTGCCGATGACCATCGTTACCGCCATCGTCTCGCCCACCGCTCTGCCTAATCCCAAAATAATGGCACCGGCGATGCCACTTGCCGCATTTGCCAGGACAACACGCGTTGTTTCCCAGCGTGTTGCCCCCAGGGCGAGCGCGGCTTCGCGCTGCAGATCGGAAACGGCGGCAAGTACATCTCGCGCCACGGCCGAAATGATGGGCGTAATCATGATCGCCAGAATCAGCCCGCCAGTAAGCATCCCGATCCCGGTAATCGAGCCTTTGAAAAACGGCAGCCAACCGAAAGAACCCGCCAGCGGTGCTTCAATATAATTACGGACAAAAGGCGCGAGCACGAAGATTCCCCAGAGCCCAAAGACAACCGAAGGAATAGCAGCCAAAAGTTCCACTACAAAGGCTATCGGACGTGCAACTCCGCGAGGCGCCTGCTCGACCAGAAAAATTGCCACTCCCAAAGAGAGAGGGACCGCAATAATAAGCGCAATTATTGAGGACATAATCGTGCCGTATATGAAAGGCAGCGCACCGAACTCGCCCTTTACAGGATCCCAGGACTGACTCACTAAAAAGGAGAACCCGAATGCACGTAACGAGAGTATCGAGGTTTTCGTCATGGCCATAATCATAGCCACAATGATCATGATCACGATAAGCGCCGCCAAAAAGAGCACACCGCGAAAGAAGGCGTCGCCCGTATTGCCCGTGGGTGAGAGGGCGCGTCGCCAGGTGCTTAAGGCGGCCAAGCTGTGGGCATTGCCCGGCGTTGGCAGGTTCGATTGTAAATTTGCCGCCATTCTTGAAGTCTTATTAATCAGCCGTACGCAATGGCGTACCACCCGAGGTTATCGAATTGATTTTTGCTTCAGTACGCTTGACTATCTCCGCCGGCAAACTGGCGTATTTTAGATCGTTAGCAAATTTTTGCCCGTCGTGAACGCACCACCACAAATAATCGACTAAAACTTTGCCTTTAGTCGCATCCTTCTGATTCTTGTAAGCGAGAATATAGGTGTAGCTGGAAACCGGATAGGAGTCTGGTCCAGAAGAGTCGGTGATGGAAACCCGTAAATCCTCAGGAGTATTCGCTAGGGACCCGGCGGCTGCGGCCGTTACCGAATCAAGACTCGGTTGGACGAAATTGCCCGATTTGTTCTTAATCAGTCCCACCGGCAAACTATTTTGAATGGCATAGATTAGCTCTACGTATCCAATGGTATTCGGTGTTTGCTTAACTTGACCCGTCACACCTTCGTTTCCCTTGCCGCCTACACCTACGGGCCAGTTTAAGGATGGACCGACTCCGACTTTCTGTTTCCATTCCGCACTTATCTTCGCCAGGTAATCCGCCCATACCCCGGTGGTGCCACTGCCATCAGAGCGATGTACCACGGTAATGTCGGCGGATGGCAGACTGACCCCTGGGTTTTCTCCCTTGATGCGGGGATCGTCCCAGCGTTTGATCTTGCCCAGAAAGATGTCAGCCACCGCATCAGGAGAAAAATGCAGGGGCTGCTTGACACCTGCCAAATTGTAAGTAAGCACAACCGCACCGAGGACCATGGGAATATGCAGGATCGCACCGGGTGCGCTCTTCAAATCCTCATCAATCATAGGGGTGTCGGTCGCGCCAAAATCGACGGTCTCCTGCTTAATCTGCTTCATACCACCACCTGATCCAATCGATTGATAATCAATTTTCACATTTGGGTGCAACTTACCGTATTCGCTGATCCACTTCTGATAGATCGGATTCGGATAGGTCGCGCCGGCGCCCTGCAAATTGATTGAGCCAGTGGAACTGCCCCCTCCTTTATTGCAGCCACTACATGCGAATGCGACGACCGAGAGGGACAGCAGCAAAACAGAAACCTGTGCGCGGGAACTCCAGAGACCGGTCATGTGTTCTCCTCTATTTGAATGGCTTACTTAAGAAAGAATCTAGACGTCGCGTGTTACATTTACCTGAACTCCGTCTGAATTCTACGTGACGCGGTGTCCGATTGGCCGAAGGCCTGGTTAGCTATTCGCGGACTGGAGTAACAATCGATAGCCAACATTTACCATGGTATCGATACGTAGGTTGTAAGACAGAAGCTTATTTCGCAACCGGTAGATGTAAACGTGCAGACTCTCAGTATTCAGCGGCTTCTCGCTTCCCCAGGCATACTGCCAAAGTTCTTCCGCCGTAACGATCCTCTCCGGTGTGCGAGTTAGCCGCGAAAATATCAAAAACTCTGTGCGCGGCAGCTTGAGCGCTCGACCGGCGCAGGAAACGTAATAATTCTTGTGTTCAACGCGCAGGTATCCGTCGTCATAAATTTCATCATTGAATTGGTTCTCGCTTTTCCGCTGGTCCAGCGACGTTGGTGGCGTTGACATAAACTTATTAGCTTCGTTCACGAGAGTAATCTTTGACGTCAAAAAAGCGGGATCGCCCCCGGCAACACTCGGGGCCGATCCCGTTCAATTTAGAAATTCAGCCGCAAGGCAAACTGGATTTGACGATTTGTTCCCAGCCCAACCGTCCTTTCCACGGTCTGCCGCAACAGGCCAAAAGTGCTGCCTGCGGCACTCTGGGTAAATGGTTGACCAGGCTGCAATCCTGACCCTAACACAAACGCATTCGCAGCAGCATTGAAGGTCAATATAGGTAGCGCTACATTTAGAGTGGAGGCCGGGTTCGCGAAGTTCGCCTGGTTAAAGATATTGAAAACTTCGGTTCGAAACTCCAGATTCGTGCTTTCCGAAAAACGGAACTTCCGGTTCAGAATCAAATCAAACTGCCTGAAGTTTGGTCCTTTGAGGGCGTTCCTGGGCAGGTTTCCAAACGTCCCGGCCAGAGGAATTGCAAATGCAGCGGGCTTGAGAAGATTTCGGTCATTGTTTAGGTAAGGACTTACACCCGAAATTAAATCCGGCCGGCGAGTTTGACGCGATGAGCCACCACCTGGGCCATTAACTACGGCAACAAATCCGCTGGGCAACGGCTGCGTTCCGCTTACGGACGGAACCTGTACAGTGAACCCGGTGGGTACGGTAGTTGTCGCCGTGGCGTTGGTGTTTATCGTGCATGGCCCAGCACTGCAAACTGCCACGGTATCCGGTCGCGTGATTGTCACATCGATGGGAAGGCCACTTCTCATATTCATGATCGTCCCAATTTCCCAGCTGCCGAAGATCGCGTTACCTGCACTACCCCAATCAAACCTTCGACCCTTACCGATTGGAAGATCATATACAGCGCTCAAATTAAAAGTATGCCGTACATCGAAATTGTTGTAGCCGCGGTCAGCTTCGTAGTTGTTGATGTCTCCGCTCGGACGTGGGGTTCCGCCGAATGGTTGGGCGGTCGTTCTGGCTTCGTTTGAGCCGGAAGTATTACCAAAACTCTTTGAGAACGTGTATTGCGAGTTGAGTGTTAAGCCGGAGCCAATCCTGCGGGAGAGAGCTGCCTGTAGCGCGTTATAACTATCTGTGCCACCGCTTGTCTTGGTGTCGATTTCGGCGAACGGGTTTTGTACGCTCGTCCCTGAAACTATGGAAAATTGGCGCACAGTCGTTACGCCGATTACTTGACCCGCTGCATTGGTACGACTAACTACGCCAGCATTGGTTGGAATTGGTGTACCGTCAGGAATGGTAGCGTTCCCGGCTCGCAAAACGTTAGACAAACCGCGCAGAAACAGATTGCGCCCCTGGCTACCGACGTAAGCCACTGTCGCGGCTAACTTATACGGTAACTCCTGTTGTAATGAAGCGGTGTAGCTGTAGATCTTTTCCGGCACTACGTATTCTGGAGCGTACGCACGGGGCTGAAACGCTCTATTATTCGGATTATTGTTGAAGTTCGCGATGATCGCATTAACGGCTGCGGTCTGATCGGCATTAAAGGTGAGCAATGGCCCACTGCTGAGAGTGGAGCTAATGCGATCACTTTCAATGGGTTGAATCTGATCCTCGGTCTGGCCCGGCCCATAAAAGATTCCGAAACCTCCACGCAAAACGGTTCGGCCGCCTCCAAAGGTGCCTGAGCTATTCGGACGAGGCGACCAAGTCAAACCGATGCGGGGTCCGAAGTTTGTCTTGGACGATTTAAAGAACGGCTGATCGGCTGGCTTGAGTATTCCGTTCGTCGTATCGAACAGGATGTCGAGGTGTCTGGCTTCTCTAAGCGGTGTGTAGTATTCGTACCGCAGTCCATAGTTGATTGTAATATTAGGACGAATTCTCCACTCATCCTGGCCATAGGCGATGTAATACTCCTGCTTCGCTAAACGGTTACCCGTGGCCCCACCATTGAAGGGTGAGGGAGCACTCACGTCGCCCAAATATTGGATTGACGCGGGCGAGTTCGTAAGCAGCGCCTGAAGACTATTGAAAACGTAGGTCGTGCCTCCAAGCCTGTCCGTATAAATTCTACTCGGTCGAAACTCGATTCCGAATTTAGCGTTGTGATTCCCTCTGGTCCAAGCCAGGTTGTCAATAAATGAGAGGGAATAGACTGTATAGGGCTGTCCGCGCCCGTTCGTGGCACTGTTTGCACGCAATAGTCCGCCGGGCGTGGCCGTACCGGCTGACGTACCCTGGCCTGGGATTGCAAAGTTTGCAGTGTTGCCGGAGATATTAATCACTAACTGCGTCAGATCGATTCCGTTGACCGTCGGGGCCTGGCCATTGGTGCGGGAAAACACGCCATTGAACCCAAATTTGAATTCGTTGAGCAGAGTGGGCTTGAGTACTGACTGGAACGCAACAACTCCATTTTGTGGATTATCGGTGAAGATAGCACGCCGGCCGGTAACGCCTTCCGGTTGATCGTTGAAGCCGTTATCGCGAAAGTAGCGAAAGTACATCGAGTTTTTACTATTAAATCTGTGATCCAGACGGAATGCGTAGGCACTCTCGTTTACAGTGGAGTTGGCTTGCAGTTGAGCCACGTCAAAGAGGTTCGGGGCGGACCCCGTTGAAACGATGACGGCTTTTGGATCTCGGAAGGCAGGCAGCAGTAGCAAGGTGTTTGGATTGCAGGCGATAGAGCCAGACCCCAGCGGTGGACCACAGATGCGTGAGGTCGCACCCGGCGCCGCTTCAGTGGAATTAAGCCCCGCCCGAAGACGATACCCCTCATAGGAGAGGAAGAAAAATGTCTTGCCTTTAACGATTGGACCACCAACCGAGCCACCAAACTGATTCAAGCGCAAAGGGGCCTTCTTTCCGATAATGTTATCGAAGAAGTTGGCTGCATCGAGGGCGTCATTGCGCAAATATTCGAAGACGGCACCGTGAAATTTGTTTCCGCCAGATTTAGTGATGACGCTAATTTGTCCGCCCGTGCCCGTACCGAATTCGGCGGGGTAGTTGCTGGACTCCACGCGGAACTCTTGCACGTTCTCGAGACTCGACTGTAGCCGGAAGGGAGAGGGAACTTCACCATTCAGATTTCCCGGAGACGCATCGATGATCGCTGTTCCATCTACGCCATCATAACGAATGATGTTTTGCTCAACGGCGCGTCCATTAAAGCGGATGTCTCCATAAGTTCCAGAACCACTATTTACCGATCCCGGAGCTTGCAGATAAAGCTGCGAAAGCTGGCGACCATTTAAAGGCAGAGCTTCTACTTCTCGAGGATTGACATTAGCCCCCATAGAAGCGGAGCTGGTATTTAACGCCGCTTCCGCTCCCGCGGTGATCTCAACCTTCGCTTCAACCCCTGTGGTTTGCAGTGCGATAGGGAGATTCAACTCCTGGCCCACCAGTAACTGTACTTGGATGGCTTGCGTCGTGAGGCTCTGGCCGCTTGCAGTCACTGAGTACGTTGAAGGCCTCAGTCCGGAAATAACGTAATACCCGGATTGATTTGTGGTGGCCGTGCGTTCCTCCCCGGTGCGTTGATTCTTAACCGCTACAGTGGCTCCTGGGACCAGGGCACCCTGTGCATCAGTTACGGTACCAACGATCCGGCTCTGGTCCGTTTGGGCCAAAACCGGTAACGCAAAAACCAATATCGTTGCAAAGGCAAAGGCGAAAAACAAAATGCGGCTATGTTGCCGGGGGGCTTTCTGTTGCATAGTAGGTCTCCTGTCTGATGAATAGGTCCAAACTGAAGATAGAGATTGTCCGCATCTCTGTAAGAAACGATGCCAACCTCCACCCCCGAAAAATGAATCAAATTCCGATAGCAAGAAGAAGACTCTAGAAAGACGAGGTTAACGAGCTGTGAATTGCGCCTTAAATGTTTGTTAATGCCGTCGGAAGTGTAGTTTCGTGAGAAAAGGGGCGCAAAAACGGCATTCTGGAAGAGGAGAGAAGATAGGTATGTTTAATTAACATGGAGTTAACATGACCGTAACACCCGGACAATACCATCCGACGCATCAAGCTAATCTAACCCCGATTTCTCCGGCAGAGGCTAAATCCCTATGGCCATTTCGAACGAACTTAGTGGCGATATCGCCACGGCAATATTAGTAGCGACGAAAGACAGAACTCCGCGCGAACTCACTGATCTAAAGGAAGTGATCCTTGAAGTTCATTCCACGCTGCAACAAATGACTGAGACCGAGCGCCTTGCACGGCTGAGAAAACTCCGTCCGCTTACCTATAATCCGCTTATCTATAAGAGTATGGCAAAGGATAGTTGAATTGTGAGGAACGAGAAGCGTGTCGCCAACGTGAATGATACTTGAGTAATATCAAGTCTCAATCATTTCATAGGCGTGAGGGTGATGCTTTTCGAAATTATGAAGGAAAAGTTTAACGTAGGATCGCAATTTGCTTTGACATCTCTGGGCCACCAACTAGACTGGCATCCCAAATGAGCCAGTAGTGCTTCTTGTTAACGCCATCATCCTGACAAAAGGGAAGCCGGACAAATCGCGTAATAAAAGGACTATCCTGACTCCACGGCGTCAGACTGTAAAGGTAATCTTCACGTTCGGGAAGGTTACACTCCCGCCGCATCTTATTGATATGGGCTTCGCATTCGCCGCTGTCACCAAGTGAACTGGAGTCCGCTGAGTCATTGACTACATGATCAAGTTCGTGCAGCAAGCCCCAACCCACATCGAATGCATCGACGGCGGGTGAATCTCCCAGAAGATGTTCAAAATCTACAAAATCCAATAGCACAACATAGACCGGAGGTTGACCGGCGGCATCCTTTTTCCATCTCCCTGGGACGACTCGGCAAAACGCGACATCAGATCTGCGACTTGCGTCCTCGAGGATCACCACATTAATCCCAGAGATTGCTTTCAGCAGCAACTCTCTTGCGCCACTTGAGCCACCAACTGGCTCGTTCGTCCCCAGGCGCAAGGCCCCACCGCCTTCAAAGGCCAGGTCCTGCCAACCAGTAATCCTGCGTAGCTTGGTCGCTAGTTCTACGCGATGCTGCACTGAAAGATCGTCGCGGCAGATAATATTCCGCGCGTTTTTGTCAACCGCAAGGATGGAAAGTTGACCACATAGAATAATACCGCCAAGCCACACAGCTCTGAAGATTTCTTGTTGAATTGACCGGTGGACTCTGGGGTGCATCTTGGCTTCCTCCCAGACGTGGCGGCGCAGATGGGGGCGTTGACTCGCGAATCGGGTCCTGGCGCCAAAGGGGCGCGCCTTGATGGCATGTTACCAAAGTGTTAACTACCTCCGAAAGAGAAATCTTTCGGTCTCTTTCTTTCTGAATGTAAACTGAATGCATTCTGAATCAGTTCTCTATCGGAGGTCTCTTTAAGAGAAATGTAAGGACGCGGTTACTCTTTGGTAACTTCCGTCGGCTAGGGTAAAGATTTTTATGGTTGAGGAGTCTGCCAGAAAAACAGCCGCGTAGCGGCGAAATGTTTATGGCCGGCGTGCACGTGCATTTTGTTCTCTTCCGAATTGAGCGGAATGCGTTCCGCTCAATTCGGAAGGGTGAGATGAGAGAGGGTTCTCGCCTATAAATATTTCGTGCCTACGGCACTTTTCCCGAATAGACCGTTAGGGGTTAAGCTTGTATGCGCGATGAAGTCGAAAAGAGTGATAGCCAAGGGGAATACTTAGAAAAATCTGAACCCGAGCTTCAGATACTCTGTTTTTGGTGTGGCACTACTATTCGTAATAATCGTGAGGGCGATTCTTTTGGGATTTGCCTAAATTGTTTTTACCGTATGTTCAACAGTCATCTGCGCGCTCAGCGTAGGGCCAGCAATGATCAATTCACTAGTGAACGATAAAGCCTCAGAGACGGGACCCTAGCTCCTTTGGCCTCACCAGCAACACCAGAGTCCCTTTCGCCTTTGCGATGTCGCCCCAATGGTCTATGCGACAATCTATTTTTGCCAGGGTCGCAGTTGGCATCCTCTCCACGCGCCCCGTGATTGACTGAAGTAGTTGCTCCATTCCGGGGTTGTGTCCAACTAACAGCACCGTGCCTACGCCAGACTCGACCTGCGAAATGACTTTCAGCAGTTCACCCGGCCCGGCGCCGTAAATCTGCTCGTCGAATCTTACTTTGGGTTCCAGTTTCGCCGCCTTCAAGACAATCTCGATGGTCTCTCGTGCTCTCACGGCGGGCGAAGATAGGACCAGGTCCGGCTTTATGCTCTCTCTCTTTATGAATCTTCCAATTACATCGGCCGCCTTTCTGCCGCGCCCATTTAAAGGACGATCAAAATCCGCCAAGCTTGCGTCTTTCCAACTAGACTTTGCGTGACGTAAGATAACGAGAGTCTTTCTGCCTATCGATTGAGTTTTGGTTTCACTTGCGTTCATGACAATGTAACAACATCGGTCTAAGGTATTTACGATGATTTCGTACGGGAATCACCGTCTCCCCGGAAAGCTCTTTGTGGTCGAGGGCACTGACGGAAGCGGAAAATCCACCCAGCTTGCTCTTCTTTATCAATGGCTCAAGGCTGAAGGGTATCCAGTCTTCTTTTCCGAGTGGAATTCCTCACCTCTTGTGAAGGATACGACGAAACGGGCGAAGAAACGACATCTTTTCACACCTGCGACTTTTTCTCTTCTTCATGCCACCGACTTTGCCGATCGAACTGAGCGGGACATTATTCCGCCACTGAAAGCAGGCGCTATTGTACTTGCCGATCGCTATATCTACACGGCCTTTGCTCGTGACGTGGCTCGTGGATGCGATCGTGAATGGGTGCGCGAAGTCTATAAATTCGCTGTTAGACCTACCGTCGCCTTTTTTTTTAGGGCCCCGCTTGATGTCGCAGTTGATCGAATCGTTTCGGGGCGACCGCACTTGAAATACTACGAAGCCGGACTGGACATGGGTTGGTCGGATGAAGCGGAGGAAAGCTTCACAGTTTTCCAGGGGAAAATTCTCCTGGAATATGATCGGATGGTGGAAGAGTTTGGTCTCACCTTGATTGATGCGACGAGATCAATCGAACAGCAACAGCGCGAGATGCGGAAGATAATCAGCCAAAATCTCAGGAGGAGGAGGTCCAGCAATCATCAAAGATAGGATCTTTTATGGTACACCCTTACGCGGTGTTGAGGACGAAGAATATAGTGGAAAGTTAATCGTCATAGAGGGAACTGACGGCGTGGGCCGTTCTACGCATATCGCGCTCCTGCGAACCTGGTTGGAGTCGCGTGGCCATGCCGTATTGGACACCGGTATGACGCGTTCAGTGCTGGCTGGCCGTGGCATAAAAGAGGCAAAGCAGGGTCACACTCTGGGCCGGCTGACGATGCAATTATTCTATGCGACTGACTTCATCGACCGCCTGGAAAATGAGATGCTGCCTGCGCTGCGAGCCGGTTTCATCGTCTTGACTGATCGTTACATTTACTCAGCAATTGCCCGCGCTGAAGTGCGGGGCATCGACTCCTCCTGGATTCGGGCAATCTATGGTATGGCACTGGTGCCTGATGCTGTGTTTTACCTCAGAATACATTCCTCGCAGGAACTCGTTGAGCGAGTTCTCTCGTCAGGCCGTGGCTTTGACTATTGGGAATCAGGGATGGACCTTCATCTGGGCGAAGATTTCTACGACAGTTTCATTGAGTACCAAACTCGCATGCTCAGGGTTTTTGACGGGATGAGCATTGAGTACGGATTTCATGTGATGAATGCATCTCGCTCAGTTCGCAGTGTCGCTGCGGATCTGCGGCGGTCCGTGGCAAAGGTGATTGATGAGCCGATTGTCAGTACCGCGCCACCGCCACAAGTCTCCACGAAAGTCAAAACTTTGAGCGAACAGCAGCAGAATACTGGTGCAATTTCCGCTCACGAAAAACTTGAGAAGACACTCGGCCGTTGAAACTCGCAGCCATAGATATAGGTTCCAACTCAATCAAACTCGCGGTTGTCGATGCCGCCGCAAGTGACTCGTTTGCAGTCCTGGCGCGCGAAAAGGACGTGGTCAGACTCGGCCACGAGACACTCAGTAACGGACATCTCGCGCCAGCCGCCATCGAGCGGGCGGCTAACAGCGTCAAGCGCTTTCGTTCCATAGCCGAGGCACGAGGAGCGGAAACGATTATTGCTGTAGCCACTGCCTCAGTTCGTGAAGCCAATAACTCAGCTCAATTCATCAAAGAGATCGAACGCCAGACCGCTGTTCGGGTAGAGATTCTTTCTGGTATCGAGGAGGCTCGCCTGATTGGCCTGGCCGCTTCGCAACAATGCGCTGGCCGTGGTGCGACTAACATCAATGTAGATATCGGCGGAGGCTCAACAGAGATTTCTGTTTTCCGCGAAGGTGCTCCGCTCTCTCTTTTTTCGGTGAAGCTTGGAGCAGTGGCCATGACCGAAAAATTCATACTCTCTGATCCACCAAAATCAAAGGAGATGAGTGGTCTCAGAGGCGAGATAAGAGCTGCCTTTGATCGTCCAGCCAGGGAATTACGGGGAGCAAAATGGACTCAAGCGAGCGGAACATCGGGAACAATTCTGGCGGTGGGTGATGTGCTCCGCTCGCGCATTACCACTGGCACACAAAAGAAGAACCAGGCAGCTCAACCGGTCGAGGCCGAGATTGTTCTCAATCAGCTTTCCCGATTGAATATTACGTTGGCCAACATGACTGTTGCCGAGCGCCGCAACGTTCAGGGCATCAGTACTCAACGCTCGGACATTATCGTCGCCGGTGGCCAAATTCTGGAGGGAGCAATGCGGGCCTTTGGTCTACCACTGCTGCGGACTTGCGACTGGGCCCTCCGGGAAGGTGTGATCATCGACTACTTACGCGAGCTGGAAGCAGAATCGCGACCGCCGCTTCCTGACTTTACCGATCAAAAGATGCTTGGCGTGCATGCTGTGGGTCGACGCTTCGGGTACGAGGAAGTTCATTCACACCAGGTTGCCAGACTGGCAGAAAAGATCTTCGACAGCCTGGCCGCGGCCGAAAAACTCACTCGACATGAACGCACCCTCATGTCCGCTGCCGCTCTGTTGCACGATGTCGGCTATCATATTGCTCATGAATCGCACCACAAACATTCACTCTATCTGGTTGCAAATTCTGAGTTGACGGGCTTCTCCGAAGCTGAACGCGCCGTGATAGCAAACGTGGCGCGCTATCATCGCGGTTCCCTGCCAAAAGAGCGTCATCCCGAGTACGCTGTGTTGAATTCAGCAGACCGCAAAACCGTCTGCCGTTTGGGCGCGATTGTGAGGGTAGCCGACGCTCTGGACAGAAGTCACGACAGTCGAGTGAGCGATCTTCGTTGTAGTCGTGAAGGGGACCAGGTCCACATACAAGTGCAGAGCGCCCTGGACTGCGAGAATGAAATGCGGGAGGCTGAACGTAAGCGTGACTTGTTTGAACAGGCGTTTGCATGCAATCTTAACTTCAGCATGCGACGCACAAAAGTAAAGCGCGCCTGATCACGGATGGCCAAGGCAAAGCAGATTGCCACAATTGATTTCGACGGCGCCGCAGATCTCGGCATGCGTCTTGTGCTTACCTCCAGATTGCAAGAGATGAGCGCGCTCAAAGAACGCGCTCTCGACTGGAGGAGAGCGGAAGGTGTTCATGATATGCGGGTAGCGTCCCGCCGTCTGCGCAGTGCTCTGCGAGACTTTCTGCCCTATATTCGCAAGCGGCGCCTGGCTTCATCGATGGGCCAAGTAAAGGCGATTGCTTATGCCCTGGGCCGAATCCGCGATCAGGACGTTGCCATCATGGCTTTGGAAAAACTCGCCTCCAGGGCACCCGCGGAAGTAGCCGCTAGCGTTCAGCAATTTGCCACGGCCCGGAAGGCCCGGCGCGACGAAGCACGCAAAAAGCTTGAAACAATTCTCAATGAAGACGCGTTGGCCCAACTGCAACATGTATTCGCAGCAGCGATAGAGGCTGGCACAGCAGTCGTCCAGAGAGGAAAGCGTACCGGTACAGCACAGCCCGCTGGCACTGTGACCTTGAGCTATCGCAAAGCTGCACGACTCATAATTCTGGAACGGTTGCGAGAACTGGAAAGCTTGAGTGGAGCACTGTTTCATCCCTTGCGAGTACAACCGTTGCACAAGATGAGGATTGCTGCGAAACGTCTTCGATATGCACTCGAATTATTTGATCAGTGCGGCGAGGAATCATTGTCTTTTTTCGCCCGGAAGGCTGCTGGGCTACAAGGGTCACTGGGCGAACTTCACGATTGCGATGTTTGGATCGAGAGCTTTGGCAATGATCTTTCGCATACAAAGAGATCTCCCGAAACCGACGGGGTAAAGCAAGCAAGCCAGCGGGCGGCTTCCCTCTGGCTCCTCAGTTATTTCTTAAAACTGCGCACCAAGAATCTGCGCAAGGCCCTGCTCCAATGGGATGAATGGCAAACAAAAGGATACAGCCTGCAACTAAGGCAGCTAATCAGGTCCTGAGACTTAAGTAATTCTCGGGATTGCTAAAGAAAGAAACCCCGGCAGGTCGGCAAACCACCGGGGCCCACTTCATTCGTTTTGGGGACCAGAACACGTTCGGCGGGTTAGAGCCACTGAGCGTGCCAGGTGTTGCTGGTGGGAATACTCGTACCGGCGCTGACATTTCCCTGACCTTTTCTGGCCCGCCTTGAGTCAGGCTTGCCAGAGACTCAATCTGCGAAAGCATCGCATCTTTCGCAGGCTATCGGTAACGAATATCTGGAGCAATTATGGACATAAGGTGCTAACTGCCCGTTACTGTCACCTTAAATATTCCTTAACTAATTCCAACGACAACAGCTGTGCCGGAGAGAATCCTTCGAACTTGCAAGGTTTAGCCCGACTGATAGAAGACGCTGCCCTCAAATGCTCAAACAAAACGGGGTTATCCAGGCTCAATGAGCTTTGATAACCCCAAACCCTTGTCCAGTGGGCAATTCCTTCTTGATCGAAATCAGTGTCGTGCGTTTGTGCTAACTTCGGATTACTCACTCTTTAAATATGAGTTAATTAAAGCACCGCTGCTGTTCATGAAAAAACCAAACCCATAAGGAAACGAAGCAATCCGGCACCCAGAATCACCCAGATGGCATTAGGTCGAAATTTTACTAACACCGTACCTGCTATCAGTGCTATCACCATGCCCTCCCAGGAGTGAATTCCTGCTCGTCCGATGCTTATACCGGCAGCAACCAGTAGACCGACAACCGCGGGCATTACACCTTTCAGAAAAGACTGCACGATCTGGTTTGTATGGAACCGCGCTAGTGAGGAACCAGCCGCGATCGTCATTAAGAACGAAGGAAGAAAGATGCTGATCGTTGCAACAAGCGCACCGACAGTTCCTGCCACTCGGTAGCCGATAAAAGTCGCCGTGATCAATACCGGACCTGGCGTGATTTGGCCCAGTGCTGTGGCATCCGCGAATTCCTGATGCGTGAGCCAACGATGAGCGCCAACCACCTCTGACTCGATTAGCGGAATCATCACAAAGCCGCCGCCAAAGGTGATTGATCCCATCCGAAGAAAGATCGTGGAAAGGGTTAACAGCAGACCAAGTTTTGCCAGTATCGGCACGGAAATACCCAAACTCACAAACGATCGGAGATCGCTAGTTGAACCGTCATTTTGCGGTGTGGCAGGACCACTTTCCTGAGCTGCTTCCAATTTTGCTTTGCGAACTCGCTCGTCTGCGATAGCGCGCATAAGGTATCCACCAACGAAGTTCGGATCGTGCGAACGACGACGTCGCTGTACTGTGATGCGCGCGGCGATGCGCTTGCGCCGAAAAGCGAGTCCTCGGAGTTGGCCCAGCTTGTGCAGATGCTTCGCTGCAAAAGAATCAATGAAGATGCCAACTATCCCGGCTACCAGCACCGCCTCAATCACAGTTACGCCGAGAAACGAAACTACGATGCAAGCCAAAACAGCGACAAACCATTGCCACGGCCTATAAAGAGTGCCGCGACCAATTCGCCAGGCGGTAACAATGACCAGGGCAACTACAGCAGCGTTGAGCCCATGAAAGAGCCGATCCGTGTCCGGCAAATAGCGCAGATGCTTGTAAAGAATCGCCAACCCGATCATCATTAACATTGAGGGCAATACAAAACCCGTAATGGCCATGACGGCACCGCGCCAACCACGCAATTTCCAGCCAACATACGTGGCGGTATTACCCGCAGCTGTACCGGGAAGCGTCTGCGCAAGGGCAAAACCTGCGGCAAACTCTTGTTCAGTTAGCCATCGTCGCTGTCGCACAGTAAGAAATCGAATTTGAGCAATTACTGCGAGGCCACCACCGAAACCGATGAAGCCGATTTTGAGGAGGGAGAGAAAGAGGCCACCAAATGTGGGTGTGCTGGCGATTCGTTCAATTTCACGACGGGTGTCGCGTACGCGCACGCGCATCTTGCGTGCGCGATTTCTGATCTTAACCGCCCGCCCTTCAAGCTCTATTCGCACTCTTTGATTGTCAGCCTAACACAAGCTGGGGCGCCGAGCTAAATCGTGAGCATTCAGACTTATGCGGTAGCAAAGATGTGCTTATGCTCTCTCAGAGCCGAATGCGCGATGTGGTGCCGATGACGTTCAGATTACCCGGCAAGCTATGGGCATCATTCTGTCTTAAATAGTAAGACTCCCTGTCGTGGCAGTTTTAGGGTCCGTGCCAGCAGGATTGTCTTTTAGTACCGTAAATGACGTAAGCCCGGCGATTACCCTGTCTCGTTGCCTCAACTTTACTGCGTGAGCTTCCGACTTCAGTCTCGTTACAATGATTGGTTTTGGGGTTCCTTCACTTTCCGGCGTACTCGAGTTGAAGAGGTTTTCGCCTTCGTAACTTACCGCGTTGCTTAAATGGAGGGTGACCTTAAGGCTTTCATAGGCGCCACTAAAACTAATTTCATTGACAACTCCAGTAGACAGTCGAACTGATCGAGGACCGATAGTTCCGGCCCTGCTCAATACCACGTCCTCGGGACGAAAAATTAGTTTAACCGGCTGCCCTTCCACGAACTGCTTAGGTTCAAATGGTATATATGCATTTCCAATCGCTATGCCGCCGCCGCGTATTACACCGGAAAGGATGTTTGCCGTACCCAAAAAGGTAGCAACATACTCGGTGGCCGGATGATTGTAGATTTCGGCTGGCGTACCTATCTGTTCAATATGGCCGGCGTTGATTACGGCTATTCGGTCTCCCAGCTCTAAAGCTTCCTGCTGATCGTGCGTAATGAAGATTGAAGGCACATTAACTTTTCTGAGCAATGCGCGGATCTCTCGACGGAGATGGATCCGCGTTTGTGCGTCAAGCGCTCCAAAAGGCTCGTCAAAAAGTAACACTTCCGGTTTATAAGCCAGCGTTCGAGCAATGGCCACCCGTTGTTGCTGTCCGCCAGAAAGTTGAGATGGATGCTTTTTTCGATGCTCTTCCAGTCGCACCAAACTCAAAAGCTCATTCACTGTTTCACGGATCTCTTTGCGCCTGCGTCGCCTGATTCTTAGACCGTAAGCTATGTTTCTTTCCACTGTCATTTTCGGAAAGAGAGCGTAAGATTGAAAAATAACCCCAACTCCGCGCTCCCGGGCAGGCAGTTCTGTGACATCCCTTCCATGGAGAATAACTTTCCCGGTATACGGCTGTTCAAGTCCCGCGATGATCCTCAGAATGGTCGTTTTCCCACTTCCTGACGCTCCAAGAAGCACAAGCGCTTCGCCTTCGGCGACATCGAAGGTTATATCTTCCAGCACACTGGTTTTCCCAAAACGTTTGCTGATGCCGATTACTCTGGCAGCAATTTGCGCCGGGTTTTCGCTTGAATCACGACTCACAGTCTGTTCTGTTATTCTAGCTTCTTTGGCTTTCACGAGACTTTCCTATTCAACATCCAGCCAGTCGCGCGCAAAAAACAACACACTGAAGATGAGAAAAGAGAAGAGAGCAAGGATAATGGCAATGGCATTGGCGGCTTCTATCTGGCCTTCATTGAATTTCGTGAAGATATAAAGTGGGGCGGTCTGCGTTCGTCCCGCCAAGTTACCCGAAACAAGAATTGTCGAACCGAATTCGCCGACTGCTCGAGCAAATGTCAGTAACGCTCCCGAGACAATGGCACCACGCAACGAGGGAAGCGTCACATACCAAAAGGTCTGCCAGCGAGTGGCACCGATGGTCGCCGATGCCTCCTCCAGCGAAAGGCTCATGGTATCAAACACTGGCTTGATTACTCCAAAGGCGAGGGGAAAAGTGACGAAGATGTTTGCCAGGATGATCGCTCCAGCAGTAAACATGATCTGAATTCCCTGAGGCGCAAGAAAACGTCCCAGCGTGCCGTACGGTCCCCACAAAAGCAATAAGGCAAAACCCGCGACGGCAGTGGGAATTGCCGTAGGTAAGGAGATCGTTACGATCAGAGCATTTCGTCCCCAAAAATTATAGCGAGAGAGTACGTACGCGGCGAATAACCCAAACACCACATTAAAGACGGTGGCCCAAAAACTAGTGGCTAATGAGAGTTTTAGCGCGAAAACAGCTTCTGGCGCAGTGAGCGCGCCCCAAAAGCTGCTCAGCCCTTTGCTGGTTCCGAAAATAAATATTGAAGCCAAAGGCAAGAAGACCAAAGGCAACATCATGAACACGAGCATGCCAATGCTCAAGGGCCGCGCCACATCAAAGCCACTCACGTGGCGCATAGTTGAAGCCACTGTGCTCATCATCGCCCCCTTAGGCAAAGCAGACTTTGTTCAGAACTCGGGCCAGGAGCCGGCTAATGCAACAGGCCGGGTTCGTTAAAAGTTCATGACCTATTTCTTGCGCTGCACCTGATCACGAAAAATCTTTTCTATGACCTCCGCATAAGCCCTGTTCCACCCGCCGAAATATTCTACGGTGAAAGGCAGATCAATATCTGCGAACTTCTTGTCCTGATTTAGCGATTCATTGACTGAATGAAAGTGAAAATTGACAAAGGCGTGCTGCGCTTCATCACTGTGGAGATATTGGATGAAACCTTCAATTACAGGGCGAATAGTCGCCGGTACATTGCGATCAATGATCACGGCCGGATGTTCACTAAAGATAGTCGCTTGTGGCATGACAAGTTCTACTGGAGTTCCCGCTTCCTTCATCGCCAATCCCTCAAGCTCGTAGGTGACCAATGCGTCGCCGAATCCTGTTTCAAATTGGGTACGCGCCTCTCGAGCGGATCCTGGAGTAGAGATGACGTTGCGCCAAATCGTCCGCAGAGTTTGAAGGGCACGAGCATGGTCCGGCTCACCACTGAGCTTTTCTGACTTCACCAGTTCAGATCCGTAGATAGCGAGCAGGGACCATTGGGCACCACCTGAACTAATCGGATCGGGATGGATCAGTTTTATACCTGGCTTGCCAAGATCCGGGAAATCACGAATAGCCTTGGGGTTTCCTCGTCGCACCAGTATTACAAATGGTGTCTTGTTCACGATGCCTTTGTCGGTCGAGTTGTGCCAATCGGAAGTCACAAACCCGCCTTGTCGCAAACGCTCGGCATCTCTGTCGATTGATAAGATCGCTATCTCAGCATTGACCCCTTGCAAAATTTGATTAGTAACGGTTTCGGAGCCGGCAAACGAAGACGTAAAGCGCACCTCCTGACCATGCTCCTGCTTCCATTTGGCAGAAAATGCCGGGTATATGGCCTTCTCGAGCGCTTCCTTCATAATCGAGAAGCCGTAGAGTGTAATGTTCACTCCACCTGACTCGGAAGGGGGCTTTGGCAAACAACTGCTGGCCGTCAAGACTGAAAGCAACGAGCCAATAGCCAGAAATGCCACCCTGCTGGATATAGTTTTCCTCAAGAGGATAGTGTCTCCTTTATGGTCACGATATAAGCCGCGACCACCATATTTCAGTTGAGGGGAAATTGGTCTATACCATACTTTCGAGGATTCTGAAAAGATTCCGCGCCTCGGGGTGGTGTCCTAGTTTCAACTCTCTGCGCTTCCACTGCGTCCTTTGTGTCTTCTTAGGTGTTTGCTTTGTTAGGCATATCCACCGCAGGCGCAGGGGTCGCATTGGAAGCGCAGAGAAAAACTCAAATTAGGACACTAACCGTCTCGAGTAGTCTTTGATGTCCGATAAGCTTTAGCCTGCCTTTCGAAGCGACAAACCGAAATTTGTTGGACACTTTCCTCGAATTAACTCAGTACTTGAAGGGCGACTCTTTAAAGGGGCAGTGTGCGTGGGTCACGATCGGCCAACGATCAGGAGAAAGAAAGTTCCTGGTACGTTACTAGGCCTCGGTCGAGGGCGATCTGCCGTGGCTGGAGGCGGCGGTCCAAATTCGGCAGTTACGAGATATATTTTATGCGTTTTCAAATCGAGCGCCATCGTGCGCGCTCCCCTGGCGGTAGGAACATTCTCAATCACACTGAACTTTTCGGGCGAATCCTCGCGCATTACCGTCAGGGTTCCTTCCCCGTTTGAGCTAAATGCAAGTTGTTCCTCAGGGTCAAACGCCGTCGCGTCCACACCGCTGCCAATCGGAAGGGTGGTTACTATGTGACCATTATCCGCATTCATGATCACCATCAGTTTATTGCCGCAACCCGCAAATAGGCGGCGATGCTGGCGATCTATTGCCAGTCCTGTTGGTTCTGCACCGGGAGTTAGCGGCCAGCGTGCCTCAACCGTGAGTTTCCTGCTATCAACTTCGACTATCGTGCTCTTGTCCTCGAGATTGATATAGATATGCCCCTTTTCGTCGGCCACTGCGTATTCTGGCCGGCCATCGAGAGCAATCGTTCCCTTCACCGTCTCGCTTTTGGGATCTATTGCGGTTGCATCCCGGCTTGCGCCATTGCTAGTGAAAATCAGCTTTGAAGCAGGATCGTAGATTATCGCGTCGGGGTTTTTGCCAACTGAGATTTGCTTTGAAATATTTAGTGTCTGCAAGTCGAAAACCGTCACAGTGTTGTCGCGGCCATTGCTGGTGAATCCTTTACGGAGTTCGGGAACCAATACAATACCGTGCACTCCGGCGGTATTTAGTATGTTACCCACGACTTTTCCTGATTCAGCATCGACAACTATGACGTGTGTAGAACGGGAAATGTAAAGACGATGAGCCTCTGAATCCAACGTGAGATAGTCCCATCCACCTTCGCCTCCCAGCGTGATCTTCTGCTCAACTTTATAAGGTGATTGGGCCGCGAACGAAGTGACGAAAAGTGGCTGAAAACTGAAGAGAAGTTGCGTGATGGTAGGGAGTAGATAATATTTGAGGCGATTTCGATCTGCCATCGACAGCATCCGTCCAATCGTTTCGACTTATGTAGTCAGCTTACACCCGCTCTTAACTCTCAACAAATGGTCTGTTGCCGATTGTGGTGCAGTTTGCACTAAGCGCTACAGAACCGAGCGCGGTAGGGACTGGGTTCTGTGGTGCTTGGGGCTTTTGAGGAACCACATATTCGAGATGAATTCGAACCGTTGATCAATCTTCCGCACCCGCTACGATGCCAGGGAGCGCACGTTTGTCTAATGTCTCCGGAACATGCATAATCGGTTAACTCCCCTTGCAATATCTCGGAACCCTCTATGAAAACCAGCCGTTCACTTGCACCTCCAGGAGCCTGGTGTGCTTTTGCCTTTGTCATATTTTTTCTTTCGGCGCATTTTGCGTCCGCCCAAACATCCACTCCTGAGATTCCGTCGAAACCACAGGCGACACCCACGCCCAGCTTGCGTAAAAAGTTGCTGGTCAACATATTGAATGACCAGAGAGTCATCTGGACCTCGCCTTTCCACCTACATTCACGAGATACAAAGTGGATCCTTACTCTGGGTCTGACAACAGCTTCATTGATTGCCACAGATCGTCGCACCTCAGGCGAGCTCGTAGAACATGGGGACAATTTGGCCCGTCTCAGGATTAGCAAAGACATCAGTCAGCTAGGTTCACTGTATGCGCTCGGAGGAATAGCTGGAGGCTTTTACCTAACCGGCCATGTTTCAAATAATGTCCGCGCACGCGAGACAGGCTTGCTGACCACTGAGGCGCTTGTCGATAGCTTGCTCGTGGTCGAAGCGCTTAAGAAGATTTCTCAGCGACAACGTCCCCCTGTGGACCATTCCAGCGGGGAGTTCTTTGAGGGAGGGAACTCGTTTCCGTCCGGGCACGCGATTAACACCTGGTCTGTTGCTACGGTTATTTCCCGGGAATACGGTGAGCACCGGCCGCTAGTCCGCTTTGCCGTCTATGCCGTTGCCACAGCAGTAAGTGTTTCACGCTTCACGGGTCGCAAACATTTTCTTTCTGACGTTCTGGTAGGCAGCGCAATGGGTTATGGCATTGGTCGATATGTATATCAAGAACGACATGACCGGTTGCTTAATTCTGAAACGAAAATCAAAACCAATGCGCTGCAATCGAAATTAATTCCGCGTATAACGCCACTGTACAGTTCGCGAGCCCATGCTTATGGAGCAATGTTAAAGTGGAATTTCTGAGTCGCTTAAATAGCTATGATTGCTCATACCCGCAACCAGGCGAATCAGCGTGCAGTCTGCGCTCCAGCCTTCGAGAACTTGGTCCAACGGTGATAGACTTCCACTTCCCTCGCTTTTGTAAGCTTAGTATCACGGATGGGTGGATCTGTGGATTGTTTGCCTCGCCTGGGTCATAAGCGATCATTCAAACTCTCCCGGAAACTCTTGATTTGCATCGGGCTCGCCTTGCTCGCCGGGTGCGAAACGCAGATTCCACGGGCGTTCTCACAACAACCGATAACTACAAAACAATCGCCCGCCGCTCAAGCTGAGCAAACTCCACAACCTCAACTGATGCCCGAGCCGGGTCCGACTTCAGCCCGGGGCGTGTCAATTCCGCGATCAATAAAGCAGATTCCTTCACCGGTGCAGGATCCCAATCTGGTCACGCTCGCGGAAGCCCTGCGTCTGGCGAATGCGCAAGCCTCCAGTTTTCAGCAAGCAGCACTAACTGAGCAGATTGCTGCAGAAGATGTGAGGCAGGCCCAGGCTGCATTTCTGCCACGGGTGACAGCGCCAGTGGATTACATTTTCACGTCTCCGCTGATGGGAGCAACGCCCGGCACTCCACGAGTACAGAGTTTCATCGCGGCAAATGCCGTCAGCGAGTATCAGGCCTTGTTTAACTTAGCCGGTGATCTGGATGTTGCCGGCCGATTGAGGGCCACACTCGCAAAAAATCGCGCCTTACTCGCGGCGGCCCACGCAGGAACTGAAATAGCCCGTCGAGCTTTAGCACAATCTGTTCTCGAGGCTTACTACGGATTAGCACTTGGTACAGCTCAGCGCCGAGCAGCAGAACAGAATCTGGCCGCCGCCGAAGAATTTGAGAAAGTTACTTCAGTGCTATTGGGAGGGGGCGAGGTAGCTCCGGTTGATCTCACGCGCGCCAAACTTCAGACAACGTCTCGGCGAGATGAACTGGAGAAAGCCCGGGCGGATGAGGTGATCGCAGCCGGCGCTCTGCGAGTTCTGGTGGGCTACGATTTCCTTAAGTCAATCACAACCATTGATCTGGCAGTTGCTCTTCCCGCCACCGATGACGTCAGTAGTGTCACCTCGGATCTGATTGCGCAACGACCTGAGTTTGCGCAGTTTGAAGCGCAACGACTTGCGGCACAACAGGAAATACGAGCCGTGCGTGCGGAGCGTTTGCCGCAACTTTCCTATTCAATCAGCGGCGGTTTTGATACTGACTCTTTAAGACCTCCGCGTTTGAAGGAGCACTCCGGCGTATCTGCGTCTTTTAACCTTTCCATTCCGATTTTCGATTGGGGCGCCAGCAAGAGTCGGGAACGACAAGCACGACTGCGGGCCCAGATTTCTGAATCGCAACGATTACAGGCATTGCGGGGATTTGCCGAACAGTTTTACACGGCGCGTGCGCAAGCTGTATCAGCCGCGGCCAGAACTACCATCGCTACCAGCGGTATAGCGCAGGCCGAAACCAATCTGAATGCTTCGATTGTCCGTTACCAAAACGGCGAAGCCCAAATCATTGAAGTTATTGATGCTCAGACGACGCTGGTTGAGCAAAGACAGGCTTTGTACCAGGCGCTCTTCGACTATCAGGTGGCCCTTGGGCGACTGAGGCAGACAACCGGACGATGAGTCAAACGGACTATCAGGAGAACCCGCAGGAAGGCGCGAGTCCCGCCTTAAAGGGCGAAGAAGTCCAAAGGCTGCTTGCCCAACGACGCGAAAGACTCGCGCTTGACCGCCGCCGCCGTTTGGCTCTTGTAACCGGCGCACTCTTTCTTTTCCTTGCCGTGACGCTGTGGCTGGTATTGCGCTCGCACAAAGGAAGTGGTCCAGAGGAAGAGGAGGCTGCGCCAGTCGTAAGTGTTCAGGTCGCAAAGGTTGAAAAAGAAGCAATAGCCACCCAGATTTCGGCCATCGGCACCATAGTTCCTCGGGAGCAAGCAACTGTCAGCGCAAAGATCAGTGCTCAAATCAGAAAGATGGCTCTTTTGAAAGACAAGGTAGTCCGCGCAGGCGAAGTATTAGCGGTGCTCGAGTCTCGAGACCTGGTGGCCCAGCGCAATGAGGCGGTTGCCGCATTGAGAGAGGCACAGGCGAGCGAGCGCAGTACGATCACAGGCAATATTCCTCAGGCAAATGCCCAGGACGAAAAAGCCGTGCGCGACGCTCGGGCGAACGTGGGGAATGCCCGCGCTACGTATGAACGTCGACAAACTGTTTATGCGCAGGGAGGCATCTCGAAGAAAGAACTCGAGGCTTCGGAGCTGGCGCTCACCCAGGCCGAAGACGAATTGCGCCTCGCTGAACAGACCAGAGAGTTGCGGACAAGATCCCTAAATCCAAATGATCGCGCGCTGGCTGCTGCTCGAGTTGCGCAGGCACAACAACATTTGGCTACCTTGGATGCACAACTTAGCTACGCCACCATACGCGCCCCGATCACAGGCATCGTAACCGATCAATTTCAATATGAAGGCGAATTTGCTGCCGCTGGTGCGAAGTTGTTGAATATTGCGGACATTAGCCAGGTAATCGTCAAAGCGCCGTTCGCAGATACCGTGGCAACGCAAGTTAAGGTTGGCGATAACGCCACAGTGTCGCCCACCGATGAATCGGGCGATCAAATCTCGGGGCAGATTTCCCTGGTGAGCAGGGCCACTGATCCGACTAACCGTACCGTTGAACTTTGGGTCACCCTGGCCAATGCGGCAGGCCGGCTGCGCGCGAATGGGGCGGCTCAGGTGACAATTTCTACCAAGGCGAAGAGCGATGCCACTGTAGTTCCCGCTTCGGCGGTCACACTCGAGACAACCAACGGCTTTGAAGGCAGCGTAATGGTTGTGGACGCAAACTCGCTAGCTCGGGAAAAGAAAGTCGAGGTCGGCATTCGTTCCAAAGATAAACTCGAAATTGTCTCTGGATTACAGCCCGGTGAGACAGTTGTCATCGAGGGGAACTACGCCTTACCGGACGGTACCAAAGTAGAGGTGAAGGAAAAAAAGAAAGCTGATTCCGATGCTGCGCCGGGAGAAAAGAAGGAAGAACCATGAGGCTCGCACGGCTAGTCTCCCAGCAGGCGCGGGCCGTTGTGGTCATCATCGCGCTGTTGTGCGCTGCCGGTCTGTATGCTGCCTGGCAACTTCCGATTGCCATCTTTCCGCAGACTGACTTTCCCCGAATCGTCATTATCGTTGACAACGGCGTCGCCCCGGCTACTCAGACGCTGGTGTCGGTGACTCGCCCGATCGAGGAGGCAATGAATGGCGTCCCGGGCATCCAGCGCATTAAATCGAAAACGTCGCGCGGCTCCTCGGAGATAAGCCTCTTCTTCAACTGGAACGGCAACATTATTCAATCGCTGCAGTTAGTCCAGGCGCGCCTCTCCCAACTCGCTACTACGCTTCCTTCCACGGCCCAAATTCGTAATGTCGAGCGACTTACATTCGCCGTTTTTCCTGTAGCGGGTTACAGCCTGACTTCAGACAAAAGAGACCTCGCCAGTCTTCGTGATGTTGCAAACTACACTATTCGTCCCCAACTAGCTCGTCTTCCTGGCATAGCCACTGTCGGCGTTGCCGGCGGCAAAGTGCGCGAATTTCACGTCACGATCGATCCGGATCGGCTAATAGCCCACAACGTTTCAGTCCAACAAGTTGTCGATGCGGTCCATAATTCAAACATCATCACCTCTCCCGGTCTGATTGAAGAAAACCATCAACTCGAACTCGCTCTGATGAGCGGCCAGGCGAAGAAACCCGAACAGTTGAACAGCATTGTCGTCGCAAACGTGAACAATGCCCCAGTCACTGTGGCTGACGTCGCTACTGTAAGCGCCGGAGTTGAACCGCAATATACGCTTGTGAGTGCTGACGGCCGCCCGGCGGTGCTGCTGAACATTAATCGGCAGCCCGATGCGAACACCGTTGCCGTAGCTGACGAGGTGAAAGCGGAGCTGGCGGCTATGCGCAGTCAGATTCCCGGGGACATTAGGATCGCTCCTTATTACGATCAGTCGCTACTGGTACGGGACGCGATGAAATCGGTGCGCGACTCGATCATCATCGGTCTCCTGCTTTCAGTTGTTATTCTATTTGCTTTCCTGCGCAACTGGGGCACGACATTCGTCGCCATTCTGGTAATTCCGGTCACCGTACTCGTTACATTTCTGGCCATGTGGCTAGCGGGACTGAGCTTCGATCTCATGACACTTGGCGGTGTTGCCGCAGCCATAGGTCTCGTGATTGATGATGCGATCGTAGTTGTAGAGAACATCTTCACCCATATGACGCGCGGGCAGTCTCGACGTGACGCAGTGCAAAGCGCGACCTCTGAAATCACAGTGCCGATCATTGGATCAACCATCACACCCGTCGTGGTCTTCCTTCCCCTCACTTTGCTCACGGGAGTCACTGGCGTCTTCTTTCGCTCACTCGCGTTAACGATGGCGGTTGCCTTACTCACTTCGCTGGTGTTGGCACTGTCGTTTACTCCAGTCCTTGCCGAACGTTTTGTGAAGGCCAAACGAGAGGGCGGTAGAAAAGATGGAGCTGACGAGCAGACAAATAAAACGCCGGCCATTGATGAGGCCGGGGAAGCGGAACAGCATGGGCCATTTCTGGGCGCAACAATTAGACGCTACGAATCAGTGCTAGGCCACGCGCTTGATAATCGCCGCCTGGTTCTCATTATTGTCGGCATCGTTCTCGTTTGCTCCTATCTTCTTTATCGCTCTCTAGGCTCCGAATTTCTGCCGGAATTTGAAGAGAGCGCGTTCGTCCTTGATTACTGGGCACCGCCGGGCGCCTCCCTTTCCGAAACGGATCGGATGCTTCGTCAGGTGGAAGACATAATGTTGAAAACACCGGAGATTGAAAGTTACTCGCGGCGAACGGGGCTGGAGATGGGGTTGTTCATAACCGAACCAAACCGGGGAGACTATGCGGTCAAATTAAAGCCCGGACATAAGCGGTCCACGGAAGATGTGATTAGCGACTTGCGCAAAAAAGTGGCGCAGTCTCAACCCGCGCTGGAGATTGAATTCGTTGGTATCTTGTCAGACGTGATTGGCGATTTGACCAGTTCACCAGAGCCTATCGAGATCAAACTCTTCAGCGAGGACGCAAATGCACTGCACCAAAAAGCAGACGAGGTCGAAGCAGCGATAACAAAAATCAAGGGCGTTGTGGATACGAAGACTGGGGTGATCGTCAGCGGGCCAGCCATCACCTTCAACATCGATCCGCAACGCACCTCTCGTTTCGGCGTTACTGCTACCGATGTCGCCAATACTGTCACGACTGCGATCTCGGGCGACGCTGCTTCCTCAATTCTGCAACAGGATCGGCTAATCTCGGTTCGCGTCATTTTTCCTGCTGCAGTGCACACGTCACTCGAAAAACTCCGAGCGTTACAAGTTCGGTCCTCCGCGGGCGCTCTGTTCCGGCTCGACCAGATCGCGGATATTGACTATGACAAGGGCCAGACCGAGATCGCCCGCGAAGGATTACGCCAATCAGTCGCTGTCACTGGGCGGTTGGAGGGAAGAGATTTGGGTTCGGCGATTGCGGAGATAAAAAATCTGTTGGCGAGTGAGGTGAAATTTCCGGCTGGGATGACCGTGGAATTTGGAGGTCTATATCAAGAACAACAATCAAGCTTTCGGGAATTGATTATTTCATTAGCGCTTGCGGTGGTGCTCGTCTTTCTGACTCTGCTGATCGAATTTCGTTCGTTTGTGCATCCGATTGCTATTGTTACAGGAGCAGTATTGGCGTTGGGGGGAGTACTGTTGGGCCTTTTCGTCACGAGAACCACACTTAATGTCGTCTCTTTGATGGGGATGATTATGATTGTCGGCATCGTGGCGAAGAACGGCATCTTAATGCTCGATGCTGTCGATGATCATCTGGCTACTGGCGACACGTTACGCCAGGCTCTTTTGCGGTCCGGACGCCGGCGCTTCCGTCCAGTCTTGATGACCTCCCTCGCCGCCATGCTGGGCATGTTGCCACTGGGCCTGGCTCTTGGTTCGGGAGCTGAACTGCTACAGCCATTGGCGATCGCTGTGATTGGCGGGCTCGCCGTTGCCCTACTGCTTTCGCTCGTAGTAACCCCAACCGTTTACTCTATGTTGTATCGTGGCGCAAAGAGCTAAACACCGGACGCCCAGAAGACGCAAAGTTCTTTTTCCGACCGAACCCCACTACAGGCGTATTCAAAGTCTCGCTCGGGGAACCTCATTGACGATCACATCGAGGACCCGAAAAGCTCCGCCGTCAGGCACGCAAAAAGAGAGTTCAAGATCTCCGGTATCTGTAGTGACTACATCCGAAACGATCTCTTTCATAGTTCCCGGACTGACACTGTCTGCGGATCCTTTACTAGCGAGTCCGTCATTCAAGGACCATCTCACCGTGCCACGATTTATGCTTAACCGGGCGTAGAGTAAATAACTTCCGTGTGGTTTCAGGCGTAGACGCTGCCATAGCCTGCCACCATTACCTGCGGATATTCCCTGTCCTCCGAGTACGCTCATTGCATTGATTGGTCCATCAACGGACCACGCATCCGCCACTGATTCAGAACTTTTGGTTGAGCGGAAAGAACCGTTCAAGGCCAGGTTGGGGGCATCAAAGATGCCTAATTCTTCCGCCCGTTTGTGTTCGTAGGCACATGCAGACACCACGCCGGTGGAAGAACGCACGCGAAGACCCGAAGACTCACGCCTATCGCGGATGAACAGCTCATTATTGATTAGTTGAACGAAGATCCCCGGCTGGACCTCGCTATACTTCTGGTTAATCTTGTTGCCGTCCAAATCCAAACTTTCTATATCGTTTCGGTCATCCGTCTGAATCCAACCTCGATCAACCAGCCGAATTGGTTCCAATTTACGATCAACGTAGTACAGCAACGCACCGCCAGGCCTGTATTCGTAATAGAGATGTCGGAAGAATAACCGAGGATCGACGTAATACTGTTCAACTGCATGCAGATTTGACGCTGTTTGTTCTGCCAACTTGAGCACGGCTCCAGTCATTAATGCATCATGAGCCTGTAAAGCACTAACGGGAAAGCCATTCACTTCCCAAGCACAATTGAATGTCGGATCTTCATAGATCCACCCACCCTTTTCCGAACTCCAAACCTCAGCACCCACATGAGTATCCGCACCAAAGCGTCCTTCGCGGACCAGCAAGCTCATACCCACGGTGCGTGCTTTAAGGCCCGCAGCGTCACAAAGGCCAACGTAAATATCGGCGAGATTCCCACAGAGCACCGGCATACCCGATCGCATTTGCTCGTAAGCTTCTCGGGGACGACGAGTGGCCAGCCCGGGCAGCGCCAACCTGTGTGCTCTGGTGGCGAGCCATTCGCGGATCGCGTTAGCCCGTAGAAACTCAGAGCTGAGGTTTGCTGCCGTCCCTGCAAGTTCACGCCGAAAAAAATTCTTGTCGTCCTCGCTTAAGTGAATACGAGCGGCGATTTGACGCTCGGCTACAGGTATACCATTTACGTTGTTTCCCTGACGGTCCATTGATAGCTGAAATAGTTGGCGGAAGTTGGACTGCCGGTCGTAGACCGTAATCGTCGTTTTTCCTTCCGGCAGGAACACGCCAAAATCTGTGACGGTTGCCGTGGCTCTCTCAGGAATTTTGGCTTTGGAACGATAGAACAGTGCCAGACCGAAACCAAAAGCAAATGAAGTCAGCAGACCGAGTGCGAGTATGGAATGGCGCCGCAGATGGGCATAGTGACTGAATTTAGAGATGCGATGAGGGCCCGACAGCAATTCTACAGGATCGTGAAGAATCTTTTTTCTCCTTGCTGTGGTCTGGCCGGATAGAGGCAGGACTCACGTCCCGTCGTTTGCGCGATTGTTTTCAGTCAGTCCCTCGAGTGGAACTATTGTCGATGCCAAATAGACGGGCCAGTGAATGGAATTGTTTTCGCGGATCTATTAATGTCTCGTAAAGATTTGTAAAGTCCGAAATGATATGACTCGCTTTTTGTCTACGTAGTTTGGTAGTAGTTGCTCCGGCCAATGTCTTTATCGATGACGAAAAAGATAAAAACTGCTTTGGTGGTCCCGGTTCTCCTGTATTTGGTCCTCGCGCTGGCATGCAGTAGCGAGTCCAGCCGTGATCCTAGCCACTCGTCCGAATTATTGGTCGCGGCCGCAGCGAATCTTCAGGATGCGTTCAATGATCTGGGCAAACGATTCACGCAACGAACCGGTATTCGCGTCATCTTCAATTTTGCCAGCACCGCCGAATTGGAAAAACAGATCGAAAACGGCGCCCCCTTTGATGTCTTTGCGGCCGCCGATCTTGCGCACGTTGAGATTTTAGAGCGGGCTGATTTGATAACTCCCGGAACAAAGTCGCTTTACGCGCGCGGCCGACTAGTTCTATGGGTTGCCCCGGAAAGTAAAATCAAGATTGACCGAGTCGAAGAGATCACCAGGAGTGACATTGGACGAGTAGCCATAGCCAAACCCGATGTGGCTCCCTACGGCCAGGCTTCAGTTGAGTCTTTGAAAGCCTTGAATATCTGGCCTGCAGTGGAGCCAAAAGTGATTTATGGGCAGAGCGTATCGCAAACCAAACAATATGTGGCGACCGGAAATGCTGAAGTTTGTTTTATCCCGCTGGCACTCGTTAAACCAGGAGAGGGAAAGTACCTTGAGATTGACGAACGGCTTCATCGGCCAATTGATCAGGCTCTGGCAGTTGTAAAAGCGACTCGAAAGGAGCAAGACGCACGCAAGTTTATTGAATATGTGATGGGTGAGGAAGGCCAGGCGCTTCTACAGAGGTACGGCTATAACAAGCCAGGTCCCCGGTGATGACGCGTAGTGAACTCTTGAGGACGCCCACCTTTGAGGATGCCCCCGGCTTGTCCGGGGGAGCTTCACGCTCGCTGCTAAAAACTTTGCGCAGGTAACTTTCGCGGATGCCACCGCCTTGCGCGGTGGAGGCTCACGTTCCTTGCTACCTTCTCTCGGATGTTAGCAACCAACGTGAACCTTCCCCGGACAAGCCGGGGGCATCCAGAACAACTTCGTCAGCTCTCCTTGTAGCAGCAAACGTGAACCCTCCCCGGACAAGCCGGAGGCATCCAAAGCAAGTTCGTCAGCTCTCCTAGTAGCAACCAACGTGAACCTCCCCCGGACAAGCCGGGGGCATCCAGAGCAACTTCTTCAGCTCTCCTTGTAGCAGCAAACGTGAAACCTCCCTCGGACAAGCCGGGGGCATCCAGAACAACTTCGTCAGCTCTCTTTAAAACGAGAACACCAATTGCTCCTGAAACCGATACGTGCGCGGTGCAAAAGCGCCAAGTGGTACGAAGAAGCTGGGAAACTCTCCGCTGTTGCGCAGTTGACTCTGAACGAAAAGCAAACTCTGTAGAGTCACCTTTTTCGCAAAACCATATTCAAAGCGAAAGTGGTTGGTTCTAATGTTTACCCCGGTACCAGTGCCTAGATCATCATCAGTCACTTGCGAGATTAAGGAATTCGCTCCCTTGAAAGCATAAACGTAAAGAAATGACGTATCTCCTCGCTTAGTGATCCGGCCCACCTGTATTGCCCCAAGCAGCGCATCGCGTTCGTGTAAACCTGTACCGGTATTTCGAGCAAACTGAAGATTAAATGTGATGGGGAACATGTGGCCGTCGGATTCAAAACCCGAGTAGCTCAAGCGGTAGGTCAATCTTGCAACCTTGAAACTTCGCGCCGTGTAAATAGCTCCGCCTGGTGTTGTTGTCGCTGTACCGGTGCCTGGCAAAGGTCCGGAAAGAGCAATGCCAAGTCCCGGTTGTACCAGGAGCACCAGGCCGTCGCTTGTGGATGCCAGCGCAATCTGATTTGGATTTCGGTACAGCTGCATATCGCCACCAAATTGATCACTCCACTTTTTGTTGAACTGTTGATTAAAAAGAACCCCTTGATGAAACAGGTTTGCGGAACGTCCGCTTGTGCCGACAATTTGTCCTGCGTTGGCCAGCGGACTACCGGGTGCGATCACGGCCACGTTCGGATTGGTCAATATATATTGCCCGGCCCGCAGTTCGAGACTTGTGATATCCAGAGGCTTTTGCTTTAACGACCAGACATACTTTTCATTGAAGCCATTGAAACGCACATCATCATCGAAGAGAAAGCGTGAGTTATCAGCGAAGGCTTCCTGAACTCTACCTGCTTGGAGTTGTACCGACTTCCGCGGGTGATAATCGATCCACGCTTCATTGAGAAAGAATGGATGCCTGGTTGTAGTAGCGGAAAAGTCCTGGTCCAAAGTGAGTTGATTATTAACTGGGCCCGTTGCTAATTGTCCGTGAAAACTGAGCACAGGATTCACATCAGTATCGAAATTCAAACGCAGTCTATAGCGCGCTCGGACGTTTTGGGCGTGGGCTAAAGGCGGATCAGGAGCCTTACTGGCAGAGCGGAAAGTACCGTCGGCTCGCAACCGAAAATCGCCACTGAATTTGAACGGTCCGATCTGCAACGCGCGATCCTCAAGCTTCTTTAGTCTGTCTTCGACTGCTGGAGCCTGGCTGCCGGCATTAGTACTAATGTCAGTCTTCTCAACCGCCTTCGCACTTGGCCCATCCAAGTTCGTTGATTCGGTTACGGCAGCTATCTCTGATCGTGAGGGTGCTATCGCTCCTAGTTTGCTCGACAGTTCCTGAATGAGCAGCTGGTGCTGTTGCATCATCTGGTGCAGCGATTCAAGCTCCGCGGTCTGTCTACTGAGAGCTGCTTCCAGCAAAGTAATGCGTTCCGCGTCGGTCAGGCGGGCTCTGGAGTTATCCGGCGGCACAATTGCTGGGGAAAAGTTGTTTTTGGCAACCCTTGTATTTTCAATCTTGACAGATGTCTGGCCCATACTTGCCGACCAAAAAATTACGCAGATCAGAACCATGGCAGAACAAAGCCCGAAGGTAAGCTTCATCTCATTTCCTCCCGAGTTGTTAGATTGATAGTGAGATTACTCGGATTGCGTGAATTCGACCTTAATGGAATGTTAAATGAATGTGACGGTGGGAGCAGGCGGCAGGGGCAGGAGCAGGAGGCAGACGGCAGGAGCAGGCCGAGGCGACCTCTGCAGCCTCTCAGGTCGGGAAGTTGGAACCTGTCCCCGCCTCGGTTTGAGGTGAAGGGCCTTTCAAGTTAAGGCGGGGACAGGGTCCCACCTTCCTAACCTGAGAGCCTCCTAAGTTGAGCAGCTCGACCCGGCTCCTGCTCCTGCCGTCTGCCTCCTGCCTCCTGCCATCTGCCTCCTGCCTCCTGCCGTCTGCCCCCTGACGCTCCTCACTACGCATAGAGTTCTTCTATTAATGGACCAAACTTCTCATCTATAACTCGTCGCTTGACCTTCAACGTGGGCGTCAATTCTCCCTTATCAATAGAGAACTCCTCGGGCAAGAGCGAGACACGACGCACATGCTCGTAGTCGGCAAGATCTTTGGTCAGCTCTGCCGCCTCACGTTGTACAAGTTTGACTGCAGGGGTAAACCGGCTGAGCTCAGGTCGCGTTGCTGGGAATTCAATTCCCTTCACGCGAAGCGCCTGTTTCAATGCCTCCCACTCAGGAACAATTAACGCTGCCGGTTGTTTGCGGCCTGCCCCCACCACTACCACTTGCCCCACGAACTCACTCTGTTTGAGCAGGCTCTCAATTAGCTGAGGAGCAACATATTTACCGTTGGAAAGTTTGAATAGATCCTTTTTCCGATCCGTAATAAACAGGCGTCCGCTTTCATCCAAATGGCCCACATCACCAGTAGCAAACCAGCCATCCTGGAAGACGGCGGCGGTCTCTTCCGGACGCCCATAGTAACCTCTCATCACATTGGGCCCACGCAACATAATTTCTCCGTCGGCGGCAATCTTTATTTCTATTCCGGCAAAAGGCAGTCCTACCGATCCCACTAGATTATTGTCAGGACGATTAGCACAAACGATGCAGGTCTCTGTCGCTCCGTAGCCTTGCAATATCGGAATTCCAGCAGCCAGAAAGGAATAAGAGAGGGCAGGTGACAGCGGCGCGCCGCCGGAAACAAAATATCTCAGACGGCCGCCGACCCCTTGCCTCCATTTAGCAAAGACCAGCCGGTCGGCCAGGTTCTGTCTAAAAGAGAGCAAACGTGGTATTCGTTCTTTTTTGTCCCGCAACTCCGCATAGCGTTGACCAGTTGCCAGGGCACTGGTAAAAATGCGACGCTTCCAACCCTTTTGCGACATTCCTTTTTTGACGATGCGATGATAGACCTTCTCGAAGAGTCGGGGAACTGCAGTCATTACTGTGGGACGAACCTCTCGCAAGTTCTCGCCCACCTGATCGAATGAAGCCGCATAGTAAACGGAAACGCCGGTGTAACAGAACACGTAGAAACCGGTGCGTTCAAAAATGTGCGATAGCGGCAGTACTGACAAGGCTATGTCGCTGGAAGAAATCGGTAGCCCCTTGTTGATCGCTAAAACGTCGGCGATAAAATTCTGGTGAGTTAGCATCACGCCCTTCGGCTCCCCAGTGGTACCCGAGGTATAGATGATGGTTGCGAGGTCGTCAGGGCGAATCGCTTTCAAATAAGCGTCGAAAGCCGTGGGCCTGGCAAGGGACTGTTCCTTCCCGTGCTTTTCCAAAAACTCGAGTGGAACAGCCCGTTCCAGCGCTTCGCCGTCCGAGTCAAAGAAGACAATCTTCTCAAGCGAGCGCACATTCTGAAGCGCCGGACTTGCGTGCTGGTAGAGTTTGCTGTTGGAGATGAAGATTACGCGGGCCGCAGAGTCACTTAGGATATAGCTAACTTGATCAACCGCCTGCGTCGTGTAAACAGGTACATTGATAGCTCCCAGACTCAATATCGCCAGATCCGTTATGGACCACTCGGGTCGGTTTTCCGACAGTAAGGCCACACGGTCCCCCGGCTTTATACCCAGAGAGGCGAGGCCCAGCGCCACATTGCGGACGCGACCAACGAAAGACTTGCCGGATAGGTGAATCCATTCATTGCCATCTTTATGATTGAGGGCGTCCTGCTTGTTGTGGTTCAAGGCAGCTGCCAGACAGAGACCAGGGACGCAAGAACGTGAAGCCGCTGCCAGCGTTTCGTTCGGGTCAATTCCGGCAGAAACACCCGAAGCCACTATTGACTTCTCCTTCCGTTATTGGTTTCGACGAGCAGTGTGTTTAATGAAATCCAAATGGTACTACAGCGACCAGCTCTATTTAAGCTCCATCAGTCGCGGGTAGTCTACGAGTTGAGGAAGATGCTACTTCAAAATGGTGGCGGTGTCTTCGCTTGCGATGGCGAGACGTAACTTGCTCAACACGTCCGTTAATTGTTGCCAAACCAGCAAGAATTAAGAATAGCAGCGCGTTTGAAGTGGTGTGCAGTGTAAAATCAAAAAAGCTGTGAACTAGCACCGCGAAGCATCCGGCCAGGGCCCCGGTGGCCACTCCCCTTCTAAAATTGTCTCGCGATTGCCGCCGCGAAAATCCCATGCGAAATAGCATAATAACGAACACGAGTGCGATCACGGCGGCCACGGTGCCCCCATCTGACAAGATCTGCAGATAGTCGTTGTGGGCCTGTTCCAGGCGAAACTGCCCATTGTGTGAATCATACCGAGTGTAAGCTAATCCAAAAGCCCCGAGTCCGCTGCCAATTACGGGATGCTTCTGTATAATAGCGACTGCTACGCTCCAGAAGTGCACCCGGCCGGTGGTGGGATCCTCAGAGTTCACGGTTCCCACAAATCGCGTCAGAACCGACTCGCCGCCGAGCAGGACCACGCCAGCAAATAAAGCCACAATAAGCGCGAGGGCAAGCGCTGCTCGGGTAGCTGCACTTCTAATAAGACCAGATCGACTTTCCGGCTCTCGACCTTTACGTTTGCGGCGGAACCCAGCCACTGTCGCTAAAAAGAGTATTTCGGCTACGAGACTGATAATACCGCCCCGTGAGTTCGTCATAATCAACGCCACTCCCATAAGAACAGCTGCAAAGAGATAGATAAATCTCTTTTCACTTTCCAGAGATCCGGTAAAAAGCAGGCCGAGTGGTAGTGCAAGCGTGAGCTCCATATACCCGGCAAAATGATGGCGGTTAATAAAGGGACCAAAGGCGGTACTTTGCGGCAGCTCCCGAATCCAGTAAACCTTTGTAGGGCTGGTAAATGATTGCGTCAAACCAAAGATGGCCAGAAAAAAGCCAAAGATCGTAATGGTACGAACCAGCAGACGGAATCGATGCGGGGTATCTGTAAAAACTAACACTGCCGCAAAGTAGATTAGCAATGAGGTCAATTGAACAATGACTAAGCGGGTAGAGTATGGATCAAGCGACAGCGTCTTAAGCGATGAAGCGTCGATAAACGCTGTGGTGACGGGAGTTCCCACGGGCAAAAGCTGCACACAGGCGAGGACTAGCATTCCCAGCAAGGGCAGTTGCAATGCATTTCGGCTTACCCTTAACGTGCCCAGTTTCCATCCGTCCAACAGCCAAAATATCAGAATCCCCAAGGCACCCAACCAGAACACTGAGAGGGCCCAGTAATGGACCGTACCGTAAGCTAGGGCAGTCAAAACTATGGCAGTACTAATTATCAGGAAAAGAAAGCGACTGGCCAAGGTGTGAGGTGGCCGGAATGGCAGACGCTCATCAGTTGGAACAGCTGGGACCGCAGCGGCTGCTACATCAGATGTTGCCAGGCTAGTTTCGGGGTTTGAGATTGAAGTCGTCATACCAAATGGTGCCAAAGATCGGGCACACAATGTTCTCTCCACAGGAGGGCCGATCTAATCGCATGATGATCGCCTCAGCTTTTGGGCCGGTCTTGAAGCTCAGCGAAATGAGCTTCCAGTCGTTTGTACCAGTGGGTGCCGGCGCTGAGGTGGCAAGCACGGATCCATCCGCGGCATCGGTGATTGCGATATTCAGGTTCGCGGCAGTTTCCAGTTTTTGCATTTTCACATAGCATTCAAATTCATACTCTTTGGCCGGTTTAATCGGAGCAAGCTGTGAAAGGTTCACTGAATCAAGCCGCGAGCGCACCTGAAATACGAGCCGCAGACTTCGTGTTCCGCTGTGAGCATGATTTGGATCAATAGCAATCTGCAGTTGTTGAGAAGATTGCACCTGCCAATCGAACACGGCCCCGGCGCCCTGAGCAACATCATCTTCAAATCCGCCGTTGATGAAATGTTCCAGTGCCGCGCGACTGGCTAAACTCGGCGCCAGGTCATTCCAAATACTGATGGCCCGATGAAAACGCTGGCGAGCAATAAGACTGCGTATGATCACTTCACCGGTTGATCGATTGGCCCTTTTTTCCGTATCGGTTAACGTGTTCCATAGTCTCAGACCCTCGTCAAATCTATCGCGTCCCAGCAAGTATTGGGCAAATAGTGCCCGGGCCTCCGGAGCATCTCCGATCGCTCTTTCCAAGGAGCTCAAATCGTCTTTATAAACCTGCCATGCGAGATTAAATAGCTGCGGCCGTAGCTCGGGGTCAGCATTGCTCGCGCGCTGAAGTTCGGCAAAGGCTTCGTCGAACTGTCCGCGACGCAGCAGCAAATTTCCCAGGTACCACCGAGGGAACGAGTAAGATGGAGCAAGCTCCACGGCACGGCGCAGCGCCTGCTCTGCCCGTTCCATGTCTCCAACCTGTTCAAGCGCGGTACCGTAAGCAGTCCAAAACCTATGGTCATTAGGTGAGAGGCTTGCCGCCAACTCATACTCTTTCACGGCTAGACCCAATTGATCCGGCGGCAGTTTTTTTTCAATGAAATCCGCGAGGCGCCAGTGGGTAAAGGGATCACTTGGTCCCAATGAGATGGCTCGCTTTGCGTTGTCAATACTGCTGGTTTCAGGATCGAGATATTCGGCAAGAGTATCCCCAATGTACCAGCGCACGACGAACCAGGACCAAACAAGCGCCAGCACTAAGGAAAGAACAATTAGGGCTCTGACAACCGGGCCTCTGGTATTTATCTGAATGGTTTGCTCAGCCATGAACGTTATAGTTGCGCCGCTAAAAAATATAAACTTCTAGTGGTCAGTAAGATCTTCAATGACGATGCGCATCCGCTTTAACCCAATCTCCTGGTTCTGACAGAAATCCATGATGTCTTGTATCTTTTGTGCTGGCATTTTCGCACTCGAGATTAGTACTTCGTCGATCTTTTGTTGTCGGCAGACCATTTGCAAATCCCCATTTCCCGCGAACACTCTCAGGCCATGAATCACTTTACCTGTCTTCGCTGGATCGTCATCGATGAATCCTACAGGGGAGTACTTCAACTGACGATTGTTCAAGAGTTCTCTCAACAACAACTCGCCGCCATCACCGGCACCGTAAATTAGCACTCGTCGACCATCGCGGCCATTTGATACAGGCAACAATTGACGGAACAAACGAAAAGCTAACCGGCTGCCTGTCAAAAACATAAACATTAAGATGCCATCGATGATAAATACCGTGCGTGAGAACCCTTCAAAGCGAAAGGCAAATAGCACGGCCATCACGGTGACAACAGAGCTCACCAATACCGCTTTAATAAATACTATCAGGTCATCAAGGCCTGTGTATCGCCAGATGCCTCTGTATACGCCCGCCACCAGTAAGGTGGCCATCTTAACGAACACCACAACGGGTACCGTCCGGAGAAACAATTTCCATGCGGTACTTCCGGAAAGGGCGCCAAAGTTAATGGCGTAGGCGCTCCAATAGGCCAGGATGACGAGTATGACATCAAGCAAAACCTCGAAGATGCGGCGTTTGTAGGAGACATCGATAAGAAAGGCGTAAAGAGACTTGTCTCGGAGGGCAAGCGCCTCTTCCGTCTCATCGTAAACCTTCACGCCGGCCAGATAGACACCCAACAGCGTCAGCAGGATTGTGAATCCCGCAATTGCTGCCAGGCTGACGTCCAATTTCACACTCTGCACCAGCAGCGCCAAAAAACCGGATGCTCCGGCCAGACCGTATAGCATCAAAACTGCATGTCGCTCAGACATGCCTAAGGCTACCAGGCGATGGGAAGTGTGATCACGCCCTCCCTGCGACGCTGAACGACCGGCAAGTTTTCTCAGGACGGTAACAAAGGTGGTATCGAAGATTGGTATGAAGAGAACTAGAATAGGCACTGCTAAAACCGGAAGAAAGCTTCGAGAACGACCTCCGGAAACATTTACCAGAGCTGCGCTTGCCAGAAAAAACCCAATAAGCATTGAACCGCAATCGCCCATGAAGATCGACGCGGGATTGGAGTTGTAAATCAGAAACCCCAGCAGCGCCACGCCAAAAGTTGCAAGCATCAACGCTTCGGTAAACTGCCCGCTATTAACAAAGCTCAGCGCCAGAAAACCAGAGGCAATTACAGCGATACCAGCTGCGAGCCCATCCATGTTGTCAAGCAGATTCACCGCATTTGTGATTCCAATCAGCCAAAAGATCGTTAAGGCCATGTTCACAGACGAGGAACTTGTCCAGGGCAGACTGAGGCCGTAATAGATTATGAAAGTAGAGCCCAGCACCTGACCAATGAGCTTCTGGTAAGGCTTGATGTGGAAAAGATCGTCCATCAGACCGACGAGAAATAGAAAAGTACTGGCCCGGAGGACCACCCAGAGGTGCGGAGTATGGGGAACAAATACAAGATAACTGATAGCTACCGCCAACCAGACGGCCACACCTCCCAGCATAGCTGTTGGCTGCTTGTGCCAACGGTCGATTTTAGGCTTTGCCACCATGCCGACGCGCCTGGCAAACGCACGCACCAGAGGCGTCAACACGACAACTAATACGAATGATGCGCCAATACCGATAAGATTGATTGAGGTGAATGGCATAGGAGGTCTTTTGGTCTTAGGTCTTAGGTCTTAGGTCTTTGAACTTTGAACTTTGTGCTTTGAACTTTGTGCTTGGTCTCATTAACACCTGGCTTTAGCCTGGTGGCTGGAGTTGGGACATTCGACTCTTTTAACGCTGAAAGCGTTCGCGAATTCCAACCCAGGGTTTGCTTTGAAACCCTGGGGAAACGAGCAGCGTCACTTTGTCCGCAACTCTGAAGGAGTTGCGACATCCTTGGTCCGCAGGAAGCATATGTTTAAAGCCTTGCATGCTCACAAAGAATTGCGCTGCATCGCGCGCCATGGTCCTGGTCAATTCTGAGAAGGCATGTCGCTTCTGATGGAACCAAGAGAGTTTGGACTCGATACTAATACCCTGTTGCGATCAGGGTATGGCGAGACAACTCCTTCAGAGTTGCGACCTCGAAAAATTGACGAGCACGTTCCCAGGGTTGAAGCAACCCTTGGGCTGGAATTAGCCAACGCTTTCAGCGTAAAGGGTTTTGATTCCGAACGCCCAAACTCCAGCCGCCGGGCTAAAGCCCCGGTGTTAATGAGACCAAGCCAAAGTACAAAGTTCAAAGCTCTAAGTTCTAAGTTCAAAGACCAAAAGCCCAAAACCAAATACCAATTGCTAGTCGCCGATCGTAGGAGGTCTGCCACTTTGATAATCGATAACGCTGCGTAGTATTCCCTCAAGAGATACTTCCGGTCGGAATCCTACCAGTTCCCTTATTTTGGACGTGTCAGGTACACGGCGCGGCATGTCTTCAAAACCTTCTTCATAGGCCTCATCGTAAGGAAGGAAGGAAACCTCGGAGGCAGACTGAGTCAAGGCCTTCACCCTCAAGGCGAGATCCAAAATAGATATTTCTTCGGTAGACCCGACATTAAAAACCTGCCCTACCGCCGCAGGATGATCCACCAATTTAACCAGAGCGTTAACGACATCACCCACATAACCAAAGCAGCGCGTCTGTTTGCCGTCGCCGTAGACGGTGATGGGCCGACCCGCAATCGCCTGCTTTACAAAAGTGGGGATCACCATTCCATAGCGGCCCGTCTGGCGTGGACCAACTGTATTGAACAGACGCACAATAATTGTAGGCAGTTTCTTCTCGCGCCAATAGGCCAGAGCAAGAAATTCGTCAATGGCTTTAGAGCAGGCGTAGCTCCAGCGACCCTTTGTCGTGGCTCCCAAAACCAGACTGCCATCCTCGCGAAATGGTACGTCTGTGCTGAGTCCATAGACCTCCGACGTGGAGGCAAGCAAAACTGGCTTCTTCTTTTTATTGGCAAGTGCCAGCACCACTTCGGTGCCCCTAACATTGGTCTCGATCGTTCTGACAGGGCTCTCCACAATCAGTTTCACGCCCACAGCCGCTGCCAAATGGAAAATGACGTCGCATTGGTCTACCAACTCCGCTGTAACCGGCTGGTTGTGTACGCTCTCAATGGTGTAATGAAACCTGGGGTTGCTCTTGAGGTGTTGGATGTTTTCGATTGTGCCGGTCGAGAGGTCGTCAATAACGAAGACTTCGTCGCCGCGATGTAGGTAGGCATCGGCCAGATGTGATCCAATGAATCCTGCGCCTCCCGTAATTAATACTCGCAATTTTGCTCCTTTGATCTTTTTCTGTTCAGGACCAACTCAGGCTTTTCTGTTAACTATTTAGTTCGCGAGAAACAAATAAACCGGTTCGAAGTTCTACATGCCGGATTCACAGGTCTGTTTGGAAGTATGAGCATTAAGGAGAACCGATCCAGATTGAGAGAATTGCCCGTAGAGTTCCCTCATATCATCCAAGAGTCGTTCCCGGGAATGATTTTGCGCGACGAATTGTAAACCGCGTTGCCCCAGTTTCTGGCGCAATTCTGCATCGGAGATAATTCGCAAGAGCCCGGCCGCAAAAGCCCGAGGCTGATCCGGAGGAACACTAATGCCCCGTTGGCAAATTACGTATGAGGCATTCTCATCGCGCGAAACGGCATCACCCAGAAGGTCAATTACACCGCCAACCGCTGTGGCGATTACCGCTCGGGCATTGGCCATTGCTTCGATCAGGGTTAATGGTGTGCCCTCATTTTTCGAGGTTAAGGCGACAATATCCAGTGCCGGATAAAAATTTTCCGGATCTTTGCGGTTGCCGGCAAAGACTACATCCTTATCAAGTCCCAATGCATTACACTTCGTCTCCAACAGCCTTCGCGAGGCGCCATCCCCGATAATAACGAATCGGACCGGTCGCTCTGATTGTGGTGACAGCTCCTTAAGAGTCGCGATCGCCTCCAGGAACAATTTGTGGTTCTTAATGTCGGTTAGCCGTCCAACAATCCCCACAACCACATCCCGCGCAGTTGCTCCAATCTCGTCCCGAAAACTCGCACCACGATCTTTCCATTCTGCAAAAGCAGTTGTGTCGATCCCCAAAGGTATAACGCTGAACTGCTTGGGGGTGCCAACGCCAAAAACTTCTTGTATTTCCCTGCGTTGCTGCTCACTTACCACGACGATCCGATCCGTAATCACGCGGGCTAATATTTTTTCGACGAGCAGGAAGAAGCGTGTCTTTACGGGACCGTAGTAACTGTGAAATATGTGGCCGTGATAAGTATGTATGAACCGGCAGGGGCGCGGACGGCCCGCAAAGGCAGCCGGTGTAGACCAGCGGTACAGAATCCCAGCCACTCTGCCAACTGTTCCTGCCTTGGCGGTATGTGTATGGACAATATCCGGGCATTCGCGCGTAAAAAGGCGAAAGAGTTTCCAAATCGTAACCAGGTCTTTCAGCGATATCTCGCGAGTCATCTCAGGCAGAAAGATCGGTGTCACGTTCATGTCAGCTGCGAAGTAAGCCATATCTTCTTCACCTGGAGGTACTGAACCGGTGACCAGCAGCGATTCGAAGGCGGGTCTGCGCAATCCCGCCGTGAGCCAGACAACATGTTTAGCTGGTCCGCCAACATTGAGTCGCGCGATTATGCGAACGATCTTCACCAGTTATTCCGCAATACGATAAATCGTTTGCGGATCGTCTTCGTGTCTGATCTCGTCAATCTGTTGTTTTTTTCCCTGACCCATGTAAAGGCGATTGGGACAATTGATCACAATACCATCACGCTTACCGATATTGTGATAGGCGTGAACCACACCTGCGGGAATTAATATGGCTTTGGGATTTGACTCGCCGACCACCATTGTCATCACGTGGTTAAAGGACTCGGATTTTTGCCGGTTGTCCCAAAGCCTCAGTTTAAAATCTGAAGGACCCAAAAAGCAGAACAAATCAGCCTGATCGACGTGTTCGTGTGGTCCACGCGTCGTGCCAGGAACAGTTGATGAAATGTAGGCCATGACCGGATAAAACTCCGGCTCAAGTTCGTCATTGCGAAATAGTTCCGCCAGCCATCCGCGTTGATCGGTGAAGGCCCGCAGCTCTCGAACCACCACGCCCTTGATATCACCAACAACGAAACCGTTAGCCATTTATTCGGACCTCAACAGGATGCCCGGAGGTGATCTTGTTCGCACCGGTTTCGGCGACGAGATTCGAAGCGTGAAGAAGACTCTCGAATGTTCCGGCATCGGTCCACCAACCATCGAGTTCTTCCCAGGTCATCTCTCCTCGTTCAATATAAGCGTTGTTAACGTCCGTTATCTCCAATTCGCCGCGTCCCGAAGGTTTCAGAGTTCGAATGATGTCGAAGACATCGTTGTCATACATGTAGATCCCAATAACGGCATAATCCGATTTAGGAAACTCCGGCTTCTCCTCTATTCTAACTACATTTTGGCCATTAAGTTCAGGAACTCCAAAACGCTGTGGATCGCTAACTTTCTTCAGAATGATCTTCGCTCCCTGCCCCTGATGACGGTACGCACGGACGGCAGTGGCGACGTTGCCCTCAATAATGTTGTCGCCAAGCACAACACAGACCGGATCGCCGCCACAGAAATGCTCTACCAGAGATAGGGCCTGAGCGATTCCGCCTTCGCCCTCCTGATAGGTATAGTTAAGGTGCTTCAGGCCGAATGCTTTTCCGTTTCCCAGCAACTTTAAGAAATCACCGGCAGAATTTCCTCCGGTAACAATCATGATGTCGGTAATACCGGCATTCACCAACGTCTGGATCGGGTAATAGACCATCGGCTGGTCGTAAACAGGAAGCAGGTGCTTATTTGTCACCGCAGTTAGGGGCCTTAGTCGACTTCCCAAGCCCCCAGCTAATACCACACCTTTCACGCGTAGACCTCCAGGTTTGCTATTTGGCTGGACCGCTACATTTGATATTTGATTGACGACATCTGTGAAACGACTTCAACAGTACAGGTTAGATTGGCCAAAGCAGAATGAGATGTCAAAGCTGCGCTAGTCGATAAATCGCTGATACCACAACTCAAGCATTAACAAGGTCCAAAGCTGATGCGAATAATCTCGCTCGCCACGCGTATGCAGTTCCACCAATTGTCTGAGTGATTCTGGATTGAATAACCCTCTCTTTAAAGCCTTATCAGAGAAGATGGTCTCGCGCAGAAACGGCTGGAGCTTACCGCGAAACCACTGACCAACCGGCACTCCAAATCCCATTTTACGGCGGTGAATATTCTCAGCTGGTAACAATTTCTTCAGCACTCGCTTGAGCAAATACTTGGTGGTCAGCCGCCGCAACTTTAGCTTCTCGGGTAAGCTGGCCGCAAATTCGATAACATGATGGTCCAGGAAGGGGGAGCGGGCCTCGAGGGAGACCGCCATGGTGGCAATGTCCACCTTTACGAGTAAATCATTGGGTAAGTACGTGTTGATGTCCGTGAGCAGCGCCGCGTCAACAACCCCTGCACCATTGGCGCTGGCAAACCAGGGGCTGAGTATATCAGCAGAATGGAAAGACTCAGTTTGGCGCCTAAAAGCTTCAGAATAGAGGCTTTGCTTCGCGGACGAATCGAAGGCGCTTACCCAGCGCAGGTAGCGTTCTACTTTCGATAACGAGGCGGCTTGCGTAAAACGCTTGGCATCTCTGATGCGGCTGCGGCTCGTTTCCGAGGAAGGAATTAGTCCAATTGCCTGCTCGATTAATAGATCGCGCAGAGTCTTCGGCAGGCGGCGATAGTTCTCTGCCAGACGCATGGCAGCATATCTTTCATAACCGGCGAACGACTCATCCCCGCCATCGCCGTTTAGCGCTACCGTCACATATTTGCGCGTTTCGCGTGCAACATAATAGGTAGGTACAGCTGAAGAATCTCCGTATGGCTCACCATAATGTTCCACGAGAGTAGGCAGGATCTCGAGTGCGTCTGGCCGCACAATAAACTCGTGATGATCAGCTCCTACATGCTGCGCAACTCTACGAGCGTGATGCAATTCGCTGAAGTCCTGCTCTTCAAAACCGATCGAGAATGTTTTAACTGGTGTGGCTGATTCCTCACTCATTAGCGCAACAACGGCACTGGAATCGATACCACCTGACAGAAATGCTCCCAGCGGAACTTCCGACATCAATCTCACTCGTACCGCATCACGCAAGACCTCGATGGCGCGTTCTCCCGCCTCCTCTTCACTATAGTTTGACTTGTGTGAGAAATCAGGCTGCCAGTAGCGTTCGATCTTTATTTCGCCCTTGCTCCAACAGAGACTATGACCGGGTTCTAATTTGCGAATAGAACAGTAGGCGGTAAGCGGAGCCGGAACACACATGAAAGAAAGATAATGGTGCAGTGCTTCATAATCGATATCCTTGCTCACCTCGGGATGGAGCAATAGTGGGGTAAACTCGGATCCAAAGACCAGCTGTCTGTTAGTCTGTGCATAAAGCAGCGGCTTTTTGCCCACTCGATCGCGCGCTAAAAAAAGCTCTTGAGTGCGCTCGTTCCAAATCGCAAAGGCAAACATCCCTCGCAAGTACCGCGGACACGCGGATCCGTAACGATCGTAGGCATGTATGATTGCTTCAGTATCGCTGTTTGTGTAGAAGATGTGGCCGAGTTTTTCCAGGTTCTCGCGAAGTTCCAGATAATTGTAGATCTCACCGTTGAACACGATCCAGGCAGTGCGAGTTTGATTATGGATCGGTTGTTGTCCGCTCTTCAGGTCAATAATTGAGAGTCGCCGCATGCCCAAGCCGACCGCGCCGTTGATATAGAATCCGTCTTCATCCGGTCCCCGGTGCCGAATTGCCGCGCACATGCGCGAGAGCAGCGCCTCGTCTACAGCCCTACTGTCGTTGTTAATAATGCCTACGATTCCGCACACGTTTGCGTTACCAGATCATTATGAGACGCGGAAGATATAGAGTGGATATTCCCGTTCGGTTCTGCGGTTTTACCATAGTATCGATGTGGCAAGTGACTGACAATAGTAACGAACGTTGGTTCGAGTGTCCAAATTGCTCCAGTCATTGTTTCTAGCAAAGGGCTGAGTCTAAACTATGTTAACATTTGCGGCCTGGAAGCCTTACTAAATCTGGTGCTCAATTTCACTGAGCTGGATCAGATCCTCGGGCGGCTAGTGTGAGTTTCAAAGGTCAGTTCTTCATCTAACATAGCCTAAAAGAGGATGAGTTATTTGTCTGCCTGAAAATCGACTAAGCTCATGAAGGAGTCTTCAGTTCGCAAGACGTGAGAGTAAAAGACTATATCGCCCCACCGCCCAAGCCAGCCAAACCGTCGAACCTTTTTCCGCGACTCTGGAGAAAATTCACGACGGGGTCAACCAATCGCCAGGTCTTCGGTGCAACTGCCACTATTGCCGTACTAACCTCAGTCGCAAAACTTGCGTCGGTCGCGAAGGAGCTTTTGGTGGCGCGGCGCTTTGGTACTGGAGGTACTATCGAAGCTTATCTTGTCGCCCTACTAATACCGTTACTGGCCATCAACGTTATCGCAAGTTCATTCAGCATTGCTTTAATACCCAGTTACATACATGTGCGAGACAGGGATGGCAAAGAAGCTGCGCAGCGTCTACTCTCCGGAGTAACAGTCTGGAGCCTTATACTCCTGGGACTGACCACGCTGGTGGTGCTAATTACCGGCCGCTTATATTTGCCCTTCCTAGCTTCCGGCTTCAATGAAACAAAATTGAAGTTGGCGTTTCAACTATTGTGCGTAGTTTCACCTATTATTGTCCTAAGTGGCATCGCAAATATCTGGGGTGCTGTGCTCAATTCGGCGGAGCGGTTTGCTCTGGTGGCATTGGCGCCAATTATCACGCCATCAGTTACGGTGGCTGTTCTTCTCATAATTAGATACTCCATTTTTGCTTTGCCTATAGGGATGGTTTTAGGCGCAGCTTTCGAAACGGCGATGCTGGGAATTGCCTTGAAAATAAGGGGCATTTCACTGCGGCCCAGATGGCATGGTTTCGATTTTCACCTGGAACGAGTCTTTGGGCAGTTTGGGCCACGTGTGGGAGCCAATCTATTGCGTAGTGGCTCTACCGTTGTAGACCGTTCTTTTGCTGCTACCTTGTCACCCGGAAGCGTTGCCGCCTTAAGCTACGGTAATCGAATAATCGGGACACTGCTCACCATAGCTGCCACAGCAATCGGCACAGCTATTACCCCTTACTACTCAAAAATGATTTCGCACAAAGATTGGACCGGAGCACGCAGGACCCTCAAGCAATATCTGGTAATACTATTTCTTTTGAGCATTCCAGTTGTTATTGTTCTCTATTTCTCTGCTATACCGGTTACTCGCCTCGTGTTTCAACGGGGATCATTCAGAGCTAGAGATACTATTCTTGTAGCCCATGTTCACGCCTTCTATGTATTTCAGATCCCCTTCAGTATCGGCAATGTGTTGGTGACACGTTTGCTCACGTCCCTGTTAGCCTCCCGTATCATACTGTGGGCGGCGGCGATGAGTCTGGTGCTTAATATTGTGTTGGACCTTCTATTTATGAGGCTTTTGGGTGTAGCCGGTATAGCTCTTGCTTCAAGTTGCGCAAGTCTTGTCGTTTTATGCTTCCTATTCTATTATACGCAGCGCCTATTACGGCAACGCACGGACATGACCGGCTAAATTGGATGGTGCGGTTGTCGCTCAAGTGTCAAGCTGGGAACCCCGGGCAACCAACCATCCCAACAGATGGCGGAATAAGCCAGAAACCTCGGCCAAGTAGAAACCTAAAACTTTTATTTTGACAATCTTCGCCAATAGATGTAGTTTTTGCGGGCCTTCTTGGTGCATAGCTGACGAAGAGCATCCGCAAGCCCGTCATTTCGCTTTCGGCAACCGCGAGTGAGTCCTGGTGACCTGCCTTTCCAGGTGCCGCGTAAACAATGGGTGTTATCAGTAGGGGATTGACCGCAGCCTCGGTGAACTAAGAGTGAGGTAGCGCCTGTATCAACACCTCTCCAGTGTTCTTCATTGAGAGGAATAAAGTCTAAGCGGAAGGATCGACCACCACATGAAAATCAATGCCTATCACAGTCACCTCCAATCGGGAATATTTTTGATGGCGGGACTCTTGTTCGTGTCAGCATTTGCAGGTCTTGCCAATGCTCAGGGACGCAGTCCCTGGACCTCCGCAGGTTCGACCGGAACTGTCGACGAAGACAGCCAGTCGATTGTTAACTTGAGTAGCTTCGCAGTCAGCCATGCTGTTGGACAAACTGGTTCAATTCACGTCCGCTACAACATCTCAGCGACGGACAACGTTAGTTTCTTCTGTCCTGCTACGCAATCCGTAGTCAAGGTCCGCTTTCGAAATAGCGATAACTCGGGCGCCACGGCAAGACTTACATTTGAGATCCACTCAACCAATATCGCCACTGGAGGGAACACCACCGACTTTAGCTTTAGCAGCGATGGTATAGGTGCAGGGATCGGTTTCACCAGTGTTATGTTCACGCCGGCCATCGATTTTGATTTCGCCAATAGGGTCTATTGGATTGAAGCAACGCTTTTTCGAAGTGACGCGAGCCAGCGGGTCGATTTGGGCAGTATTCAAATCTATGAAAATGCCGGCGCCGCATGTCCATAAGCCCATTGCCCACTGCATATAACACAAGAGCGAGAGTCGGTCCACTTTGGCGCCTCTCGCTTTTTCATGCTCGGACTGTTCAACGACGCGCCGTCATTCTCCCGGAAATTTTTGCATTAGCTCTGTAACAATCCACCCACCCCAACCAAGATCTACGACAGCCGGAACTTGTCTTTGGGCTATTCCTTGACCGTTAGAATTCACCTCTAATCAGGTGCTTGATCGGATGGCGATAATTCAATCAGAACAGTTTCAACCGGCGAACCGTCTTGAATCTTCAATTTATAACTACGATTCCTGGGTACTGCAAAGATCAGTTTATCTCTCTTGCTGGTCGCGGGACTCAGTTGTCCAAATGGTCCTGCATTTGCTTTTGTGTTCCCGCTTTTCCCGCCGGTTTCATACTCCGTTCCTCCCTCATCCACAAGCTTTAACAATGGAACGGCGCGTTCCTTCCGGTCTGTGTTAACGACTGCAAGGTCCACGTAGAGCTTATGTTTCTGAGTGGATCCCTCGCTTGTTCCAGTTCCATCGTTGACGAACCACGAATCGTATACCTTGTAACCCAGGTAAGACACCGGCACAGCCTCGCCTGTTTTGAACACCTTTCTCTTGGAAGTCGATGCTCGTAATCCCTTAGACTCCGGCGTTGGACTTTCTAAGGACAAACGTGACGGCGAACCGTTTGCACTTTGGGTGGTTTCGGAGGTCTGACGTTCTTGATGCTTGCAAGAACTCAGCAGGCTTAAGAAAATCAAGAATGCAAGCAGAACAGTACTCTTTTCGGGCGTTGGGTTATCACGGAGGCAGGCCATAGATTCCTCTTGCGATTGAGCTGCGTATTCCGGTGATTGTGAGCAGTGATTCCGGCGCCAACGTGAGCACCGTTCCGGTGCAACGTGAGCAGCGTTACGGTTCATCGTGAGCAGAGCGCTCGTCACCTAACGCTGGCAGGAGATTATTTACCGCTTAG